>Ga0181467_100143_pt2 | contig 30844 bp, 27 predicted proteins | sample InSIn5gowninarea_2_FD_119079 | JGI IMG/M metagenome (GOLD analysis project Ga0181467, IMG submission 119079) | Clean room microbial communities from NASA Spacecraft Assembly Facility at Jet Propulsion Laboratory, Pasadena, California, USA -... ... | reverse complement strand
AAGAAGCGAGAGGATGAAGGCACGTTGAATGATATGCCGGTCAACCATAGTCCGTTCTTTGCGCCATGTATCAATCCGACGTTGAGGGTTGGTATCGAGGCTATGGTCGTGGGAGCATTGGGCTTTATGGGCAAGGATTTGAAGTAAATAGGTAGGTAGGAACCGTCAGTGAAATTGCTTAAACAATTGACACGAATGGAATGACTGAACGAATATCTATCTTATCTAAGGTCCAGTCCCGCACTCCCACCTTCAATGTTTACCACCAGTATAGGTACGTTCTACCTTCCTTGTTCATTCAACGCTGCGTGTATGAAACAAGCCCTGATGTGCTCCACCAAATCGGTAAGCAAAAAACACAAAAACAATCAACAGCTGGGATTCGCTGGTGGTCACCCACCCAACTACTAGCCAGTCGGCCTGCGGCTTGAGTACAGGTGATCGAACGGGAACCTCTATTTTCCGCAACCTATGGTCGATTGCGAAGATAAGCATTGATGTTGGTGTATAGACCCTGACATCTGAAGACGCGAGGTGGTGTAGAAAGGAACTACTTGGATCAGGGTGGTTGCGAATGATGTAGTACTTTCTCACAGTTATCCAATCTACGACCTAGCTGAGATGACTACATTCCGTGAGAAAGGGGGGAGTCCGAAGTTGATAAGGAGGAAGGTGGTGAGTATCAGTGTTGGAAAGGGACCATGGTTATGGAAACAAATTTGAGACGTCCGGACAATCAATCTTCCGCGCGAGAACTAACATACATACCCATGTACCTAGGTATATACTACGTTCTTGTCCGTCCAGAAAGTATTTGGACACCTGCTCATTGTCCAAACTTGTGGTTTCACCACCCACATAACGTTGGAATAAGAGTACGTCAGTACTTCTCCTTCTCAATAACGCTTGATTCACTTTATTGTCAGAAAAATAAGATAAAATAGGTATTCGAATAAAGCCCCGAGAAGTGCGGCATCAGAACATATAAACCTTCGCAAATTGAACATCATTCTCTCCCTTAAAGGTTGCGTTTGCTGAACCTTAATGTCCGAACACTTTCCGGACGGAGGAGTGAATGCCCTCAATAAGTGCCATCAGAAGGACCAGAACCAACAAAACAACATCAAGCAGGAACTTCTCGAATGGATGTTTAAGGTGAGCATGGACTTCTGACAGGAAGGTTAGTGCTGAATTCGTGGTGTTGAGGGGTGTTGGTGGGGGAGTAAGGGGTCTAGGGCTGGTGTTGGTGAAGAGCCTGTTTACTGACTGTGCGTTGGTGTCACGCACTTGCACTCGTGTCTGGGGTTGTGGTTCATGGCGGCGGTGCAGAATGTGCTTGCGTATCGAGGTGCGAACTTCGAATGTGCTTCGGAGGGCAGCGAGACCACTGCAGATGTTTGCGAGACCGTCTCGCGTTTTGTGTTGGGACTTGCGAGCTTGCTGGCTGTGGGAGAACTTGAACAGTTGCCTCTTTGAGGTGGATTGTTCTCGTAGTGGATACTCGTCATGAGTGAATGTTATACCAGGCACAGAGGTCAACGGGTGGCTCTGGTGGTGCTGCGGGTGGGCCATACTGAGGTAGGCTATCTTTGGTGGAAGGGCAGCTATTGTACTGGGTCTGGTTTATGATGGGAAAGTGGTATGAGAACTGTGACTAGGTATGTGCGACAATCGTCTTGCAGTTCGAAATACACTGGAGTAGCTGATAGAGTGACGAAGAGAGACTTGCAGTGGGAGGGATGTTGGTTGATATACGAGAGGTTGAGCACCAATGAGGACATGGGCTTCTTGGCTCTACTGAAAGCGGAGGACCTATAGAGGCGGTTCTCATAGTTCCTTGCGATGCTTGTTGAGCGGTGGTCGTTGACTGGTGACCAATATGTTGCATCCCGAAGACGTGGTTTCGAGGTGGAGACTTCACATTAGCCGTAAACCGATGGGATATCCATAAGTTACACTGGCTTAGTCTAAAAGGTCGAAGTCAAGAGTCGTTGAGCATGACATCCACTCCACGTGTATGCGATATAGAACAAAGGTAGAATAGAGACACCTGTAGCACAAATCAGGGGTTGAAATAAGTTAAGACAAAATCAAAACTAGGTATGGAAAGTATACTAACTAAGAATCCAGAGCAGCGAGTTATTCTCCTTAAGAGGCCAGTCCGATACAATCGCCCTTGCCATCACATCGGAACCCCACGTCACGAAGACCACAGGACTCGGTAGCTTTATGCAGATGATTATACCCGCTCAGAACGCTCGGACAAGAATCTGCTCAATCGACTGCAAACAGAAGTCTACTTGAGCCACACAGATTGAAAAACACCACCCAATGGTTTTTCGCTTCGATGCTCTTCCATGTACTTTTCGCTAACACTGGTGATCATGGCCGACCAACGACCAAATCGTGTCCTCGCCCAGTCGAGCATAAAGTGATGAGTCCGCAGGAATTCCGGTGGTTGCTGTCTACTGGGATTTGCGCCCTTGAAGCGAGTTTCATACAGACCCGGACCAATCGACAAAGACTCCAATTGAGGTTGTTGATCAACATGGAGACTTCCGTAAGTCCACTCGATAAATTTGCTTGCATGTTCTTTCACAGAATAGTCACCCATCTGCATTAGATGCTCCGATTCCGGGAAATTGCGTATATGCATGGTGCGAAGTTGCGTGAGGCGATGAAATTGAGATGTTCTTATCCTTACCATCTCATCGTTCCAAGGAAATCCAGCGCTGAGCTCGACCAGGTTCGGGCATAAACGGCAAATCTCGCTCATGCTTTCTTCCCACATTTGCTGGCTATAGCCTCCGCCTCCGAAAGGTCGACTTGTATCTAATCTTAAGAGCTCTCGAGGTTGAATGCGCGATTCTAGAACAAGAGCCTCTAATGTCGGCCCATGGTTTGCGATTAAGGTTTGTAACCTTTCGAGCATGGACCCATTCTCGAAGAGTAAAGAAAGCGTGCGGAGGCCTGTAAAAGAGTTCAGGAACAGCACGAGGGCCTCTCTCAACGGTACATTTGACTCCTCGTGACGGAACAAGAACTTTTCTAGCTGAGGTAATGGTTGTGGAGCTGGTGCTGCTGGTGATTGGGCAAAGGTGAACATGCTTGTCAATGCTGATAGAAATTCCGCACTCCCCTTGCAAGATTCCATCGTCAATTCTTTGAGTTTAGTGAAGTAAAGTGCACTCTCAATCTCTGACGGCACAAGCGGTCCTACATCAAGCCCGAATAATGAGAGCCGGCGAAGGCCACCAATGTCCGCAAGATTTGTCACAGAGTTGAACGCGTGCAGTGGCTGTGGGATACCTTCGTAGAAGCCTGAGCGCAGTTTGTAGTATTGACACACCAAAGCTCTTTCTTCACCCAACCTCAAAGTGTTTAAACTGTCTCTACTTGCCTGGACGAGTCTGCCGATTGCATCGCCATCATCGACTGATCTGCATTCGAGCGTTTCGAGGTTTGTCGGAAGGGAATCTGGTGGGATAAAACAAGTTTGCATTTCGTAGCAAGACAAATGCCGTAAACTCCGGCCGTGTCGGTGGGTAAGGAGCTGGAGCATTCTAGGAGAAACGGGACTTCTATGCATGAATCTGCAAGTCGTTAGTCACAAACTCTGTTCATTTGAGCAGGACATCATACGAAAAAGACCTCAACTGATTAGGAGGAATCTGCTCAACGACTTCTGCACTGTAGCTCTCAGGGCTCCCAGCCTCGGACCTCCGTCTGCGATGGAATTGGGGCTGTCGCTGGTCCATTACTCCATCTCTTATAGTGACGTCCTGTATAACGTTTAGAACGCATGGTCGTAGCTTAAGATATCCTCCAGTGCTCCATGTTGAGCTTTTGTCCATGGGGATTTCAAGATCTATGACCTTGTACAACCTGGCCAAGGCTATATCCTCCAGCCAACGACACGTCTTTGAGACATTGTAAAGATCACGCTTCGAAATGAGCTAGACATCGTTAGTATTCCTTTTTAGAAGACAGTCAGAAACTCACGTAGCTCAAGATTTCGAGCTTTAGCTCGGAAGGCAAGCGAGAGAAGTAACAAGCCATTGCAGGCTTGTGTCCTTTCAACAGCGACGGAGGGCCGTGGAGTCCTGCAGGAACAATCTGGGCAATTGTATCCGACATGACTCCTAGAGCGATATAGCTCCGTACTCGAGGCTCGGCACGATGCTCGATGCCAATGAGCCGTGATAGGGATTGAAACCAGGTACAAGTAACGGGAGAAAGGAAGGAGTGGTTGAGAGTTAGACGGAATCCCTAGCAAGTGTCGTCTTCTCGGCCACTGCAAGGCACGCAATACCTCGATGTGCTTACTTTAGCGGTGAGCTGTGCTGACGTGAGACTACCCCCACAAGGAGAAGAGTTGTTTGCATGATTCCAAGAGTATGGAAAGCATGCTTCAAGCATGAAGTCGACACAGCAGCTCTGAGTCAGAGGTCCTCAAAGTCTGATCACGCAAGAGCCATTTTCATTGTCGCACGGACCTTCTGTCAACGGAGAACAATGTGAACAAGCCATTTCAAAGTCACGACGTAATTCGCGTGCTTGGATGAAATTTAATGATAAAGGCGACCACGCTTGAGGTGACGGGAAGGATAGTGGAGACCTCATGCCCGTCCCGGAAGTCTAATCACCCTATCGGCCTCAGATAAACGGCGGCTTAAAGATTGAGGACAGTGCAGCAAGCAGGGAGAACTGAGCACCTTAAAAGCACGTGTTTCCGGTCTTCCTGCTCCTTCCTCTTCTACTCGGCTCCCTTCGTTGTATGAATTCACGGGTTCCAACCCAGCCACCAAACGAGCCAGGTCAAGGTGCCTGAAGTGTTGACCATTTCGGTGGAGATTGCTGCAGCAATATTGATGAGGGAAATAAAAGCTGCGTGATGTGGCCATTCGCTTATCTCGAGCTGGTCGACAATTTGTGTCGCTAGCTTGCTATCTTTTGACCGCCTTCCGAGCCCTCTAAGTGGCAGTATATCGTTCATCCTACTGTACAGAACCATATTCTATTGAACATGAATGTTGAAAAGCCAGCACCGAGCCCCAGCCATGCTCGAAGTGGCAACGCGCCCGTATAGGAAGCAAGGTTTGTCCCTAACGAAAGAGCACGTTCGAGGCATTTGGCGTCGTCGAGCTGATAACCAACTCGAGTGCTACTAACCCCGTTAGACGGCATCTTGCAATGTGGAGCACATTAGTGCCCGAAGTATCGGGATTGTCAGTGAATGTGCATGTACAGCCTGATTGACCAGAGTTACCTAGCTCAGCCTCTTTGGATGTTCTTGTAACTTGACTTTGTCGAAACGCTGCATATGAACTGTAGTAATACTGGTACCATGATGTTGCGCTTCGACTGTCAGCTTCTTCAAGAGAGCCAACGTGGTACATGACGGCTATCATGGGCTAATGTTGAAGTGTATAGTTCAAGCTTCTCCGGTCCTCACATGTTGTCGAGGAGGGAGTTTGAACTTGGCATCAACATCATTAAATTTCATCAAGTGAGTAAGTCTTCTGGCATGTGATTTGTTTCTTCGACATATATCTTCTTTATAAATCGTCATTTCTAAGGCCGCCTTGCACGATATGAGCAATGCTGTGACCTAGGTAAATGGCTATAGTGCTGAGCAGTTCATGGGCGTGGCATTAGTTGAGGATTGTTCTGCTGTCCCATGATACTCGCTATGTGCCTGCTCGGTCCGCCAGCAACCAGTCCCAAGGCACAATTTGTTAGATTCCACCAGACTGCGACAATCACCAGGCCTTTAAGGTATCCTCGAGCGAATTTTCAATTGTACATCTGGCACGCATTTATGAACGACGGCAGCACCTAGACCTTGAATCATGGCCTGCAGCTAGATCTTGACCCGGCAGTTGACCACGCCTGCATTAGCAGCCGCCGTGGTAACAGCGACATGCCTGATAGGTTAGGAAATTGGAACTGACCCGAAATTTCGAACTAGGATACTCGAAAGGCAGTGTTGTAAAATTTACCCACCTCAGAGACCGCCAGCACCTAAGACTCGGCTATCGAGGCTGTCAAAGTCGCCCTCTCGAGCCTCGTTGCTCAAAACTACCGAATAGATAGTCCTCTCTGCGTTTAACAATCCTCCCGTGCTTCATCTGGACTCACTTGGGGCTGCCAAGATGAGCGAGAACAAGCGTTTGACAAAGCCGCGTCTGCTACTCATGGGCCAGCGCAGGTCAGTTTTATGTAGCATGGCGATATGCGCTGAAATGCTAACGATGAGCAGAAGTGGCAAATCCTCGATCACCAGTGTTGTCTTTCACAAGATGGAACCTCAAGAGACACTGTTTCTTGAATCGACAACCAGAGTGCAAAGAGACACGATGAAGTGAGTTCACGCGTAGCATATTCAAAATATCTGAACCTGACCTAGATAGTTCATTTATGGACTTCCAAGTTTGGGATTTTCCTGGACAACTTGACTATTTTGATTCCTCCTTCGATACTACTACAATCTTCTCCGACCTTGGCGCCCTTATATGGGTCGTTGACGCTCAGGATGATTACACAAACACAGTCGCACGACTTACTACCACCATTCTCAATCTCCAGAATACCTTTCCCCACATCAATGTCGAAGTGTTCGTGCACAAGACGGACAGCCTCAACGAGGACTTTCGAACAGACATTTTTCAAGACATCGTACAAAGGGTTGGAGATGATCTCAATGACGCTGGCTACATCAATCCCAATGTTTCCTACCACTTGACTTCGATTTACGACTCCTCTGTCTTCGAAGCGCTGAGCAGTGTTATCCAGAAACTCATCCCCGAGCTCGATGTGCTCCAGAATTTATTGAACACTCTGATCAATAATTCGGGAATGACAAAAGCCTATCTCTTTGACATTCAGAGCAAGATCTATGTTGCATCAGATACCAGACCTGTTGATTCGGACATATACGAGATCTGCGCAAACTATATCGACTTGACCGTTGACTTCACCGACCTCTATACCTATCAACGTAGCAATCCTAGGTCTCTTGGTGAACAGATGCAGGAAGTCGAATCTTCTATGACATTTGAGGACGGTACAATGGTGTACCTTAAAGAGATGAACAAGCATCTGTGCTTAGTGACAGTGATCAAGAATAAAGAGGCCAAGGACAAGAAGGGTATGATTGATTACAACGTACACATTTTCCAAGAAGCATTAAAAGCAGTCTTTGATCGTGGGTGGGAGAAAGATAAGGCTATTGAAGGAGAGGCATCAAGCTCTATCTGAGCTTTCAAGCCCGAACTGTGTTCGTAAAGTGATCGATGTATCGCCTTGAGTTGGCGTTACAAGCCATGGTAAGCATCGGCACAAAACTAGTACCGAGGGCTATTTGCGAACTCAGACAGTGTGGAGGATAAGGAATGACTCACTATTGAGGATTGAAGAAAAGCAAACAGAGCTTTACCACTGGTGACAACCGTGTCACTTTCATCGTCTCTTCATATCTTCGCTCACTCACGCCAAAACTTTCTGAACTTGACTGTATGTGCAAACTGTAGAACACCCAGCCTCTCGTCTACAAAAACGACGGAAGCAAGAATGTTTACGAAGATGCTGAAACCAAGAATATTCATGTATCTTGCACAGCTCGTACTAGATTCCGCTACTGTCCTACAATTAGTTGATGTGTCACAAAATCAAGTCGTCAAAACACACCGATCACAACCAGTGATTGCCCCTGCAGATCACATCTTGGCGTTTTTCCGACTGGCACTACTAGTAGTGTGGAGCCTCGATCCAAATCTTCAAGATGAATCACACGACGACCAGCTTGGAGTACATGCAGATTGATACTGCCACAGAGAATAAGTCGCATTTCAAGCTCATAGGCTGTCTCCACGAGACTGAGCGACCGCGACCAAGACCAGATACCCGACCTCCAGAAATTGAACGCCAAGCGACGTTACAAGTTGTGCCTCATAAACACCAGCGCATTCATACCCTCGTACTCTCTGCACGACAGGTACAAGATCAAGGAGGCCTTTCAGGCCAGACAAATCCCTATTTGCCAAGCGCTCCGTCTTTGTTCAGAGATACCTTTGAAGACGAGGAGTTCAGAGCAGCTTATCAACCTTCTCCCTTGCAGAACCTTGCCTTCACGAATTACTCATTCAGAGCGAATAAACGACAAACGACGATCAAATACTCGGCAAAGTACGACGTACAGCCAGCAATCATGCCACATGCCGTCAATATGCCACAGACAGGCTTTCAAGCCTTGATTCTATGTGGCCCCGGAGTTGGTCTGGGCACATTCACGAGTGTACCTCAAGAATATCCCAAAGCACTAGTCCCAATAGCAAACCGGCCGATGATATGGTATGTTCTCGACTGGTGCTATCGAATGGGAGTGACAAATATCATCATTATTACACCACCGGCCTCGAAAGCACCAATCGAAGCTGCATTGGGGCAGAATCCTCATCTCACTGCGTTACCGTCACCAAAACCAGATTTACTTGCACCTGCTGATCTCGAATTTAACACACCGACCGCAGAGCTGTTAAGACTACCAGAAGTGCAAGATGTCATCAAATCCGATTTCCTGCTTCTACCATGCGATCTAGTCTGCGATGTCGCCGGTGACGCTCTTCTTGAATCTTATCTGACGAGTATGGGTGGCCTTGCTGGTATGGGCCCTGACTTTGACAACTCATCGGCGATGAAGACTCGAGACAAGTTCTCCCGAGGATCAGAAGGCAGCGGCCGACGAGGCGGTCTCTCTATCTGGTACAACACTGCCAATCGAGAGGAGAGTGTCAAAAAGGAAGAATGCGATTTCATGGGCACGGCCGGTCTGGATGCACATCACATAGTGCCAGTACAGAAGGCGTCGGACCTGCCAAATGGTCATTTGCGCAAGCTCGTGTACACAACACCAATGTCTGAACTTCTCGAGGAAGCAGAAGAGAACAAATCGTGGAAAGTCAGGCAATCGCTCCTTCGAAAGTACGGTGCGGTCAAGTGCATGACACAGTATCGAGACTCCCATATCTACTTCTTGCCGTTCTGGGTCAAACAATTCGTAATGCAGAACGAAGACTTCGAGAGTTTCAGTGAGGACCTCATTGGCACATGGGCAAACTCCGAATGGCGCAATCCATCCTATCGAGCAGCAATCGGCGCAGGCAAAATATTCAAACAGCGCGCTTCTTCGACTTCCGACGATAACGAATCGCGCAGTCGAGCAGATCGCCCAATCGAAGAAGAAATAGATCTGCTTTCACTGAGCAGCACACAAGTCACACAACACACACGCAATGCGACTCCACGCCAGCAATCACAACCAGTCCAGCTCGCATCGAGAGTTCAAGCGAATCCCGAAGACAGCATGCTGTCCGTCGCTACCGACGACACGAACCACGATGGCACAGACAACACAGCAGACTCAACGTCTGCCCTACCCTACTTGCCACCAATTCTGTCGTACATCCTGCCCTCGGCTCCATCAGCCCCCATCGTCCGTCGAGTCGACACAACACCCCTTCTCCTCAGCGTCTCCCTCCTCCTCGCCAAACTCCCCTCCCTCGACCAACCCACATCAACATCCTTCTCCCACCCCTCAAAAATCCACCCGACATCCCAACCTCCCCAAGGAGTCCGCGTCAGCATCTCCCAACCAGATACCCTAATCGGCTCAAACGTCACATTATCAGCCCACATCGTCCTCAAAGCCTCCTGCATCGGCAGCAACTGCACCATCGGTCCTGGCGCGAGAATCACAGGCTGTGTCATCATGGACGGAGCACAAATTGGCGAGAAGGCGGTGCTGACGGGCTGTGTGGTGGGGAAGAAAGCTGTTGTAGGCAAAAATTCGCAGCTGAGGGATTGTGAAGTGCAGGATGGGTTCGTGGTTAAGGATGGCACTGAGGGCAAGAACGAGAAGTATTTGATTGGTGGATTTGAAGGGGATGAGGGGGACATGGAAATTGACGATGGTGGAGACGCTCTGGACGAAGACTAGACCCTGTCATCTCTTTCGAACGTTAGAAAATTGTTACGAGCGTATTGCATGATCGCACGAGCTAGTCGTTGCGGCGTCGCGTCGGGAATCAAGGACGGGAGGGCGTCACCGTAAGCAATCAGCTGTCCCAGGCAATACGAAGTTCTTATACCTTAATCAACAAGAATGAAACGAGCGACTTTACAGGCTACCGAGCAAGCTAACATCCACGAATGATTCTCACTATGGTTTCCTCCCACAGCACTACTGTAGTACCTTAGACGATAGAGGCTGATGGTGCTTTCAACTCAAAGTTCTCTACTATAGGTGGCAATACTCTGCACCAAGCCTCAATCATGCCAAAGTCGAGCAGGATGACAACTTTCTTGGACTCTTGACCATGGCTGTACTTCAGCTACAACTTGCTAGGTACAGTACATGTACGCTATGTACAAACATGGCAGAAAAACTGCTATCTCATTACAAATGATGTTCATGATCGATGTGATGATGTTGCTGCTATTATGACCGATTATTGCTCTCCTTTTTCTGTTGCGGCTTCGCGCGCAACAGCTAAAGAACTACGTACTGGGCGTGTTGTATTTGGGATGTTTACGTTCGAACATGAGATTCATTAAGTAGCTACATAGCTAGCTGACTGAGTATCACGTCCTTGTGGCATAGCATGGAACATAGAAATATATAAGTATGAAATTTCAATCGAAAAAATTATGACACTATCTACTGTAACTAGCTAGGCAAAAACAAATAATGCAGTGAGGATTCTCTCCTCCGCTTGCAACAATCGAACAAAACATACATAGCGTGATGAGAATCAGTAGTACTTCTTCCTGTCCGCATCTGTTGTGTTGTAACTACCCGTCTCTCCTGCTCCACCGATGGGTTTTCGTTTAAATAATTTGGAGATAGTGCTCTGCTTCTTGCCGCCCTCACCTGACGAGTTGTAGTCATCTCCAGTGCCTGTTACGGCTCCGTAAGTCGAGTAGCCTGTCGGCTGTGGTGTAGTGTTCTGTTGAGTTGACATGCTTGGTTGTTGTTGGGTGATGTTCGTTTGTGGTGTCATGCTCGATTGCTGTTGTTGTTGTGTCATGTTTGGTTGAGTCGACATATTTGGTTGTTGTGTCATGTTCGATTGTGGTGCCATGCTCGATTGTGTAGTGTTGGTGTTGTTGCTTGGCCAATCTGTCCTTGGACCAGTCGTTGTGATTGGTGAGATTGGGTTTTGGTCTGCTTGTCCGAATTGGCGGACCGATTGTCCTCGCTCGGGTACTCCGGTGAGAGATTCTGGTGCTGCATCACTGTGGGTTCTGACTGCTGAACCTCGTGGTGGGTGGTAGCCTGAAGTTTGTAGGGTACTTCCAACTCGGTTTGGACTGCGGTCAGAGGAAGTGAGGTTGGATACACTCGAATTATCATTGTTTATCGTGTCTTGGGTGAGTGGCGTGTAGCTACGACTTGTGTTGAGTCTTCTAGGTCCATCGGGCATCGGTCCAACGAATGGACTTTCAGAACCACTCGTTGCATTACCTTGGAAGTTGGAGCTCTGAAGGTTGGAGCCCTGGAGGTTGGAGTTGTATTCGCCAGGGATTGAGGTCGAGCCATATTGCTGTCCAGTAGTGGGTGTCGCTGTTGCAGCTCCGTAACGATCTCTATGCGAAACACCTTCCATCTCCTGCCGACCGCGTTGAAGAACTGCTTCGTTGTGAGCACGTGTCGCGGCAGATTTTTCTGTGTTGTGGCGTGGGTAACGGTTATCAATCTCAGAATTGAGAGTGCCGCGGAGGGTCTCGCCGACACCCTGGACAGTATGTTAGCGTTACTCGTACTACAAGGAAAGAAGTAAACTCACGTGTAAGCCTATAGCTGCGGCCTTCAAATCTGCGAAACGTCCAGATTTCTTTGCAGCTCGGAATTGATCAGATATTGAACCGGTAAGTGAGCCTATTGACCCTGCCCCTGGTGCTGGCGCTGCACGAGATGGGTAGCTGAAGTTGTGTCTTGATGGCGAGGCTTGTGCATCATATGTGCCTGCCATATACTCGTTCGACCTTCGCGTATTCACAGCAGATATACCTGGAGCATCTGACGAGTAATAGCTGTCTCGTGGTTGTATAGCTGACGTATCATAGTTGGCTGGTTGAGCACCAGTCTGTGTCGTGGTAGTTGCGCCTTGCGGATGTTGGTGTTGTGTTGTTTGTACATCGCGTTTCACATCCTGCTGCTGTTGTCTACCGCCTTTTGACGTTGTCGTAGTGGTCGTCGTGGTGGTTGTAGTGGTCACCACTGTCACGACCTCACCTGTGTCCTCGTCGAATACTTCTCCAGTTCCTCTGTCGAGAGCAAGGTTTTGGGCCCTATTCGTGTTGGGTATTGATCCATCATTCTCGACCTGAATGATGTCGTTGTAGGCGTTGTCGCTGCTTCCATACGTGGAGTCAGGCTGAGGTACAGGACCAGGTCTGCTGGGATTCTCAGAATAACCTTGACTGTCGCCAGTGAGGAATCGGCTCAGTCGATGCTTTTTCCCTCCTGGTGGTGGCGCTGACATGGTCCCACCGTACGATGAAAGGTTCTCTTTGTGAGGGTCTGACCTGAACATATTGCGATGCGGAAGATATGTATGCGATGTAAGAATACGTAGTTCAAAATCGAAATACTGGCACGATGTGAACTTCACTCTACCCCACGCGCACCGAGTGTTTAATATACCACCCTTGTGGCTGCAGAAAGTTGGACAACCTGCAGATAGTGATGTGGGTCGGATTTGACGTCACGGCTGGCATCCTTTCCTCTTGTGTGCATCGGGTAACCCTGAAATGACTAGCATGAAGGCACCACAAAGCACGTTTCGATGCTCAGCCACATGTGGCGCGTATGTCAGCCTATGATTGGTGACAATGGAGAAGCATTACGCGTTGAGTAGTTGAGCAAGTGTGGCTAGAGTCATCCTGGTGAATCGTAAGGAACTGTTGATGCTGTTGCAAGCACCCAATACAGACTTATTGAAAGACTCATCACTCCAAGAAATCCGAGTCGAGGCAGTCAGGCAAACGCAGGACTTGACACATCCAATGTGCTAATTCTTGTACTGTATCGTTCCGTTAGCACAGCTCTGATGTTCGTCGCATCTGCCACTATCTATACATAACGTGGCACACCCTTCAATGCTACAGATATTATTACATTCATGTTTACAGTTTAACCATATCTCAGTACTTCTACAGCATGTCAAATATCCCAGTCCAACGCCCTCGCTAACGCAATGTATTCACTTGGCTGTCCCAAAATCCTTGCGGCATCTGTGGCATCCGTGGTATGCTGATCTTCGGAAACCCGCCACTTTCCCGCTTTCTTGATGGTGTCAGGGACGTCGACACCGGCGAGCCTGCTTGTTTCGCGTTCTGAAGTGCCTTTTCTCTCGCATTGTCAAAGGTCGTGAGACTCTCGTCTAGGCCAGCCTGTAGCTGCGCGGTGGCGTCGTGGTCACTTTTGAAATCTGAGAGTCGCTGAGCTTCTTCTTCGTCACTATTTCGCCGGGACTGATCTGGCGTGCGGAAGTTGGGTGTCCTGTTCTCTTTTTCTGTGTCTCCATCCCCTTCGCCCTCTTCTTCCATCACTGCTGCCGGTAGTGCTTTGACAGTAGGCAGGAAGACAGGGACGACACCACCAGCCAGTCGTGCCCAAAATAGCCTTTCACGCAGCCGAATAATCTCTTCCCACGCCTCTTCTTCATCTTTCAGGTCCGCGATTTTGACAACACCATCGCGCACCATTCGAATGTACCCAACGAGATCGCCCACTGCTCTCACTTTCTCGAGGCAGAGCGTACAGATAGCCCACTTGTTTGCTCCTTCTCCCTCTCGCGTCCGCATCGCATGTGTGCGTGGGTTTTGTTCTTCTCTTCTGCTCTCACCACAAATTGAGCATGATGTGAATTTGCCATAGAGCTTCTGGGAAGCCTCCGCGATCGGCTCCACCATCAGTGAACTGTCCGATATTGCTCCAAGGATGCTGCGTCTCTGCAGCCATGAGATATGCGGAGAAAGATCCAGACGCAGCGTTGGCTCAATGTCCTCGACCATGAGCCGTTTGAAGAATCGTGACTCTTTGAGCGGAGCAGGTCCCTTTACATCTGGAGCTGGAGAGAACGACCCTGGGAGGTTTGATGTGGCCGCCACTTTAGACGGATTTGATGTTTGCGTCGGAAGGCTAGGACTCGACGAGTTGTTTTGTGGAGCGTAGCCCAGGCCTAGTCCGGCAAGACTTCCATAAGATCCTGAACCGGCGCGCGAGGTTGCATGTGAGGGTGTATGGGATCGTGCATTTGGAGTAGATAGCATGTGCTTGAAGTCGTCGTAGGAAGGCACGTCTGTTCTGCACTGTGGTTTGATTAGATGTGTAAGCTGCGTAGACGGGCTCGGCGCGATCTCTGGATGGTCAGGTGTTATTGGCGAGAGATTCATGGCCTCCAGGAGACGGACTAGGTTTCCGTCCTGCGGCACCTGGGGGCTTGCAGGTGTTGCATTTGGTGGATCCCCCAGCTCTTGTCGGTGGTCTGATCCAAGCTGTTGCATCAGTAATTTCAGCTCTGCCAGCTGCTCGATCTGAAACGCTATGACTGCTTCTCCATCTTTGATCTGGTCTCGGAGCTGCTGGTTCTTCTTCTCCGTTATCTCCCGTTGCTCGTTTGCGGAGGCGACCATTTTATTGGCCTCGTCGAAAAGTGATGCCGTGAGTCCTTCAACCTCAGCGTCCAGCTTCTGTTTTTCCTGTGTTATTTGCTCTTTTTGTTTTCTGGTCTCTTCAAGAGTTGCTCTCAAATTTTCGTTCTGTTTGTCGACCAATTCCCTGGTTACTAGTTGCCCGTTCTTAATGCGAGACACGTACTCCTGATTCTGAGCTTCGAGTTGTGCTGCCCGAGCGCTTGCGGCCTCCAGTTCATGCCGCGCTTGAGCTAGTCTGTCATCTAGTTGCTGTTGATGGTTGATAGCACTTATCAGCTTGTCGCTTAGAACTGCCATCTCATCTTGCGACTCGCCGTGCCGCGACGTTGAAGACGCTCTTGACAAGTTCTCTGTGCTCGCCATCCTAGGATCTCGAATTGTATGGAATAAACCCTCTTGTTCATTGGCACGAGCAACTGCTGAAGCCGAAGCAATTGACCTTAGCGAATTCGTAGACTTGGCCTTCGCGAGAGAGGGTTTCCTCTCAGACATGTTGGATGGACCGGTCGACACCGAGCGATTCGGAGGGATAGGCGGAGGTGGTGGTAAAGAGTCGCCTAGGAAGGCACCATTGTAGGACGGGGACATACAGTGAATAACTCAGGGTACCGTGTGACCGACCACGACCAGACAGGTCAAATATGATCCAAACTAACCAGGAAGATCTCAAAGCGGTCGTGTAATGGGGCCAGTCGTGGAGTTGTGACCGCTGCTTTCTCAACTAATATGGAATAGTGAGATCATAATACTAAGCTTGTGACAATCGACAACAGATTATCGTTGAATCCAGAAGCGATCATGAGGTGAGGTTAGTAGATTTGTTTAGAGGCAAAACAACAACGACTGAACGTGGAGATGAGGGTTGAGATGAGGGAAACAATAGCCTCATTTCGCGCAGGAAGGAATAGAGTTGCAGGGCATCATTATGTAGATGAAAACTATCGGTTTGTGAAATATTGTTGGCTGAGAGAGGATGGTTCATCTCATGCCGGCTCAGAACCAAAGATCATCCGCAGTAGCGTCTACAATAAGACGCTTGATCCCCGTAAAGTGTCATTTCATCCAAAGCTAGCAAGACTGTCGGAATACCAAGCATTGTGCCAATGGTTGTCATCCTGACCTGTCAACGGCGTCCCGAAGCAGATCGGTTTTCCGGGTTGTCAGTACTCATCAGATTAACGACATAGTGCTGGCAATATCTAGGTGCATGTAGGTAGGTATGTAATGGTAAAGTTGTCTAGCATTGTCGTCATCTGCGCACCCTTTTCTAGGTGCGTTTGTAAGCAGTGCAATAGCGCCTCCGCACCCAAAAGTTTCCATTGCACGTTAGGTGTACCCCACTAAGCCGTTCAATCAGAAAGTTTTATGTTTCGAGGTTTCCAACTAACGAACCTTTGCATGATCCTACACTACCTCGCCAAGGCACAACATAATGGCAGATGAAGAGCTAGCAGCTGTAAGGAGCATTTCGACATGGTGTACGCTCCCACTGACCGGTCTTGTTAGATTCGCGCAGCGCGTCTGCAACAGCTAAAACAACAAGGTGGAAGTCAGCCAGAAGCAAGTGGGGATCAAGACGACCAACGCAAACAGCAAGACGAGCAGAGGGCCTCTATACTGAATCAGATACTCGAACCTGACGCTGCCGACCGACTTGGAAGGATTCGTTTGGTCAAGGAATCGCGTGCAACAGATGTCGAGAACAGGTTGATGATGTTGGCAAGATCAGGTCAATTGCGGTCGAAAGTCACAGAAGATCAGCTGAAACAGATGCTAGCGTCTCTGACGGAACACGAAGAACAGACAGGCAAAAACGTGAGAAGTGCAAAAGTGGTACGGAGGACAGACTGGGATGACGACGACCTCGAAGATCTGCTAAACGAAACATGACGGCTGAGGGAGCATTTGAATACGAGCATAAGATACTCACCGAAGCGATACCACTCACAATTACACACTCACACCATCTACACCAACCGTCCTCTTTGCCTCTTTCGCCGCCCTCTTCTCATCTCTAATCTTTTTCCTCGTCGCTCTCAGATCAGGCGGTTGTTCAATACCCAGCCTTTGTCTCAGATCTTCAACATCCGTCTCCAACTCCTCCTCCCAATAGACGTTGATTACATCCTTTGCATGCCACCCATTCTTAAAAGCCCAAGGCAAATACGTCTCGAACATCCTCTGCCTTTCTGCAGGTTTCAGCCTCAGTATTGCCGCCAAACTCAATCCAGTCATCGGCAGTCCAGTGTTCGCAAACTCAAACGCCTTAAGTCCTACCTCGCCCTCCACAAAGATGGGCAATCCAGTAAGTGCATGATAGAAATCATGACACTCTCGGTACCTCTGCATAACATAGGCCTGCTCTTCATCGTCAATGTAACGAACCTGATCCCGCGTATCTGGTGTGACGCCCTCTCTGTCTAGCCACTCAGCGTATGTCCTTCCGACACTATTTTCAGGCAACTTTCGCAGTTTCTCGAGCGGCATAGTTTTGGAGGTTATGCGGGGACGATCACGCAGGATGCGTCGACCGGTTGGATCGAAGAGCATTCGATCACGAAGACGACGAACAAAGTATGGTTGTGCCGTTGCCTCACCAAGGGCTGCAATCATTTCGCCGCGGCGGGGATTAGCTAGAGATGCGACAGCACTGCCGACTGCCAAACCAATCCGTTCAATAGCCGTAAGAGGGACGTGGCCTGGGTAGTTTGGCGGTGGTCGGTTGAGAATAGAGAAGCTTCGCTGCGATTGACGATCATGGTTGCGATGTTGTGAGGGAACTATTGTTGGTCGTATGGGTGTTGAGACGCATGCTGTTGTTTGTATAATGGCCTGTAGTAGATGTAGATCACGTTGATGACTAGAAATCGCCATGATGGTTCAAGTTCTGGATGTACAAGTGAGCTGATATTGGTGCAATGAGAAACTACATGCAGATGGAGAATAAAATGTTGGCTAAAACTGTTATCAGCCTTAGCGCGAAACGATAGGTACAATTCAAAATGTCACGCCACTACAGTTGATACAGCAGGCCAAGATGCAGAAGGATTGTCATGATGGCAAGAAGGATCGAATATGTGTTGTCTGTTGCAAATTCGAATTGCTAAACTTGAAAGGAAGGGTTGCGCACTGTACGAGTATGAACGTCTAAGATAGTTACTGTGATGTCAGATCCCATCAGTCTATCAATGCCTTAAGGTAGCCCTCCATTGATACTGAAAGGGAGCTCAATATCCCTCCTTGCCCCATTTGTTGAACATATCGTGCAGTTCCTGTAAACCAAATCAGCGTCCTTTCCCTCAAATCGTTGACAAACTCCAATCTTACCTTTGGTAACGTCACATTTGGCACAACAACAGTGTTCAAAGCACTTGGAGCGTTCTTCGGTGTTGCGCTCTTGTCTCCTTTAGGGTGATACTGGTATTTGAAGTGCTTGGAGTGGTCATCAGAATCGTGATCAACCTCCCATGGCATAGAACTGTTCGCGACCGAGACTTCAGCTTCCGAGGTAGCTGAGGTTGGCTTTCGGCCGAAGTAGAATCCTGCCAGTCCAAAGGCGCCGGACATGATACCTAGCAGGATCTAACGACCTTATCAGTATCCCTACTCGTAGATAATCTGTGGTTCGTCATACGTATAGCTCCGGATCTCTTCTAGCACCTTTCTTCAGCATCGAATTTCCTTCTTTTCCTGCAACCTGCTGCTTAGCAGCAGCGACGGCATTTTGAGCTTGAGCAGCCATGCTGGCTCGGAGCATTCGTGAAGCGGCGAACATGGTGGGCAACGTGGTAGGAGAGGTTTGGGTTGGGTTGTTACACGGAGCGAGATGTCGTTAACAATGCGATGAGGTGAGCTCAGTCGATCCCTAACGATACGGCAGACAGCTGCGACTAACTCGGCATGACTCAGCTACGGTGCCGCAGAAAGTCACGTCCTGTCGATCGGTCGCAGTGGCTTTGACTCCATCAGGATGCGTCTACGAAATAACCTTGCAGTTCCTCCTAATCTCCACAACTTGTTACACTCTCATGCTTGAGTTGGCAGGTCGCAAGCAATAGCAATCGCTCGAAGCAAGGATATCTTATTGTCGTTCGTTCACATTCTTTGCCATCACGACCAGTCGCGCATGCCTATTGCAATCATCGATCGCTTACACAACTTCTGACAGTGTACCTTCACGCTTTCTCACAAGCATCAGTCAACGCAACCACGGTTTCATTGGGATTGTGCCCAGAAACATTCTACATTATGGTTTCGTCGTGTGACCGATAATATTGCCTATCAGACTGGTCTGTAACGAGTCACACATAACCCACAGTGATTCGTGGTCATGGCTAGTCGGCCACATACTGCGCCTAGTGAGATCTCATCTGCTATATCAGAAGATGGCCCACCCTCTCCACGAATACCGCTTACCGATCGGGCAACATCGACAACACCTGGGCTCCCTGCCTTACCCCACGGCTATGCGCACTTGAGAGGCGTGACGAACCCAACGAATGCCACAAACAAGCCTATCCGCAGTCCTCCACCCTCATCCACGAGTGGGTCGAGCAGACCGCAGAGTCCAGAAGGTACAACAAGTCGGACTCATGTACCATCTCTTACAGCCCAAGGCTTTCTCAGGCCTGCAAAATCTTCAAGATTGCAGCAGCAACGACGAAACAACCCAAGAGCCTCAAGGACTTCTAGATATAGCTCACAGCCGTCAGGAACTGCTGACGCCACAATCGATGAGGATGATGCACGGAGCATTCATTCAAGCCGGACTGGTCCATATGCGTCTATGCCTAGACAGCACCGTCCAACTGCTTCGATAACGACGGGCTACACCGAGTCAGAGGCGAATTACGAGACCACTTCACAACCGTATGCTTCCGAAGCTGAGAACGATTTCTTTCAGGATCCGGAAAAGAATGAGAAAAGAACGACACCTTCGCCTCTAAATTTGGCCAATAATCTCAAAATCTCATCTCCACGGGACAACTCTATGCAGTCGCCTCGCTCGTTCAGATCTGGTTTTAGCATAGGCAGCAAACAAATCGTGGACCCTCCTGGTCATCAGCAGATACCTTCTACACAAGCATCACCTCGACACTCGCAGAAAATGCAAGAAAAGCAATTGAATGCTCGACAGAGTGCTTTGGGAAAGAATTACGAGTATTATGAAGGAAACACAATTTTTTGGCTGGGAGGCAGACTACAAAACGCCAGGGATCGTCCCATCAATCTCCTTACTGGTGGATTGATAGTGGTGCCGACTGTTCTCTTCTTTGTTTTTAAGTAAGTTATGTCTTAAGGTTTGTAGACGCTAGCTAATTGCGATAGTGCTTCATGGCTATGGCATCATGTTTCGCCAGCTATCCCCCTTGTATATGCTTATCTCTTTTTCATATGTTTCTCTTCATTCATTCATGGATCAATCACAGATCCTGGAGTAAGTTTCACCCTCTACCATTCTTTATGATTCTGACTCACCATTCCCAGATGTTTCCTCGTCATATCCAAATATTTCCACCAAGCGACGATCCCCTGGAAACCGGGCCCCCAACTAATGATTGGGTGATGGTTCGACTGGCCACTTCGCAGACCGCCGCTATGGATGTTCCAGTGAAATACTGCAAAACATGTGATATTTGGCGGCCACCTCGATGCTATCACTGCCGAGTGTGTGATAATTGCGTTGATACCCTCGATCATCATTGCGTGTGGTTGAACAATTGTGTTGGCCGCCGAAATTACCGCTACTTCTTCGCATTTGTCAGCTCAGGAACCATCTTGGCTCTTCTTCTAGCTTTCGGCAGCTTAGGACAACTTCTCGCATACTCAAACCAGAATAAAGTGTCGTTTGTGTCATCTATGGGTGCAAATTTGTCGAATCGAATGGCTTTCGCGATGTTCCTCTATGGTCTCTTGGCCCTCGCATATCCCTCGTCGCTATGGGCTTACCACCTTATGCTGACCGGCCGTGGTGAGACGACTCGAGAGTATCTTACCTCACGGCGCTTCGCCAAAGCTGACCGGCATCGTCCTTTTACCCAAGGAAATGTGTTTAAGAACTGGATTGCTGTGCTTGGAAGACCGAGACCACCAACGTACATGCACTTCAAGAAGCAGTACGAAGAAGGAGACCAGAGATTCGGTCCTACAAGAGGTGGAGCCAGGGATCGCAACAAGGATTTAGAGATGACTTCTATCAAGGGTCAGAATGGATTTGAAGGACCAACTGGCAAAATTCCTAGACGAGAGGCTAGGTGAACTCAGCAAAATATTGGTGTTCACATATTGTACTATACATGTACAATTGCAGGTGGTTGGTATGTTGATTGGCATCTTCTGCGTTCAAGCGAAATGGATGTATACATATGGGCAGGTCATAATGTGGTGTGTACCAAAATCTTAATAATTCGGAACACGAACTCGATCAGTGTGTTCAGTTGTCTAGGAGATGTATATATATGCAGAATCCGAAGCTCGTTCTCATTCTATAATTCGTTATGAGATGCGAAGAGGCACCAGGCCTCAGTGCAGCCAGTCGGAATGTTGTTGCTCAGTGGTTGGCCCCAGTGACCGCGGTTATCATCATTAGTGGAGCTCAATCACGGCTCTGGACGTGTTGCTTGACACGGAGTATTTTCACACCCTTCACATATATACACGACTCTTACATACCTCACGCGAACTTGTACAGCATGTCTGTCCATTGCGTATCATCATGACTGCTGTAAATTCCCTCATCAGCAAGTTCGAGAACATAGCCGCTCAAGAGCCACCACCAGCCACTCAACGCGTCCGCGTAACGCGGCATAGCATGCCTCTCCGTCAGAGTACTCTCAAGTTTGCCTCTAATCCTGTGAGTATAGCTCAGAAGAGACGATCAGCGAACGGAGTGCCCTCCGAGGAAGCCAGACAGGAGCCCACACCACCTGTTGAAGAGCCAGACAACGATACCATCGTTGTTAACACGGCCGAAGAGTCTCGTCATGTGCAACTCCCTACACCTTCCGACAGCGCGACGGACGTGTCAAGTCAAGCCTCAAACACACCAGAGGTGAAAAGAATCCAGAAATCTCCAAGGAGCAGGTCGAAACGCGTGTCGGGTGTAAGGAAGGTCGCTAGCAAGGATACGCTCGTCACGAGTATACCACACGTCGAGGACAATGAAAAGCAACGGAACATCAGTGGAGATACACTAGTTGCAAGTGCCAATATGAGTCAAACTTCTCTTTTGAAAGACGGCATTGACGCCCTCGATCTTCAGTGGAACATGAGCAATGTCTTTAGCAAGCAACCCACTAGCGAAGAGGTGGCAGCCGATGGGGAAAGAGAAGAAGAACAAACGGATAGTAGCTCAACAATTGAGGTTGCTGTAGATGATTGCCCAAGTTTCGAAGAAAAGAAGCAACAACGAGAAGTCAAAAGCGTTAAGAAGGCAGAAAACACTAAGAAGTGGGAGCAGCGACGTAAATCGGCAGAGAAGAATGCTACAAGGCGGTCCTCTCGTGCCTCAATGCTCCTGAGCAAGGCCACTGAGATGGTCTCCGGTCTCACATCCACTGTTCTTGGAAAGCGGACGCGCGATGTCATATCTAAGAATAAAGATACAGAGCAAGAAACAACCACACCTTTAGGGGAGCAGGAACCAAATTCGAAGAAAGTTCGCCTCAACTCCCCATCCACCGTTCCACAATCACATAGTGATAGTCTCTCTTCAGCAGCCCGGGCCATGCATTCTCGAGCACCGAAGAGCAAAAAGTGGCTCATTTCAGGCCTGTACGCCGGTCAAAGCAGAACATTCAATGCCTCCCTGACCGAATCGAAGAACAAACGGAAGTCCACCTCTGCCACGGACACTCTCTTGGTTGGTCAGGCCTCTGAGGAGAATCACATCCTACCGATGCCGATGTTCGCCGGCACCCGCCTCCTCACCACAGGCCGTGACTTCAAACTGCCCTTCGATGTTTTCAGCCCTCTCTCGATTAGCCAACCAAAGCCTGACGAATGGAGAAAGGTCAACAAGAACGTCTTTATAGGCGACGCCGCTGATCAGTGGCGCACCTCCAAACTGCTTGAACATTCCACATGTCTCTGCACACCTCAGACGGGATGTGACTCGGACTGCATGAATCGGTTTATGTATTATGAATGTGACTCCCGGAACTGTAACCTAAAGGAAGACCAGTGTGGGAACCGGGCTTTCGAAGGATTGAGGCAACGTGTGAAGAAGGGTGGAAAATACAACGTTGGCGTTGAGGTGATTAAGACGAAAGACCGAGGATATGGTGTGCGCGCCAACAGAACATTCGACTCGAATCAAATTATTGTGGAATACACAGGCGAGATCATCAACCAGGAGGAATGCGAACATCGTATGCACGGCGTCTACAAGGAGAATGAGGTAAGCTTAGTCCTCGTCGGCTCTATCCCTCTTCCTAGCTATTCCTCCTCCCCAACGCTAGCCTTCACATATCCTCTTCTATTAAACTAACACTCTATCTTTAGTGCTACTATCTAATGGCATTCGATCAAAATATGATCATCGACGCCACCCGCGGCAGCATCGCAAGGTTCGTGAACCATTCCTGCGCACCCAACTGCCGCATGGAGAAGTGGACCGTGGGGGGGAAACCTCGCATGGCACTTTTCGCCGGTGACAGCGGTATCATGACAGGTGAAGAGTTAACTTATGACTACAACTTTGACCCGTACTCTCAGAAGAACGTACAAGTATGTAGGTGTGGCTCTGAAAACTGCAGAGGCGTGTTAGGTCCTAAATCAAAGGATGCACCAAAGAAGCCAACAGCGACTGAGGACACGGAAGGAAAGAAAGAGGGAAAGCTTGCAGGCGCGAAGAGGAAGATCGCAGAAGTCCTCGAGGAGAGCAGTCATCTCCTTAACAAAAGGCGCAAAACTATCGATCCGGTTTCGAAACAACGAAGCTCTGGTGGACTTACTGCTGCATCAACATCAGAAAAGAAGAAGTCCCGAGCAAAAAGTGTCGACGGCACAATCAAACGCCAACCATCGAAGCTCCAGAAGAAGAACCCGCCGGAGAATCATTCGAGTCGATCATCACGATTCTCAACAACGCAAAACATCAAGACAAAAAGGAATCAGAGAATCGTAAGCACGAGCAGTAGTCAAGCAGCATTGATCACTAAAGATGAGGATGAACTGGAGGGAGAAGAAGAGGATGATAATAATCAAGAAGAGAATGAAAAGAGCAGTGTGACTACGTTGATAGCGAAGGCGGAGAACATCAGGAGGAATATGGCGAGGAGCTTGAGAGGTAGAAGGTGATGGTGAGGCCAGTGATCGTACATTCGGTGATTGTTGGACGTGAAAGCAGACCCCTTGTTTAGAGTAATTTATTCTATGATAATATCGTTACGTTGAGAAGCATAGCATGCATGCAAGCGTGAACCGGCGTTGCTTGTTGCTTTTAATTCATTTGATTATAGAAATATTCTATTCTTGTTATTTCTTGTTATGGTAATTCGGGAAAATCAATCTTCGGATAAATATGTACAATATGTGCTTATGTACTTCCTGATCTTAATAGTAAACCACATCCTTCATTATATCCGAAGTAGAAACTGTACATATGTTCATTTAAACAAATTCTCCTTTCTCAGTATACAGTACAGTACAGTAGATTTATACCCGTATGCGTCATCATGCATAAATTCCAGTCGTGTATAGGTAGTAGCTGCCACCACAAGTGGCAATCTTAGCCCTGTGGTACTGTAGTTGATTTTCAGTGAGAGTTTAGAGAGCTGGAAAGTACTGCACATTACTGTACTGTGATCACATAGTAGATCCAGAAAAGGTGTGTCCAATTCTGGGTGTCATTTGCGTTGATTCATGGAATGTGGTGGGATGATTACATGTATGCGGTGCTGAGGGAGAAATACACGTCGATTTCAGTTTTGATCAGTACAAGAAAACCAGACATGACTAAGACAGTACATGAGAGAATGGTATGGGTAGCGTGCTAATAAGGTAACGGTGTTATTGTCGTTGTTTTTATTGCAAAGCTATATACTCATCTGGTATAGTGGCCAGAAATCTAAGGAAAATTGTTGTGTTGATTGAGGCTCTACATCTCAGGACCTTTTTCCGTGTTGACAAGTTCATCCTCCACAAATCTGGGATATGTTCCTCCTGAGCAGACTTTCTACAATTACGATATCAGCTCCGACACTTTCTCGTAACTTTCATCAAGGAGTTCGATCGCTCTGTCCAGTTGTGACCATGAATCTTGTGGTGTAGATTGGTGAGATGAGCAGGCAGAGAGAAGTTCGGAAGCAGCAGCAGCTTTCGTGAGAGTGATAGACAAATCGTGTGGCAGGGTAATCGTGGCTGACGGTTCATCGTACAGGTCGGTAGACTCTGACGTGATCAAATCCCCTGCGACCTCAAGAGTTGTGGCAAGTGCTGGCAACGGTGATACTGTAGGCATATCCTTGGTGCTTGAAGCAGAAGGTGTTGATTTCATCTCGTTCGACTTGCCAGACAAGTTGCTGAAGTCAATCATTGGTGGTTCAGGCAGCTCAGTGACAGAAAAGACCTGGAAGTTGTTGGAAGGAAGAACGCTGTTCCAGACATTACCGGGGTCGAAAGTGGACATGTCAAAGGTAGTTTCTGGAATGAGTGTCATTCCTACTTGCATCTGGTTGTCCTGATTCTGGATCTGTCGTGCAGCTTCGTGAGATGATACATCCTTCATGGTAGGTTGTGGCTGCTGTGAGGTTTTTTGTTGAGGGTTCTGGGGCATGATGTGGTTCGGAACGTTAGAATTACTGAGTTCTTGGAGGAACCCTGAAAAGGCCTGCGAGGAAAGAAGCATTCGAGTGAGATCGGTGAGACGAGTATTCTCCTCTGTGAGCTGTCTGTTCTGCACGCGAAGTTCGTTCGCCTCTTGTGCTTTACCAGCAAGTTCGCTTTCAAGTTGAGTGATATATTCTGTGACCAGGTTAGTGATTGTTCGTTTCTTTGGAGATATGAAAACTTTACCTTTTCTGCGAGAGCGGAATGCACGTGCAGAGACCTTATTGCGGAGCTGACGACGTTCCTTGCTGGTGAGCCTCTTGCCTTCCTCACTGTTTAGGAGGCGTTCGTCATCGTCCATATCATCTTCATCCTTCTTCACACGTGCAGCATTTGACGTTCCATTGACTGGTGAGTCAGCCTCATCATCATCGGCCGAGACATCGCTAGTTTGTCGCATACGACTGAGGAGTCTTGAAATGCTCTCCTCAACATGAGGATCTTTGACGACAGGAGTTCTAGGTGTGGTAGAAATAGAAGGCAATGGACGTTGACCCGGAATCTGTCGTTGCTGTTGTTGCTGTCGCATCATTTCCTGCTGCTTCTGAGCCTGTTGTATCTTTTGTTGTTGTGTGTGCATGCCAGGGTAGATCCTCGGCGGAGCTTGTTGAGCAGGCGAGATGCTGCTGCTGTCGCCGGCATAAAACATCGAGGGGAGATCAGCGGGTGATTCGGACTCGATGTCCATATCATACGATTGTGGACCGAACTCCCAGCTATCTAGATTGCTAAGCGGGACGTTCAAAATGTCATTAGGAACGACGAAACCGCCATTGCCAGGTCGATAATGTAAACCGCTTGCTTGATTCAATGCCAGTGTGTTAGCATAACCTCCCATAGGGAGGCCGGTCTGTTGTTTCCACAGATCATATTGATGAGTTTGATCTGGGAATGCCTGTGTGTTGGCGGCGAACTGCGCTGAAGATTGGTGGAGCATTGCTGGTGTTGGCTTTATATCTGCTGTTTGCTCGTCTGCATCGAAGTTCACGAACGCACCCAGGTTATCGTCGAAATTGGCGTCCATTTGATGGGACATATCGCGAAATAGTTACGAACCGGGATGTCTGGAGTGTACGTATTCAGTACGTAATGACCCCGATTCTTGAATAGTTCCCGATTCTTCCTTGTTGTTTCGAGAATCGTGTATACGCTGACTTAGAGGATTTCAGTTAATCGTGACTCAGGCGGTTGTTTGCGAAGGTGAGTATAAATTGATTGTCGATGAGTGTGCAGGATGACAAGGTGTGGTACGTTAGAATCAAGGACAAAAGATGAAGGAGAAACAAGGAGAAGTAGGAAGTTGGCGCAGGCTGTGGATCTGAATTGACTGCCTTAGACGAGCGCTAGGCGGTCACGTAAACCGTAGTGACTGGAACTGCGGCCAAGCTGCAGGTGTAGAGGATTCTTGGGGGGCAGTGCTTAGTGTCGGACTCGGAGGACTTATCAATCCGGCCGGGAACAAAATGTGGTTGCCTTGCCCCCCAAACACAGGCGACGTAAGACTGCTCGCTTTCACCACCCTTTTGGTCTTCTCTCTCTCCACATCCCGTTGACTGGCTTCCCGGCGCCGAGCTGTTCTTCAACATGTGTGGTTCACCAAGCACTTGCGAGAGTTCTAAATGGAGCAACACTGCACCCGCAGACATCCTAAACTTCTTATGCCCGAAGCTCAATAAAGCAGACCACCCTTCGTCCTTTAACCACTGCCTCGTAGCAGAGCAACTCAGTGTGCCTCAGTACAGTACATTGCAAGCCTCGGTTGAATTACGGCTATACCATGGTACAGCCAGAAGCAGGTCCAGTCTGAGTTTATCACCGTACGTGTAGTGACCGACTCGCCGAGACTACGTTTTCTGTACTACAGTACAGTATTTGCTACAGCTCCGTCGCGTTCACTGTTTCATGAAAGCGATGTTCCAACTTTCTACCCGCCATGAAGTAACTATGGCAGTGGATCATGTCGATAATCTTGAGGCTCTTCCTAGTGCTCCCGAAGTCATTGGTCCCGAAGTTGTTGCTCGAAGCTCAATACCAGCAACTCAAATTAATGGTACAGGAACTAGTGAGCGTCATCGACGTCAAGGCAGTAATTGCTATCACGGAAAATTTCCATGTGCGAGATTCTGTTGAGTCGTACATAAATGATCTTCATCGGCAATTGTACTAGTTTCATGTTGCGCCAGTTCTTTAACCAAGCCATCCGTGTCTACGTTGGCATGCTCCTCGACAAAGGAGTGCTTTCGAAACAGTGACGACCCATCAACAATCGTCACTTCTGAAAAGTCTGTAAAGGCGTATGTTTGTTTTGGGGAGCCGCCTCTTTGCGACAAAATGGTAATGCCAGGACTCGCTGATCGATGGGGCATGCACCAACAAGGACTTTCTTCAGAGCTTGACCTGTGCTCACTTTTGATAAAGAAATTAATCGTGATCTATTCTCACAAACGCTAAAAGTAGAGTAGAGTGAATGGGCTTTGAACATTGACTGCTAGCAGAGTAGTCAATTCTCGCATACTTGAGTTCACAGGACATGCACGTAGATTTTGAACAGTCTATAACGACCTGGCTGCGTGTGCGAGATTCGGTTCTTTTGCACTGGATACTTGCCTCGTATCCTGCATCATACTGTACACAGAGAAGCACGGAAGCACGAATTTCGTTGATGTACTGTAAAGTACAGTGCTTTGATAACCATGCAGACAAGGCCAAGACAGAGCTGAGTGCGCCACATGTGGCTGTGTATGGCAAGTACAGTACAGCTTGGAGATGGATATGTGGCTGATGTATTCAGTGTATAATCACGTGATACTTACTCCAAGTCTTGCAGGCCGCTGTAACTCCAGCTAACAGTATCCGGGTTTCCCGCACTGAATGTGTGAAGGATGACCCTGGAGTATCAATCCGGACTGCGGTTATGCGTTTTTGCGTTCTGCCAATGGTAGGGGACTATTCATTCATTTTTACAAGTTCGAGCAGTCGCAAATGTCTAGCAGTTTGAGTAGATGAGATGCTGTGCCACACGATCTCTTACATATTATGGCCGAAGCGTACAAACAGATGATAGGCGCTTTCATCAGACAAAGAAGGCCTCAGTTCCTTCGAGCTGGCAAGCGACTACAATATACACGGCGCGCACATGCTACAGCATCAGCGCCACAAGAGACAGATTCCGACAAGGCGGCGCCGCCATGGCAGCGACATCATATCACGCCTGTCGCGACAAGACCACATACTGAGAATCGCCGTTTCGAAGCTCTAAGACGTGAGACCGAGCCACGACCGTTTTCGTCCTTTCTTACCGATAACTACTCGAGAGAGCACAATTATCTCCGCATATCCGTCACTGAAAGATGCAATCTACGATGTGTCTATTGTATGCCAGAGGAGGGCATTCAGCTGTCGCCACCCAATCACAATTTGACCACTCCCGAAATCGTGTATCTTTCTGAATTATTTGTCAAGCAAGGTGTTAGTAAGATACGTTTAACTGGAGGAGAGCCCACTGTCAGAAAAGATATTGTCAGCTTAATGCAGCAAATCGGCCAGTTGCGCAGTTCAGGACTGAAAGAGCTGTGTATTACCACAAATGGCATCTCCTTACACCGCAAGCTCGATTCTATGGTCGAGTCCGGTCTGACTGCTGTCAATCTCAGCCTCGATACCCTCGATCCTTTCCAATTCACTTTAATGACACGACGGAAGGGGTATGAAGCAGTAATGAAATCCATTAACCGTATCTTGGAGATGAACGCACTGGGTGCTGGCATCAAACTGAAAATTAACTGTGTTGTAATGAAAGGCGTCAATGAGCGGGAAATTATACCTTTCGTGGAGATGGGCAAGGAGAAGGACCTTGAAGTCCGTTTCATCGAGTACATGCCGTTCGATGGCAACAAGTGGTCGGAGAACAAGATGATATCGTTCAAAGAGATGCTGGCTCTTATTCAAGAGAAGTATCCAGATGTCTATCGGATGCAAGACCATGCCAACGATACTTCCAAGACCTACAAGGTCCCTGGTTTTACAGGACGAATAGGCTTTATCACCAGCATGACACATAACTTTTGTGGAACGTGCAACAGACTACGTATCACAAGTGATGGCAACCTCAAGGTTTGTCTGTTTGGGAATACTGAGGTCTCCCTGCGCGATATTCTCCGAGAGTCAAATCAAGGTAAGCCGTTCGATGCCGAAGCTATGGAAGCCCTGAAACAGCTTGAATATGACAGACGTGAAGGACTGCCGGGCAGCACCGGTGGTCTTGGTGTCTCTGAGCGTGAAGCTCATCTACTTGACATTATTGGGATGACTGTCAAGAGGAAGAAAGAGAAGCATGCTGGAATGGGCGAGCTCGAGAACATGAAGAATAGACCCATGATTCTCATTGGTGGGTAAGCCTAGCCAGCATCAAAGATACATGACACAGCACGGTGGGAGGCATTTTGACGTTCGTCTACACATTTGCACTATATACATGAAAGACCAAAAGCTATCATCATTTTGATATCCAAGCATTTGTTCTCGTGCTTTCAGCTGACTTTTGCTTTTTGTAGATAATCCTATGCCTTTTCAGTTCTCCTCAACTTCATCCCAACAGAAACGCACCAAGTTTTCGTCTTATGCACCCCCGAGCAGTATGTACGGACCTTCGAAAACCGCCATACCTTTCCATCTATTGCCACATCCAAGGCACTCTTTCACCATACAACAATTGCGACATCATTCCACGGCTCTAGGTCGAAGGACGTACCTTGCTGGGAGAAGAATTCGGTATTACGTTGCTCCTGTTAGAGTTCGTCCGAGCTTCGTCTATGAGCGGAACATTCCAAGGCACCTCCGATCGATCCGTATGCGACGACTCGTTGATTATCTTCAATGGAAAATCACACAATCCCGTAGAGCTCTGGGCTTCCTGCGTTCAGCTGCACCACAGATTAGAATGATCGCACCACGTTCGGAGGAAACACGTGGTGCAGTTACTGTCGGGGCGGACAACTCACAGAAGTTGACACATCTCAACCAGGCTGGTGCTGCTCATATGGTCAACATTTCACATAAAGCAGAGACGACACGGGTGGCAACCGCTGTGGCGACCTTACTGTTTTCGAGGGAGGAAACGTATACCGCGCTCTCTTCGTATCAAGTGGTAAAGGGCGATGCAATTGCTGTAGCCAGGGTCGCAGCTTTTCAAGCTGCGAAGAAAACAGCTGACCTCATTCCGCTCGCTCATCCTAGTCTTCACATCACCGCCATGAGCGTCGACATCGACCCATTTCCAAGTGTAGAAAAGTCC
>Ga0181467_100042_pt3 | contig 30869 bp, 31 predicted proteins | sample InSIn5gowninarea_2_FD_119079 | JGI IMG/M metagenome (GOLD analysis project Ga0181467, IMG submission 119079) | Clean room microbial communities from NASA Spacecraft Assembly Facility at Jet Propulsion Laboratory, Pasadena, California, USA -... ... | reverse complement strand
ATTACCATTCCAAGCACTCCATGTCCCGGAAGCAGATGCGGTTGCAGCAGATGAGGTCGTCTTGGTGGTGGATTGAGATGATGCGTCTGGGCTGTTAGCGTTCCAAGCACCCCATGTCCCAGAAGCGGATGTGGATACGGATGCAGATGAAGCAGATGAGGTCTTGGCGAGGGTAATTGACCTTCTTGGATTGTGAGCCATCAGCACCACCGTTGGCGTTCCAGCCGCTCCATGTTGCCGCTGCAGCTTGAGATTCGGCGGCTGGCGTCTTGCTGGAAGATGCACCGTCGCTCTTGCTGGTGCTCCTGGTAGCTGCCGAGCTGGATTGGGCGGCAGGGGTGGTCTTGCTGGACACGCTATTGCCGTTGCCGTCGTTCCAGATGCTCCACGTTGCGGATGCTGATGCTGATGCTGATGCAGTGGCTTTGACTGTGTCGGTGGTGCCTTTGTACTGGTTGAGCGAGGTGGTCACATCAACGAATTGAGGCTGATCGCAGACGGAGCACCAAACTTTGGTGACGACATAGCCTGATGGGATGCCGGTTGGTTTGGCGGCGCAGATGCCCTCACAGGCGGCGGTGATGGTGACAGTGTCGGTGGTCAAGCCTGTAGGGCAGATGTTGATGAACTCGGTGCTGTAAATGGTTATAGTCGGGTAGACTGTAGTGTATGGAATAGTCTTCGTGGTAACAACATCCTTGCAGCCAGTGACAGTAGATGGGCATTTGCTAATGGTGGAGACAACGGTCGAATACGTGGTAACAGTCTTGCCGTCGGATTCGGCGGGCCAACTTCCCCAAGTAGGATCGGAAGGAGAGCTTGACGTTGTAGTGGTAGTGCTCCAAGTCTGCCATCCATCGCTGGTAACAGGACTTGAAGTGGAGGTTGTTGTCCACGTACTCCAGTCCGGACCGCTATTGGTCCAGGAGCTCCGTGAGCTTGCTGTGCTGGATCTGTGTGGTCCTTTGCCGGTCGAGCTTGACGTAGAAGTTCCAATAGTGCCGGAGGTAGAGGTTGTAGACCATAGTGGAGAGATCCATGACCATGAACTTGTCGACGATCGAGTAGGTGTTGTCGAGCTTGTCGAGACGGAGGATAGTGATGAACTTGTTGATCGTGTGGAGGCGCTAAGAGAAGTGGTTGGTGTGGTACTCGTTGGTGAAGTAGAAGTAAGGCTGCTAGAGCCCGAAGTCGTAGTGCTGGTTGAGAGTGTGGTTGTCGAGCTGATAGGTCCAGCGGAGTTTGTAGAGTGGCTCGAAGTACTGGTGGTTCCGGAGGTGCTACTGGTACCGGTGGAAGTGCTGGTAGTGCTAGTGGAGCTTGTGGTACCGGTTGTAGTGCTTGTGCTTCCAGAGGAGCTTGTAGACTGACTGGAAGTACTGGTAGTAGCGGTGGAGCTTGTGGTACTGGTTGAGGTGCTGATAGTTTCAGAGGAGCTTGTCGTCTGGCCTGAAGTGCTGGTCGTTGTAGTACTGACACCTACACTCGTGGTAGTGCTAGCAGAGACCGAAGACGTGGTCGTAGCCTCAGACGACGTAGAAGTCGAAGCCACCGTTGTGGTTGATGTAGAAGTAGTGGTAGATGATGTTGCAGAAATAGGTTGGCATCCAACTGGAATGGAGTTTTGCCGCTTGCTAAGTCTACTAATGCCCAATGGAACTCTCTTTAGCGGCTCCGGGAACACGAAGGTGTCTCGTTTCACCTTGGTGCTTGCTGGTGCATCAAATACGTTTTGTACGTCTCGTTCGTAGACCTGGCTGGTATCTGGTAAGTTTCCTGTTTGGAAGTACGACGTTATCTTGGTATTCAGAATCGTCGATTTGTCACGAGTAGAGCAGTGCTGAAGACAAGTTAGTTTCACTGCAACAAGCGAAGAATGTATGTAAAACCTACTCCAGTTCCGTTCGACACCAAAACGCCAGCCTTCTGGTTGGCAAAAGTGTTGGCCGAATTTTGAGCGGAGAGAAGAGGCGTGACAGGGTCATACAGTCCGTTGACGATAAGGACTGGATTGGTAGGACTGATGCCTGAGCTTGGGTACTGGAATTGTTCGTTTGCTTTGACAGACCAGGCATAGCACGAGTACTGATTGGATATGTACGCGTCGTACATGTATTTGGATTTGGCTTTCCAGCTGTCTCGAGTGCTCTTGAATGTGGCTAGGTCAGCTTTGTAATTGTTCGGGTTTATGTAGTCGCCACAGTTCACAGCGTTGAGAGCATTTGCCGTTTCTTGGGCTTTTTCTGCGGTGGCAGCACTCGCAGCGTTGATCTGGTCAGCAGTAATTTGATCTCTTTTGGAGAGTGGTGCTCCAGTGACTGTAATGTCTTGCGCTCTCCACGACTTGGCCAACGACTTAGCGTAAGAGACAAAACTGGCGGCACCCTCGAATATGTTCTGGTTCATTGCAACCTTAGCGGCGTACCACTGTTGCATGTTGTCGTTCGTAAGGCCGTACAATGTGCTCAGATACAAGTCCCACTTGGCGAGAAGTTGATCCGCAGATTCAGTACCATCTGTCAGAGCACAATTCTTAGTTTTGCTCGAAGCACATAGCTCAAAGAAGACTCTGACTGCAGTGTCAGCACTCGCTGGAGTTTCGCTTCCACTGGATCACGTTAGTCATGATCATCAATATCGATAGATCCACCAACTCTCCGTAGTAATAGTCGATGGGACTGATGTTACCATCCACAACGACTCGATCACTGAGCTCAGGGAACATGGCAGCTGTAGTGACGCCCAACAATGTACCCCAAGAATAACCTTTGGATGAATTAGCTGAGCAAAAGTGAAGTTGAAAGACAACACACCGATATATCGTACCAGCTTGTCATCACTGAGAGCACCAGCCATAGCAACAATGTCCCGAGCAACGTAAGCTGTTCCAACAAGCTTGCCCCATGTGTCATAAGGACTTGCATTGCAACCGTCGCCATTCGCTTGGAATGCTGTGACTGCATCGTTTATCTGCGAATCAGTCTCGAATGGAGAAGGAGTATTAACGGCAGGGCAATAGTAATCGGTGTTTCCGTTAGCGTTGGTAAATGGGTTGCTGAGAGCTATGCCGCTTTCCATCGTTAGCACCTTTAGGAGTAAAACGCCATGATCAACATACCGGTTATCGAAGCCGATGACATCGTACTCTCCACCTGCTAGGCTGTTCGGATTTTTTAGCTGTGTGTACGACTTAACCGTGGCTGTTTGATCTTACTCTCTAATAGTATAATCACCACCAGCGACATCGTTGACACCGCTGATTGCTGGACCTCCCGGGTTGGTGAAAAGGGCCTTTCTTTTCCCATCAACGGGGTTATTGGCTGGTATCTTCACCATCGGTATGCGCAGGTATCTGTCATTGTTGTAGGGGTCGGAGTAGTCAAGTGGGACGGTTAAGGTGCCACATTTGAGGTCTGGAAGTGACTCGGTGGGACAGTCCTTCCAGTCAACTGTTCGTTCGTATCCATCGGGACAAGTCTGACCAGTATGGGTGAGAGAGTAAACTGAAGTAGCAATTGAAAGGAATGCCAGCGCATTTGCGCTGTAGTGGGATTTCATGTCCAAGGAATGACTAGGGTGAGCAGCAAAATGAAGGACTAGAGAAGAAGGAACACAACATGGCGAGCAGTCAGAATTGCCTGCTCTTGTATGACCGACCGAGTGGACGAGGCTCCCACCGATGCGAACGTCAGGCCGTCAAACGCTCAAAGCAAATCCAGAAGTAGATGATGGTCACACAGAAAGTTCATTTGTTTGAATTGTTTCAGCTGGATTTTGGCAGCCACAAAATCTTGTCTCGCTCAGGCCGAAGTAGTATAAATCTATTAGCGTTTGCGCACGGGGAAGAAGACAGAGAGGTTCTCCATTAAGACCAAATCAATCATTCTTGTGAAGCTTGTTAATGCACTTTTGATTCCATAGAATCTGTGCTTAACCTTCCACTGACAGAATAATAATCAAGAGATGTGAACGGGTGTTAGTGGTGACTGGTCGAGCTTCCGCAGAAGATATGCTTCAATCACAACATATTTCCACGTGAAGGGCAAGGCTAGTTGTTCATCAAACACAATCCGGGATTGACATGCTTACTCAGTTCTTAAATGAGAGAGACGAGAAGGCTGAATAGAAGAGGATTCCTTGGCACCAGTAAGGCTTCATAGAAGGGAAATTACCCAGTGGTTGTTGCGAAGCAAGACCTTGCCAAAGTGGAAGATTGCAGTGGGTCTTGGCCAAGAGCCTGGCTCCAGCTGATCCAGGAAGAACAAAATCAACCTCAATGGCACCACCTTTTCGAGCGTATCAGGCAAGGGGACGAGACCGCTCTAGCCCACCTGCGTGTTGTACTGTCGGGTAGTCTTCTATGAACCCTGCATCGAAGGTTGGGAGAAGAGTCTCGATCCAGAAATGCCCCTGACACGTGATATTGGATTTGTCTAATCACGCGACACCCAATCTTCCGCATCCCCAATCAGTGATGTGTGGCGTACTAGCATTTCAGCTGGCATCGTCGACTAAGTATCGGTCACCCTCCCTGATCCTCGCTGTTCACTCAGGCGCTCGACGTTTTGTATATATGATGTTCCAAGAAAGGCAACTTTCTAGGTCATTAACGAGGCTGCTGACATCGTGAGAACGACCTACATTTTACTAGAATTGGACGAACAACGTAAGCAAGTGCCTATCACGAGCTGACCAGGTCGTGGCCGTCCAAGGCGATGGTCAGAGCAGGTCGAGCGAGACGGTGGCACAAGAATTGATCAAAAGATCATGTGCTAGGAAAGATACAGGAAGGTTGACGGGATGCCTGACACGTGTGCTAAGGCACTACGGTGACGTGGGACAACTTGGGAGGTAGCGGGATGGAAAGAACCTTTGTGATTGGCGTTGGGACGCCGTCGATGTTGGAGGAGGCGGGGTTTGGGATGTATGCTTTTTTTTGCGGCGTTTTGTGTGTTGGCGGTGGTGTGGGCGTGGATTTCACTGCCGGAGGCGAAGGGGAGGACGTTGGAGCAGATGGATTGTGTTTTTGGGTTAATGTGGGTGGGGTGGAGGAGAGGGAGATGATGATGCAGGCTGCAAGGAACGCGAGGGGAAGGAGGAGTACTGCTGGTGCTTCGGATACTGGTTCTGGCGATGCTGGAAAAGAAGAGACCAGGATGAATATTTGATGTTTCTTGTGCATGGTCCCATCTCTTCTGGAAGTCCTTTGAGCCCATTGTTCTTCTCGGTATGAAGGAGGTGCTCCGAATTTTGTGCAAGATGACCAAGTTTTACCAAGTCTTGTTGGTCATGGTCATGGGCATGTCAACCTTGATCTGCAGCTTCCCTTTCCAACTCTTGTCTCAATCTCGCTTTCCTCCCATCTCTCCACTTCCTATCCCAAGCCTCGACTCTACCACCCATCATAACCACGTCCTTGGGCGTTAGCATAATTAAACCTCTGCGTACACACGTCCCGTTCTTCAGTAGAAACTTGCAACCAATCTGCATCCCTTCAGGTTGGACTTGACTCCCAGCCTCTCGTGCTCCAGACACAGGTGGGTTAGAATTCACTATCGTTACCTTGTCGATCCTGCTTAGTTCATATGCCCATGCTCTCGCACCAGCTGCATCCTGCAGCAGCAGTTTGTGGGGTCCAGTCGTGCCTCTTCTACTACTATCAGTAGCGACCAAAGTAGACGATCCAGTGCTTCTACCAGAAGATCGAGTAGAATTAGCCGGTGCTTGCTCGTTGTTCAAGTTGTCGTCATCGTCGTTGATACCAGGTATGGTCCTTATGACTTCTCGACCTCTGATCTCTTCGCCTCGTTCGACGCGTTCAATAGCTTCGATTTGAGACCATTTGGAGGTGCTTATGTCCTGGATATCGAGGACCTGTACAGGAATGTCGCTTGCAAGCTTCAGGTCTTTGATTTGCACATCCGAGATACTGGAGGGGAACAGGTGAGGTGCTCGAGCTGTCAAAGATTTGGTAAAATCTGAAGACAAGAGTCGAAAGTGAGCAGTCGATGCAAGAGATGGTAGAGGTGCTGGTGGATTTCGTGCAGTAGCCACAAAATCACTGAGCCAGGAATCCGTAGGTATGAGGGAGTAACGGGATTGAACCTCATTTCTGAGTTGTAGAATCAAGGTTTGGTTCGCTGGCGCTGCCATCCTGGAATCGACTGTTTATGCATGTGCATAATCAGTTACCGTCGACAGGTTCAAATCGGCAAGTGTAGAGCTGATAGGATGACGAGAGATAAACTGTACATTAACAAACTTATCACGAAGTTCGACTTCTCCAACATTGAAATAATTCTTTCTAGCAGTTCAAATACTACAAGCTGAGCGCATCACAAAGGACTGAAGACATTCCTACATTGAGAGGGTGAAACAAAAAGCGAGCTACTAATACTTTCGAATTAACTCGAGACGTGTCGGTACGTAGGCTTGAAGACCGACTGCAGAGCTACCATGGTCAAGGAAACTGCGTATGTTCGTTAGAGTGTATTGGTCTTCCATGTCGCCATTCGCGTCCACACGACTTTTGCGTCTGTAGCCACGACCCGAGGCTATTGACCAGGTCTACCACATTCAATTCCCCATTTGGTACCTTGATACCAGAACTTGCCTGTTCTCCTCCTAAGAGCATCCACTTCTTCTGGTCCATAGTCGTCACTGTCCCTTCGAGCACCTTTGAACATATAGCACCCCTGCGACTGATCAGTATCACCATCACCATCACCATGTTGCCGTCCAGCCATCGGACCATAACCCCACATTGTGCCTCCCAGAATCTGCCGTTTATGTTCTTTCTCCTGCCCCCTACGGGCTCTCGTACTCTCACGATGAAGTTGAGCAGTTTGCTTTGCCAATGTTCTTCGGCGTTCATACAATAGCACTGTCTCGTTCGACAACCTCTTTGACCGCTGGCGGACAACTTTGTGGCTGATGTTTTTGATTTTCGCAATGAGCTTTCGGACTGGTGGCTTGTTGAGGGTCGGAAAACCATCATCGGTTGATGCTGGAAAAAGTGTGTGAATTTCGGAGTGGACCCCTTTCAGTCCGGTCATCCTCGGGTGGTAGAAGAGGAACTAACGAATCTGCCCGAATGGCACGTGCAGTGCGGTAGCTTTGTATAACAAGGATCAGATGGATAACAAGTGCCGCAGCGCCAACGGCCAAGGCAGGAGTCACTAGATATCCGAGAACGAATTCTAGGATCTCTGTCCAGCCCATTATGCGCTGGTAATGATAACAGGCACAAGTAAGAATGTAGTTAGCATACCTTAAGAACGTTGTTTGGTGCAGTGTTGTGAGAAAACTGCAACAAGTGTGCTTAGAGTTTTACTGTGCGGAAAGAGCCAATCTCCTCGATTTTCGAAAGCACGACTCGTAGCAAGTTATGGAAAGCACGTTCTTGGTAGCAAATACTGCCGTCGTTCCTTCCGTGCTTGTATCGTACAAAACTCATCGTCTGTTCATGCCAACACCTGGGGGAGGCCCTGGAGTGTAGCTTGCAGGAGGACCTTGATTTGGGACAGCACCCAGATTTCCAGGTGGACCTTGTTGTCCTTGTGGATTCTGGCCAAAACCACCAGGTGGAAACTGTTGGAAGTTGGGAGGGAATCCTTGAGCGAATGGCAAGCCGTTAGGCATATTTGGTGGAGGTGCGTTCGGAACAAATGGTGGAAAAGGCATGCCACGTCCACTTGGAGGCATCATGCCCGGTTGACCTGGAGGAGCACCAAAAGGAGGTGGTGGCATTCCTAAAGGAAGATCAGTAAGCAGGATCCTTAGCGAATTGAGAAACACCTACCTGGAAAGCCCATCGGTGGAAATCCTGGAGCTACGCCTGGCTGTTGTAACATAGGATTTGGCTGTCCCTCAGCAGCATACGAGTTTGTAATCGAATCAATGACAGATTGTGCCTTCTCATGTCCTATCTGCTGATAGTATTCTGTAACGTTTCTTAAATGGTTACGACCAGCATTATGCGATTTCCTAACAGACATGGAGTCGTGTGTGAGATACACATCGCAGTAATCACAGAAGAACTTCGGCATGATTGTCAAGGCGCAGGGTGATATCGGCGAGACGGGCAGAAGATGTGTCTTTTGTGCCAATAACGAAGTGGCTGCTATACTTTGAGAGGTGATCGAGGAAAATATGTCGAGGCGACGCGAGTATTGGTAGTGGTTAAAGCAGGAAATCAGTGAATTGTATGCGCTTGAGGCTATGAAGATTGAATGGTACCACAACCTTGCGCCACACTTTCACATCCTGAAACTAGACAACAAGCCACACCTAGCCACAGTCAACACGTCCGGTTGGTTTTATGCGTGTCCCAAAACAATTTAGTAGCAGATTCCTTTGCACAACAAATGCTCTGTCGGTGGTCTGTCAACACATACGACCGCTCTAACGTCTAACGTGTTTGCTATGCATTTGCGCTCGATCTCAATGCATTTCTCAGGACCCAATTCGTGACGGGAATCATGACGGACACCATGCTGCACAATGTGCCGCTCGTGCTGGATAATGGAAGCGGCACCATCAGGGCTGGATTCGCTGGTGCAGATTTGCCAACAGTCTACTTTCCATCCTATGTCGGCCGGCCGAAGCATGTTCGAGTATTGGCAGGTGCTCTTGAAGGCGACACGTTCATCGGCTCAAAAGCGCAAGAGTTAAGGGGCTTATTAAAGATCAGATATCCCTTGGAGCATGGCATTGTGACAAACTGGGATGACATGGAACGGATATGGACTCATGTCTACGAACACGAACTGAAGACTCTGTCCGAAGAGCACCCAGTCCTCCTCACCGAACCACCACTCAACCCTCGTGCCAATCGAGAAATGGCCGCACAGGTCTTATTCGAAACCTTCAACGTGCCCGCTGTGTACATGTCCATACAAGCGGTTCTAAGTCTGTACGCCAGTGGTCGAACCACTGGTGTTGTTCTAGATTGTGGTGATGGTGTCAGTCATGCAGTTCCAGTGTATGAAGGCTTTGCCATTCCCAACAGCATTCGCCGGGTCGATGTCGCAGGTCGCGATGTCACGGAGAACATGCAACTCCAATTACGGAAAGCTGGTCATGTTTTCCATACCAGTGCAGAGAAGGAAATCGTGCGAATAATGAAAGAGAAGACATCATACGTCGCGCTTGATCCTCGTAAGGAAGAAAAAGAGCTCGAACAAGGTATATGGAAGGTGGAAAAGAAGGATATCGAATACATCCTGCCAGACGGTCAGAAAATCAAGCTGGGTCCAGAGCGATTCCGAGCACCAGAGATCTTGTTTGAGCCCGAACTGATTGGCTTGGAATATCAAGGCGTGCACCAGATGGTTGTTGATGCCATTACACGAACGGATTTGGATCTCCGAAAAAGTTTGTATGGCAACATTGTGCTTAGTGGTGGAACAACACTATGCAAGGGATTCGGCGATCGATTGCTCCACGAAATACAGAGACTGGCCGTCAAGGACATGCGCATCAAGATATTCGCACCACCTGAAAGGAAATACAGTACCTGGATCGGTGGCAGTATTCTGGCCGGTTTAAGCACTTTCAGAAAGATGTGGGTGAGTGTCAGTGATTGGCACGAGAACCCGGACATTTTGCATACCAAATTCAGCTAGATCAAAAGCCTTGGGTATGAGAAGTACAGTACCATGACAAGGGGAAGCAATACGGCACCCGAGTTTACCGGACGTTTACTGCTGCTGAGACAACGGAAGCATTTCCCATTTTGACAATGAGGCCAGTCGTCTGTTAGCGCAGAAACAGGACTGGCCTAAATCACGAAACGTAAGCAGTGAGCAATAATAGGCTACGGACTACCTAAACCTTGTGGGGAGAGCTGCTTTGCACTGAAATCCGGGGTAACGCTAAACATGACTCGGAAGCGTTTCCGACTTCCTGAAGCGACAGTCTGAGCTTCACCGCCACGTGTCGGTGTTTGTGGACGGAAGCACGCAACTGGTGATCAGTGTTTAGTGGTGTTTGACGACGAATGTAGGAGCAGGATGGAGACTGTGAAGGAGCATGAAGTGCAGTCATGAATGCGGAATGGTAGTTTCATGGGGGTAATGGAAACAACTTCCCAGGTCAGTTCCCCTCCTGGATCCATGAGCTTCGATGGATAGAGTTAGATCTGATCGGCCACCTCCTGGGTGACTGGTGCAGTGAGAAGTCTGGGGCTTCGAACTTTCGCAATGCCACGGAGAACTATGAGTAATGCCAATTCGTGTGTAACCAATGGCAAAGTAGCCATGTGACACGGATACGGGAGTGAGCCGGGTCTAGATGGCAATTTCGCATGAGATCCAATCTTTTAGTTATGAAAATCTCAACTGGATCCATGTAGTGAAGCCCCACAAACAGGCCAAACTCAATTTAAAATCGGCTGCCAGGTGACTGAAAATTTTTAGGCGCTTTCCAGTTAACGGCATCGCGAGTCAGACGCCTTGTAGGACGCTTTGCAGTTAACGGCAAACCCGCAGCAGCTGCACCGTTTCTCTCATGTAATTGACACAGCTCGTGATGCTGTTTCGTACCACGACGCATCATGACTGCAATTTCTCTTGTTGTTTAGTCCGCTCAAGGTTTTCCCATGCAATAACAAAGATATAAGGTAGGCCTGTATCTGCTTTTGCCTAATTCCACTCGTTTCGTACTTCACAAAGTAGCTACGACCAAACACATACTTGATCATCCCATTAAACACTTGAGTCACTATGTTTTCCAGAAAGTACTCTATCGTGGAGCCACATCCATCCATCACTCCACAGCAATACATCGCCACAGGTCGAGGAGGTGCTGGCAATGCCGTAAAAGCCCCAAGCACCGTCACTCGGGGGTCAGATGCCTCTGGTCCAGCAGCTCGAGTAGCTGACCTCTCTTCAACAACATCACGAAGGTCATACATCACTGGACGGGGTGGCGCCGGCAATGTCCACCAAGAAGCACCACGAATATTCTCCTTTGACGAAGAGCTTGAACAGCAGATGAAGCATACCAAGCACGTCGCTCCAGTTTACCACGTTGGTCGAGGAGGCGTTGGCAACCTACGATCCACAATAGTAGATTCTCACCCCTTGGTCCGACGTCCTAGCCACACCTCAGCATCAAGCACTAGCTCAGCAGAATCGGGCGCTGATATTGCAACTCGAAACCTCAAGAAAGGACTGAAGAAGTTGGCCAATGTCTTTTAAGCAATCAGTCGATCACAGCGATCTGGGGCACCTTGGCGTTCTGACAGTCTTATCGGGAAACTTCACTTGATGGTTTTGGCGTTCAGCATGGTCGACCTTTTTTACAGCAACATGATAGTTCATTAGCGATGGCGCTTTCACGGGGAAATTTCAACGAATTGATTCGAAGGGGCGTGCATACTGCTTTTTAGGAGGTGGCATCCTCCGGCAGGCGGCATTTCAGAAGTTGGTCCATGGTCATCAACTTCGAGTCACGACATGATACCCCATTACGATAAAAAGATTATTACGAGTTTGTATCATTAGCAGAAAACCCAAATATTCTACTGCTTGTTGCCTGTGCACAAGTTTGTTGATGGCAGCGATGCCTCTTGCCCAAGTGGCACTCAATCAATTCATTTGCTATCTGCAAATTATTTCTCTACCCAATCCTTCCAAAACCTCCATATTGTGTACGTTGACTTGAACTAATCAGAACGTCGAGCGAACAACGAGCATACTATACAACAGGTAGCCTGTCCAGGCATGGCCGATGCTATACTCCTGCACCCAACAGCAATGGATGAGTCATGTCCATCAAGCACACCTTCTCTCCCAGGACGTTTCAGTTCTCATTACCAGAAAGTCATCATGTACCTACTACCTTCCAAGCTGCAGTCGCCGAAGCTGTTGCCGTTGTATTCTCTCTTGTAGATATGGGATTGAGCATTGGCACGATTTAATAGTGTGAATACTGCAAGAGGTGCTGCTTCATGACGTTTCAGCTTTTGCTTCCACAACACTAGAACGATACACCTCATCATTTGTTGTGAGTCACCTACTGCTGTCGAAGAATCAAGTTCGGTGTCATGGTGCACGTTAAGGCTGCGGTGTCTGCACTCACTAATTGACCTGGAATTCGGTTTCCTCAATAGGGATTGTTCTTTGTGCTCAGCAAGTCGAACACTACTGCATGTTACAATGTTTACGGAGCGCCCGTTCGTACTGCTTCTCGAAAGCCATAGCATGACACGATTCCAGCTGGCACGAAAATTCGCACAGCATAGTCCTTGTTTGAAAGGAAAGGTGCAGGAACGAGCTGGCAAAACAGAGGTCAGTCAATGAGGCTTGGAGGGACGCCACATCCATATGCTCGATTTCGGATTATTATTTTTACATGAAAGTGACATCACTCGCATCTCCCTTCCTCTTTCAGCTGCACATCTCTTGTCCTTCGTATTTGCCAGCGAATGCCACCGTTGCAGCTGAAGGTCGCTCACATACAGTACATACTAGTATAATATGGGCGATCTCTCACAGTAACATCTTTGGTTCATCAGTCTTCGGGAAAGTACTATTCAAGAAGCACTTTTCAAATAACGTCAACATTGACCGCCATTCACCAATCGAGGACTTCTGAATTGTGCGACTCTACAGATCATACTCGTTGGTTGGTGCCAGCCACAAGTGACGAAATTCCGCTGCCAACCACCTCGAAGAAACCATGCTAATCTATTGGCAATGGCAGATAATGACGATGACGGCAACCTGAACTATTTGAGGATAGTCAACATGGATTACTGGTACGGCATCAATCACGTGTAGGTAAGGCAGAAACACAGTACAAGGTGAGAGGGAAGATGATGATGATGATGATGCCACACTGATGTCCAAGTGCACCCACTTGAAACACACTTAATATGGGATAGAGAGCAGGCTTGCAAGGTTATGAGACGTGATTTGATAGCTTTGGATGTCATCAAGACTCCAGGTTAGAGGTTCAGAAACGCAAGGCAGACTTCGCTGCGCCGAACTGCGGGACGTTCTTATGAGCGGAATTCTGTCACGGCCCGGCTCAGCGGCTAATACCGGTTTGGTAAAGTGTACCTACTAATATAGCTCAACTTCCAAAAATAAAAGCTGGCTGTTCTGTGGCACCAAATCACCATGCACCACACACTCCACAACCACACGCCCGGCCGGTTTTGAGAAAAGATCTACTTGGTCTAACAATGTCTATTCATCCTTCGTTCAATGTCATGTTTCTATTCCAAGAGCGCGTTCTTGCTGTTCAGGTACCTTGATGCTCTTTCAACCGCCTTCATCGTGATACACCTAGGAATCAAAAGATCTCTCAAGTACTGCGCCACTACCAACATGGGGCCCTTTTGTTTGACCGATATCACTTAGTGCATGTCCCCGCTTCTCTAGCGAGTTACTCGGTCGCTATCTAGTTGCCCGTGGTTTCCTGCCACTTGAATGGTTAGTTGGGAATCGACTCTTTACTTTCCGGCACTCTGCACAGCATGGCCCTAATATTTCTCAGATCAAACGAATCATCTTGAGCTTCAATACACAGCCTCTGCCTCGTGATTCGTTCCTTGTTCATTGTCCTTCACCTTTCACTGTGTTCCCCATCGACATCAGCATCAACATCCATCTATTCCAAAGTTACCGCATTTAGCTTTCTTCTCTTTTACTGGACCAGAATAGCCCCTTGTACCTTTTTTCGCTCCGTCTCCACGTGTAGATGGAGTCTCAGCCCTGCCAATAACCTTCCCCTACGAACCATCGTCATTTCTGTCCATGGGCCTTGTCGTGATTCTACACTCCTGTAATGCTCATGCATCAACCGTTTCGCCCGCGCCAGCGATACTGAGCCTCCGAACGGGGCAGTGGTCCTGCTTGCACAGAACCTACCCAGGACCCACGGCCTAGTCCAGAGCTTGTCTTCCAAAACTAATATAACACTTCACATCACCTCTACCATGCCGAAAGGAAGATCACCCATTGTCGTCAAGGAAAGATCGCCCCTTCCTCAACGTCACGACCCCATTGCCTCGGCCAGCCTGGACATTTCTGCCAGCAATCATACCCATCAACCAATACCATCTGTCGATCCAGTTCCAGGGGAGGTGCCTATCCTACCTCAACCGACATATAGTCAGACTATCCTACAGCCACCAATACTCGCTACCAGTCCATCGGTATTGCCACAACAGATTGTTGCTGCAGGATCTCCCTCCTCACAATCTCGAAGACTCAGTACTTCCAGTATGAGAAACGCAAGCATGTCTTATGAGAACGTAGCTCCTTCATCCACCCCAACGGGCAGGATAAGCAAAGCTAAGAAGGGGAAACGTGTTCACGCTTGCGAGTATCCTGGTTGTGGTAAAGTGAGTGGTCCCAGGACTGAAAATAGCATGAGAAATTGCTAACGACTATGAAGGTCTTCACTCGAGCAGAGCACAAGCGACGACATGAACTAAACCACAACCCGGAAGCCATATTTCAATGCCCACTACCAGGCTGTGGCAAGTCCTTTCACCGTATAGATTTGCTACAAAGGCATCAAGAAAGACAGTAAGTGTCAGCTGATCGACATCAGGCCTACCATACTAACCCAAAGTAGTGATATAGAAGCGAGCCCATCCCTGAATCCACCAACACCTCGACTTAACAGCAACTTCACTGCCCCACCATCAGTATTGGCCTCAAGCACAACTATAAGCCCACCTCAACGATCAGAGGCAGCTCCTAGAACACCTTTCACTATAAAATCTATAGTTCATCCTCCGTTGCCTCATACCTCTCATCACAGGCCAGCCGACCAGTCTCTTGAGCCTAGATTCGAGTACATGCCAGCTGATGCGACGACCTACGGCGACGGTTATTACTACGGCTCAGAAAGGAGTCATTCACCAGTATCAGATATCTACAATCATTACCACCGCCAAAGCATATCATCAGCCTCGTCCGTAATAGGTATCGACCCTCAAATATCTCCCATGATGACCACATCTATGCTCGGACAATGGACACCCGAAACCGCGCCACCGGTAGCCTTGCCCCCGGCGACATTCGACGAGGGTTCGGCTCCCTATATCACAGTAAGTTCATATAACCTCTGGCCCCGTGCCTTTGCTGAGGCTGATCAGTCACCCACAGTTACTTCCTTGCCAGTACCTCTCCACGAATTGGACGGACATGAATATGCTGCGATACAGCGAGAGTTATCCACTGTACCAGGACTCATTTTCCAATCAAATGGGAATACTATACGATGGGATTGCTTAGATCATTATTGGCAATATTTTCATCCTTCTTTTCCTATTGTCCACAAACCGACCTTTCTTCCAGCCAAGCCCAGTCCTCTTCTTGCGAGTGCCGTATTAGCCATTGGCTCGTATTACGATACCCGACCCGATGCCAAACTGTATTCACTTGCCCTTCAAGAAAGTGCGATGAAACTTTTGAGACGTCGAACCAATATTGCCGCCCGATCTCGGATTGCTGATCTTCAGACAGTACTTCTGCTCGAGATCTTGAGCAAGTTTTGTGCAAGACAAATCTCTGCTCAAACATCATCTCGATTTCGATCTCTCTTCGCCAGTCTATATCAGTCTCAACAATGGCTTTCAACTAGTCCTTTGGCAGTCCACAAAGCTCAAAGCAGCAAAGCCAGATCACCTGATGACTTGAAGCGAGCGCATAAATTTTGGGTTGAACATGAAACTCGCCGAAGAATCTTTCATGCCTGTTCAGTACTTGATGCTCAGCAAGTATGTCTTTTTGAACAGCGAGCTACTATTGTCTCACACAACAAGATGCATGTCCACGACATAAAAGGTACAGTCCAACTACCTTGTGATGAAGAGCTCTGGGAGGCAAGCACGATTGATGAGTGGTCTCTCAAAGCCGAGCGACATGTCGGGCAAGACCTCAACGAAGCAAGGACGAGCTACCAAAATGCCTCTGTGGGTGATTATTCGTTCTTTCAACACCAGATAATCAACGCCAACGCCAGTGCAGCGCAAAGATGCTCGGAGGAAATCGAGAGCCCACCACCATCAACTGGAGCGCTTGTTTCCAAGACAAGATTCAACTACCACGTCTTTCAGATGGCCAAACATATTCCAATCCGTAATCTACTGATAGTTGCAGGTGAGTCATGGCTTCTTGACCGTAAAGTCGAGCAGGAAGCGGAGTATATCCAAGCAAAACACGTTATGCGTGAATGGGTAAACCAAGCCATACCACCAATTACTAAAAATCATATACCCGATATTCTGCACGCTCATTGGCATGCTCTAAAAGTTTTGCGTATGGTTGTCGACCCAACAGAAGGCCCCTACGCTTTTCGCTCAACCAATATGCTACATGAAGATTGGTCAATCTACCTCGCCATCCTCGTCTGCTGGGCTCACGGATACGAGTGTCGAACTAGACCGCAGACCTCGACTCCAACCACCTCGTTTCCACGTACTATTTCACCCAGCACCTCAAGAAAAAGAAAGAACGACAAGGATAATACCCAACCACGAAAGCGTTCCGCACTAATCCCCACCTTCTCAAACATATCACCAACCCCAGCCTTGGCTGCACATCCAGAACAACCACCCTTCATCCCTCCCTCCACATCATACATCGACATGACGTTCCCAACCTACACCAACAATCCCTGGATAACAAATCCATACTACACCACTACACCGCCACTGACAGCACCCTACTCAACCCAAACAGTCGACTCCATCAGCGTTCTCTCAACCATCCCCTCCACGACCACCACAACAACCGCATCCTCAACGCCCCTATCCATGCTCAGCGCACCAACCTCCATCCCCTACAGCAAACCCACCCTCCACCGTGCCACTTCATCAGCAATGCAAGACCTAAAAATCTACCTGACACAAACAGACGTCCCCTCCCCCCTCGCCCTTACAACGCTAGACCCAGCTATTCTCGCTCAAACGACGGGTCTCCTTGAAACGATCCGGATCAACAAATTTGGTAAAAAGGGCATTGTGGGCGGTCTTATGAATGATGCGGAGCGGGTGTTGAAACGGTTGAGTGAGGGGCGGGGCGGAGACATGTTCTGAAGTCTCGTTTTCAATGTTATATCAAGTATTGATTTTTTGCGAGTATGATCTGCATTTTGGATTTGTATTTAGCGTGGCGATGGGAAGCATGATTGGGTATGTACGGTTCGGCATGACACGGTATGGGATGAAGTTTTACGACACGACACGATATGACACAACGATCCCAGAATGGCTTTTAAACCACACACCTCATCCATCAATTCAATCAACCTATTTTAAAAGCGCAGTTTCGGATACCCCGGCACAGAAAGTAGCGAGGAGCTACGGAGGAGTTAAGAGGAGTCCAAAATTCATCAACAGCATTTGGATCTATCTTAGCGGAAGCGGTGACGACACGAAATATTGTACTCTCATAGTATCAATTATGAATGAACTGATACAGAATATACATATACCAGGTTCAGCCTGGTTGCTTTGTGTATATACTGAACTATTTGATTTTGATTCTACATCTAATTCACCGTATTCGTTACTCTCGACCACTAATACATACTTTACTTTGTAAAAAGTAATAGAAGAGTTAAAACGTCGTTACTAGTACGTACGTATATTGTATTAGAACCAACTTAAGACGTGTACGTACGTAGTTTTACGCGGATCTAAGTATATAGAGTATAGAGACTACTGAATCTAGGAGGAAAGTATCTACGATATAGTATAGTAAAGAGGGATTTTATTATAGTAGTAGTAGTAGTAGTAGTAGTAGGAGGTAGTAATATGGATTAGATAGTCTAATCTGTATAAAGACCCGAAATCTTCGACCTCACATCACCATAACCACAAGCCATAGACTATTTCTCCTCACCCAGACCATCATCATTATACCTCGTCGTGCCCAAACTCCAAACCTCATTGCCCGCCATCTGATACTCCAACCCCTTCAAATACGCCTCCAGCGCCGGCGACAGCTCCCCTTTAATTCGAATCTCATCAACCAACTGCCTATGTCTGACCTCCCACTCCCTGCACATGGACCAGAGGATACGTTTCGCACTGTCCACATCCACGCCAGTGATAGTCTGCACGATAGGCACGGATGAGCATAGTGTGCCGCCTTCGTGACCGGCGGCTGCGACGCGGATTTCTTTGGCGTAGCTGCAGATGTCGTTTACTACGGAGATGTTTTTGGATGCGTTGGCTTCGAGGGGGAGGGCGAGGGCTTGTTCGGTGGTGGTGAGGTGCAGGGACATTGAGAAGCGCATTATCGCGGAGAGGAAGCTGGATGGGTGGATTTGTGTTAGCGAGGGTATGTACTGTGGATGGACGGATGCAGGGAGGGATAGATGGAGGGTAGGGAATACCCACGCCTTGCCGACATCTTGCTCGCGGTACTCGAAGTATGTTTGTAGATCCATCGGTTTCAACCGCTGTTTGTCTACTTGAGCGCGCATGAACACGAATGCTGGTTCGAGCACTTCGTTTGCTAGCTCTTTGTCGTGGTCGCGCATGCTCTTCCAGATATCGTACATCATGTACTCTACTGGTATGGACGGGTTGGGTAGTTCATCGCCACGAGCCAGACGCATGAGCTTGTCGTTGTACAAGATACCGTCGTCGAGAGACATGTGATCGAGGACGTCTGGGGTGTGTTAGCGTGTTCGAGACTGACTGTGCTTCGACACATGTGATTTACTTGCCATCAGTGAGGAACGTGATTGTTATCAGTTTGCACGCAAATGCGATCCTGTCATCTAGTGCGTCGGCACAGTAGAGGCATGTCACACGGGGGATGCCCTGAGACATGAACTTTTTCCGAGTTTTCTCATCCTTGAAAGGCCAATTCACTGAGAAGTAGGCATCTACATCTTTTGTAACTTGATCAACGAGATGGTGACATTTGGCTTCGAGTATTGAGGGACTCAGGTTAGAGGTGCAGAAAGTGCGGTCAATATTCGTTAGGGAACCCATCTTCAAAGCTGCTTGAGAGAGGATCTGTTTTCATGCTGAATTGTCGGGGCTGTTTGGAGTTTAAGTTCCGTCTTCCAGCCATGCATTCACGGTCTGCTGTTCCTTCGGGATGCGGTCTGTGACCACGTCACTGCAGATAGTAGTGTGGTATAGTGGTGCACGTATCAGCCCGGGCTGGGGGGTTTCTTGGGTCGAGGAGGCGTGTAAAGTTCGAGGCCGTGTAAACTTTAAGACTGCCTAAGTCGTCAGGGACAGCCTGCAGGACAGAAACAATGTGAGGAGAATACTCTCTGATCAGTCCAAGAGTGCCGCGCAAGCCATCCACGGTTGCTTCATCCGCCGTAGCGAGGCAGATACTCGCAATGTTGCTGTATGCTTTGATACATGACTCGAGGCCGACTCCGCTCTTACCAATCGGATTTCAGTTGGAGCCTCCGCGGAGTCAAGAGGAAACAGTGCGACACACGATCTGCGGGTACGATACGAGCCGCTGCCTCCCCGACCAATGTCGTTTGGTGATGCCGGACCCCCTTGACGCTACACCGCCGTAAATATGTCCTTTGTGAATGGTGCGATGGCCGTGTAACGCAGCCACAGTTCTGCAGATTTGAAGATTCACGAACACGTGCTTCAGCCTGTGCACGCTGATTGTCGTCAATGCCGTCCTATGCGTAGACGTGTCCATGTTACCGAGGATCTCATGGTGGCTGCGTCTTAGCTCGATGTGCTCTCAGCTTCACCAGCGGTATCCTGGAGTACCTGAGAGTGCTCACCTCTTCTTATTGTGTTTTTTGAGAGGTCGACAACTGTACAGTCATGATTGATAATCTGACCACATGCTCGGGTCATGCCTTCCTTGCAACTAACAATGATAATCTGTACAACCAGTGCAGCGCCTTCATGCTGACACTGCTTTACTGGACACTTGTAGTAAGTCAAGTCGGATGGTGCATGAATCGAGGCTTTGCTGAACAGAGGAAGATAGGAACCTGGTTGGTCTGTCACCTTCTGTACAACCTCTACCTTCACCCCCTCGCTGGCTTCCCCGGACCGTTCCTGGCAAGGGGTACGCCATTCTGGAGGTTCTGGCATACCATGGGCGGTCGTTCGCATTGGGCCATACAGCGATGCCACCAAAGATATGGTGATGTATTTCGAGTCGGACCGAATGAACTATCTTTTGCTTCGGTGCAAGCGTACAAAGATATATACACCCCAAAACATGTCAAAATCCAGAAGAGCGAATTCTATGACATGCTAGGCTCTGGTTTTTCTGAAGCATGCTTAGTAACCGAGCGGGATCCAAAGAAGGCTTTGCAAAAGAGAGCATTGTTTATGTCAGCACTTTCGAACAAATCACTGATGAAACAGGAGGTTGTTATTCAGATATGTATCAATGAATTTCTTGAGAAGATCCGAAAGAACGGTGGCGGGCCTGGTGGACTAGACATGACTAAATGGTACATGATGCTATCATTTGATATTGCTGGCGAGATGGCTTTCGGGGAGTCATTTGGATGCATAGAGTCTGGTAAGAGCTACAGCCAAACTTTGTTGCGGTGGAGAAAGTTGAAAGACCTGAGCTGACCGGAATGCTAGAGACCCCTAATCGCTGGCTTGACACCATTTTTGCTCACTTGCATGCTGTCAGCCTGATGGATAATATTCGTCGTTTTCCATTGGTGGAAAAGGCAGCAAGATTGATCCCGATCGCATGGACGACCGGGTTTCGTAACAGGGTGACGGGTTTTGCTAGGCAGAAAACCAAGAGGTAAGCAGAAAAGCTCCAACCATTAATTACTGCTAAGTTGTCGCTGGCGCCTCGAGAGGAGTGGCGACCGCGTAGATTTTTTGTCGAACGTGGTCGATAAGGTGAAAATGGGTAAGGTATCGGAGGAAGAAATGGCCGCACATTGCTCGATCATAGCGTAAGTGTGCTGTCCACCTCATCATCAGACAACTATGTATTGTATTGACACACGTGTGACAGAATAGCAGGCAGTGAGACCAGTGCCACCTCATTGGCAACCATAACCTACTTTCTACTCAGATCAGGGACAGCCCATGAGAAGCTGAAAGAGGAAATCAGAGGTCGATTCAAGGGATCGGAGGAGCTCAACATAATTTCGGTCTCGAAGTTGCCCTACCTACATGCTGTCATTGAAGAGGGTATGCGCATAGTGCCAACGGCTTCGGTAGGGTTCTCGCGCATTTCTCCCGGCACGACGGTGGACGGGTGCTATGTGCCCACAGGTGTAAGCAACACGATTATCCCCTTGAAACCTCCCAAGCTAATACAGAGTAATTTCTTACAGACCGAAATATATGTAAGTTCCTGGACCGTCGCGCGAGATAGCAGATACTTCCACGATCCCCTGGCATTCAAACCCGAGAGGTGGCTTGACCAGCAATGTGCAGACGTGAAGGAAGCCAGCCAGCCATTCTCTTTGGGTCCAAGATCATGTCCTGGAAAGGCGTATGTTTGTCTCGTACCATTGCACCATGTCTGAGGATTTGCTAACCGTGAGTGCGCCAAAAGGTTCGCGTATGCTCAAATGTCACTGCAGCTTGCAAAGATGATATGGACCTTCGACATGGAACTGGTCGACCCTTTGCTTGATTGGGAAGAGCAAGTTCGCCTTCATTTCGTGCTATGGAAGCCACCGCTTAAGGTCCGTTTCGTGGAGCGTGGACGTCCCGCGCTGTAACCCACTTAACACCTGCCACAGTAATGTGGAGTAGTGCAAGAGCTACATTAAATGCGCGGCTAAGTAGCATGCCGCATATTTTCTGTTTGCCAAAAGTGAGGGAAGATGTTTGCTTGAGTGCCATTTAGGTATGCGGCAATACCTTACTCATCGTCCTGCGATCGATCAGTGTCTTGACCATAACGGCAACTCCTGCGAGAATCAAGGCTCGGAACGCACCTCGGAAGTAGCCACCGGTGCCTAATGTGAAGATCCAAGTAAGCCAGCCAAGCTTCTCATTGCCTTCGCGGTCGAAGTTGGGCTTGGCGAACAGAAGTTTGGATAGCTGTTGATATTTGTTTGTGCCAGCAAATGGTGGATATCGAGATTTGAGCATTAATTCAATCCAGCCTGGTGTGTGAGTGATTGACCGGTGATGAACGAAGCAGTCGAAAGAAGCCTTCCCACGGTAGCTACCACTTCCACTGTCGCCCACTCCTCCAAATGCAAGCGTGCCAATTGTACCGTGATACATGCCATCGTTGACGCTAGCACCACCTGAGCGTGTGGAAGCAAGTATTTTGTCGGTTTCAGCCTTCGAGCCAAACGCATAGACTCCGAGTGGTGTTTCGTGAGTCTTATTAGCAATGTATATTGCTTGGTCTAAATTGTCGACACCGAGAACTGGCAAGAGGGGGCCAAATGACTCATCCTTCATAAGTGAATCTTCTGGATCTGTGATTACGACAACGGTAGGCTCGATAAACAAATCGTCTGCGTCCGTGGTGCCGCCACTCACGATCTTGCCAGAGGTGCCATCAAGCATTTTCTTGACCCGGTTGAAGCTACCGAGATTCACCATTCTGCCATAATCTTCACTCGCTTTGGCGCCATTAGGGAAGAATTCTTTTATGGCCATTTTTAGCTGATTCACGAAGTCATCCAAAACTTCTTTATCGACCAAGGTGTAATTGTGGCTAATGCAAACTTGGCCTGCATTCATCGTTTTAGCCCATAGCAACCTTCGAGCAGCAAGCGCAACATCGGCCTTTCTTGTCACGATAGCTGGGTTTCGTCCTCCGAGCTCGAGTGTAACAGGAGTCAAACTCGGCGCAGCTGCTTGCGTAATGATCTTCCCCACAGTTGCTGAGCCTGTGAAGAATATCTTGTCCCATTTCTCTTGCAGCAAGACTTTCATCTCTGGTATACCGCCCTGTACACAAGCATAACAATCTGAATCGAGGCCTTCTTGCATTATCTTCTGCATGATCGCCGCTGAATTGGGTGAATTCTCGGAAGGCTTCAAGATGACTGTGTTGCCACCAGCGATAGCACCAATCATGGGTCCGAATGACAACTGAATTGGAAAGTTGAAAGCACTGTGAACGTTAACACGGTCCCGAATTAACCTGGCGAACCTTACCCTACGACCAGCACCATTCCCAGCGGATCCTTTCTTATCCTGGGATTCATGAACCTGTTTGTAAGATCGATATCAGGTGCCTTCTCATCCTTGCACCACTTCTCTAGATTCTTGGTCACAAACACAATGTCATTTTGAACCCATGCTACTTCTGCGACCATGGTTTCGAAGAAACCTTTACCCAAGTCTTTCCTACATGCTTCCAGTATCTCTTGCTTGTGGTCTTCGATGGCCCAGTACAGCTTGCGAAGTTGCTTGATGCGATATTGGACATTGCGAGTCTTTGCAGTCCAAAACGTCTTTCGCAAGCGGTCGACCGTACTGGATATTTCCTCGACTGGAGTTGTAGTAAATACAGGAAGTTCGATCCCCATGGTTGCAACTAAGGAGTGGTCACTTTTAAATGCTGCAATGGTTAAGGCACTGATATGGTTACTGATAAGCCTCGGCAACACATCCAGCACATGTAAGTGGTACAAACCTCGTCGACGATGATCCTACAAGTACCAGAAGCAAGCTCGCAAAGGTGAAACCGACAAACCACACTTCCGAAATTGGAAGCCAGCGGAAATCACAGTACATACTAAGGTATCTGTTGAAATCGGCCATATCTTCACATGTCTGTTTGTAGCCGCAACAATCTACTTTAGCATCTCCCGGGGGCAGGAAAAGATGAGGGGTCCAATGACGCCAAATAAATGAACCCGAGGGCACGGGACCTGCTGGACTTGCTTTTCAATGACGAACGACTGGATACGGTACGCAAGCAACAAGGTCTTCTAGACTTCCAGTGCTTGATTGAATTGTTTCTGTTGAATATCTCCTTGTTTACCGACACTCGTTCATCTACCATTTACCTCTCTTCTCTCCTCGTGTGAGCTTCTCCGGAAGCAATACGATGTCCCTCGTGTTATCGACCGTACAATAGCAATACTCTTCTTTTTATTCAAATGGCATCATGGCGGTCTGGGCCGATGTTGATGAAGATGATGAGCCTTCTGACTTTATACACAATCAGTTGACCGCTCATCATGATCATGAATATCGTGATCGGTTGAGCGGCGATAGCAGCCAGCCTGGTGTTGAGGTAAAGGACGTCTCCGCCATATATATAGCACATGCCATGAGATGCTATCCGTACGCATGAAACAATTGTTTCTGCTTCTCCAACAACTAACCACAGTCTAGTGTTGCAGAACGACTTGCAGGCTACCTCGATCTGACGGACCTTGACTCGCTTTCCTCCACTTGTCGTACGGTACACGAATCTCTCGTGCAATTTGCGCATCAGCTAAAACAGCATTCATTGAGATGCACGTTTGAGGTGGAAGCGAAAGAAGTCGACAAGGATGATGTGGACGAGATGTTAGCGCTGCAACTTTCCATCGACGACCAGCTCGCCTTGGGCGGCGGTGGTGGACCTGCATTCCCGGTATCCATCTATTCACAACCGCAGCCTGCATATCAGTCGACCTTGGGCTTGAGCGGTAAGACGTCGAGATGCGCTCGAGATCTGGTCGCGCCATGTCGCAAATGTGGCACGATAGTCTGTAGGAACTGTACAGAGAAGCCTCCAAGTAACAAGTATCTTACTGGTCGCCTGCGAAGATTGTGCGATTCATGCCTAGATTCACCACTAATCCTTCACAAGGCACCCCTCACGGACCAACCAGAACTCTCCCCGTCTGTCTCCAGTGCGAGCTCGACAAGGTCCGGCCGCTCCGATTCAAGTACGTCAGAGGATCATGATACCGACCGTTGTTATACTGTCAAGACATTGTCAGAGTTGCCAAGTATGTGGTTGAGAGATCCTTGCACCTGTGCAAGTCGTGGCGTTTACCTATGCCAACAGTGTGGGCACAATGCCCGAGGCTCCGATATCACATACCAACGAGTGTGGAAGTGGCGGTCTCGTTATTCGACCCACCTCGGAGGCGGCCTCGGGACCGGGTTGGGAGTTGGCGACCAGGGGCAGAAATGTGGAAGGGATAAACATTGTCTAGCCACAAGAGACGCCATGGCACTGGTAGAAACGGAATGCTCCTCTGAAGATGTAATGACTCCCGGAACGCATGAGCTCAGCCGCTCGAATACTCCAATCCTACACGACAACGAAGGTGAAGCGCGCCCTGAGCCCGGCTATTTCAGACAAGAGATTGAGGGGGTCGGAGGTAAGGTCAAAAGTAAGTCTCGAAAACTTGTCAAGGTCGGAGCTACGGTGTACGAGTTTCTAGACGAGAAGAAAAGTGGTAACTACTTGTCACGCGAAGTCAATGGCGAAATGAGAAGTTGGTGCAGCTGGTGCTCGAGGGTTTGTCCAGCGAAGCAGGAGTGACGACCGATTTCGTCCTGTAACAGCTTTGTCATTATCAATCTTCTAGCCAGGTACTTAGGACGCCTGTCTGTTGATGGGCTTGTTTCTCCGTCCAAGGTAGCACCTTAGGCACGGCCTTAATTATTTATACTTGACCGTCATTGCGTGCGCAACTGAGGATCCCTTCACAAAGTCCATCTACGTAGGAAATAGTAAGACTCGAATTGTGTACTAGCATTGAAGAAGACTACGAATCTTTGGCAGTTCCTTAGGTAACATTGCGCAAGAACAGTACACAGCCCAGATCAGCGATGGATCAGGCAAATGCCGTGGTTAGTGGAGAGTATCGTGCATTCGGAAGTTCGGGGAACACGTAAGAGGGGGGACTGATCGACATCGAGTCCGGGGCGGAAACTCCAGGCCGCGACCCTTGGCACTGGCTAGTCGAACCAGCAGTTAGTTCCATCACTGTGCTCTGTCTCTGGTCTCTGTGTATATCGTTTAAGCTTCATGGTCTTTCTCTTAGATTGTGCACCACTACTGTATCATTTGCGTTGAAAATGCGGCAGTGAAACTGCAGCTTATCCAAATCGTTCGCTCATACCCTGTCACAAACATTCCAGTGAAGCCATCTTCGCTGGCAGTGCGAACCATGCTCTCGACAGCATTGACAACCTGACCTCTTCTTCCCTATCCTATCTACCTCCTATCCCTTACCTGTACCAAGCCTGCGGTCACTATGCCAGCTCAAAAGCGAGCAAGCCTGCTTGAACGCAGACGACGTCATCATGATGATGAAGGAGAAGAGGATGGTTCTACAGTGGGTGATGTTCAAGATGCTGTGTCCAGCGAGGGGTCTTTGACTTCTGGAGTTGACGAGGATATTGATGTCAGCGGGGACTCGGCGGATGAGGGCTTGGCCAGCTCGATGCCATTACCTGCAAAGCAGCCACCGTCCCAGGATCCGGGTGATGGCAGCAACCGTGACCAACTGTTCCGGACTACGGCCGACACTGAGGCGATGCTAAACGGACTGAAGCTACAAGAGGGATTGGAGCACGAGGAGTTGCACTTTGAAGATGCTACCCTACAAGACCTTCCACGAAGCAGATCTCAGCCAACTGAGCCGACCAAGTACAAGACGTCAAGTCCGACATCACCTTCTAATCGCAAAGGCCACTCGATACGTCGCGAGAAATTTGGGGAACATGCAAAGGAATTAAAGCCTCAGTCAAAAGCGCGAGGCCGTGGGACTGGCAATTTTGGTAATAGAGGGTATGCTTAGTGCACAAAACAAGTGAGATATAGCTGACGGATGCTAGGTATTCTGGGCCACACGAGAGCGACACTTCAAAACAATGGACGCATGACTTGCACGAAATTGTCAACAAACCGGCACCTACACAACCTATTTTTCAACCGGCCGAACCAGCTGCGAAGCCTGTAATCGCTCCAAATCGCTCGTTCTCAACCACGGCCATTCTAGGCAATGTGACAATACAAGTGTTACTACCTGGAACAGAGAGAAGGACGTATTCGAACGTGGTCAAAAAACATTACACTTTGTTACCACAACACCGTCCTCCTCTGCGCAGAGACAAACCCGTACGAATTTCCATCCCTGACGAACACCCTAGATATATCTTCCCAAGCTCAGATAGGTCGTTCATATTCATTCCACGAGCGCTGCGTCCGAACCAGCAGGGATATCGAGGACGTACGAGGAGTAGTTTCCATGGAAGCAGACGGACAAGCATGTACGCAGGATCAGTATATACACCCAGCATTGCCATGAGCAGGAAATCATCCGTTGTTGCTTCCGGGCCGGACAGTGGTAATCATACTCCGATTGGAGGACCGATGCCTGCTATACAGCTAAGCACAACACACAGGCCAGTCGTCAGAATGCCAGGCCCATCAGGTGTACCCACTGCATTTAACACTGACGTGTATATGAGCGATAATGCAGCCATTATCCATAGCCCTCCACATAATCTGAGTCTGCAGCATCCTCGTCCACAGAAGACTATCTCACTTGGCGATATCGAGTCGCCCACCATCCGAGCACCACAGCAGCAATCTCAACAGCCCTTCCACCAGCAGATGCCGCCAGCGGTAACTTTGGGTGAAGCACAGCAGAAAATGCCACACATTCCGGAAGGCGCGGTTTATGCTCAACCCTTTCAACCTTACCCTGCTATGCAGTATCCTGGCTATTATGGCATGCATTATCCAGCACAGGTGATGGTGACGCCAAACGAGAGTATGAGCTATGCAGTAGGCACCGGCGGACAAGTGACAGGGTCACAGCAAATATCAAGTCCTGAACAACAACAGCGACAGGGTCCAATGGTGCACGAATCGAACGGCATGGTTTACTACTATGACCCTTTTCAGCAAATGATGCCACAATATCAGTCAAGCATGGTGAACGTGATGCAGTCCAGTCCTTATTACTATCCACCTGTGCAAAATCCAATGTTTTATCAATAACCACTATGGCGTTCGAAGAGACAATGAATTCGGCTCGGGTGTCCTCCGGAGCTGGGGGTCGGAGTCAATGGTTGTTTTATGGTTCGAAAAGCACGGTGTATGGTCGTTACAGCTGTGCTTTCGAACTCAGCTCGCGTCGTTAATGGGAATGCGAGTTGCAGCGAGAGCAAGTATTTCTGTCAGGGAAAAACTATCTGTACAGTACCTTACTACCTATGCCGGAGTCTTCGGCACTTGCCTTGGACATTATATATATATGATGACTATTGGTCCGAAGCGGTATGTCCACCAATATCATGTTAGCCATCTGCATGTTCTTTTGGTCATTCTCTCTACTGATTTTGTCATTGTAAAACCCACAGGGGTGGGTCTTAAATGTTCGCGGGGAAATGCCGCTAGAGCTAACGACCCACAAAGCACTAACACCACAACAGCGCTTACACGACCATCGAGCTGGCCTATACAGATGGCATAAATTGTATGACCCCTAGTCTTGGTAATCTCTAGTTGTTATTCACCTGTTGATCAAGCCTCAATTCATTGATCATGAATTTTGGGAGGGAAATGGGTATGGGAGGCACCTCAGCGACTGGTGGTATTGATTCGTACTCTCAGCCAGGCTCCTGCGGGCCATTGCTTCTCAGCCACCTCCACTTTCGCAACTCATAGTGTGGGGCATGTTGTACTTCGCCCTTATTCGTCTGGCTGGTTTGCTGTACCAAGCTGAGCCTCGGTTTCTCTTTAATTCTTGAGTGATGCCACAAGCTTGGGATGTTCCAGTGGTGGACGACAAGGATGTTCTCCGCTTACATGAATCCTGTTGCATGAGACAAGGCACCGAGCAATGCACTTCTGTTTACTTTTTGCAATCTCTATACATCAGCTATCTTTCAACAGCTGATCTAAAGCTCAAAGACAAGAGACTGGGAAATCGACTGCGACAGTATCGACAATATCAGAACTCACGTTCTGTGTCCATAGCTTCGGTTTATTTCCCTGTATCTTCAATTCTGCTCGGACACCACACGCCTGATTCATCTGCTTGCCGTCTTCACTGAGGTACAATAATCGCGCAATTACCACTGACAGCATCGCCTCTGCTCAGCTACATCAGCCTAGCACTCTATTTCACGAAAGCGGCAGAACAAATACATTGAAAAACACCATATCAATTATAACTTTGCTCATCATCATGGCAGAACCCACAACCTTGACAAAGGTCAACAATGCAATCAAAAACACAATCTCCATTCCCAACGAACTCCTCCGCTACTCTGCCTCCGAACCCCTGGTGACTGGTCCACTCCTCTACATATTGACTCGTCCTGTCAACGATCCTCTTCGCATGCGCCTTCGTAACCTCATCGCCAACGTCCCCTATTCCAGCACCGTCACCAGCCACGCCACTCCTGCTCGCCTGGCTAGACTCGTCTCCGTACTCAAGGTCCTTTTCGCATTAGGCGTAGTCGGACGTCTCAATAAACTTCTTAACTCTCTTGCTCTGAACTACTGGTACCCATTCAACATTGGCCGTCCTCGTAGCCAATGGGTGTGGGACGGACGCACAGAACTCGTTGTCATCACCGGCGGTTGCAGCGGCTTCGGCTATGAAATGGTAAAGGGCTTTGCTGGAAAGGCAAGGGTAGTTGTGCTCGACATCAGTGATTTGCCAACGGAACTGGCTGCTCGTGAGTGACCCCATTCTTGTGCCATCGACTGTACATATCAACTACGAAAACACGCAATAAACACTACTCATATCTAACCACGCCACGGCATCTCCTTCCTCAAATTACAGCATTCACAACCTCAACTACTAACCCATACATCAACCATACCCACACTCACCACTTAAACATCCTCAACCTCATAACCCAATGCCCATCCACACCACCATGCCGTTCACCCCCCAACCCAACCCAACTCAACTCAACTCAAACCACCAAAAAGCACCATATCCTGCATCCCCAAACTCACACCTCCAAACCATACCATATAAAAACATAAACTAACACCCTCTTTCCTCACCTCTAGTCCCGCAAGTGCACTACTACAAATGCGACCTAACAGACTTCAACGCAATAACAAGCACAACCCAACAAATCAAGAACAGACACGGTAACCCCACCGTGCTCATTAACAACGCTGGAATCGGTACGTTCCCCCAATTTACCTCCCCTCCCATCCTCCTTTCTTCACTTCCCCCTGCCCTACCCTGCACGTCTACACACCATCTCCCTCACCGCACCACACCATCCAACCAGCAACAACCTAACCGACCTTTCATCCTTACCTAACCTTCCCACCACAACACTGACATACAACTTCTCTTTCGACCAACAGGTTCCGGCAAAACCCTCCTCGAAACCCCAACCCCATTCCTCGAAGCAATCATGAAAGTCAACTTAAGCTCTCACTTCGTCTTAATCAAAGAATTGCTTCCGGGGATGTTGGAGGCGAAAAAGGGTCATGTAGTTACGATTGCTAGTATGGCTAGTTTCGTTTCTGCGCCTGGGTTGGTGGATTATTGTGTTACTAAAGTTGGGGCTTTGGCTTTACATGAAGGTACGTACAGTTTTATGTTTATACTTGTACTTTGTGACAAGGGACGGCCTACTTGCGTTTGTGTTCATCTACTCCATTCCCGTTGTCGAGATATATTTTCCACATCCACCCAGCCCATACCACCACCAACCCCCACCCTTCCTTTCCACTACACCTCAACCCACCCACAAACACAAATACACACACTGACACCCCCACCACCAGGCCTAAGAAACGAGCTCTTCACCCGCCACGCCCCAGCCGGCCACGCAATAAGCACAACCTCCGTCCACCCCTCTTGGCACGCAACCGGCATAATCGCCGGCTTCGAACACAAATTGAAGGAAGCCGGCATCGTCGCCGATCCACCCAGCAACGTTGCCAACGCGGTCGTCGAACAAGTCGTCGCTGGGCGGAGCGGTCAGATCTTCATGC
>Ga0181467_100180_pt1 | contig 30929 bp, 37 predicted proteins | sample InSIn5gowninarea_2_FD_119079 | JGI IMG/M metagenome (GOLD analysis project Ga0181467, IMG submission 119079) | Clean room microbial communities from NASA Spacecraft Assembly Facility at Jet Propulsion Laboratory, Pasadena, California, USA -... ... | reverse complement strand
GACCCTAGCAAGCGACTACAATCATGGCTTCCCAACGCAAATTCTTCGTTGGTGGTAACTTCAAGATGTGAGCATTACTCAAGCTCACGAGCTCACAGATTCTTTGAGTCGGAAGCTGACACGACTGTTCAAGGAATGGCTCTGTAGATACCATCAAGCAGATCATTGGTGATCTAAACAAGGCCAAGCTTGATTCCACTGTGGGTAAGTAGGCCAAGCAGTTTCTGACCTCCCTAATCAAACCACAATGGAGATCATCTCCAAGCAATTACTAAGTGTGTCACAAACAGAGGTTGTCATTGCTCCTCCATCCCTCTACCTCCTCCTTGCCCGCGAACACCTCAACCCCTCCATCGAAGTTGCGGCCCAGAACGTGTTCGACAAGCCCAACGGCGCCTTCACCGGTGAAATCTCCGTGTCGCAACTCAAGGACAGCAACATCACCTGGACTCTGCTAGGTCACTCCGAACGTCGTGTGGTTCTACAAGAAGATGATCAATTCATAGCCTCCAAAGCTCTATCTGCTCTCGATGGTGGCATCGGAGTCATCTTCTGTTGTGGCGAGAGTTTGGAGCAGAGGGAGAGCAACCAGACAATTGAAGTGGTCACGAAGCAGTTGAATGCTGTGAAGGCGAAGGTTCAGGATTGGAGCAAGATTGTTGTTGCATATGAACCCATATGGGCTATTGGTACGGGCATTGTGGCTTCGACGCAGCAGGCGCAGGAGGTTCACGCCGAGATACGGAAATGGTTGAAAGAGCAGGTTGGGGAGAAGGCGGCGCAGGAGACGAGGATTATCTATGGCGGGAGTGTCAATGAGAAGAACTGTGGCGAGCTGAGCAAGCAGGCTGACATTGATGGGTTCTTGGTTGGTGGTGCTTCGCTCAAGCCGGCGTTCGTTGATATCATCAACTGCCAACAGAAGGGAGGGGAGCTCTCTGGGCGGCAGCAGTTTGAGTGAAAAGCATGTCGTCAGAAGAATCAACGGCATTTGCGTCCCCAATAGGCCCCTGTCAACCCCATGTCATTCAGATTATCGTTGCTGAGATGATTGCCTTGGGCGTCGTTGCACGTCGATTTGCCAGAGTCTCAGCCCAAAACACCCCTGATGCAAATGCATACAGCACATGCGATACGTACATGCCAACCCTCCCTGCGCTCTTATACAGGCATTCCACCACCGTGGTAAGGACTCCAAATTCCCCTCACACTCTCATTAATACTCTTCACGGGCTTTGTCGTCCTCTTCAGCTTCTCCCCGCTTGCATCTCTCAAGAGCTCCACCTTCTGCAAGATCTGTTCCCTGGTCAAGTTCCGTACACAAATCGCTTTCTCCCTTCCATTGATGTAATGCCCTGTTACGACTGGGTGTTTGTGTTGTCTTGGTGATACTGTGATTTCGATCTGAGGGTGGGTGGCTGCGAAGCGGGAGAGGTTGTTCTTGAGAAAGGCACTGAGAGGTATTAGTACGATGTACGGCGAGGGGGAGGTGGAAGCAGACTTCATGCCCTTGGAGCTACCGGCCCAGTCGCAATAGTGGAAGTCGAGACGTTTGCATTGCAGAATGAAGGCGCCGACGCCGTTCTAGAAGACGATTAGCTTAACTTTACATATGCTCAAGCGTTCCATATACTGACCTGGCCGGTCGACGTTTTCCGCAAGCCCACAAGGCGCATTGCAGAAGCTTTAATGGTCTAAGTGTTGCTTCAAGATCCTTTGCGGATGAAATCAGAAGATGGCAGGGTCACGTGCCCATGACTGGCCCGAGCTCTTTCCTCCTTTCTGTGACGCGACAACTTTCTAACAAGCGCTCTACTCCATATCTCATCAACCACCACACCTCAAGATGACAGACAAGCTTCCTCCCAACTTGCTCGCGCTCTTTGCGCCAAGACCTCCATTACGATGGGTTCCACCATCCGACCATGCACCAGAGGCAAGGAAGACAGCCGCAATCACTGGCGTCGCCGACTTCCTGGGTGCATTTGAAGACTACAAGGAGAACGATGTCTACGAGCCTACGGAGAGCTGGCTGCAGCGCAAGGACCGCATCAAGTCGGAGAAGAAGTCGGAGCTTAAGGACATGGATGAAAACTTGACTTCAATATGTGAGGTCCCTGGCTGTTTTGATCACCTTCCACCATCTTTACCCCCTGATATCATCCCCATCATGATTGGATAAATACTGACTACTGGCATCACAGACAAGCCGCAAGAAGATCCCAATATCCGAGGCGATGCCTTTAAGACACTCATTGTTGCAAGGCTTAGCTATGATGCTACGGAGAAGGATCTTGAGAGCGAATTCGGCAGGTTCGGACCTATTGAGAGAGTGTGTCAACTTCAGTTCATTATGCATATTGACGCTAAGAATTTGCAGATCCGCATAGTGACCGACACACATCAAGACGAGAAGCCCAATAAGAAGAAGAAGAAGCATCGAGGATATGCCTTCGTGGTTTATGAGCGCGAGAAAGACATGAGAGGTAAAAACAACATATATACCCCTTCCCTACCAGCCCACCCACGCGGTTGATAGTTTCTGTTTTGTAAAGATGTGGCCCTCAAGCTGCCCTTCTTATTTCTTATCTCCACTGCCCAACTCAAGGTATACAGTATGGGCAAAATGACTGACAAAAGCGCCTTGCTTGCGCTTCGTGATTAGCTGCCCTAGAGAACTGTGATGGTATACGTATCAAGGATCGTCGCATCAAGGTAGATGTTGAGCGTGGTCGAACTGTGCGAGGATGGAAGCCCCGTCGATTTGGTGGTGGTCTTGGAGGCCGCGGATATACAAAGACTGCTCCTCCCCGACCTATGGGAGCTGGTGGATTCGGTGCCCCTGGTGGTCCCGGTGGATTCCGAGGTAATTTTCGAGGAGGGTTCGATGGCGGGAGAGGCCGAGGTGGATTCAGGGGAGGTTACCAGGATCGTGGTGGGTATGGAGGTGGCAGAGGTGGTATTGGCTATCAGGGAGGTGGTGGCTTTGGTCCCAGAGGTGGAGGTGGAGATCGCAACGGCTATGGAGGGCCCAATGGATACTCCGCTCCTTCTAATGCTCCAGCTGGACCAGGTCGCGGCGGCTTTGGAGGCGGCAGAGGTGGCTATGCTGGCGCTGGCTCTCCAGATCCTGGCAGATCTGGCATGGCGACAGCTGGTGGGTATGATCCGCGCGGAGGTCGCTCATATGATGACAGATCCGGCGGATATCGAGGCTATGACCGTGATGGACCTCCTCGTGGTGGTGGAAGTGGCAGCAACATGGAGCCGGTAAGACCTCGAGATGGTGGGTACCGCGACCGAGATGGAGGTTATGATTCAAGGAAGAGACCTTACGACAATGCTGGCTACGAGCAAGACCCTCGCAAGATTCGACGATACTAAACTCGACAAGTCATGTCATTGAGATTTTGGGTGGGTTTCTTGAGTATTCCGTCTTTCTTCCCTTCATCATTGGGGGTAAGCTCTATCCATGCAGCTTTAAAGCACAGGTCATATCGCCAATTTCGCCCGAACACTACCGACAAGAGACCCTTTTCTCCACCGACGATAGAAATCGCAGAATTCATACACGCCCGCTATCATAGCAATAAACTTACGTGGCCTAATGTGCGCCAAGGCTGTCCCGCCGACATATTACGTTTTGACCCTGGACCTGGTCGGTATGGTTTGGGCATGTATTACAGCGGATGATCCTTTTTCCCAATTTGTGTGTATATCATATTTGTGAAGGAGGTAAGGTCAGAGGTAAGGCTTTCAGGCCATCTGATCATTCGACTTTTGCCTGTGCTGGTTATGACGCTCTGCTTGTAATAATGACATTTGTGGGCATATAGGAAGTAGTTTGGGTAAGAGAAGACGCAGATCGGGTTATGCAAAGTGTTGTGTTAATGTTCAAGTGGTAGTGTTACCTAACGCCTCGTAATCTACTGACTGTACAATAGACGTCAATCATGGCCTTAGTGACATTAATCCTCTCCCTCTCGTTCCAGCCCTATAACGCTCGTCGTAGCGGCACTCCAATACCTATTCCACTGTCAGCAAGGGGATTCAAATCCAGATATTCTCCCTCCATTCTAATGCCGCTTCGAAGGAGCCACTCACGTAACAAGCCTAACCCTAAACTCTGCCATCCTCACCCCAAACATTTTCAACAACCTCGTCTGCCTGCTATCCAGCGTATCTCCCTCCCCACACACACTATATCCCTCCCTACTCTCAAGCACCACCTTCCCCTTCACCAGCTTCGTCGGCACAAGCAACTTCCTCAACTCTGCCTCCATACTATGCGCAAGTGGCGTATCATCTTCCTGCGCTATCTCTCCTGCTGTCGAATACACCAGTCCTGGTGGTATTGTGAAGTCCCGCGTAGCGATTGTACCGGCCCGCGCGAAGTCGGTCTCGGAGAGCGTGGAGAAATACTCAATCACAGTATCTGGGGGTCGATTGGTAAAAAGCAGTCCCACGTTGCCGGAGAGGTGGGAGGAGAGTTGAGAGAGGGAGGGGAGGTATTCTTCTTCGGGGGTGTGTCCAAGGGCTTTAGACATTACTTTAGTCTTGCCGAAGAATATGCTGTGATATTTGTCAGACAATACTTTGTCCATTGACTTCAGAGGAAGAGAATCAAAGCCATACCGACTGTCAGATAACTCAGTCCGCACATTCTTCAAGTATGTATTCCTCATGTTGTCCACCGAGAAGACGAAGCAGTATTGGTATTGGTCGAGGCATTCTCGGATGGAAGAGTAGAGTTTGAGGGTCAGATCTTTGCCTTTCTTGTCAACTTTCGAAAGATGTACGACTTTGGCTCGTTTGGATTTCGGCATAATGGGCAAGGTTATTTATCTTTAGGTAGTCAATCAATGGAGGGGTTTCGATAAATTGGAGAAACTCCGCGGTAATATACTTCTCCGATTTTCCAAATGGGCCGATGTTTACCCGAATGAAGCTCCAAATTGGCTCCAGGTGCCTTGACAACTGTCTTGAAGCACACCCAAAACTCTTTTACACCAATGGCTTCTCTTCGTGGACTGTCACATCGCATGCACCCTTCTAACACCTATATATGCCCGAAATGCTTGTCCGCCCGTCCCCTCTCTACTCAAACAGCAAGCCCACCTCCAGCAGCATACACAGCACTCCCAAGTCGACGGCTACTCTCCATTCACGGCCCCGACGCGGCCAAATTCCTCCAAGGCGTCATAACATCAACCATCACTCCCACAACCGCACAAAGTACGGGAGGGTTTTACACAGCTTTCCTGAGTTCGCGAGGAAGAGTCCTCAACGATGTATTCATATATCGAGACTATGCTCAGAGCTCACAAGCCGGAGGAGTCGATGGACAAGCTTGGGTCATAGATGTGGATGCTGAAGAAGCCGAGCGATTGGCGAAACATATCACGAAGTTCAGACTGATGGCGAAATTCGAGGTCAGGGTTCTGAATGTGGGGGAGAGGACGCTGTGGACAACGTGGAAGGATGGGGAGGGAGGGTGGACAAAGCATAAGATAGGAGGAGAAGAGTCTGCTGTCACGGAGCAGTTTGGGAAGAACGCGGTGGGATGTGTGGATATGAGAGCGCCGGGGATGGGGACAAGGCTTGTAGTGAGTGGGGATGAGGTGCCGGAGGGGTTGTTTGGGGAGCTGGGGGAGACAACGCCGGAAATGTATAGGGTGAGGAGATACTTGAAGGGCGTTCCGGAGGGTCAGGACGAGCTGCTCCGAGATGAAGCGTTGCCGCAGGAGAGTAATGTTGATTACATGGGTGGTTTGGACTACAAGAAGGGATGCTATGTTGGGCAAGAATTGACGATTCGAACCCATCACACTGGTGTGATTAGGAAGCGAGTCCTTCCTGTTATGGTGTATGGACATGATGAGCCAGAACCTAAAGTATTGGAGTATTTGCCTGGAAATGGGATACAAGCAGAGCAGATACTGACTGGTACGAGTATTGGGAGGTCTGAAAGGAGAGGAAGGACTGCTGGCAAGTGGCTGAATGGCGTGGGTAACATAGGGCTTGGGTTATGTAGGCTGGAGACCATGACAGATGTAAAGGTCCAAGGAGATCCAGAAGGGTATAAGGAAGGCGATGTGTTTCTGCTGGAATGGCAGCCAAAGGATAGGGATGCCAAAGCTGTGAAGGTCAAGGCATTTGTACCACCGTGGCATCCGAGTAGACTTGCCTCTCACTAAAATCCAAATGTCCGTTCAAAACAGATCGAAGCAGGATGTTCCGCTCTGTCTCCTTCATATGCTATGCTAGAATCTCGTTGGGTATCTTGATGATACCTGCTCCAAACACCATGCTGGTATCAAACATGCAATGCGAACCTGCTGCAACCAATTAGACTTCATGCTCAGGCTTCTTGCGCCAGTCTCTGCTCTTTGGCAGCCTTCAATCGAGCCATCGTAGCAGCGAAATCGGTCGAAGAAGGCGCTTGAGGTGTTCTTGGAGACGATATTGGGGTAGCTGAGGAGTTTTCGTCAGCTTTCAATCCTTGTAAGAGATCAGGACGCTTGATGGGCTTGGTTGAATCTCTTTCTCCAGGTGTCACATCTGCGCGAACGCCTCCAATCGATGGCGAGTCTACGGGCACGAAGATGCCACTCTTCCTGGCCTTCTTCTCTGCTTTTCTCCTAGCCTTAGCCTCTTCAGCTTCTCGTATTTTTCGCTCCAATCTTTCTACCTCATCCTCCTCAGCATGGGGCATTCGTGATGACGGCGTAGGTTGTTGCTCAGTAGATTTGGGCGTCGGTTGCACAGGCGCCGTTGTGGGTGAAGAAGCCACTGTCGCGTGTAAAGCCGTCTCCGCCATCATCGAAGTCCTCGCAGCTCTCCTCTTCCTCCCCTCCTGGGCAAGCCTCTTGATCTCCTGCTGCATCTCCGATTGCCCCGCATCTCTCGGTCTCTTCGTTCCAGCGGTGAAGCTATCACCACGTTCTCGCGCCTCCAGATCGTCTTTCATTTGCCGCCTCCTGCCCTCGAAGAGCTCGTTCGCCCTCCGCTTCTGTAACCTGGCATTGCGTGTATTGTCATATTTGGCCTTGAGATCGGGATCGGCCAAGATCTCATTGGCGGCTTGGAACTGCTCGTACTTCTCAGCATCGAAGTCCTTGCCTAGTTTGTCGGGATGGTATCTGAGCGCAGTTTTTCGGTATGCGCGACGTAGTTCTGACTCCGAGAATGTCTCAAACTGAAGACCTAAAAGCTCGTAGAAATCCAGTTCGCTGGTGACCCATCTGCTCAGATCGGTGGCAGACATGTTTGTCAGATACTGTGGTTAGATTCCGCGCGATTTGATCAAGTCTGGTGAAGTCTTTAAGAAAGAAGTCCAGGGTTCACCGGAGTCCGCCGGTTGCGGATTCATACTTTATTCCGTAGATATTCCGCTAGTGCGCTATAATCCACCCGAGCCACTACTTGTGTGGGTGTGGGCCGTATTCGTATACAACAACAACCCGCTACAGTACACATGTTTGCACAGTACTCACGTAATCCAACGACGCACCAACTATCAAGACCCCATCCCCCAATTATCAATTATCCAATAATCACTGCTTGTATACGTACAATCCTTTCGCCATCCATGCATAGAAGCTTACACCACTTCTGACGAGCATGTCAATCCGTGTTCACGGTATTGATGAAGATATCTTCCACCATTCCTGAGACTACATCTCAGGAAGGACTCACTTCCCAATGCTTTCTGATACTTGCTGCTCAAAGCTAAGTAGGGCACTACACAAGGCCGAGTCCGGTCTTGCTGTCTCCGGGAGACGCGATATGTACAGTTGTTCGATGGTAAGGGCGCTATGGACAACCTCGATCATGTTGGGAGCTCAAGCCTCCCGTGAGATATGGCATTGAATGATGATCTCAAGGCTGCTCGATCTCATAAATCTGTTGTTGAGCTTTTATATGCGTCTGATAGGTAAGATTGTATGCTTCTTTGAGTTGAGGTTGGGGGAGTCGAGGGCGCTCCTTCCTTTAGGGCTTTACAGTACTGTAACTGGAAATGGAAATGGAAGGAACGACTTGCAGTGGGTCTGTAAACGGATCTACCAGTTCCAATTCCAATTCCAATTCCAATCCCAATTCCACTTCCAATTCCTCAACGTCTTATGAACTTCTGTCCTCATCCATACATTTCCATTTCGATGCTGCTTCAATGATATCTGCTGCAATCGCAAAGCAAATCATTATTATAGCCTTTTCCAATGGCACGTCAGAGCAATTCCGCGACAGTCTTCAGACCACACAGGATCAAATGCGTAGATTCTGCCCTGCTTCCAACAGCCGCCATTCCTGTCAATGATTCCAGCAACAAAGCGATTCTCAACCTTTCACATCACTTCAGCCAGAGTCACATGGCTCTTGCTCTAGTCATACAGAAATCCAAGCCCGATGGCATGTCAACCAAAGGTACCGTACCCTACTTCATCCAGCAAGGAATTTGTCCTTAAGAATCTACTCCAGATTACTGTGACAGTCTCAAGAAAAGTATACGCGACACTCAAAGTCTTCCCAACAATGTCCGCCGTCTTGTCGATAGTGGGGAGTTCTGGAAAGAACAGTGCGAGAAGGCATTACGGGAGAAAAAGGCACTGGAACGTCATATTATGGTGCTCGAAGACCATGGAGCTGGTGAAGATAGGTCCGTAGCCAATGTGTCGTGGGGCAAGCGCCTACCGGAAGGAAGCCTCAGCCGCATGAATCTGGCAGACGCAAGGGTCCAGCCGACGCTTCCCCAGCGGGATGATGATGATGATAAGGATCAAGATCGAGCGGAGGCCAATGCTTTCTCCTTAAGCTCATATCGTAAGGCTCACCTCCGTCACCTGCCAAATATATGCTGATTTTGGACAGTGATCCGCCTTGGAACACAACGTAAGATCCTGGAGAGTCTTTGCGGCAATCCAAGCCAATCCACATGGATCGAGCATATCGTCAAAACCTCCACGAAAATCTTCGACATTCTCAGAACAATCATCTGCGACTCCTGCTTCACACTCTGCTTGCTAAAGACCAATGATGAAGATCGAAGATGTCTCGCCATAATTCAACAGCTGCTCAGTCAGATGGATCTAAGCTATCGATCCTGCTTCGATGCCTTGAAAGAGCTATCTCGGACCATAGTTGGGAGGCAGAAGTGCCCAATCCTGATATATCATCTCGCCACCTTCTTCGACCATGTTTTGAAGCATCTTCACGATACCAGCACTATTCAGATCCAATATGAGAACGAGGACCCAGAGTACCACCAAACTCATAATGGTAAACGGCAAAGGATCCAAGTGAGAGGCGCCGATGAGTACGCCATCAACAACTATCTTATGCGGATGCTTGTCTCCATAGTCAAAAACAACACATGGGACAAGGGCCACCAAAGTCAAGAGGTCTTTGAAGGAATCATGTTCTCTGTGCTGAATCATACAGGAAGACTTTTATCTTTGGCGATCTTCGAAGAGCATGTTGCAGCTTCTAAAGCACCAGGGAATATCTCAACACGGAGTGCGGACGATTCAGACTTCTCGAAAGATGTGAAGTGCGAATCACGTTATTTGATCGAAATTCTGCGAGCAGTGATGACCGTACACAATAGGCTGAGTAAAAAGCAGGACCCAGCACTGTTACAGCAGGCTGAGAAGAGGATCCAAGCAACATTGATCAATGGCACGATAGGAGGTCTGGAGGACACCCTGAAGCTACCTAGTGTGCCCGAGCAAGTGCTCGGCATCGCTGAGAATAGCACCATCGAGGAGTACGGCTCGGAATGGCTGCTGGCAAGGGTGTGGGCATTAGTCGGTTGGGAAATGATCTAATACACTTACATACGGTTCGACATACATTGCTCTATCCAAATTCAAGGTATGCATATTTCGAGCTCATTGGTAGCTGTCATTAGCATCTAGCTCTTCATATCAATAAGTCTTCGTCAAACTATCCACCACATACTGTCCAGAATTGACACCCTTCGTACTTCCACTTTCCCTACTCAGCACCATGCGTTCCCTCGATAGTCTCGATATGACTTTAGAAGTTCGGATTGCAAGAGTACGCCATATTGTACCTTCCTGGAAAGACATCACCTTAAGGTAGAAAGGGCGGTTGCACAACCCTGTGCATGGTGCTTGTGATCGGGTCATTGCTCCATCTCGCAAATCGGTCACCACCATTGACATTATTCGTATCTGGTATGGGCCGTAGCGTCGACGATTGTGCCGTTCGGGGACTTGACCTGCAGACCCCCTGTGTCATCCTGAAAGAGAAGGGTGATGGAGCCATAGTCCGAGTGCTCGCCTGAGCGGACTTGGGATGCATTCTTATCGAAAACCTCTTCTTGACCGAAGAGTTAGTGGAGAAGGCGGAGGGAGTTGTCTCCTGCGTCCTGGCCCGCACTATCAGCTTCCAAGAGTTCGACAATATTAGGACAAATATAAGTCATATTTGCCAATCACCGAACAGAATTTCAACCGAACTCGGTGTTCCAAACAAATTAAGGCTTTAGGAAAGGGTACCTTGTACGAATTCAACCATTTCTCATCCAACCACATACCCACAGCAATCGCCCTCATAAGCTGAACATGCACGCTTTTACACTCCTCGAAAAAGCCCACCATCGTCTCTCTAAAGCCTCTAGCAACTCCTTGCCCGTTCCCACCATGCTTCTCCACGACGGGCCACCCCTTAGTCCACTCCTCCTGCCCCTCTTTCCCAATCTCAAGCGTCTCCTTCAGATCCGGAGCCTCCTGTCTCAGCATCTCTACCTCCTCCTCACTCTCCGCATTACTCGTCTTTTCCAGTCCCTTAGCTACATACCCGCGATTGGCTTCGGAGGTTGTCCAGAATGGGGCTTATATTTTGGCGAGAGGACGGTGGAGGAGTGATGAGGCGGAGGTGAAGGCGGATAACATGGTGTGAAAGGAGATGTGTTGATGGAGAGGTAGATGAAGCTCGAGGTTTAGAAACCATTTAGGATGGAGCGGGCGGTGCTAGGGCGTTGAGAGGCCGTCCCGTAGAGGAAGTGGCTAAATTTATTAGCTATTAAACATTATGGGAAATGAAAGAGCAGCAGGGCCAGAGGCTCACATTCTGCTCTTGGTGCACATACCTCGCTTAGCGTGTCGCTTAGACCCCTTTTCCACCGCATCTGCACCAGCCTAGAAACTAGAAAACGACAGCTTCTTTCCTCTACAACCCGTCGAACAGCCACTTTTGGGATTTCAGACCCAAGCAGTACTATAGTAGATATCTACACCCACATCTACCCTCCTTCCTAGATCTCCCTCCTCAGATCTCGTTCCACACCTCCCCATATCATTAATACTCAACCGGCGGAATCCGACTCATCATCCTCCTTTCCGAAGCCTGATGTACCAGCACTTTATCCGGAGGAGCCCTTTCCATTTGACTATGATATTACTGAAAAGAGCAAAGGGTAATGAAGAGTTTAAAGAGGTCCTGGAGGAGATTATACTCTTAGATGCTATGTATAGTGTATGGAGCTACTGGCCTCAAGGCCGCAATTGATGCAGTTGAAGTTAATATGGTAATGTTTGGAACTGATCATTCTTCTTCCCACCTTTGGGAAAAGGAGAGGTAGATGAAGCGGGCAGGTGGGAGAGTGTGGAGACAAACAGGTGGGCCAATATAGAAGCAGTAGGAATGGAGAGTGGAGAGGCGAAAGTGCGCTTGGTTTGAATGCGGTAGGAATTGGAGGTTGAAGTAAGGGTTCACTTACTTGCACAAAGGTATATAGAATGGCTACGAGTGTTCTGTCGATGATGACAAGCTATAAGCTCTACACTAGCTGATACATTGGTGACTTTCCAGTCAAACCAAATAAGATGAGTAAGTCCCACAGCAGTAGATTACAGTCTCAACTTGAGCGATCTACCATCACCCGTCAACACCGCAACTATCTCTCTGCGCCTCATCATTGCCCCTTGCTGTAACTTTATTCTACCACCTTCTCGCCATGTTCACAGCGCTAGAAGCCCAGCAGCAAGATCCACTTCCTTCCACTTGACTCTCAGTGCCTTACAATGCCCCTTATCCTCCTGCGCCGTCCACAACTCCATCTGCAACACAACCCACATCCTTGACACTACCTGATCCTCCTGCGACAGACCTGGAGCCCTTGGATCGCCTGTCTCGAAAGGTTTGTAGCTCTCCTCCGTCATCCTCACCACTGGGCCTATGGTTGTCCACGGTCTAGATGCGATCACATGCAACTCTTTGAGGTTCGGGCAAAGCTCGTTCAGGGACTTGAAGAAGCGCGGATAGTCTTTGTGTGGCCTGACACTCAAAAGCATACTAACATCGATAGCCAGAATCTTGACGGGCTCGAGCCAGTCTCGGAAGATGCAACTTGCACCACAAATAGGCGTAGGATGATCATAGCGATCCTTGGCCGTATCAAAAAGATCCAAGTTCCGATTGATACACAGAATATCCTTATCGTAGTCCACCCAGAACCGAAAATCCACCGTCATCTTTCCCCCGACCTTTGACTTGAGTAGCTGATACCGACGCTTAGTCTCAGTGCGTGACTCTCTGCAAATTTGGAGACTAAGCGGAACATCGCAAGTCGTGGGTTCAAGGGGCAAGAAACGTGGGTGCGTGAGGTCGACGATGAGGTCCCAGAGACGGTAGCGTAGCTCGACCGAGAGGCGAGGAAAAGGATGGAATGTCTCGAGGTCGTGATGTTGCATAGGTTGTGTGAGAGTGAAGGACTGGTGAGCAGTGTGAATGGAGTCGCGGATGTCGTTGAAAGGGACAGTGGGGAGCGTTATATCGTAGATGGGGGAGGGTAACGCAGCGCTGGAAACCATGACTGACGAGGATGATTGTACTTTAGGATGGTGTGTTTTGATATCTCCTTTGTCGTCTGCGGAAAGTGGATCAAGTCATCACTTCGGGCGTTTGCTGCAAACTGTCCTGCTCGGAGGTTGGAAGATGGAAAGCTTGAACGAGACACAGCAGCTGCGAAAGATTCGTCAGATCAAAAGCTTTGGCTTAGCCACAACTAAGTGTAGATACGAAGATTATGTGTTGGCGAAGATTTATTTGTGTCGACTTTTGTTGTGGTTGGGTGATGGCTTAGCACCGGTGGTGTTTACTTGTTTGCAAATTTAAGCGAGTTTTCATAAGTTCATCCATCCACAAAAGCATTTTTTGAATGAGATCATATTGGTACACCGGCTTACGATCTTCACAAAAAAAAACGGCATGTCCGAACATGCCAAAGAAGGTAAAATTTGAGAGAAGAATCTTCGTTCGTCCACTGGAACAGATAGATTGAAGTCCTACAAAACGTATATCAACTACCTCTGATCCCATCCCAATAAGTGCCATGTACACGTATCCCTACCCTATGGTCGTCTCGAAGCATATATTTGTGAGCTTTGAGCGGAGAGGGAGTGCAGGTCGTAGTCGCGAGTACACCAGACTCCATTCCAATATGAAATGCTCCATCAATGATCACCCATAACCCTATTGACCATGCCCTTACTCCCAAACCATTACATATCCATGTCTTCATCTCTCGTCCCTGACTATTTTCCGAGCTTTTTTGTTGCTCTTCTTGGTAGCTTTCTCGGTGTTCCTTGCGGTGTTCTTCGCAGCCCTGTCCTTGTTCCGAAACTTCTTTCCCCCTTTGGCTTTGCTAGACTGGGTTTCAACGTTCGTAGGCTTTTCCTTTGCGAGAAAGTTCCTCCAGCATGTTGCTGGATCAGCAGTGGTCGAGCACAGAGCTTCGTTGGCGCGGAAATTGTAGTCCTGATATTCAGCCTCCTCGCGTCGCAGCTTCAACCATAGCAGCTTGGAGCTGACTTGAGCTCTTAGTAATCCGTAACCCATAGGCTTGCGTAATCGCTGAAGACTTTCTAATTGACTCCACAAAGCTCTTTCTGCTTCCTCAAGCTGAAGCTTGGCCTCTTTGGTGACGATAGCGCTGTGTTTAGCTACACCAAGCGATACATTTCTTGCGAGGTGAGAACAGCGCTCAGCGATAGTAGAAGTATGAATCACCATCGTCTGCCTTACTTCGCCAAGGTTCGCTAGTGCAATGTTTGCCTTCTCTCTTACCACATACGTGAAGTTATCAAGAGCATCATCCAATGTATCTTTGTAGCCCCAATGTGCCATGGCGACATCCAGTGGGCTGAAGCCTGAAATCCTATCGAAGAAGTTCTGTATAGTTTGTAGAGTTGTCATGCCTAAGTCGACCTGGAAGGTCTCATTGATTCTTGGCTTCTTTGAAGTGACAACAGCGATATCGAGAACACCCCAAGCATCTTCTTTGGCAAGCAGCAATACTATTCCATCATCGCAGCTGTAAACTCGCTCTGTATCAACAGTGATGTTGCCACGGCTGATGTTGACCGACATTGCTTCCTGGGTGAGCCAGCTCAACTTGGTCGAAGATGGAATGCGGATCAGAATCTCTCTATCGCCTAGGCTCTCTGCGGTGCAGACGAGGGGCTTGTTCACGGGTTTGGCTTGATTGTCATGTTTCTGTGAGAATCTACCCAATTCCATAGAAGGCAGCAAGGCGAGGCTATTGGATTCTTGGGGTTGACTTTCCGTAACCGTTACCGTCCGGGTTGATGTCTTGACTGCAACGGAAGGAAAGGTTGATGTTGGATTGAATCTGGGAGCTGTTGTACTAGCTGTCAGAGTCGAAAGTGGCACAGCGGACATCACCTTGCTGTTGATCGAAATTGCAGGTGCAGTAGACGCTCGATAACTTGGTATCCCTGTGAGGACTGCTGCAAAGACACTAATAAGGAGGAGCCCAACGGGCAAAAGGGCTCGCCATTCCGCTCCGTTCTTGTTTCGTAAGAAGTTGACACTGTCACTCATGCTCAACTTCGTCTTTTCGAGATCAAGTGGATTTACCAGCTCATCCAAGACTTTCTTCGTGGGTGGAGATGGCTTGTCCTCGGACAGGCTGTGGAGTCCCGTAAGATATGCCAAGTTCCGGTTCATCTGTCTAGCATCAATGTTCAAGAAACGATTCAGGTCGATAGGAAGACGCTGATGGATGACGTTGCCTCGACCGTTTGGATCCCGCGACTCTAAGCACATATGGACGGAGTGCTGGTCTAAAGTCATACATTGACCTTTGAATAACTGTTTGTGGGATATAACGATCGAGGGCACTGCATGACGGCTCATAAATTTTCTCGTAATGGCTCTGGTTCTTCGCATATCCGCATTGTCGCTATCCGTGCAATAGAAGATCGCAACATGTGGCAGTTCCCATGATGGTTGGATGATGAAAGTTTCATTATCAGGTACCGAGTGGTGTGCGAAGTTGTCGTCTAGAGTTAGCTTAAGCACGTCTGGCTTCTCTGGACTGTCCTCATATTGCAATGACTGTGCAGATGTGCAGTCCTCCACCTTGATTTGATACCCGGACGAGTGCATCAGCTCGATTTCGGGAGTCCGCTCAGAGCCGAACTCTGACACTGGTACGACGTTATAAAGCTGAGATGGCGAATGCTGGAGGTGCTCTGCACGCTTGTCATGATTCACAGATGCTGTGACTGACGATGCAATTTTGTGAATGATATCCTTTTTGGCGGAGTGGCTACCAACATATAGGATCCGGAGGGGATCTTTGGTTGATAACCCTTGCTTGGTCATCGTCTGCCTGATCGTGACTAGCAGACGTGATGGCGGGCTCTGTATCTGCAACTCGTGCACTATACTAGCAGTCTGCTCTTCAGTATAGTCCGCAATTGTATGCTTTACGGAGACGGTCTCGGCTTCGAGCGTAAACGGCTCCTCGAACTCGATAGACTGAGCCAGAGGTCTGTCAATATCTTCGAATATGGCTCCTGCAGAGCTCTGCTCAATGGTGGGTGTACCAAAGGCGTTGTTGACCGACTGTTCGAGAAGTGCAGGGATCGAGGATATCGGAGGCTGTTCGTCCCCACTCTCATCAGCACTGTGATCGGCAATGCTAGCAACATCCTCAGGACGACCGAAGTCCGTCGATGCTACAGACTCAGTAGCGTTATCATCGCGGCTTTCCTCGTCTGTATCGATGAACTCGTAGGTTGATTCGCCGAGACTGCCGCTCTCCGAAGGGGCCGCGCTGCGATGTGACATGATGGCAGATGTCTCTGTCCAATGTCGGTTTGTTCGTATGTTGGAAGGATTGTTGCTGTCAATGGTGGTTTCGGGGTCTTTACATTCGTGTTCCGTATATCCCTCAGAGAGAGTTGTGACTGCGATGCTCCAACTTGTTAACCTTGCCGAACAAGACTGCGTCACACTTGAGGGTGAAAGCAAGGGAGTGAATGGATTACGACTGAACACTAGTGAAGTCCGGGAATGATCGCCTTCAATAACACAGCCTGTGCAGCAGAGAAGGGACTTTCGGCTTGGGTATCACCTTTGATGAAGGAAGAACTTCCGCTTACGAGATAAGTATGGACCGGTGTCAGTGGAGGCGTGTTTGAGCCGTTCGATCTCGAGTTGCCCCAGATAGATGGTTTGCATCCGGATGATGCGTGTAGCTGGTCACCGACGCAGGAAAACGGCTCGTATAGGCTGGCTTGGAAGTTGGCGGATTATGGATGTCGTTGTGCAAGTATGAAGTCGCCCAAGGCCAAGATGACTGACTACACACAACACAGGCTGGCGTTGCACGAGGGGAGGGGAGGTCGATGGTGCAGTGGAGGGGGAGGGGTTGCCTTATCATACAGTAGAGTACTCCGTATCCGTACAAGTACTTGCCTTATCGAGGTGCATCCAGGCTAAGCCTTTTCTGGCCACCTGTGTGATAGGTGGGACTGATCTGATGTTATGCGTAACTACTATTGTATGAGCGGTGCGAGCTCGGGGCTTTGCAAATCAAGTGGCATACAGTATCAAGATCAATTGATCGCAAACGTTGTATCATCTTCGCTTGAGACTATGTCTGTTCGAGCTTTCCTGATCTCGGCAGTTCTGCTCTATACAAAACTGTCCGATGATTCACTCACATCCTGCACCAGCACAGCACGCCTGTAAGCCAGAACAGAGACCTCACTCCCAGCCCAATGGCAACCTTAGATAGAATATACATCAATCCCCTCCAACACCTAAGAACGCTTAAGCAATAGCAAGGATCTGGCCCCTCCTGCTCCGCCGGACCTCACACTGGCAATGATTGCCTACGGAACCGAAGGCGTCACCCAGCATTAATATTAACTCGAGGGACTGGAGCCATGGCTAGCTCGTCATGCGGTCGTAACCTTGTCGCTTCATAGCCAAGGGAATGTGAGAACGTGCAGGTAGGCCTCGACATGAGACGCAGCCTTAGTCAACTGGTTGGCTCGACAGCTCAACCCAGGGTATACAGAAAGACTGGACATCCCAAGCGCCAGAAACGAGTATCAACTCATCCATGAAGGCATCGTAAAGTCGTGAGCCCTTCATGAGACCATCACAGAACCTCGTTCTTCTTCAGTATAATCTCAAGTGCACCTGTGTCGAACTCGGTATCTTCGGGAATTTGATCGATGATGTATGTAAGATTGGCGAAGAGATCTCCACAATTCTTGTAGGCGAGGACAGCAGGCACACCGGCATTGTCGAATTCGATCTCCTCGTAATGGATGCTGACGAAATGTTTTGTGGGGTATTTGTACACCAAAGGTTTCAAAGCGTCAGATATGACTTGGGATACAGGACACTTGGACACAATTAGTACACGGGCAGATACAAATCAATGTAGCAAAAACGCACCTCAGGATCGTAGACAAACACAACTACAACCGTCTCCTGTGTGACCTTCTCGATAGCATCCAAATACCCCAATGCATCAACCTCGTCGAACCTCCCAAACCGCCTCATACTCGGACTCGTCCTGCGATTCCTGATATTCGTGCTCTCCATCTCCAACTCCATCCTCCTCTGCTGTCTCCACCTTTCGAAAAACTCCTCGCTATCACTCCCACTGCCATCACCTGCTTCTTTCACGTCCGCAAAGTTTCCCATACTCATCCTCTTATTTTCTTTGTCGCCCCTAGCGTTCCCCCAACCTAGAATTGAGTCTCGCTTTCCTTTCATCCACCCACCACTTCTCTTGGCCGCCTCGAACGCCCTTGCATCCGCAATGACACCCTTCACACCTGTTCGATTGCCCATATCAAAGCCGCCAAAGGGACTCAACAACGTGCTCGCAACGCCATTAGACCGATCGCCCATAGGCATCTTCATGTTGTCCTCGATCTTCTTCTGCAAATACCTCTCTTCCTCTTCCTTATCACTGTCTCCCCTATCGTGGGAATAATCCTCCTTATCGTCTGGATGGCTCCTCTCCTTCTCGCCTTGATGATTCTTCGCAACGAGATCGTCAAATTCCTCTTGGGCAGCCGTCTCTTGCGCCATCTTCGCGAGGAGAACAAGCGGATCTTATATATCAGAGGCTGAGATTCGGAGATTCGGAGCAGTGCCCTTTTCGTATCGCTCCACAACAATGGTGCAATGCAATCCTGTAGGCTGTAAGGAAGAGCTCAGCAAACAAACCTCCGCTCACGCGTTGCCCCGGAGCCAGTGTGCGCCACGGCGTTGTCTGAGGTACAGTAATAGCAACAAGAAAGGGGCACAGAAAGCGTCCGGCGTTTTGCTGATGGACACTAATACATGTAGCAGAGCTTCTGGAACCAAGGGAACGAAAGAGCGAGACACGAAACAGCAGTGCCGCGAACCGGAAAGAAGCGTACGGAGTAAGGCAAAGGATGGGTATGTGGAGTGTGTGGACACCAAGCACGTTTTAGCCCGTAGGAGGATCGTAGATTGCGGCGAATGTGGGCGTAAAAACGTGGCATGGGACAGATGGGGGCTAATAAGTCCTCGAGTACAGTACTGTAATCAGTAGTGACAGGCAAGCAACAGTTGCGAAAGGTGTGCTGATGGCCACGCGAGGATTGACGTACGGGGGCCGAGCACTTGATAGAATTATGAGATAATTCAGAGCGGATTAATATTGGGGCGCATGGGTCGGTTACAGTAAAATGTTTCGCAGTGGAGGGGGGGTTCGGCTTTAGCCTCTAAGAGACGAGGATCATGGGTCGTTTTGGTGGTGAGATGAGCATGGGCAAATTTGAAGGCTGAAAGAGAGCTGATGAGATATGTTACAAACTGTAGCCTCATGTCCTACGAGGTTCGCTCCTACATTGCGTCGTGACTACAGTATGAGTTTTGTTACGTTTGGTGTCGTTTGACTCTTCTGACCAGCTGTTGCGTCAAGTCTACCTTTCCAAGAACATTCGATTCCAAACTTGGTAGCGATGCTTGTGTCAGACCCCTACATTCAGAAGCGCCATACATTAAAAGCTTCAAGTCGTAGCAAATGAGCACGGGGAAGATGATTCTGTGGATGTAAGTGAATAATGATACAGAGGTGAGATATGTAGACAGCACTTTCTCTGTGCAGAAGAAGCGGTAGTGCTTTACAAACCGAGCTCTCATAGGCTTGCGGCCTTGTACGTGTAGCGACTGAGCACCGATGTTGGGTTGTGCCAAAGTAACCGAACCCCTCGTGCTAAGTATCTGCGCCGAGCAGAGGCTTACATTCACCTATTTGGGTCTATAGAATGATTTCATGCCACTTCAAGAGGCAAAGAATGGAAATGCAATCTTTGGATTATGGTACAAGCGTTGATGACTCACACCCATCAAGCGGCATAGTCGATACAACAAGGCTTGAGCAAAGTAAGTCTCCCTTTCGCAGATCTTTAACTAAACAAATCTTCACCCCAAGGCCGTGCAGACTTTATCTCGAAATGTCGACTAGCTCGAACATGCTCTAAGACCGGCATCCTCCGCCACGCCTGCTTCACACTGATTTCGCCAACCTCAGCGGCTAGCTCTTGGATAACAAGGAAAGAAAGGAGAACCCCGACCGGAGAAGTTGAAAGAAGAGGATCTGCGTTTGGTGAGAGATTGCTGGAATCCGGGTACTAGGAGGATATCATGGCAAAAGACGGACCCGAGAATATGAAGAACGCTAAAAGGTGAACAATGTAAAGGTCCACCCATACAGACATGGCCCGTAGAAAAGGAGTTTTTGCACGAATTGTAACGTGTATTACACTGATTGGATTGTTGCTTTCCAGGGCACGTTATGTCATGAACCGAGGGCTCTATCTCCAATCGTTTCTGTGAGCTGAGTGGCAGCAGGCATTAGGTTGTAGTCGGTGTTCAGATTGCGTGCCAGACTGACGGGGCACTCGTTGTATAAGGTTGAGTATACAGGCTAGTGTTACACCAGCTCACATAGCCCATATTTTGAGCTAAGTAAGGTGTTAGCTTTCTTTGACAAAATAAGCGATGGATGACTTACGAGCGAGTCCCAAGAGCCTGTGCACAAGCTGATGCCATCGTTGCTGACTCCCAAACAGCTGACACGGTTGTCATGACCGACCAGGGAACCGACCTTCTCCCCACGAGTGACATCCCAAACCTGACATTATGGTTAGCTTCGGCACTTTCTAATGGCATTGAGCCACGCATGATAGAGTCTTACCTTGCACTCAAAATCATCATACCCAGCAAAGAGCAGTCTTCCAGATACAGACGTAGCTACGGAGGTGATACCACAGAGGATTGAGTCATTCTATGCATGGTTAGCGGGCAATTCCCCAAGATTTATGAGGGGAGACATACGCCGTATTGATTCAGTTCTCGATCAGCGCGGATGTCGAATAGGCGGCAAGTCGCATCGTCGGAACCAGTGAGGAAAGCATGACCATCGGGGAAGAATTGGATAGCATTGATATCAGACTCGTGACCAGCAAAGGTTTGGACAGCCTTTCCAGCTCGAATATCCCACAGCTTTGCAAATGCATCACAAGCACCTGAGACAAAAGTGTTCTGGTTCGTGGGGTTGATACTGATGCTCATAACATCTCCAAGATGATCCGCAAACTCCATTGTCTTGGTACCAGTCTCTATGTCCCACTTCATACAGGTCATGTCACCAGATGAGGTGAGTATGGATCGATCGTTGATGAAGCGACAGCACGAAAGATAGCCAGAGTGACCAGACAGTTCTCTTGCAACTCGAGTTGGACCGTCCCGGTTCGAGTTTAGGTTGTAGATCGAGCAAATATTATCAAGACCACCACAAGCTACGAAGTTTCCACTGGGAGCATACGCGCACGTCATGACCCAGGATGACCGAAGAGGAATGGCATGTACCTTGTTCGTGGTGTAGGCATCCCATATGATTAGTTTGCCGTCCTGGGAGGCGGAAACCAGGTGTCTTCTATCGGTTGACCAATGCATAGCATATATCTTAGCTAGATGGCCTTTCAACGTCTTCTTCGTCTTCATCATTTGATTCTTCGGTAAAGCCTCCTGCTGACTTTTGGCGACATCGGCGACTACATAGTGATCATTAGTATTTCCCGTAACGACTGGAGTTGCTGAAGAACGTTTGACGATGGTGGATGAAAGTGCATGCTACGACGGGACTCACGCGTGACGTCGGCCAACTCATCCTTCTTGCGTTTTATCCTGTCCTTCAACGTCTCGGCTTCGCGACGAGCCTGCTGAATGCGCGACTGCATCGCCTCTGGCGACACATCGTTCGACATTGTTGCACAATTGTGTGCTCTATCAATTGAGCGGTCGAGGTCGTAGGCCGAGGTGCAGTGCAAGACGAAAGTGAGGAAGGGGGTTTCCGGGAGGTCAGGGCCCAGAGCAGGATAGCTCCCGAGGTTGAATAATGACAGCAGCAGCAGCAGTCAAGTCCAGCTGCTAAGGGGATGATGTAAGCGGTTGCGCACAGCTCGATAGACAGCACTGTCGCTGATGCTGCTATTGAAATTTAGGATTAGTAGGTTTTGGCAGAGGTAAGTTGGAGGGAGGGATGTCGATGGAAATGGTGATGGAGTGGAGGTTGGTTTGCGGAGATGCAGGTCAGAGCAAAGGTGATTTCCCTTTCCTCCCATATTTTAGATTGCTTTTCCACCCCAGTAGTCGCGCCTACCCAAATTGGCGGGCACTGCGGGTCCTAGCCGTGTGACCAGCCAACCGCAGCGAGGCCTCATTGCACACACACGTGACACCTAAGGTTGGGTTGGTTATGGTGAACGTGACCCCTCACTACATGGACATGTTCCAAGCTCAAACTTCAATGGTCATGATTCCTTTCGCATCTTTGGCTATCGCCATCGTTCGTGATGCGTGTGTCTGCTACTGCGAGCGAGTAGAGCACCACCTCTCTGTGCATACAATTATTCTCACTTGCAATGCAACAAAGTCTGCTTGTATTGATGTGCTGCGGATATCCATATCATTTACTCTAATCCAATTCGTTTGCTTGGTTGCCCCTGATTCGCCGGACGCATGGTGAGAGCGAACGGTAAGTCAGGTTCAGGTCTGCGGTCTGCTGAAGAAGCAACGCCAAGAGATATAGCCCTAAGACTTTATACGTCGCACATTATCTGTTCTACGTACAAGCCAAACATGGGAGATATTTATCCCCTGCCCCAAGTTCGCTGATGTTCATGCTAAACCTCGAGCCCTGATAGTACTTCATATCACCTTGTTTACAGCTTACAAAATACAAATGTACTCCTCTGAAGCTCTGAGGCCAATCCTTTGGGCTGATTGATGGAGCGTAATTTCTTGCTGTTTGGCCAGCTGTAAGTACCAGCCGAGAGGCCCGTAGATGCATCTTGGGACGTTACCTGCTAGACTTAGAAGACCTTGTCGAGAGAGACTTCTTTGGGGTAGTCCGAAACGGCTCCCCAGAACGTGTCTCGAGAACCCTTGGACATCGCACAGCTGTTGAGGGTCCTGCTATCAAGTACCGCCACCAGGGCATCGTAGAAATCGATCTCCGCGGGAGCCTAATTATGGGGGATTAATCGATTTTCCAACCTGCCTATAGAAGAGCCAAGGACGAAGGCCTCAAGTCGACTATCCATTCTGCAGAGATAACTAACTCATCAAGGGATCATGAACTTCGAGCACTACTCTCGTATGAGCCGGATCCAATGAGGCATGAAATCCATGTTCCAGAGAGATTGTAAGAAGGAGGTCCGGAGTGGAGCGATGTCTGAGCTGTATTGTACATGGAAGTTGATCAGTAGCTTGTACGGTGATCACCATCTTCGTTAGTGGAGGGAGACAACACGTCCAATTGCTCTCAGCGTAGGAGTCACACCCGCTGCAAATATACTGACCACTAATTGATTTCTTAGACGGACGATGTTGGCACCTATTGGCAGTAGTCTTTCGAACGAGTATGCTTTAGTCGCTCAGCATCTAGGTCTGACTAGACAGAATATCTGTGACCTTGCTCATAGTCCAATCAGCGCAAGCGTGATGTGGAAGACATGTTCCTAGGTAGAGGGTAATGGTTCAAGCGAGGAATGCAGAGGAGTGGATTTGGAGCGGGTAACTATCTTGAGTCGCAAAAAGCAGTCCAGAAGCCAAAGCCGCTCGCTACGTGCATGGATACTAGAATAACTCTCCAATGGTGTATTTGAGTGAGGTCACTAAAGTGTGAAGAGTTCAAATCCCAACGAGGTTCGTCTTGGGAGGTGATAGACTAATAAATCAACAGAGGAATCATTGTGGTCAGGGGCAATCATTTCACGCTAAACTCCAAGCGAATAGCCGCACTACTGGGGGGTAACGCCGCTACGCAAAACAACAAACTGAGCTTCTATTTTGACCCCTCGTCAATTGCACAAACAATTCGATCATCGCACAATAACCAGCTCCGTAACACTACAAACTCCCTAAATCGTCTCCCTACCTACCCGACACATCGTTTTCCTAAGCTGGTAACTCCTCAAGATGGCCGACGCAGATCCAAAGACAGAGCATGTTGCTGGCTCTGAGTCCAAGACTGAGCAGACCACAACAGATACTGCGAAGGAAGGTACTTCGGTATGTTACCCCCTGGCACTTCATCGCCTGGTCTCCGGATTCCTACTACAAGTGGTGGACTAAGATAGTCCTATGCGACGTTCACATTTGCCGATTCCTACTGACATCACTAGACTCTGACGGAGACTGCAACCAATGCTGCATCTACCGCTGCTTCGACCGTTACCTCGGCTGCTACTGGTATCACTGATAGCGTGTTTGCAATGTTCGGGGGAGGTGCCAAGAAAGAGAAGAAGGAAGAGAATGAAGATCGTGGAGACGTCTCGGGATCTGCCAAGGCCCAGAAGGAAGCTGCTGCAGAAGAAAATCCAGAGGTACGCCGATACGATTCCTCAATGATAGTTCAATGTTAAGTCTCCATAGGATGAAGCTCCTGAGTCCGAAGATGTTCATTTCGAGCCTGTCATTCGTCTTACAGAGAAAGTCGATGTCAAGACCAACGAAGAACTCGAGGAGCAGACGTTCAAGATGCGAGCTAAGCTCTTCAAGTTCACTCGCGAGTCGAACGAGTGGAAGGAGCGTGGTACTGGTGATGTCAGGCTGTTGAAACATAAGGAGAATGGCAAGACGAGACTGGTTATGCGCCGAGACAAGACGTTGAAGGTCTGCGCCAATCACTACGGTACATCGCTGATTGGCCATGATTCTGTTTCCTATATGCTAATCTGTACAAAGTTGTCCCTGATATGAAGCTATCTCCAAATGTTGGAAGTGACAGGAGCTGGGTATGGAACGCTGCGGCTGATGTCAGTGAGGGAGAGCCAGAGGCACAAACTCTTGCTATTCGTTTCGCCAACTCCGAGAGTACGTTGCGTTACTACCAGATCACGTGATATATACTGATGACCAGTAGATGCAAACCTGTTCAAGGAAGCTTTCATCAAGGCACAGCAAGAGAACGAGGAGTACTTCAACAAAGACGAGGCTTAGACTGCGGAATTTTCCGTGCATCCCTAGTCCAGATATCCAGCACGATCGCAGCGTACCGAATTCACGAACGTCATGACCTCCCCCAGCAAGATTGTAACCCCCTCCCGTTTCTTTCGACAAGTAAGTCGTTGAAGGAGCTTCAGCCTATGTATGGCTACTGCATGTTGGCTCAGCGGTGGATCTTTTACATGCCGATCATAGAATACTTGATGGTTGGAGGGATATGGATGCATTTGAGCAAATGTCACCTTTCAAGGTTTGGCATGGATTGTAGATAGATAAATAGCAGTCCCTCATTGGTCTCCTGCAGCTGTTCACCTTCATTTGTTATCTTTCATGCTATACAGGTGAAACGCTGTGTTTGTAAGAACATGCGTCCGCAGAACCGTTGACCACCGGTCTCAACATCTCAGTTGAGACTTTCTTTAACGCATGCCAGGCTTCAGAGCGAGAATGGATATTCGAGCTGATTAAGGACTACATCATCAAAGTTCAGCTTTTGACGAGTGACCAAAGCTTCATCAATATCAAGCAAGTCTCTCATAGCACTTACATTACCCTTGCTCTACTTTTACTGCCTTACGGTAATCCCTGCAAGCGGCCCGGAGCTTTCAGGACGGCCTGAGCGGCATACAACTCGATCTAGCTAGCCCTCCCGCAGATACTGTACCCCCACCTCACTTGAGATTCGCGAGGAGTTCACAGTCGCGTTGCGCAACCTTCTCACGACAAGCTTCGCAACGCATCAGCGGTATCTCTACATCTTTGACAAGTCACCAAAATGGTCGCAGATGTGAGTACAATCAGTCCTTCATGCCACTTGCTTGGTTGCCCCTCGCTTCTGCCCAACCTTCCAATACTGATGTGCCCCAGATCAAGCGAACAGTGAGGATCATCACGAAGCAACGCATCATGTAGGTCAACTCGACTGCTGTACCTCAACTAGGCTTCTATGGTCTTCGAGGTTTCATGACTGACTGACATGATTGACGCAGTGCGGAGGCCAAGGGAGCGGAGGACTTACCTACTCGGAAGTGGAGCATCGAACTGTATCTGCTCGACGAAGATGGAGCTACCAAGCCAGCCAATTGCTTTACTAAAGCGGTCTACAATCTCCATCCCTCTTTCGAAAATAGCATACAGAGTGAGCTCACCCGTGTCATCAATAACAAGCAGTGCTGATTCTTACTTCAGCTTTCACCAGCGCACCTTTCCGATGCGAGAACAATGGTTGGGGTGAGTTTGAGATGACCATCGATTGCTTCACCTCCGAGAAGGGAGGCAAGCAGACACTCCATCACGACCTCAACTTTCTGAAGGAAGAGTATCCCCATGATATCGAGATACGATTCAAGAGTGCGAATACGAACTTGATCAACATCCTAAGGGAGACGGGTCCTGTCCCTGGTGACGAGAATGGAACGCGGAAGAAGGGCGAGGGTGAGAAAAAACGCAAGAAGGGAGCTGGTATTGTGGATATGGAGAAGCTCGCCGAGGGACTCGTCAAGTTGAATGAAGATGATTTGTTGCATGTTGTCCAATTGATCCATGACAACAAGAGCGAGGATACTTACACCAAGAATGATATCGATCGTAGGTTCTTCCAATGGTCACAGACTTGATAGTACTAACATCTTGACAGAGGGTGAGTTCCACGTCGATCTCTACACCTTGCCTGAATCACTTCTCAAGATGCTTTGGGAAGTTGTTAATAAGACATAAATTCTCTTCTCTACCTGGGTTCTCATTTGCGATACCACATGGGGTAATGGGGGTTGTCCGAACCATCTTGGCGTTCATGTACCTTGAAGAAAATGGCTCGTCATCATCAGATACTTTGCGGTGCTTTGACTGGGAGGCGAGGCGTTGCGCAGAATGGCATAGCTACTTTAACACAGTGCTAGGCAAGGAAATCACGCATCATTTCAGCGACTTGTAATTGAACATGAGTGACTGTCGCAAGAGGGTATCATCCTAAACACAGGCAGTTGTTACTCGACGCCGAGCAGATCTGATCCAACCAGTATGCGGACTAGCCCTACAAAGAACTGACTCATTGATCGTCTCCAAAGCTCAGCTTGATCTTCTTTCCCTTCTTTTTGGCCTTTCCCTTCTCGATGTCTCCTCCCGGCTTACCCTCCAACGACGCCGCCTCTCCCTCTTCACCACCGACGAGCTTTCCCACCTTTCTCTTCTTGCCCATTCCAATCTCGAAAAGGCCTTCGCTCGCAACCTTTCCAGGCTCAGTAAGTCCCGTCCCTTCCTCCTCCTTACTATTTGCCTGTACCTCCTCTCTTGCTTCTCTACCCCTCTCCCTCCTCTCCCATTCTCCCTTCGTCAGACTTTCCCCCGTCCCCTCATCGAAGACGAGAGGCTCATCCTCCTTTTCCTCGTCCTCACTCCGTCCCTTCCGCGGTCTAACATTCTGGATTTCCGATCTCCCGTCCTGAGCTGCGTGACCGGCTTTGAGTCTTGCGAGAAAGGGTGGCGGAGAGGTACAATAATGCAGATTCTTGGCTGTGATTTTCGACATTTTGTCTGTATGCGAGGCTTTATTGAATGGCCATCCATGAGTTTGAGTTGGGAGCACGTGAGAAGGACGACGTTGAGGCACAAGCTTCCGGCCGTCAAGCTAGCGATAGCAGGCTGATAAGGCAAGAAGCCGCACAATAGACAGCTTCGACGGGAGTTGGGCTGAGCATTCACAATTGCAAGATGGTTGAGCCAACCATTGAACCATGCGCTGGGCTGGCTTCGGAGAGGCTGACTTTCGCTTACAGTATTCCAAGCCTGAAGCTCGCAGTAAGGGCTCATTGGCTTACGGAGGGAGGTAGAGGATCCAGCGTTGCGCGCATGTATACGGTACTGTACTGTACTGTAATAATAAGTCTGTGAAGATGAAGAAGGTACATAGAATGGCCTAAGGGGCAGTCAAGATCGGGGAAATTGAGAGAGAGAAGCCCTGATTGGATGGATGATCTTATGGGCGGGCCATTTTGGACAGGCGCGATAGGCGAGGTGACAGCGAGCTAGCGAGTCAGATACAAAGTCAAGCAGGAAAAGTTTTGATCATTACTGTATTGGTGAAAGCGATTCTCATTGCTGGAAAGATACAAGTAGTCACTGTACTCGGACTGTGGATACATACTATACTTGTACTGTAGAAGGATTATTCGCCGCTCATCCCTTGTGAAGTTGTGATACAGTATTGAAGTTTGGGGGGGGGAGAAGGGGGGTATTTCGGGCGCAACTCGGGGGCAACCAAAAGAAGGCCAAGCGAACCGGCCCCGGCTAAATTTCCGGAGGACGAACCTCAGAAAGCTAGAGCCGATTGATTGATTTTGATTTCCCTCCACTGTTCCTCATCTCCGCCCATCACCCGCCCAATTCTAACTCTCACCAGTCCTCGTCCCATCGACCCTTCTCCCTCTCGACGATCGAATGTTACCTCGCTTCTCGAGTCTCCCTGTCTGTTTATGTTGGCGGCAGATATTACCTCGTAAAGACGCGTCAGCGTAAAAGGCCCTATCCCCGGCAATCCCCCCGAGGATTCTTTCCTCCATCCATTCGTTGACCACTCCCTCGGCATACTCAACATTTGAGCAGCATCGAGGATATTCTCACTTTCAGCTACACCTTTACATATTTACATGCGTTTATGATCATCTCCTCCTACCCCTGGTAGCTCGTCAATCGCCTGTCAGGGTCGTTGCGGTACCCCTATGTTATCGAATTTAGATCTGGCTAGACAACACATTCTCTCACTACTGCGACGCACAATGAACTACGTGAGAAGGTTCACGAAGCGTGTGCCTACACACCAGAGCGTGCCCTCACTGGGCGTTGACGAGACGAAATCGAGACCGAAGAACAGGTTGTCATCTGGTCTAGCCTACTTCCAACGTCCGTTGAAGCTACGGGGCAACTCAAGCATCTCGATACCGCTGGGTGTTGTGCTGCTGTTTCCGTGTGTCGTTCTTGTACTTACATTGGTACTGTTTGTGAGGCATCATAATGCGAACGATGATGTGTTGAGGCCGGCAGGTGCTCCGCCTGCTATAAGGTATGCTATACTGCCACAATTCGAGGCAGCGCTGATAGTAATGCCTTGCACAGGAGGATCGCGGAAACGCATGATAAAGTTTTCGTTACGGGATGTTTAGAACCTGATACAACGCAACCGAGAGCAAACGCAGCGTTTGTGGTATTGGCGAGGAATAAGGAATTGGACGGGGTAATACAATCTGTCAAGTCAATCGAGCGTCATTTCAATCGGTGGTATCATTACCCATACGTATTTCTGAACGACGGCGAATTCAATTCGACATTTAAGGACACTATTACGAACTATACAAGTGCACCAGTGGAGTTTGGACAGATCGACTCGAAGATGTGGGGATTCCCAGACTGGATCGATCCCAAGGTTGCCAAGGAAGGTATTGCCAAACAAGGAGATGAAGCCATCATGTATGGTGGGATGGAGAGCTATCACGCCATGTGCAGGTTCTACTCAGGGCTCGTATGCTCCGCCCTCGTGTTGTCACAATACTGACTTGGCGCCAGTTTCTTCTACAAGCATGAGCTCCTCGCCAAATACGAATGGTACTGGCGATTGGAGCCAGAGATCAAGTACTTTTGCGATATTACCTAGTATGTCTGCAGTCAGCCACATCAGACCCACGATTCGGCTAATCCATTCCAGTGACCCTTTTTTGAAGATGATCGAAACGAATAAAACCTATGGATTCACAATTGCGGTCAAAGAACTCAGAGAAACCGTTCCAAATATCTTCCGTTATGCATCAGCTTACAAGCGAGTCAACAACCTCGAATCCAAGGGTCTTTGGGAAATGTTCGTCGAACCCCATGACGATCCTCAAGAAGTCCACGATGAGACCGATGGGCGCCTCCCAGAAGAAATCCTCCGCAACGACGCTACTCAAGATGCTCTGCCTCTCGTTGACGGCGAAGCCATGGAGGGCGAGAAGTACAATATGTGTCATTTCTGGTCCAATTTCGAGATTGCCAGACTCAGTTGGTTCAGAAGCAAGGAATATGAGGACTTCTTCCAGATGATGGATCGTAGTGGTGGATTCTGGATGGAAAGGGTATGTTCCGGCCTGAAATGACAAGCTGAAAACCTTGAAGCTAACCCTTCCTCAGTGGGGCGATGCACCGATACATTCACTCGCAGCTGGCGCCCTCCTCGCACCACGAGATATTCACTACTTTCGAGACTTCGGCTACCGACACACGACTATCCAGCATTGTCCAGCGAATGCCCCCGCCCGACAACGTCCACGCCAGCCGTTCCTCGAAGAGACGACCTTGGATAAAAACGCGAGAAAGGAGGAAGATGAGTACTGGGAGCTTTGGGATGAGCCGAAAGAGAACGGTGTGGGGTGCAGATGTAGATGTGATACCGACATCGTGGATGTAGAGGGCAAGCACGGGAGTTGTTTAGCGGAATGGGTAGACGTCGCAGGCGGGTGGGCCAGTCCTTGATCGTGGTCGAAACACGCAAGAGCGATGTAACTGGGGACAATTCGAGAGATGGCTTGCTGGCATACGGAACCTTGCTAGCAAGCCTATACGCTGAGCTGTCTGCTCGCGTGTAATGAACGAGAAAACAAAGCAGTACCTTGGCTAGCAGAGCGCTACAAGCCATTTACACAGCTGCATAGCGGAGCCCTAAGGCATACCGCATTACCAGAACATGTCAGAGAGCCTCATATACTTGTATTCAGATGAGGGAAAAGGGACGAATGGCATTAGGGCGTTTTTCTTGGGTCGGATTCTCCCCAATGGCGGCGATGAAATTAATCGCTGTTGTCGAGGGTGTAGATGTTTATAGATGAGATAGGGAAATGTGATAGATAGATGGGTGTCCTCCTTGAAATGAGGGTTTCCATGATCTTGTGATGTTGCAGAGAAAGTGCTCGATGCGTATGGTGGAGATATATGGGAACACCACTTTCTATGAATCCAAAGCCTCCATCTCGATCATCGCCGCACATCTATGCTTTCCGAAGAAGCTATAGTAGCTTTGCAGGACAGGTTGCCCTGTGAAGATTATGATGAAATTG
>Ga0181467_100179_pt1 | contig 30985 bp, 27 predicted proteins | sample InSIn5gowninarea_2_FD_119079 | JGI IMG/M metagenome (GOLD analysis project Ga0181467, IMG submission 119079) | Clean room microbial communities from NASA Spacecraft Assembly Facility at Jet Propulsion Laboratory, Pasadena, California, USA -... ... | reverse complement strand
CAGATTCTACCAATAGCACGCTCAGTAGGCAGATCAAGTGCCACGGTCCACAGTTGGACTGTGGCGTAATGACTTCTATATTACTCTTCCGAGCTCGGCTTTTCCGAGTCCGGCCCAAACACCTATATCGGACACTGCTGCTATAGATTGTACTCATTCTCACAATCTTTGAACATAATCGTGTAACTTAACATCGGCATTCAATTTTACTAGATTGCGATTAGAAGCTAAGCATTTCTGATCGGACGGCGCACGATGGACCCTGAAAAGATCCAAATCCCTCAACTCAAAAATCTAACAGCTGATAACATTACCGAAAACGTGATTACTATCAATAATGTAAACAACGACAATGCTAGAGTCCGATATGTGCTCGAGCGGCTAGTGGTACATCTGCACGATTTCGCGCGCGAGACACGCTTGAGTACAAAGGAATGGATGGCGGCTCTTGAATTCATGACAGCAGCTGGTAAAGTCAGTATCAATGGCCCATCGGAGTTTCACCTTCTGAGTAGTCTTTTGGGTCTATCGCTGCTGGTTGACTCGATGAACCATCCAAAGCCAGCTACAGCGACAGAAGGCACACTACTGGGCCCGTTTCACACAGATGATGCCGAACATCTGCAGAACGGGGCTCTCATATCACAAGACGCTTCGGGCGAACCACTTCTCGTTGTTTGTACAGTCAAAGACACTTCTGGCAAGCCTATCGCTGGTGTAGATGTGGATGTTTGGGAAACGGACTCAACGGGACATTACGATGTTCAATATGCTGATCGTGCAGTTCCCGACGGACGATGCGTCATGACCTCAGATGCTGAAGGAAGATTTTGGTTCAAAGGGATTGTTCCTGTCAGCTACCCAATACCTCATGATGGTCCGGTAGGTCAACTGTTGAAATTGCTTGGGCGACATCCTTGGCGTCCAGCGCACATGCATTTCACGTTTCAGAAAACTGGTTGGGACCCGCTGATCACGGCGTTGTTCATGAGGGGTGATCAGTATGAGACGTCGGATGTCGTGTTCGGAGTGAAGGACAGTTTGATCGTGGATCTTCAGGAGATAACGGAAAAATCACTGGACTCGGAGACAGGCGAGACTCTTGTGTCGAGATATGGTGTCACCGCGGGTACCAAGCTGTTGAAATACGACTTCGTGCTAGTCAGCGACGACCAGACCTTAAGTCTCAGGAACGACCGAAGCAAGGAAGCTCTGGAGAAGCTTGGTAGAAAGGTGAGGGTAATTGACGGCCTGCCTGTTCCAGAAATTGATTAAGCGAATAAGGTGGCTGATGGAAAGCATTTCCTGGTCGCTCAACCGCTATGTTCAATTCCGTCGTTCCTGTTTCTGATCTTATGCATAATGGTGAAGCTCTCCTCTCGTTCCATGAAGACCTATGCTATACGTTTCTCCTGCAGATTCTGCTTCCGCTGGTGGACCTCTTCCGCCTTCTTGTAGAATATGCTACCATCGTAGATACCTCGAATATCCTCTTTCTTCATGATTCCATCCTCGGGCCAAAGGAGAAGATACGTTGCAATCCCTATACGTATTAGCTTGTTTCCAAGCAAGTACTGGTGACTTACACTCAAGAAAGACTGCGAACCATCCGAAGAAATCGAAAACCATTCTTTGGCCCTTATGCAATGCCCATACATCTCCCAGTGTCAATCCGCCTTTGTTCCCTCTGTCATACTTGCTGAAAATATCCTCGAAGTTTTGTGGCTTGAATCGTCCTTCATTATCGTAGGTTCTACTCGAGCTGCCGTGTTTGTCTTTGTGAATCCTGGCCGTATATATTCTGAAAAATGGATCAGGAAAAACGCCTGGGCATGTTGGATAGGACAGGCCGAGATTGATGAAGTATGCAGCAAGCAGGCTCAGCAATGGGTTCCATCCGAAGCGACGACAACCATAATATGTATCTTGCGGCCAGATCACACCGTCATTATCGGTATCCCAATAATCGCAGTGTTGTTGTAGGACAGAGCGATCGCTATGAGCTTGAGCGTATCCATCGTCCGTGGTGCCATTGGGATGTTGTTCGTCCGCAGCAATATTGACTCGAGCGATTCCGAGATTCTGAAGCGCGTCATCTGGCTTTGAAATGTATGGTTTTCGTTCGATGGTGACAGGAACACTCGAAAGGTAAGTTGCGAATGAAGGCTGCGCCTCGCCATTGAGCTGCTGTGTTGATTTCTGCAGAGCACTGTAAGCGTCGGTCATCTTGAAGGTGACGAAGGATCAAAAGATTGCGAAGATGCTGAATCAACAAAATTATCAGCTTGAGACAAGATCAAGCTTAAGAGCAAATGAAGTTGAATTTCAAACCTCAAGAAATGCACATGTCAAAAAGACATATTTAGTGATGCAAAAACATGTGAAGTGGTTAGCATGACGTTGAGGGATAACACGCGAATCTTGAAATGCCATGGACGGATATGAGTCGAGCGAATACGCATCCTTGTTCTATCACCAATATCGCATCCAGGTGAGCAGACGACTGATTGGGAACGACAGCGTCTTTCTCGTCTGGTCAGGATTTTTCGACTATCCACGTGGAACCATTCGCTCTTGCTGTTGGGACACAGAATGTGGGCGTGATGCATGCTCTTTCTCCGACGATAAATATTCAGGACATGGACCAGCACACTGAGTCCCTGGAGAGGCCTCGCGTTCTGCTGCTTGTTTTGATGCTCATAAAGTGAATTTTTGATTGCTTCCCACGAGTAATATAAAGCATACATTGCCATCCATCCATATTGCTCTCTATGAATCCCAGCACCATCCATGCATGCGATCTATGTTCGTGTTATTCCATTACGAGGCATGGTCTGAGATCTTGCCGATTCAATAGTCTCGAGGTTCGGTGAGGTATCATCAGTCTGATTGAACAGAGCTGTACTCGACGGGCATTCCAAAGACCCTGGAAAACAGATGTGTCGCTGTCGAATTGAAAAAAGGATCTTCTGATGCCTCAATCCCACGATGCGGTCTTTGTACATGACTTATGGAGATCGTATGTTGCCAATATCAACGTTCAGCTCAACTTAGTGTGAAAGTGAGAGGCTCGAGCAGGTGATGGGACGGGAAATAAAATGCCTGCGCCGAACTGCGCTTTCGGCTGAGATACCGGAAGTAGAATCTGCCGACCTTTGTCTCCACAATCTACAAACGACCTTTATGATCGAGGTCCGGTAGCTACTCGTACTATCGAGCAGGATGCGACGAAGTAGTAACGAACGATGCTTGGATCTTGAACGAGATAGCAGGCGGTGTTTTCATTTGTGGCGCGCAGAGACATGAGAGAAAGACGTTGTGTCAGAAGCCAATCTAGTCGGATAATTAGCTACGATGCGATTTTTATCCAAACAAGCCTGTCTCACGTCTTCGTAATGTTGCTGCTCCTGCCACCATGAGCTGAACTCTTACTTGTTTGTATCCTGGCTAAGAAGTGTACATAATGAATTCGTATTTCTTAGACGCCATCAGATAACAGCTCACCTGTTCCATGAAAACGAATACCGCGTTCACGAGTAGTGTCAACATGATGCGCGTTGGTACATTCAAGGAGCTAACGAGTATGATATACTGCTAAACATCTCATGCTTGATGATGCGAAGTTCGGATTGTGTCTGCTTGCTCATTATCAATCACTTCTTAGTGCCGCCGCCTCTTCCACCGAAAGCCCAGCTAATCTGATTCGCAACATGAATGTCAACACCGAGATCTTCCGCCATGGTCCACACGAGTCCGGGGTTCTTCTGAAACCACCTCCCGCAGAATACAGCATCCAGACCTTCGTCCATCAATGCTTGAGCCTGCTGGCCGTCGTTGATCGAGCCGACTGAAGTGACTAACAGCTTGTCGCTTACCTTGCTCTTCACGAACCTCGCAAGAGGAGCCTGGTACGATTTCTCATCCTTAGCAACCTTCTGCTTCGGATGTAGACCTCCCGAGCTGACATCCAACAAGTCGACACCATGCTCCGCCAGTATCGGTGCCAGTCGAGCAGTATCTTCTTTTGTCCAGCTTTCCGGAAATTGGCCTTCCAACCAATCCGTGCCACTGATTCTCAGAAACAACGGCATGTCTTCGGGAATGTTAGCACGGACTAAATCAACAATCTCCAGTGTTAAGCGAGTTCGGTTCTCAAAACTGCCACCGTATTCATCGGTTCGCTGGTTGCTCACAGGACTGAGAAATTCATGCAAGAGGTAGCCATGTGCGTTGTGAATTTCAACCACGTCAAAACCAGCCTTTACTGCTCGCTTGGCGGCGGCAACCCATGCATCTTTGAGTTTGCCGATGTCGTTTTTCGTTAGAGCATGAGGATTCGGGAAAGCATCACTGAATGTAATCGCAGAGGGCGCCCACACATCGTTCGGCCAGCCATTCACTTCCTCGACAGCTGTGGCACCCATCGACAGCCACGGTGCCACTGTGCTTGCTTTTCGTCCAGCATGCGCCAGTTGAATTGCGATTTTCTGGCCCTGACTATGTGCAAACTCGACAATACGTTTCAAAGGTTCAATCTGTCCGTCCTCCCAGATACCAACATCTTCGGGCGTGATCCGGCCTTGCGGTGTGACACCCGCAGCTTCCACAAAAGTGAGGCCCGGTCCACGCTGAATAATTCCGCCAAGATGAGTGAGATGCCAATCAGTTGCATACCCGTTCTGCGCAGAGTACTGGCAGAGCGGAGACAGCCAGATTCGGTTCTGAAAGGTCGTGCCACGGATTTTCAAGGGCTGAAAGAGCTTCGGAATAGCGTTGCCATTTGGTTGAGGGTCAATAGCAGTACCACTTGCAGGTCGTTGAGCGGGTGTAAAGTATGATATGCCCTTTGCTGGTAAATTAGGAATGACTTTCCTCTCATCGATGGAACCCATATTTGCGACTGATTGTATGTGATGCTAACAGCGGAAATCATGTTAACAGTTCTTGCGTTTATTATGCTGCATCAAAACTCTGGAACTTTCGGGTAAGGCACCAGATGACGCAATCCTGATGCCAAACCGGAGCACGTCACTGATCGCGATTATGTTCCTGATTGGTTCGAAGAATGCTCCCGAGGACAAGAAGCTTCAAGTTTGTTTCATGTTGGAGTTTGTAGGGTTAACGACGTTTCCTGGGTAGCTCAGCAGCCCGGTCGGACGTAGGCGGCGAGATCAGAAAAGTATTGACCACTGAACGAAAGGTCAGCCTAAAAGGAGCTATGCAAAAAGAGCGAGCCTAGGGGTTATTCCCACTTCGATTCCTGTTGCCTGCTCACGCCTTGCTTCGGACCAAAGTCAGAATCTCTCCTTCTTGTCAATAGACCTAAGTTGATGCTCCGGGCTCGATTGAGAGCTGATAGGATTGGTTCTTGATCAGCGGAGATTGTCAAGTTCGAGGCGCTTCTGGCAGTAGGCAGACTGTGCGCAATCACAAGTATGACTCATGAGGCAGGCACATGCGAGCGACCAGAGTCTGGAAACTTTGAGCAGGCCATCAACACAAGAAGGTCTCTGGGAAGAGCTATCGGACCGCGTTTGATAGGTGTCTAGTTGGTATGTCGGCATACCTGTCTTCTTCATACCATTGCTCAACCATCCACTTGCACCATCCATGATAGCCGTGTCTCGTATTTCTTGCAACACTTTAGGAATCGTGATTTATTCAGCAGGCCAGCTCCTGTTCGTGCCAAGTGTCTGGTTTGATTTTTCTCCTTCTGTCAATCGCTTTGTCCAATCCTTCTGTATGAGCAGTGTAGAGTTCTCCGTCGCTTTCATTTGTAGCGTGAACAAGCCTCATGTTGCGACTTGCTAACTTGTTCGGATTTGACATCGTTGGCCACCATAGAGGTCAACAAGTCCACATATAGAGTGGTTGTACGTCAAGGGCTGTCGGTCTCTTCTCGTATGCCCCATGTGCTTTTATCGATGCGATCGTTATTGTAATCGTCCTTCCCTTGACTAAATCAATCTTGATAGGGGCATTGTGTACAGTAGTTCGAGCAGTCTTGGAGGAAAAGAAAAGCACCTAGCTTGAACTCTTCATGGCGTGCGCACAACCCACGGGTTCGTAAGCTTGTTGAACATCAGCTCTCATGCCTTCTTAGCCCCTTCGGAATTCCGAGTCCATCTCTTCGACCATCACCACCTTGCGCTGCTATACCGCAATGTCCCTCTAAAGGTCAAGAAGAGAGGCTGGGAGGTCGATTGATAAGTGGGCTAAGGTGCATAGCAGCTAGATCCTGTTGCTGGTGCCAAGTCTGGCGGCATTCAAGGCGAGACTGCGTTGTATTACCAAAGCAGAAAGCTGGGAGTGGGAAAGAGGTTGGGCTGGGTTGAAGGTAAAGCCGTGCGTGCACTTGGCCAGTCTGCGCAAGGTCTCCTATCATTCAATCACCTCATTCTCGTTTGGCACCTAGGCTGTGAATGTGGCTGCCTCTCGGGAAGCATATTGGCGAGTAGCGCTGAGTACAAAAGTGGCAGAATAATACCCCTACACAAGCATATGCAGTATCTTCGCAGTTGTCCATGAGCAACTACGTGCCGCTTGCCAGAAATGGAACTCACTATTTTTAGCTGTTGAGTCCAAGTCGCTGGCGTGTTTTGTTTGCTTTACTTTGTCACTCTCTTCCGCTAAAACTGATGAAATCAATGGATTTTTCTGACGTATGAGTATGGATTACTACACAACACTCAAGGACTGCGACATTGCATTGCTGAGAGCTCATGGACTCCACTGGAGGTAACTGGTCGATCTTGACAAGGCGCAGACACCGACATCCCATTCGTGCAAGCGTGAGGCCCCCCAGGCTGCAAGCACTCGAATGTGATCCAATGAGACTTGGAAACTTATGAGTGGGGAGTACGATAAGTACCGCAGATGATCTTACCCTTCATGGACTTGTTTGCAGTAATCACGTTTCCTTCTTCTACCAGTAGTACGTATACTCTTACCGTACCAGGGTGGAGCAACCTACTGAGCCTCTCTCGAGGCACGATGCTATTCCATTTTAGGAATTATGCCGCGCTCTTCGAGGTCACATCAAGATAAAGAAATGTTCTCTTGAGGCCGTGCCATAGTGATTCTTTGGCTATTAAAGACCATAGAGCCAAGTCGGATTTGATCGAACCCTCGCTCAAGCACACTCATATTGATACCTCAAGTATTTGAAACAAAGAAACTGACCACTTTAATCAGAACCAATACTTTAAGCCGGTGTCTTCTTTGAAGCTTCAGCATCTCAACCAACATGACGAATTTCGAGTACAAGCCAAGCATGAAAGAATTCGAGTACATGTCGACCACCGATATGGGGTCATCCACAAGTCTAGTCGCCAACAACGGAACACTGTTATTCCACTACGACAACTGGAAAGAAACCAAAGCTACCATTACCACCTCAGACTCTGGAAATCCAACAACTCTCTACAACACAGAGAAGCACCTCAGAAAACCAAACATCATCATTAGGACTGGCGACACGACAACATCCCCACCACTCGCCAATGTCAACCTCCACTGTTTCAGCAACAAAACCGATATAACCTTCCATCCCGATGCTACAAACTCTCAGTCTATAACCCTCCAATCCAGAAGGACGTGGTCCAAGAAACCCGAATTCAGCTTTTCATCATCCATATTCAACACAACTCTCACCTGGGAAATTCCATCATCATGGAAAGGGTCAACCTTTGTCCTCCTGACTGAGAGTGGGACGACGTTAGCCCGTTTCGAACTTGAACCCGCCATGAAAAACTTCCATGGGAAGAAGATGGGCAGACTAGAGCTTATGCCCGAGGTCATGGAAAGGAAGCAAGAAGGCGTGGACGAGGTAGTAGTGACGGCGTACACGGTGGTGCAGTACTGGGTGACGAAGAGAACGAATGAACTTGCTGCTATTACGACAGTATAAGCTCCTGAGGTGGTGCGGTTCCAAACGGCAAACCGTAAGGATTGGTCTTATGAGGCGATTGAGTTGGCCGGGAGACTCTCACTGCAGGTTGGAGGTTGATAAGTTGTGCTGTGAAATCAAATTTATATGGCCGCCAGTTGGTGGAACACATGGTATATATGTACATCTACGACTTTAGCAGGAACTTATGGCTTCAAATCCAATATAGATGAGGATGGATTGTCCCTGTTATTGTACATCTAATCTAGTAAGTCCGAAATAACGAAACTAGGACTGTGTTGGTCAGTATTGCTCAACAGAAGGCGCACCTCCATACGTGCTTCAAAAGTGCTAGGCCTCGAACTCTCTCACCGATCCAACGCCTGCGCTCGACACATACTCCAATACACGCCCCTTCGAGCCAGCAGCTCTCTATGCGTACCTTTCTCAACGATCCTCGTTCCACTCTTCCCTGTCACGTTCCGTTCCCCAAACACAAAGATTACGTCAGCGTTCTGAATTGTCGCGAGCCGGTGGGCAACTGCAATAACCGTCATGCTTCTCTGTCCAGCCAACCGCTCGATAGCTCCTTTGACTAGCTTCTCCGACTGACTGTCCAAACTACTCGTTGCCTCGTCCAGCAACAATAACTTTGGCTTCCGTAGCAACGCTCTCGCAAGGCACAATCGCTGCTTCTGACCACCAGATAATGCAGTCTGTGTATGTTGGCCTAACTCGGTGGAATATCCTTCTGGTAGAGAAACGATGAAATCGTGGATCTCGGCGTCACGGCATGCTTGTGACATGGCTTCTTCGGAAACAGTCGATTCATCAACGCCCATTAGCAGGTTTTGACGGATGGTTCCGGAGAACAATCGTGGTTCCTGAGCGACAAGGGATATGTTGCTGCGGTATGAGTGGATATCGAGCGTGGTAACATCGTGATCATCCAGCGTGATTGTGCCTGATGTTACATCGTAAAAGCGCTCGAGAAGCGAGATTGTGGTTGTCTTGCCACATCCAGAAGGTCCCACGAAAGCGACGAACTGGCCTGGCTCAATTGAGATGTTGAGGTTCGTGTAGAGTGGCGTCGAGTTGCTCGCGTATGTAAAGTTGACATTATGGAAGTCGATCTTGGCCCCTTCTCTAGGAGTATCTTGAACTGATGTCTTCGCACTAGCGGTACCGTGAGCTACTTTGCTTCGTAGTTCCATGATTCGATTTCCGGCAGCGGTTGAAGATGCAATACTAGGTGTGATGCTGAGGTATGTGCCTGCTGCCTGACTACCTTGAATAATCGCGGAATAAACAACAAAAAATTGAATAGGCTGGTATTCTCTGGATGCGAGCAGTTGACCACCGTACCAGAATGTGAGTGCCATACTCAGGAGTTCAACACTATCGCTAAAAGCATATATTAATGTCGCATAAACAGCCTTACGTGTTGACGCTTGAATTTGTGCCCGTAGCAGTTTCTGGTACCTTGTGACAACGGCGTGCTCCATGGTGAGTGAAGAAACTGTTCGGAAAGCACCAATGGCTTCGGTCGCGAACTGAGAGCTGGTCCCAAACACCTCCGAATTCATTTTCTCGAACTGTAAATCATAGCGCACGCGAATGAAGCTCGCTGTGACGATGACTGGCATACAAGCAAGAAACGCCACCAAGGTCAATTTCCAGCCGAAGTAGAACGACAAGATCACGCTCCCAACGATATTGAATAGTGAGATGAGCGGGAAAGCGCTGTTGAGGCCCAGGAGCTCGTGGAGTTGTTTGGGGTCGTTTGAGAGTCTGGACATAACGGAACCGGATGAATTGTCTTGGAGGTCGAAATAATGAATTGGCATTTGTATGGTTGACCGAAAGTAATCCTTGCGGCAGAACGTGCTAACATACTGGACACCGTCAGTTTTGCCAATCGGGGGTAAGGACAACATACAGCCGAAACAGTTGCAGAAGCAGTACCAAGCGTAGCGTAAAAAATGGCTACTGCTACTGCTAGGATGAAGAACCACAATGCCCATTGGTTTGCCGCATCGATAAGTCTTTGTCCAGTGTACTGGAATGTTTGTATGAGGTGAGCGAAAAACCAGCTTTGCATTGCAAAAGATGCTTCTAACGTTAGTTCAGGATGTGCAAGTGTATGAGAAAGGCTCACCTCCACAACCCATGGCTGCAAGAATGACAAGAGCAAAAAGTGGCCATCGTGCTCGCTGCTCGAGTAAAAAGACGCCAACAGTGCCAAAGAAGCCCTTCTTTTCGTACGACGAACCTGTAACTTCTTTCACTCCTTGTTCCAGATCATATCTCGCAACATGTGAATTAGTGGTTGAAAGCGTCCTCTCTCGTTGTAAAAAGTCCTGCTCGGAGGTCTCGTTGACGTAGGCTGCAGTCTTCTCTGAGGGCAATGCCTTAGAATCAGTTTTTTCTTCCTCGATTTGCTGCGCTTGGACAAGCCCTCTGTAGAGACCATCCGAATTCGACATCAGGTATTCGTGTGTGCCCTCCTCAACCTTACTACCGTTACGGAGCACAACGATGTGATCCGCTTTCCGAATAGTGGACAAACGATGCGCGATCATGACGGTTGTCCTATTTTTTGAGGCTCGGTCGAGGGCTGCTTGCACAATCTTCTCGCCTTGGACATCAATTGAGCTGGTTGCTTCATCCAGAATAAGGATTGCCGGCTTCCGGATGATGCTTCTTGCGATTGCGATCCGTTGTCGTTGTCCACCGCTGAGCTTTATGCCGCCCTCACCAACAAGTGTTGCATACTGCTTCGGCAATTTCTCGACGAATTCGTCTGCAAATGCCTCCTTGCAAGCGTCCTTTACCAGCTCGAGCTTCTTCAATTGGTCAGAATGTTCCCACTCGGTACCGATGAGTCCATATGCGACGTTAGTCTCGATAGTATCGTTGAACAAAAACGGTTCTTGTTGGACAAGACCAATTTGGGAGCGCCACCATTTGAGCTCGAAATCGTTGATATTGTATCCCGAAGTCGAGATGGATCCCTTCAAACAAGGCATAGTCTTCTCTTCGGTGCCACCAGCACTTGGGATTTTCTTGTTGGAGGCATGAATGCTGGTCTTCTCATCTATAGACTGCTCAGTCCCCTTCAAACTGTACCATCTTTCGAGTAGGGCGACGATTGTGCTCTTGCCTGATCCGGATGGTCCCACCAATGCAGTAGTCTTTCCAGCCTTGAACACAGCCGAGAAGTCTTTGAGAACCTGAACATCGGGTCTTGTAGGATAGGAGAAGGAAATGTTCTTCAGTGCGATGTCGCCATGAGCGGAGACATCGGGCGCCGACAGCCCTTCAGATTGAACGCTATCCGAGTCGATCAGGTCGAAGAAATTGGTCGAGGCACTGACGGCCTTTATGATGTCCATCATCGGTTGAACAACGTTTCCCAAAATCATCGTCACAACAAGCACCGAAAAGAAAACACTATGACACCGTCAGCCAACGAGCTGTCCTCAGACCAGTGATACTCACATGATGACAGTTCCCACGTTTGCGATGTGGCCTTCACGGTAAAGCTTAAGTCCAAACCAGAAAGCAAGTGCATAACAAGCATAGATCGCGAAATATATTGGGGCCAGTTGCATACCCATCACCGGCCCCATTTTCATGGCATATTTGTGCGATTCGTCCGCAAACTTCGAGTGCTTCTTGACGAGCTTCGGCTCGGCGCCTAGGGAGAAAACTGTCCTAATGGAGCTGATGGCTTCTGAGGCGACAGTAGCATGCTTCTCGTCTGCTTTGTCAACACGCTGCTGAGCTTTGAGTGCAAATGGAGTTGTGATGCTATAGACTACGATCACAAACAAGATTCCAGAACTTGTCACAAGCGTGAGCAGCCAGGAGTACTTGAATGCAATGACGAATGCTGAAACAATAAGAGCTAAGCCCTGAAACAAGGCAGATAGTCGGTCGGAGATGCTAAGCTGGATCGTGTTGGCGGACGAGGTAATGGTATTCGCAACTGTGCCTGTCGAGATCTCATCTAACTTCTGGATCGGCTGTGCGAAGAGAGATCGCATGTATGCCAAACGAAGTGAAGCAGAAATTCGTAGACCAGCCGTCCTGAAGAAGAACCGGGCAATATAGGAGAGGACGAACTTGCCGATGAAGAGGTAGACAATGTATAGAGCATTCTGGGCAACGGACGACTTGAATTGATGTTCAGTAATGCCGCTGCCTGGAATGAAATAACCATTGAAGCTGCCAACAAGATGGCCGAAAACGATGTTCATCAAAGGCAAGGCGACACCGGATGCGGCCGCACAACCGATGGCGACAAGGAGAGCTCCATGCTCGACTTGGGTACCGAAGGACAATATACGCCAGTAATTGCTGAATGGGGGGCTTTTGGTTTTTTTCTTCTTGATTGCATCTGGTGGTGGTGCTTCTGGGTCGTCGACAGCTTTTCCGCCAGCATCAGGGATTATTGCATCCAGGGTAGACAGGTGGTCGTTGGAAGCCATTCTATCGGACCTGCCGTTAATGGCCTACGAGGTAAAGGAGAATACATGTTAAAGTATTGAGTCAATGTTCAAACCTCGCGAGAATTGATAGCTCGTTACATGTGACATAAACTATGGAAGTGAACCGTCGACATGGGTAAATGATGGTTGCCTTGAGATTGGCGGTGGCAGAGCTGCAGGCTAGCAAGGTCAGAAGTTTAAGCGGCTCACAATTACGAATACGATTGCAACTTTCCGCTGGATATCTGCTAGCCGAGAGTGGTCCCCTTTTACAGTAGACTTATGTTCTGGTCTAAATCGGCCACCTTGAGTCGAGACGACATTACCTACGCGTAACCTGTGCTCGCCTGAAACTGTGCCGATAGAGCTGTGGCTGTCGACACGAAAGTGTCACACCGACCATGGACACGGGTTTGTACAGTATGCAGATTCCTTTACCGTGTCCTGTACTGTTGTCGTGTCCAGCGGACTATCGTCGGTACACATGTCTGTTGTCACGAATGGCGATGACTATCCCGTAAGGAGAAGAATAGATGCACAGCAACCGAGTAAGAACTCGCGCTGTAATAGCGATTATTATACTGTGTCCCACCGGAGTGCATGTCAGGCCATTCGATTGATACACAATGATTCCCAGGAGTCCTGGGATCATGTAAGCTTTGATCCGTTTCTCGCGCAGCAATACTGCATATGAGTAGTGAGCTCGTTGCCCATCTAGATGGGAACTAGTTTTCTGGACAAATACACTGTGGCCTCAGGCATCCACAGAACTCAATAAACCTACGATCATCGCTGGCGCCATACAGTTCGCTCCAATCGATACCTCGGCACAAGCTCCGAGATGGCCGGTGAAGCTCGTTGGGTCCTGAGTTTCCGTGGTGCAAACTTATCCATGTCGCGCCGGCAAGCACGCAATGACTATCAAGTACGAAGTACAAGTCGAGAGTTCACGGTGCTATCGAGACCATTGCCTTTTCATGCAGCTCGACTCACCAATTCACCACTACTCTATAACCAGAAGGGAATTTGTGTAGCCCAAAATGACAACGATTCCGCTCTCCAATTCCACAGTGACCAACCCTTCACCAGCTGATGGGGGAACAGCGAGTAGCAGCGTTCCCACGTACACGATCATTCAAGCTGATGGCCTCTACGCAGTAAGTCAGATCCTTGCTTGCTGATCGCGTGGCTCAACACCACCGCGTATTGTGCCAGCATTGACACGTATGGCCAGCAGCGCTAAGCCTCATTCCGTTTGCCTCTTTCATCGAGTTTCCTAACCTGAACAATGCTAGAACGATCTCGTCGAGCAAGACATCTTCACATCCAAGCCAACTCACACATATAAAGTCAACTACCACCAACTCGATCTTTACTCCACAGGCGCGACAACTCCAAAACCATGGTCAACTATTCCGAAAGAACTCCGAGATCAAGTCGACGGCATTCTAACACTGAAGATGTTCTTCAGGGAGGATGATGTAACACTGTTTCCAAATCTGAAAGTGTAAGTCTGCGAGCAAACCCGTGCCACACACAAACCAGCAAGTCTCAACCTTGCGAGCACCAAATCTGACCACAACGAAACAGCATAGTCCGCATGGGCGTAGGCTATGACCGCCTCGACCGTGTCGCGCTCGCCAAACGCAACGTCACAGTCTGCAACGTTCCTGACTACGGCACCGCCGAAATTGCCGACCACGCACTCGCGCTCATCCTCTCCCTCCGCCGTGGCGTGCTTCTCCACCACGAGCGACAGCGCCAGCCCTTCGTAGACCCCTGGATGATCATTGACACACCACTCGTCGCACGTCTCCAGCGCGCCACATTCGGCATCCTCGGCCTCGGACGTATCGGGACCGCCGCGGCACTAAGAGCTAAGGCCTTTGGATGGAACGTGCTGTTCTACGATCCATATGTACCGAACGGATTCGACCGGAGTCTTGGCGTGGAGCGCACCAAGGACATCAAGGAGTTGTTCCGACGGAGCACGACGCTGACTATTCATTGCGCCTGCACCAGGGAGACAAGAGGAATGATAGGCTGGGATCTCGTGTCTCTCATGCCCAGGGGCTCGATACTCGTGAACACGGGGCGAGGAGAGGTTTTGCAGCTCGATGCAGTTCAACAGGGTTTGAAGGAAGGCATTTTGTCAGGCGCGGGATTGGATGTGCTACCTGAAGAACCGATACCGGAGGATAACGTGCATCCACTGATCACAGCGTACAGGGAAAAGGAGGCCTGGTTGCAGGGCCGACTTGTGTTGACTTGTCATTCGGCATTCTACAGTCCGGAGAGCTTCGTTGATATTAGGCTGAAGAGTGCCGAGACAATAAGGGATGTTCTGATTGATGGGGGGAGGAGTAATATTATCACTCCGGATATGCTGTGAGATAATCTGACTGCATGGCTGTTTTGTACATCTGTGTCGTGGCAGAGCAGTGCCCAGCTTCATCATCCTGCAAATGAGGACTGGTAGGATAGACGTATACGTACTTCTTGATAAATAGATTACAGCCACCATCCTCGAACATTTAAATTTGCGAGTTGGCATGGTACCAGAAGAAGACTTGCATAGTCCTTCTCTTCAGCTGCCAACGTCAAAGTTTATGGCCTCCGAGTGCAAGAATCAATGCTGCACTTCCCTCTCCCTGACCACATATGAGATGTTGTGCCCTTTCGACGAGCCGCTTCATCATCAAACATTATTGAATGTGGGTCTCACGAGGGAAAATTGCTAGGGGCATTGCCGTGAATCCAAGATCGATACGTTAGGTATATACATTCCATTCGTTCTGCATAAAAACATTTTCCTTTCGTCCAAATCGTACATCCATAAGCAGGTGACTGGTATCTATCGCCTTCCTCGTACATCTTCGTCAATCATGAAGCGGTGCACCCCATCCACACCTTCCATACAGGCAACGTGATACCGCCTTGTATCGCTCAATCCTTCATACCTGTGCTTCTGCTTCTGCTCGTGTTCCATGCCGAACTCGGAGAACGAGTCTGTGAAACTCCTGTGTCTGTCTCCTCCAGATTTCTCATCCCACGACCTGTCTCTCAAAGCGCCAGCACGTATATTCTTCTCCTCAACAAATCGACTAGCACACAATCGTATGAGAACACTGGCCAGAGTTTCAGGGCAGTCGTATGCTGGCATATCGCGGCAGCGCCATTCATCATACATTACGTACACTTGTACGACAAAGAGAAATAGGAGGAGCGCAAGGCAAATGTATGTGCTTGCTTTGTACATAGGAACTGTTTGTGCTTGAGTCCATGGAATACCAGGCATGAGAACAATTATCATATCCGCGAAGAATGCAGCAAGAGAAAGGGAGGCAAGCATGAAGTTGCCTCTAATGGATGATTTCCAGATTGAGTCGTATTGAGTGCCAGGGATCCCAGTAGTAATTGTATGCGAAGCAGGCTTTGAGGGTGATTTCGACATCAACACATATGGATGCGACAACCGCAGAAGTCGCTCCTTTCTCTTCACGAATGTGCTGATCAGGATGCCATGAACGTTCAGAAGAAACCCTGGTCCGAAATGACCGCTGTTCATGAAATTGTTGAATGGACGGCTATCTGTTCCAGGTATGAGCATATAGGCGAAAATAAGGAAGAAAAGGATCGTGGTAACAGCAATGCTCAAGAAGTCAGGTAGTAGAGGTAGCCGTTTGTTGATGTTGTCTAGACTGATCTCGAGGAGGACGCCGAAGCGCTCAAAAGCAGCTTTGATTGGTGCTTGTCGAGTAAATTCGTGCTGTGGGGGAGTTTCAAGCTTGATGATACCACAATGCTGTTTGCCGTATGCATCGAATATACCGAGCATGTAACGACTTTCTGCTAAGTCAATCACAACTTGCTGCTTCGTTGCATTAGGCGGGAGATCTCGAATTTCTTGGATGAGAGGCTCATGAATGGTCAAGTCGGCAATCGTGGCGATTCGTGTAGGGTCGGAATAGACGCCGCTAATCCTTCGTCTGTTTAGCCAAGTAAGCGAAATGATCATGCTGAAACATGCCACTAGCAAAACTTCGGCTGCACGTATAGCTGGGAGATTGACGATCCATACAGGATTGCACGGCTGTCGATCGGAAACCTCAGTCTTGCAATACGCTGTTGGTACAACTTTAAAGATCCTGCTGGCGAGTGAGACGACAATTGCTGAAAAGAGTTGAACCGTACCAGCTAAGCACATGACCCAATGACCGTCACAGCCAGCCTTGATGAAGCTGAAGGAAAGGCCATAAGAGAGGTAGTCTGCTGTCAAACTTGAAGCAGCCATGGCGCCTCCAGGCTGGGCAAGTTGAAAGAACGGCTCCATCATCTTGAACGAAGAGAACGCAATCAGCCATGCAGATTGAATTCCGATCGCCATTAGTGTCGGTAGATAGATTGCGCAAAAGTAGTCAAATTGTGTCATGGGGTGTGCTTCTGTTGACGAGCTAAGGTTGCCGAATGTGTTGCTTCCCACCGACGATGTACTAGCAGTCGACTTAGGGGTCTGAGTGGAGAATATGGTCGTGGTCGGTAAGCCGTGTTCGTCTGTGTAGACGCTAGATGCGACTATCGCGGTGGCTTGGCTATTTGTGTTACTCAAAGTGACACCACCGAGATCAGCAGCATTTGTTGATAGTGTAGATGTCGTGACGATTCCGTCTGCTCCGAGAAGCACTACCGCTGTCGTGCTACGGACGGCAGATGTTGTGACCAGACTGTTTGTTGCAGTAATAAGCGATCCTCCGGTGCGTGCTTGAGTAGATGGGGAAGTGATAAGTGTATTGCCACTTGAGCCAAGAGTCGAGCCAGATATAACAGAAGTCCCTGTTGGGGGTGCAGTCGATGAGGAAATAGCGAGTGTAGTACGGCTTGAGCCGAGAGCTGAGCCAGATACGACAGAGGGTCCTGTTGCGGCTGAAGTCGATGCGGCTTGCGCAGCAGTCGTCTGTCCTTGACTGTAACTGGTCACGATCTTGCCATCAGACTGGGTCAACGTTGGAGCCTGGCTAGCAGTAGGATTATAGGCTTGTGTAGATGCTACTGCCAGTAGCGATGTCGAACCTCCCCCACCAGGGTAACTTGACGGTGCAGCGGTGGTTCCAGAATTGCGCTGAGAGCTAATTGTGACCTGGTTCGCGGAAGCCGACGAAGAGATCACGCCTTGAGATGTAAGAGTGACCTGTTTACCGATATCTGGCGAACTAAGAGTGACCTGTATGGTGGAGCTCGATCCACTAGGAGTCGTGCCGTGATCACTTGTAGATGTAAGGGTGAGTTGATTGTTGGGGTTGGGCACGAAGCTGCCGCCGCCTGCTGTCGAGGATGTAACGATGATGCTCGGAGACGTCACGCCATCTGACGTTACTGTCAACTCATTCGCTGCGCCAGGTTGTCCGGGTGTAAAAATGCTATAAGTTTCCGAGGTGGGGGAGGCGCTTCCTGTCGATGTTCCAGACGTCTCATGTACGGACTGATCTGTATCTGAGGATGTCTGCGCAGCTTGTGTGGCAGTTGTGCCCTGTGAACTTAGCACTGCTGCTGTTGTCACTTCCGCTGCTGGTTGTCGTTTCCAGATCCACTGTGTGTGTTCGACTGTGATACCTCTTGTGCGAATGCTCGTGACCTGGTGAGCGCTTCCATGAGTCGCAATTGCTAGCTCCAGCAGGACTATACACAAACCAACCGCGCAGAGGAATGCGCACATGACCCATGTCCGGTTCGATAGTGGTCGATAGAACTTATGTCCTGCATGATTGTAATGCGAGATAGATTTGAAAGATGCATCAGTGTCGGTGTGGTAGAGTCGTGACCTGCGGAATTCCTCATCGTCGTCAAGCGGTGCATTCTTCTCATCTCCATAGTCCGATACTGAGTAAGTAGTGATCCGTATGCCACCTTTCTTTTGTATGTTGAGAGCATGTGCTGAAGGAGACATGGCCAGAGCGTGACAGGGTCGGACGGGGCAGCAGCTGGTCACCTCTAAAATTGAACTCCTCAAGGACCATGAAGAGCGATGCAACGAACACTTGGATGATTGTGTGACTGCTGGCTGAGCGATGAAAGCAGACTGCCCGAGGGCGAGGAGTGCCTGCAGTTGTTTTGCAAATAATCCTTCCTGGTTTGTGGCCAGCTGAAACTCGTTGCAACACACATCATGAAAGATTGCCTATGGATTCCTCTGATCGCATTCAATCAATAAAGCAAGGACCGGAGACAGTCTCGACATGCGAAAGGGGCAAGAGAGAGCAGTCTAGAAAACCTTGGGGAGTAATTAGCTCCACGCCACAGTACATTAGAGGCAGCACGACTCTCAATCTCCTTGAAATTGATCGATACATTCTAGATCGTCATTTCAGATACAACTCATCTGATACTTTGGTCGAAGACGAGCAGGTTCGCAGTGTGGCGAAGCTCAGCGAAAGCTCTTGAGATCGAGACGAAAGGCAAAGAATACAAGTACTGTAGCACACGTTGCAAGACGAGCTTCATGTGGATGCGTGCAAATCCCCAAAATAAGCCTCGAGCTAACTATGTACCTTTATCAATGTCACGGGGTTCCTGCATCGCTAGTTCCACCACAGAGAAAATGTGGAAATTGTGGGACGGTCAGAGGGTGAAAGAAATATGGTACATTTGTGAGCCCCTCTCTGTACCTTGGGGGTGGGACGTTTGTGAAGTTGTCGCACATCATATCATTCGTTATTACTGCTGTAGGGCTCTTGCCAAAGGTTGGCAGAATAGCTCCCTGTCCACCCCGAAGCATCGATTTCGTGGCGACCGGCAGGCCATACGAAGCATCATGTTTCGTCGTCGTTCTTAGGATCATCCACTATTGCACTTTTATGTATGCTTCTTCTAGGCCTTCACATCCGCCTTCGAGACGGTTGGTGAAGCATGATCCCAAGCGCTGACTGCATGTGTAATGTGTAGCACCAAGGTTGGGCGCATGAATTCACTCATCAGAACCTTGATAATGTCGGCGCCGTCGCTTTCGAGGCTGTGTTTGCAGCGTGTCAGTTTCTTCTTCAGAATGGCTCTCATACTCTGTGACTTTCGCTGGTGTCACCTTCCCTACAATCTGATATCGAGATCGCACGTCGCGTGACTTTGCCAGATCGTGGCTTTCAGGCTCTGTGAAAACCATGTCCCCGTTCTCGGCCAAAGCCTCCTTGCAAGCTTCTTCCAACAATATCCCCATGGCGATCAGTGCTGTCTCATCAAACGATCGATAGTCGACCCTCTGTCGTGGCTGGTGGTTGATTTCGTAGAAGTCCGCAACGTATGTGTGAAGATCTTTAAGTAAATCGGAATCAGGTAGTCTTTGATTCGACCCAAGATTTTCATCGGCGTTGTAGTAGTTGAATGGAATCATTTCAGGCGCAGTAACTCGTCGTAGTAAAACCTCCTCAGGCTTTGATGCCATGGTAGCAGTTGACCGACGCTGTTCATCGCCCAAGAATCCTCTGATTCCTATTCTTCCTGCGACTGCATCGTATACAGTAGCGAACCTTCTTGCATCCGGATGTTCTGTTTGATTTGGTCTTGACCTATCACCTTCAGCCGCTTGCGGCCGAGATCTGGTGCGATCTGTTCGTATATGCTTGTGCTTCGCAGAATTCGAAGCCATCTTGTGCAAGTGAACAGGTAGAAAGAGTGATTTTCGGGACACGTGGTATTCTCCAGCCGTCATGGATCTCCTTAATGGTTTGCATTGATATATGTTTACTTCAACATTACTTCAGAATTGCTCGCGATATTGTTCAAACAATGCGCTCGAGCATCCTTTTATCGTCAAGCCTTGCTCATCACCAAAACCTACTTCTAAGCATGTCACACATCTTCCGTAAGTCGGCCAATCTCAATGTACGATTTGAACATCCAATTGCAGTCTGAAATGCAGAATGCTAAGGTCAATCTCTGCATTTGCAGCTATTGGTATAAAAATGGGCAAGGAAAGAAAAATGGATCGGAGTTTCGTTTTCCCGCTACCCGGGCCCGTTGGGAGACCTCGAAGGGGTGCTCGAATTTATGCACATCTTCTCCTTGGCTTCTCCTAATACCAGTGGACGCTCAGCTTTCGAGAAAGGACAGAGTCGAAGAAATTGTGGTCCCCAGTACTTGGTAGCATTCAGCATGCATGAATACCCTCTATCTCGGAAGGTATCTCGGTGATCTCACATCACAGGCCTTCCAACGGCTCTATCTGCAGCAACAGCTACAAGGTCTTGAACACACCACATCAATCACCTTCGACTACCGACTCAAGTCGTCTGGTGATGAGGCTGCCTCGGACAATGAGTATGCACTCGCTCACAAAGCCGGCACCAACTGCATAGCAGTCGATCAGTCGACCGGCCGCTTTCTTGTCTCTGGCGGAGCTGATACCGGCATTTCTCTTTGGGATCTAGAATCCGACACAGAACACGACACATCGATCACGAGAAAGCTACATCCACTCGCGACCATATCAAAAGCAACACCCTCGTCTCACAGCCACGGCATAACATCTCTCAGCATCTACCCGTTCGACCCAACGCCTCAAACCCTCGTCACAACTTCCTACGATCAGTCTCTCATTCTCCACAGCATAACGCCAACCACCATTACACCACTCCACCAATTTCCTCTCGACTTCACATGCTACACCCACTCCATCTCTCCCGCCGCAGATAGCACGCCCCTCGTAGCGGTCGGAACATCCCACCCAGCCCCTCGACTCATTGACCTACGAACAGCTCTCGCAACCCATTCCCTCCCCGGCCACACCGGCAGCATCTACAGCCTCGCATGGCACCCCCACAAATCGCACATTCTCATATCTAGTTCCGCAGACGGCCGCATCCTAGCCTTCGACATCCGCCGCGCAACACCCGCATTCGCCTCCTTCGACGTCGACGATTCCCTAGGCATCATCGAATCCAACCCCTACACAACCACCACCACAGTTCCGCTCCGTCCACAGCTCTCATACACGCACCGCGCCCACCCCGCCCCAATAACAGGAATCCTCTTTAACAGCACGGGCCAGAAGTTAATCTCTACCTCCCACGACCAACGCATCCGGATCTGGGACATATCCACCGGCCGCAACGACCTCGTGCACTTCGGCCCACGCATCCGCAACTCCCGCGCCGGCGAACTCAAGCCCGTCCTCGCACCACCAGGCACAGCCGGCGGCAGCGGCATGAAATCCGGACGTGAACTACTGTTCTGGCCGAACGACGATGGCCGCGGCGAGATCCATGTCCATGACCTGGCGGAGGGGGAGTTGGTGCGCGTCATGAAGACGGGGAATGTGGTGCAGGTGAGGGAGCAGCAGAGTGCTCGAAGGAGAGGGAGGGGTGGTGCTGGTGGTAGCGCTGGTGCTGGTGCAGCTGTGAATAGACTGACGAGTGGTGGGAGGATCAATTCGATTGCGTGGAGGCCACTGTGGGCGGAGAGTGGGGGGAGTGTGGAGATGTATACTGCGCATGGGGATGGGCGGATTTGTGCTTGGACAACGGAGACGGAGAAGGAGGATAATGAGGATGACAAAAGTGGAGAGGAGCAGGATGACGGTGATAGTGACGATGATGGGGAGGAAGAAGTCGGATTGAAGAGGAAGAAACATGTCAGCCAGGAGGATCTCGAGGAGGAAAGGAGGAAGAAGCGAAAACGAGATCTCATAGGAAATCTTGTCGAGGGGCTCACGAAACGACCTGTGACGTTCTCATAAATGTTACTCAATATGCTCATCATTGTATGTCTGGTATTTGAGCAGTGTATAGATATGATCAAGGATTAACATTGCTTGAAGACTTCAATTGCTCGCGATTACGTATTCAATGCAATTGCCGCCAACGCCTACGCTAACAACGGACAAAGAATATCTAGACACATATCTACAATACTTCAAACCATTATTCACCGGCTGTTATCGAACATGTTCCGTCTGGCAGCTGCTGTCGCAGCTAGGTTGTTGTTGCCACCAATCACACCGTTTTCGCGCGCCAATCGAGTAAACATATTCATGTTGGAATGGAGTACAGGCGGCTGTGGCTCGAAACGTGCTGGATGGAGATTAGACTCCATATTGTTGAAGACGTTTGTCAAACCAGAAAGATTGCTGTGACTGTGAGGGCCATCATCAGGACTGCTACTACCATGCCGCGAGCCATGCTGAGGGCTAGGGCCAAACAGGTTGGGCATGGGATTCTGAGGAATCAAGCGCCGCTCTGGAGTTGATGTGTTGTACGGTAGACCAGAATCCTCGTCTGTGGTTGGACTTTCATACTCGCCCTCGTCTTCAAGATGTGAATGTTCTAGTACTGGTGTCCGTGTAGATGGCAACGCTTGAAACATCTGTTGTGTCCATGGTTGTTGCACGGGAGGCTGGGTTGCAAGCCAACCCGAAGCATACTGTTGGTGAGGGTGCATCACAGATTGTAAGGATGTCATGTTTGATTGTGTGTGCTGAGTGGCTTGCACGGGTCCAGCATATATCGCTTCACTCGAGGCCATTGCCAATTGAGTGGTAACCATGCTTTGATAATATGCGGTGTGGTTGTAGTGTAGGAATGCTTGTGGTGCGATCGTATCTGCCATCACCGCGTCAGGGGCCGCTTGAACCTGGACAGGTTCAATGGGATTAACTTCTTCTTCCACACCACTAGCATCCTCGTGGACTTTATCACTTCTTGATGCTTCTCTGACCACCAACTCCTCAACTAGTGATGTGCGACGACTTTGAGCAGGTTCCGAGTTCGCTGCTGTGCCGGGCTCAATATGATCCAGCTGGATGGCCATGTGCAAGACTGGGCTGGCAGACGCTTGACTTCCTTGAGCCACAAACTCTGGGGCAGGTTCGGATTTAGGTGCAGGCTCCTTTCCATCAGGGGCTTTGTCTTCGAAGACGCCTTTCGCACTCAGCTCTAGCTTTCTCTTCAATTCATCACTCGACGCAGCAATCACTTTTTCGTCTTGGTCTGGTTCTCCGCGGTGGACACGCTGTTGAGTGGCCATGCGCCGCCGGAATTGACGCAACTCGTTTTCCTTTCGCTTTTGAGCCATCAGAGCAGCTATACGATCGGCGTCTCTATCCAAGGATAGTACTTCTCCTTCCTCTGGTAATTCGGCAGCAGAAACCACTACTGGCTCAATCATAGTCTCAACCCCAGCTTTCCGGCGCCGCGATTTCACCTGTAACCATGGCTGCTTGTCAGGAAATGGAATGACCTCCATTACGAAGCGATTTCCTTCCTGAACTATCTGCTTGTCCTTTCTCTTGACCTTCTTCTGTCCTTGTGGCGTAGGTGCGGAGGACGAGCGTTGTTGCGGATCTTGCGATGGCAGGCTGAGGAGAGGTAGTGGATGTGCGATTGAAGCAGCTCTCATAGATTGTAGATTATAGAGTTGTTTCCGTTGCTCTTGCATCAAACCCGATGTGTCAAAATGTCCTAATTGCTCCTTCTGTAAGCGTAGACGTTGGCCGGCCGATACCCGTTGTCAAATGACTCTGAAGGAGCCTGGTATGGACCAAGAAGCGCATAGCTGGATTGATCGAAATTAGAGCTGTCCAGTGACTGCTGGAAGAGCAGCTGAGAGCTCATTATGGTGAGTGAGGCAACTCAACATGCGGCTCCTCAACATACGGCTCGATCGTGAACGTGTGCTCTTTGCTCGGCAGGTTGAGCATACAGGGTGGGAGTGCTCCCTTGCGTAGCTTCCGACAACCGTGCAAGGGACTTCCACTGACCGTTGATGTTATCGCATTGTGTAGAGTAAGCTGCATATTGAAGACCTGCTCTAGCCTCTTCGCATGCGAGAAAACAGAACATCTCACTGAGGGTTGCCTGACGTAAGTTACTTGGATACATCCGCAGCTAGTTTGTGGCGTGTACTCCGACGGACATCTCGTTTCGGGCACAGCGTGTTTGCCGTATTTGAAAACTCGCTTTTGTGCATGCTACTTCTGAGTAGTCATCGAGGAACAAGCCTGTGTATATATGTAGGTAAGCTCTGAAGCCAACTTCATCTATCATAGCAGCATGCCTGAGCTCTTGGCTAAGTCATTTCTTCTTGATGAGAGAGCTGTGGAAACACCAAATTCCAGACGATATGATGACAATTTGTGAGCACGAGCTACTCTTTTCCGCCAACATGATTGGAGCCAGGAACGGACCCTTACTTCAAACATTGAAAGCGCGGCATCAAGCGAGACCCCTGTCTCCTTCGGCTTGTGATAGGGCTGGAATTGCTCCTTAGCCGCTGCTAAGCTTGATCACCGTCAGCCATACAGAGAACGTTTCCCACCCGTTGGCACATACCTTGCCAATCGCCTTGCTTTTCACGCAGCTTGCCCTGCTGCTGGACCTGCTTCTCAAGTGATTGGCAAGAATGGCTCACCAGATGCTCCGTAATGATTAGCTGGACTTCAGATATTGCCTGCGAGAAAGCCGATTGATCACCTCTTGTGGTCGCATCCTCCAACTGAAATAGCCGCCCACACGGTTCTTTTCTTTTATGGCAGCAGTTCTCTTTTATGTTCTCGACTTGATGTCGTGTTACTTACAATCTGCTGGCGCTTGCGCTTCCTCGAAAGCAACCAGTTTTCGAAAATGATAACGTAGCGGCAAGTTCGTTCACTTTGATTGTGTTTCATAACATTGCACTGCATGATTTGCAATGGCTATTCGCACCAACAAGGATGCGATATCCTCCACATTTCTCCGAGTTGCGCCAACGTATCTACTGATTGCCATCCTGTCAATATCTTTGTCTAGTCCGGCTGAAGCTCTACAATACGTGGCTGGGTCACCTTGCGAGTCATTGTGCTCATCGACCAGCGCTGGGCTTACCTACGAGAACAGCACCGTCTGTTTAGATGAAAACTATCAAACTAAGCCTGGGTCGAGTGTTCGTGCCTGTACAACATGCCTTCTGAACAGTACAGCTGTTGATCAGTCGAAGAATATTTCTGATGTGCAATGGGGACTATGTAAGCGGTTCAACAGGATCAATTTTGTTGGTAGGTGCTGACAGGCAGCCAGTCAATCTTCGCTACACGCTCTCCGAGTGCATGTTTGCATATCCAGCCGAAATCGTTTCAGTATCAAGCCCTTGTCAGATTCTTTGCCAACCTCTATCGGTTGCAGTTGGTCATGGCATTGGTCGTAATGTACAGAATGCAACCGAAGGTATCGTGCCGAACCTGGACTTCTGCAACGACGGTTTTGGACCATACGATGCCATCAACAACTGCTCTTTCTGCTACTCATTCGTGCCACAGCAGCTCTTCCTCGCCAACTTCCTTCAGACTCTGCAAATTGCATGTAATCAACCACCCGCACTCGGCCAGACGTTTTACCCTGATGGACGAGCCATCTACAACGAGTCAGCAATTCCGGCCCAGGGGCCCCCTGGCACTACACAGACCTCTAGTACTGGATTGAATGGATGGAAATTGGGTCTCGTGATAGCCCTGCCCATCGTTGGGAGTATCATGTTGTTCGCAGCAAGCTGCTTCTGTTGTTTCAAATTCACAAAGAAACGTCGACAAAGGATGGCAGCCACAGGACGAATGTCCAAGTTCTATGATCATCATGCAGCTGCCGAAGATTCTCCACACAGCCCAGCTACGACCCGTGTAAAACCTTCACAGTATGAATGGCCGCTCGCGAATTCCGAACCTCCACGGGAGATGGAGCACTGGAGTTACCAACAACACACACCGAAGAGTGTCAAAATTCCAAGTCCAGGACTCGCGCAAGGAAGATGGAACCAGCACATAGCGGAAGAGGAAGAAGACGTGCCACTGAGTGGTAGATCACTGCCCCGAGACGACGTAGGACCAGGTCAGGGACAATCAAAAGACCCTTTCCTGCATGAGCAGTACTTTGGTGTTGCCAGCAGCGGCCTCGAGGAGCCTGGACCAAGCTCCTTTATTCCACATGCTCCATATGCTGGGCCAAGCCTGCAACCAGGTGAGCAAGGCTATTGGACAAGGTAGAATGGTATAGCAGGGTTGGCATAAAGTTGTCTTTCCGGATATTCTTGCATCTCTTTATTTTTTGGCGGCTTCTAACTCTTGTACTCTGCGCTCAAATGCTGTAATCATCATGTTCGCTACCTTGCCCTCGACTTGAGCGAAGGCTTGATCATAGACTGGGTTTCTGAATTTGACCTCCATGTCAAGCTTGACCAATGTTTGGTTGGCGGAGTTGTGTGCTGGTTGTATCTGCCATCGTGTTTGGAGTACCTCGAATAGACCGGAGCTCTTCGACTCGCTGCTTTGTGCTTCGACAGTGCCTTTCTCAGGATCACACTTCACATTGCTCTCCCAAATCTCCTCCAGGCCGAACTTGTCGTAGCCTACCTTTAGGCTAGCTTGAGATGGGTAGCCCTTTTTATCACGGGAAGTGACATTCGAGGATATGGTAAAGGGTAAGAATGCAGGGTAGCCAGACACATCTGAGACTGCTTTAAATATCGATGTCGCCGAGTAAGGGATCGTTTTTGTATGCGTCAGAGACCGTAATCGGCAAGGACCCAACGCCGAGCTGAGTAGAGAGTCAAGGAACGTCCTTGTCTGTAGATGAGGTTGTAATTGAAGGGTTTGCCTGCTAATAGATGGTACAATGTGAGCGCGAAGGCTGTTCGAACCTCGGGGGATGAGCCACATATTTAGCACTCAATACCGTAATTCCTTCTTCGTGTTCGTTGTGTAGTGGTGTTCAAGATCGCGTGAGTGCGTATGAAGCTCTTGAGTAGCGCCAATCATTGCTGTCAAGATTTCATCATCAATAATTATTTTGCTCGGTACAAATTGTCCCGAGTTCGTTCCTGACCATCACAACACGCGCAGTCTTGCGATCTGTCGTGAACTCGCGATCGTCCAATCTGTATACTCGTTGCAATGGCGACGACGTCGCCGCCACCGCCCGAGTCACCTCGGGAGGCCTCATTGAATTCCAGAGTAATATGGTCCTTCTGGGTAGTGATCATATTCTTGGGGTTGCCAATATGGTGGACCACTACCTCGATCTACCGTGCTTCCCTCCCCACGGACTCAATGTTGCAGAACTACAAAGAGTTGTGGTATTCGATTCCTATATGTTTGTCGTCCTCTTCGATGCCACTATCTGAGTTGTCGAAAACTGGGGACTTAGTGCAAACCCACGGCAAGGGTTCACAGCATTTGTTCAAATTCGACGTTCACACTGAGAAAGACTGTACACAACTCCCGAGTGCCCTGGCTGTTTCTCTGACTGCAAGCGATGCCTACTCTTTCACCTTTTTACCCCAGTCGGGGTCAGTGGAAGTTCGTTATCCTAGTACCAATACCGAGGACCTCCCTTCACGAATTGCAGAGTCCTTGCGGTCTGTGTATCTGGAAGAGCATGCCTCAATTGCTTACTTGTTGGCTATGAACGGCAGGAATGGCGATGCCATTCAGGAATTTGTCAAGACACTGCCCAGCGATCTTATGACAGAAGTACAAAAATCTGCTAACAGAGCATTCAAACCCAGCTTCGAATATCACTTGACTTTTTCCCTCTTCACAGCTGGCCCTTCACCCTCGAGTTGGGATGTACAAGCTGCCCTCAACCAATACATTGAACCAATCCTCCATGCCTTGGCATCCACGAGCAACATATCTGTCACATCCCAGATCCAGCTGTATTCTTCCTTTTCGCCGTCCGTTCAGCCTCAGCAGATAGAAAATGGGTGGCAATTGAAGAAGGAAGACCTTACTTCGTTTGTCAACGCTGCGGAGTGGCCCCTCTCTCCATCAATCGGCACCGGACCCACCATCAACTTTGTCGTATATGTGCCGGCTTCAAAGCATATTCCGCTTCTTCTTGAGGAAAGCCAGACCAATTCGTGGCTTGTACCGCAATGGGGTGGAATCACAATCCTCAACCCTCCACTGGTTGGACAAGAAGAATCTGAACTTGGCCTCAAGAACCTACCATCACATCTCCCACAAGACCAACTGCAACGTGCTTTCGAGAACTTTCAATCTCAGCTACTCCTCCTCCTTGGCGTCCCGCAATCATCAACTCTACCACTTTCGGAACGCCTCAAATCCTTTCAACGTCTCTCTGGCTTATCACTTTACATTCGTACGTCCTCCAACCTTGGGTCTTTAGCACGTCTAGCACAACACTTGAGCAGTATCCCGATACCGAGGCACGTACTCCATTCAGTAGAGCACGCTCTCAGTCGGCTGGAGGACTTCAAGTTGTGTTTAGGCGAGACTGCAGGCTCAGCATGGCCAAGGTGCTTAGGCTCTGTCAGGGAAGCATTTGTCGACTCGGAAAAAGCTTTCTTCGATAAGTCAATGGTGGGACAGGTTTACTTTCCTGATGAGCATAAAGTTGCTGTTTATCTACCTTTACTGGGACCGATTGGTGTTCCCTTAATCGTGGGGTTGATTCGGGAAGTGAAGTCGATAGTTGCGAGAAGGAAGAAAGGAATTTGAAGAAGATTTACTCGTAAATGAATTGCCAGCTGAACATTCTCCATGATCGAATTGCATTACCTGAATCTCATCCGTTCCACGTCCTTGTTCGTGCGAAGAAACAGCAGCAAAGCAATCTAGATATCACCCTACCAGTCCCACACCCTCCTTACCCTCACGCCCATCTCCATCCGCTAAAGCAGTCAATATCAAACCATAACAACCAACACCCTTCCTCACACAAACCCTTCCCAACAGCATCCGCACCAAATACACGGGCATAAGCACAAGTTCACTCACTACTCAGCACACCATTAACCAGCCAGCCAGCTGTCAAAGTCAAACACTCATTCAGTCCTGTCCGTCATATCGAACCCCCGTCGCCGGAACACTGTACGCTCTCTACTCCACGTATCCTGCTTTTACTGGGCGCGGATCGTGGCAATGGAGGGGTGTGTCTAGTAGTGGTGCTTATGTGATGGTGTATAGCTGAATTATGGCTCGACTGGCTTGGTGAGAATTTACAAACATGGTTGGCTGTGCTTGTGGCAAGAAGTACTATGAACGCTGGGCAGCAGAAGGGGGGTCTGGTGATGGCTCAGTGTAGGTATCTGTTTCGTGTTCCGTGATGTTGTGACTGGTGATGCCGTGCTTTGGTCATGGTCTTGTCATCATGTTGTTTTATCAGGCAGTCAAAGAGCGTGTAGCTGAGCACAAGAATGACGAACCAAGATGTACACTTTCGGATTATGTATTCACATAGAACGCCTATTGAACAGGGGCTCGGAAGGCGAGTGCCATTCTTGACTGTATCGACGAAACACAATATACAGGAGTATTGCTAGTGGAAAAAGTATTGTTATTGTTATCTTGTATAGAATGGAACGGATTGATCACCTGCTACCTGCGCAGGACTATGGTACGGCCTGACGAACTGGCTGGGGTTGACAGTACGCCGTACAGTGTTCTGATAACCCTGATGCTTCATTGCAGGTTCCTTATGTGTGCATTGGTGCGCGCTGGTTGGCTGACTGGTTAACTAATTGGCAACGAATCCTGCTCGCTGCGGTTCTGTCCTCTGTTTTGTTCTTGGAAATCTGGTTCAGATGCACGTTGTGTTTCATGGGTGAAGTGGGGAGACTTTAAATTCGAGACCGTTGCCGCTCCCTATCATCCTTGCCAATCGAGAGTAACGCTGGTCATTCTCGAGAACGAAGTATGAAGCAATTGGTTCATGTTTCCGTGTCTGTGGAGCTGGTGTGTATTTATGCAAGGTCATATTGTCTTGGTTGCAGGTGTGAGAAAAGGCAATAGTTTTGTGTGGCGACCATCGTCGAGAATCGCCGTTAAGAGAGTCACGCAGATCTCAAAAATGCCTGCCAGTAACACGAGCCTGGTGCCTTCGGTCCAGAATTGTTGCTTCTGTGTGCGTATACAGATGGTTTAATTGCTCCATAGCTAATGAATCCATCAGGAGCTTCGCCACTTGTGTCCCGGCACTAATAAGTTGTAGGATATACCTATCGTCCTTAGATTTCTGTTTCGGACTTCCTTGATCTTTGTTCATCGACTGTCTCGTGGCAATAGAGTTCTCCAATGTCGTGACGAGTTGTTTGATCTGATTATCGTACAGAACTCTTGCTGGTATTCTCCGTTTAGTCGCAAGCCGTTTGAGAAGATACGCCCATTCTGTCCATTCTCGATCTGCGGCAGTTCTGACGCTGGGCTTCTCTCGTTCTAGAGGTACTGGAAACTGATACTTTGAGATAAAATGGAAGGCGCATTCACTGAGGATGTTGTTTGTTCGGCGCATGATTTCGTCTTGCTCTGTGGGGTTCAGATGAACTGGCAATTCTGGAAGAAGTTGTGCACGGCTGTGGTCTTGCTGTGGTAGTGGGAGGGGAAGATATTGTGATGGTCCATCGAATTCGTCTTGGTTGAATGGTCGTCTCCGAGTGTGATATCGTGATCCACGATTCGCTTCTGTGCCTCGCAGTTGACCTTCAACATCGCAATCTGGATAATCTTGGCTTCCCTTCAAATCGTCGAGCGCCACATCACGATGCTGTGCCATCAAGACCATCATTATATAGCTCGTCATCAACCTTCTCCATTCCTGAAGAGCTTTCCTACTCGCACAGGGACACAATCCAG
>Ga0181467_100177_pt1 | contig 31076 bp, 23 predicted proteins | sample InSIn5gowninarea_2_FD_119079 | JGI IMG/M metagenome (GOLD analysis project Ga0181467, IMG submission 119079) | Clean room microbial communities from NASA Spacecraft Assembly Facility at Jet Propulsion Laboratory, Pasadena, California, USA -... ... | reverse complement strand
GGTTCGTGTTTCGTCTGAAGGCACGGTTGCTGCGGGTGGTTTAGTCGTCCACGTCCACTTGCCCTTGGGGCCAGTGATCTTGTGTGTGATCTTGATAGTGGTTCTGAGCGTTCTGGCCGGAAATCCTTGGTCAAGTGGGATAGACATGACGCCAGGCATGCTTGTTTCCAGCAAAGCTGAGGATGCCGACGGTAGCGGCGGTGTTGGTCTAGTCCACTTGACCCATGACTGGGGAAGAATGGATTCTGGGACTCCCTGATGTGGCGGTGTGACTCCGGGAGGGAGAGTTGAAATCGTAGTAATTGTTTCTTGTGCTGTCGATGCCATCGATGGGACGGAGCATGATATGTTGGATCGTGCGTAGTCATCGTCGAGACAGCCCTGGGGTAGACCGAAGCTGAGAGGGTTAGCGTAGGGCCTGGCAATACTCGGGGAATACGTACACTGCTCCGGTCATTGCGGCGATGATGCTGAGGATGAAGAACTGCATACTGTAGTTGTTGATGATGGAGCTCCTTTGATGGATCAAATTCTATTGAATCAATGTTGTGTAGAGCGATGATGTTTAGAGGTAGAAGTTGGTTGACCGAGAAGCAACAAGCGTGTCTCGTCGTTCCTTCTTTGTCTGGTTGTTACAACTTTGTGTCGTCATGGCAATACAAATACACACGTTTTGAGGAAGTCGCGACTCCCTCAAAATTCGCGTGTACGACTGTAGAAATGCACGATTTCAACATTTTCAGAGGTAGCCTCCATTGAAAGCGCGATCGTCAGTCCATGGAGAGCGTGATCGTCAGCGTCTCTCTACGGAGGACTAGAGCGATCTTGAAAACATTATGCATTTCTACAGACCAAACAACTCTGGGCATGGCCGTGGGAGATGGCTAGGAATGACAGAATTTAGCACACGGGGAGGTTGGACAGACAGACAGGAGCTTCTAGATCTGTCAGATTTGGTCTGAATTCTAAAGGGAGCTAGTCCAAAGGCGATCGCATCTCAGGCCATGTTTTTGGTATTGGAACATATTCATGCCATCGAAGAGGACATGAATATCTTTGTGGCCCCCTAGAAGAAAGATAGCACCGTGTTGTTCGAATCACAGGTCGGTCGGTGATTTTGCATAATTTGGAAGCCATCTCTTAGCCCGCGCTAGGGAGGAAATTGAACTTTATGCATAATCTCAAGTTTTCCAAAGCTTTGTTTCGATTAGACAGCGATGGACAAACTGAGAGTGAGATGGATCTGGTCGTCTCTTGCCACCTTGTGAGGAGTTCTCAGCCCTTTGATCTGGTTTGCTTGATCGGACTTCGCCTTCGCGCATGATAATCAAAGCCCAACGTAACTCCACAAACATCGTGGAGGCTCAAGTTCGATTGCTACAGGTCGATAGCTTCCGATTGTGTTGCTGTTCTTAAATCGACTGGAATCGATATAGAAAACATGCTTTCGGGGTGCGTCTTCCGAACCCAACAGCTCTTCGGAAGATGATGAGCGTGGCTGGCTTCCGACAAGAGTCTGCCATTGTAACCTTATCATCTGGTGGCTTATGGAAACTAAGAGACTGAGTGCGTGATCTTTCGGAAAGAGCACTCCACCTCTTCCTGAATCATACCACAAATGTTGGACTACGAGTCGTCATCTGTTGAAGACTTCGGATGCTTGTGGTGTGGTGACGTACAATTGAGAAACGCTATGCTTGTGCCTACGAGTCGAGCAAAGGTCTATAAAGCATGTAAGTCTCGATGGTAAATGCTGCATCAAGTCAGTAAACCATTTCGAGAGCCAACTATCATCTCATTTCTTTTCATCCTCATTCATCTCCTCATCATGTACGGCAAAGTCTCCTTCGAAGAAGCCTACGAGATCCCTCGTCTGGCAGACCAGAGCCGCGACCAGGCAGCTTTGTACATCGCTCCCAAGGACCTCGATCGCTACATGCGCCAGATCAAGTCCATCACCGGCGAGCGTCTCGAAGTCTCAGACGCTCATGGCATCGGTTACACCATTGTCTCCTTGACTGTTCCCGGCATTCAAGGTATCTGCGACCCGGCTCAAGCAGAGAAGCACGCCACCGAGGTCAACGATTACATCGCCAACGAGATCAAGGACCACCGTGATCGTCTCGGTGTCTTTGCAGCACTGTCTATGCACGATCCTAAGCAAGCTGCTGAGGAGCTCCGCCGTTGCGTCAAGGTTGGTTTCCACGGAGCTCTCCTCAACGACGTCCAGCACGCAGGGCCTGATGGCGAGACATATCTCTTCTACGATCAGCCCGCCTATGACGAATTCTGGAAGGTCGTTGTTGAGCTTGATGTTCCTGTGTACATCCACCCTGCAGCGCCCATGGGCCAGTACTACCAACAGCAGTACGCTCAGCGCAAGTACCTCGTTGGTCCTCCTCTCAGCTTCGCCAACGGTGTGTCTCTGCATCTTCTCGGTATGATCACCAACGGCGTCTTTGACCGCTTCCCCAAGCTCAAGATCATCGTTGGTCACTTGGGTGAGCACATCCCCTTCGACTTCTGGCGCATCAACCACTGGCTCGAAGATGTTGAGAAGCCCCTTGCAGCCAAGGCAGGAGATGTTATGTGTAAGAAGACCATTTACGATTACTTCAAGAACAACATCTACCTCACCACCAGTGGACACTTCTGCACTCAGACTCTGAAGTATGTCGCTGAATATGTTGGCCCCGAGAGATTGTTGTTTAGTGTTGATTATCCTTATGAGACCATTGAGAATGGCTGTGGCTGGTGGGACGGTGATGCTGAGAACATCAAGAAGGCATTGGGTGGTGAAGAGGCGTACAAGAATGTTGGCAGGGAGAATGCGAAGAAGTTGTTCGGTCTGGGCAAGTACCACGACTGTGATGCATAAGTTCTAGGAATGATGATTACTCGCCTATGTATTTCCGAAATGTTTGATTCTGTTCCAGAAATTGTGCAGACAATGATGGAGCGAAGTCGAGTTCGTATCAAACCTGTCTCCAAGTTTTGGTCCAAAATTATTAGGATATGCCAAGGGGTTTTGCTCCTCGACGTTCCAGAGTGATAGTGATGATATTCGAGTAAGGAATGTTGGCAGCATGAAATCACATGTTAGTGGGATGTCACGTGTCTGTGAAACTTGGGAAGGAGCCCTCGACTTCGAAACATCATACCTCGACCTTTCACACGACAATCAGAAGACAATTCAAACGGCTTGTTGACGACGAGCGTGACTCATACCTTCAATATCGAATAGGCCGTGATAGGCAGCGATCACAAGGAAAGCGCCACCAGATAAAGACAGACCCCAATGTGCAAGCCTCTCCCTTTCTTCAACATCAGCACTACATATCCGAGATCAGCATCTTAATTTCCTGAGCAGAGGCCAATCAAAACGGACCAGTTGAATAAATCGGACGTTAGGCACCAAGCAGGCGGCGATTTCTCGAACAGCGCTTTGGAACAAGACATTCCCGCAGAAGATTGAGCCGTCATTTCAACACTAATTCTGCGCTCTCGAGTAAGCATCCTGACTTCTCAGAAAGCAGACAATACGAATAAAAGCTCAATAGACGCGAGGCCATACAAACGGAAAGTTCGACGACGAGGTCATACTCTTGACGAAGACAAAATAACACCTCGACCACAAAGTCATACACTCGACCAGAACGAACAGACAGCTTGACGACCAAGGCGAGGTCAGAGGGCTTCATTTCAGCGACGAGGTCATACACTCAACGAAAAGAAAGCACAAAAAAAAGGCACCAGCTCGACAAAGACGAACAGACAATCCGACAAAGACAAACGGAAAGTTCCACAAAGGTGAACCGACGATTCGACGACGAGGTCATAAAGAGGTCATAACGAGGTCATCCGCAGCAACTGTGCCTTCCGTCAGAGGCATTCAAGCCAGATCACTCGAAACAAGCATACCTACCGTCATGTCTATCTCATATCACCAAGTCTGGCCGGAACAACTGGACACCCTGAGAACTACTACCAGGCCAGCTCCCACAAACACAGCCCACCCACTGATAGCAACTGTGCCTTCCGTCAGACACACCCAGGCCAAGCCATCGAGCTGGAAGCAAGGCGGTCCGTCTGCCTCTACCTCTTGGCTCGACCGCAAGAGCTGCATCCCATATGTGGCAACTGAACCTGTCCGCTAGTCGACTGGTGATTGGGTAAGTGACCAATTTGGGCTATGTTCTTTGTGTGCAAGAAGCTAACAGCAGACAGCCAAGAATACTCATGCAAGCCATCTCGCGCTACCATGGCTACTGCTGGATGGTATGGTCCATGATTTTCTGAGATGTTGCAATGGGATTCCTTTTCTTGATTACGGCGTTCGGCGTTTGTCTTTTTATCACCTGAGTTTCTATTGATCGGTTATTATGGGTATGAAGCATGAACAGATCATGCATATCGGCGTTTCTGCAGCAAGAGACGAATAAGAATCACTTCTTTCATACTCTCACTGGACGCGACTCCGAATCTCAAAGTGATCCTGCCTTTCGACAGCTGGGAATGAGGGCTGCTCTGTTCCAAGGAAAGGGGTCAAACTTATACACATTCATAGTGGGTGACGACCGTGCATGACATCTCGAAACTTTTGTGCTTTTTGCTATACTCATTATCATACCATCATGATACTGTAACACTCATTCTCGTTATCCTCATGATCATACCGCCATCCCATTCGTCCTTCCTCATCTGCAGTCTCAATACTCGACTCTAGGCTTCCAAATAGGAGCCTGTCTCAGATCATCCTCATCCCACTCAATCTTGCCCTTTTCGTTGAAGCGAGCACCCTCATCCGAGATTTCAATCACCTTCTTCGTCTCCTTGATCTCTTGTGCCGAGACACCGAGTTCATCTCTCACGATCCAGAGAGTGGGAGGCTTGGCAGTGATGGCAGGGTGATGGTAAGCATGCTTCAATGTCTCTTCAGGAATCTCAGGTGCGGGTTGACCTGGGAAAGCATCCCAAAGCTGGCGGCGGAGAGCAGGATACTTGCTCTTGGAGCCGTTGAAGAGGAATGGTGCGAACAGACCTCCACGTTTGAAGTGTGCGGCGACGGCATTGGCGGTTTTGTTTTCAAAGTAAGGGCCTGCTTGTTTGGGCTGTACGCCATCGCCATCTACATCGATTGGAACTGTTGCGCCTTGATCGTTGGCATGAGCTAGTGCTTCTTCTTCGTTCTCCGCCATGAGTTCGTCTGACAGTGTGTTGGTGAGAGGAGCCAGGATCATGTTGAGGTAGGTTTGGTAGATGACGGTGAGGATGAGGAGGATCAACATCAACTTGGCTGGACCCTCGCCACCTTGAGCTGTCATCAATCCGATCAAGCAGATCTCGGCAAGGTAGATGCCGACACTAAGATGCTGCAGAGCGCGGCCGTATGCATCTCCTTTGGTGTCTACTGCCATTGTCAAGACGTAGAAGACATTGTATCGGAACGCCAAGTAAAGGAAGTAGATGCCGAGCATCGCGAAGCCAAGGACAAGGGGAGCGATGCAAGAGTAAGAGATTGCTGTGGAGCTATCAGTTCATATAGTCTAATGCGTAAATCTGTGAAACTTACCAATGACAGCAAACAGTGTGAACTTAGGGTATGTATCACCCCAGCTGAGTCCCGTGAGGGTCACGAAACGCTCGAACTTTCTACGAGGTGTCGTATCCAAGAAGGGCGACACAATGTTGAAGATGAGGAAAGGCGCTATCTGGAAGATCGTTGATGCCGTGACTGCAATACCTTGAAGGATGAAGAACGAGAGATAGAAAGTGGAAGCGGTAGGTAAGTTGTCAGCAAGGAGTTTAGGAGTCTGAGCAGGGTCGTCCCAAATTTCTTCTACAGAGGCGTTAGCTTGCCATGCACAAAGCGAACCAGATTTTAGACTTACTAGCAACCTTCGAAGCTCCCGAAGAGAACGTGGTAATGAGGAAGACCTGTACAACTTGGAAGGCAAAGTACCATCCCTGTGTACGGAGTTCGACTTGTGCTAGCGTTATGGATCCAGCTTTTCTTGCGATGACTTTATTCTTGTCAGCTTGTTATACCTTATCTTGACATAGCAAGTAACTTACAGCGACAGATGATTGGTACGAGAGCCAGAATGGCAGAGATTAGAATTGTAGGAAGAAGACCGCTGATAGCGCCCTTGGTCGAAGAAGGCAATTTATTGACGAAGCCAAGTGGAGGGAAATTTTGTGCAAGGTTTTCGATATCGGCAAGCGAGCCAACAAGACCAACTGGGACGGACCAGAACACGATGAGCAGAACAACGATGGTATTGGCGATAATTGTACGAGTCCAGCGTTCAGGCTTTCCCATTGCCAAGTTGGGCCAAATGATCTCGTTCGGGCTTGCGAGACCAATACATGCTGCTTCCATCTTTCCTGGCTGTCTCCAGAAGGGATCAGAATAGGCAAGTTGTGCAGCACGTTGTGTCTCGAACTCGACAAAAGCTGCCGGTAAAAGCTTCTCGTAGCCTTGAACATGGCGTTTCTGGAGAGCTTCGACCTTCGGGATTGTGGTTTTCAACTGCTCGCGATACATATCAATAGCATCCTGCTTTCTGCCGACCAGTGCGATGCGCTTCGAGGGTCTTTCCTTCGGCGCGATCCATTGTTGAGTGGCAGTACCAGCTCTCTCGGGATCATCAGCGAAATGCTTTTCTCCTTTAAGATGCTTCTTGGTAGCGATTGTAGACAGTTTGATTTCTGACTCTTCCAAGGAAATGGCGGTTTCATTCATAGTGCTCACGAGACTTTCGAGCTCGGTACAATCTGTGGCCAGCCAAACACGCTTGACACCAAAGAAGTCGGCCTTGATCCATCTCTCGTGACGCATGTCTTCCGGTACACCTGTGAATAGCACAACGCGGGTGGAGATACGAGTGGCATTACGAGGAGTAGTGAGATATGCTTGTCGGAGGTTGATGTAGTAGAGAGTTTCCCTGGTGATGACAAACATGACAAAACTGAGAAAGACCCACGCGCAGCCAGCGTGCCAGTAGAATTTGTTAGGATCAGAGACGTTACTGAAGGTGAACATGTCGAGCTCAGATTGGCCACCTCCGCCATTGTAGTTGACGCGGAGTAAGAAGACCCATGTGATGATGGTTCCAACAAGACATATGTATGTGAGCATACGGAAGTAGCGAATGAAAAGGTAGTTGTCCAGCGTTTGGTGGTTCAAGACGAATTGATCCGGGAGTTTTACGAAAGCAGAGATCCAGTTGAACATGCCATAGGCAGGCTTCGGTGTTTTCTCTCTGTTTCTGTCAGCAATATGTCTCCTTCTTAATTTGATGCTTGTCCACATACGCATCTTCCAAAGTGTTCAAGAATGTTCGAGGTGCATAAATGCGGTGCTGCTTTTGGCGGAGATATAAGAAGGCCAATACCAGAGGAATGGCGATGACGAGCAGAGGAACAACAGTGTATATCAACTTGTTGTAAGAGGAGGACCCTCCACGATTGTCTCCTTCCCCTAGAGCGCCTAATGGACGAAGTCAGAGTAGTTTCATCTTGAATCAAGGCAGCATTCGAAGGCTGGTTTTGACGGAAGAAGAACTTACCTATCACATCATTGACGGTGTCCATGATCAAGACGTGCTGATCGCTGGAACCCATGATGGTCGCTGCAGAAATAGCAGTGTTACTGTTCAATGCGATGTTTAGATTAAACTCAGCATTCATTTGGTTTGACAAGATGGTTCGCGTTTGGTGGCTGGTGAGGTGACGAGCGCTGACGCAACCCCAACCTTCTTTGCGGGGCTCGGGCCTGTCGCCTGCGAACAAACTTGGAACAAGACGGCACCACTCCTTCGTTTCCTCTTGACATGTCACTCTCAAACGGAATTTTGATGCGATGCAAGTATAACAAGTACGAGTAGGTTCTACATTCGCCTCGCTCTCACCATAAACAAACTCTGTTTGGAAAGGAAACGGGCAGCCCGACAGCTACACGTATGATAGACTTTCCCAGATAGAGGCAGAAAAGAAGGTACGATGGTGACAACGACTGTGAGATTTGGTGCTGAACAAAAAGTAAGAGAAACCAATCAAGCCAAGAATAATTATGAGATCCTTTCTCCTGATTTTTCATCCCCTCTTCCTCCGCCAGAAAATCACAAGCCAAGAGAGTGGATGGTAGTAACGATTTCTGCTTACAAAGGAGATCCTTGCCTAGTTGATAGGCCACACGAAAAATGTCGGTCGATGTCAGAACGCGAAGTTGAGTGCTACGTTAAGACATGAAGTGTTTCAAGCTCACTGTATCCAACAGTCAGTAGGTGCTTTGATGATGGACAGAGAAAGCCATCATCATCAGCACCTACTCAAGAGAGCCATAATCGCTCAAAAGATTTTTGAGAAGAGCCAACAACACAATCATGCAGTCCAACAGTACTTAAGCTCAAACTAAACATTGGCAATTTGCAGTCTAGATGTCAAGGCATGGCATGACAAGTATCTAGTCCACGGATCGGCAATGGAGCTTAGGTGCGACTGAGCTGGCTGATCGTCTCGTTGGCTCTTGTCGTAAGTCCCTCGTTCGGGGCGCTGCATGTCGTAGGTGTTGATGCAGCCGGTGAGTTTATCTTGGAAGTCTGTTGTGTTGTCAGAGAAGCGAGAAGGGGTTCAACTTTACCATGCCATTGAGGCCGAGGTCAAGAGTCTCCATAACCTGTCTGACAGCACTCATGCTTTCGTCGGAGTCGAGCCAGACGGCACCGATGACTGCCTCGACAAGGTTGGCAGCAAGCTTGGTTGAAGCTTGAACAGGGTTGCGCGGGTTGACGACCATGCATCCAACAAGGCCAGTCTCATGAGCAACCCTTGCGAGGTTGGCATTAGACAGCAGACGCTGACGTTTGGTATCCCAGGCGCCTTTCACAAGCGTAAGTATTCAGTCTCCATGTAGTGGTCTTGATAAGACAAACCTAGGGTATCATCCTGCTCATACCAGGGTCCAGCAATAGCAGATGCCATCGCAGCATCTCCGACGATGGCGAGCCTCTTGTTCCCGTCATAAACACGGCGACCGCCAATCAGATTTTGGCCGGAGCCAGCAACTTGGAGGGCTTCCCAAAGATAAAACTCTGCGGGCTTGCGAGGATGATATCCAATGATGACTTCTGCTCTCTCAAGCTTCAGCTTGTACATTGCGGTGGACATGTTGATAAGTGAATGTGAATATCCGTAGTGGGTCGTGATTCAGCAGAGGAAAGATTTGTAACTGACGGAGACGGATTGTCAGTGAGGCTTATATGCGTCTCGGAGAGACTCCCAACCACCTCGGCCTATTCAAGGAAAGGCTGTGAGGGGTACAAGTAGCTCTTCATTCCATGATAAGACTGCAGTATGACGTCTCCAGGATATGTATGCATGCAGAAGGCCCTCACACTGATCATAACCAAGCAAATGTGTCTTGGATTAATTTAGCTACACTGCATGGAAGTGGATGGAGAGTTGATGTCAGTTCTCTATCCTGCACATGGAACTCTTCTGTCCTGCCAGGATGATCAGAACGGTCTATTAAATGCATGATGATGCTGACAACTTAGAGAGAGCCTGCACTCTCTATTGTCCCCCTTGGACAAATCACAAATACCCAAACTATCGTGCTTTCTCAAAGATGAACAGAGGGAGATAGTGGAGACCCGCGCGCATCCGTGCTCAAGCCTCACCGCCCTGGCAGCCTCGTCCACGACTGCACCTTCCTCACACTGCATTCTTCGTCTACCGATTGGGGACCAGACAATTCTCCCCGAGACATCTCGTTATCGCAGATGTACTGCGCGTGTTGATCAATCTATTAACAGTGTCGCCATCATTATCTCGAATCAGCAAGCCTGTCTTCCCACGGCACGGAACCAAGCGTATATTGCAGTGGAGATCATCACTATCTGATGCCTCTTGTAGATTGCTTTGACAAGCACGTGAAGTGCTCTTACAGTTCACGTTTTCGCTTCGTGCAATATCAAAATATTGCATTGCAGAATCACTTACCTTTTACAGCAGGCCAGTCTCAAACACCACCATGATCATCGCTGCAGGCCGATAGTTTTCAGCTGAGTTTTCCGAAAGACATTATGCTCAAAGGAAGACTGCTGGCTTCTCTCTAACATGATGGCTATTTGTAAACGATGTCAATATTCGAGACCAACTGTTCGTTGCCGACAGCAGGTACACGCTTCGTCGAAAGTCCCGATGTGCGTGGCACCCTCGACATTCTCTGGAGCTGTCTAAGTGTGCTACTTCTCTGCACTTGGTCCATCCAACACCTACCCATTCCGCATCAATGCCGTCCTCGCAGCGTACGTCAGCAGATCAACAAATTCTTTTACCAGCTGGGGATCAAGTTGCGGTGGATGCTGGTCACACTCATCGCCCCAGAGCTGCTCTGCGGTGTCGCTGCCGAGGAGTGGCTGGACGCTTGCAAGGCTGCCCGAATACTTGCTGAGAAGCCAGATGACGAGATTGAATGGACGGCGAGCCATGGTTTCTTCGCGCAGATGGGAGGTTTCAGACTTCGATTCCGAGACGCCGACAGCCAAAATTCAAGAAGAACGTCTGACACCACTACCAACGAGGTATCGCCAGAGAAACATGGCATCGCCGCGCCATACCAAGAGCCTCTGCTCAGTCGGCTCAGCTATCCTCATACGAACAATTGGAGCTACGTCTCCGGAACCTCTTCAACCGTTGAGTCTCAGGAAGGGCTGCTTCCGAGCCCGGTCCATGTCGCCATCCGCGAGAAGAGCTTCAAGTCCGTTGCTTGGGACCTGAATATCATGTCCAAACAGCACGCTGGGTTATCAACGTCTTTTGGGCCGGCTGAATGGAGTCCTGATACGCGCAACGGAGCTCTGATCGAACAAATGATGGTGCAGAGACAGACCGACCCTCAGGCAGGAGAAATTGCACTGATGGCCATGAGGATGACCACCGACACATGGAATTTGAGCCTTGAACAAATCCGACTCGCACGGAAGTATGGTATCATCAAAACACTTCCCAGTATGAGCAAAGAGGATCTAGACGCGATTAGCAACAGTGATGGCCTCGCCAAAGCACTGGCTGTATGTCAAGTCCTCTGGCTCATTATTCAGATGATCTCGCGCGCCACATCATCACTTTCGGTTTGCCAACTTGAAGTAGCGACTGGAGCCTTTGCGATTACCACCTTCTTAACGTATATCTTTCTATGGCAAAAGCCACAGGGTGTTGCGAGACCGATTTACATAGATTCTGCACGAAGACCCACCGTAGACGAAGCTTGGGAGCTAGCGCAGTGTGGACTCGAGGAGACAAGTTCACTGCTCTATCGCGCCCGGAGCTGGAGACAGTCACGCGAGCATTTGAAGGCAAGAGCCTTCTCCAATACAATAATGCTAGTTTGTGCGACAGCACTTGGAGCGGTTCACTGCGCGGCTTGGAACTTCGAGTTCCCAGGAGAAGCAGAGAAGTGGGCATGGAGAGGTTGCGCTTTGGGGTCGACGATGCTGCCTCTGTTTCTACTGGCGTGGCATGAGTTGTATCTGCGTTTTGCCTTTACAAAACACATCGTCTTCTCTGTAGTCATTCTACTGGGCTTCATGCTGTACGGATTTACCAGACTGTTTATCATGGTGGAGATGTTTCGATGCTTGTTCTATCTTCCGGTTGATGCCTTTGTAACGACGTGGACGATAAACTTGCCAGGTATTTCATAGATGAGATTGTATACGAGATTTAGTTTGGAACCTCTGATAGAAGTGCCGAAAGGTTATGCGTGAAGGATTGGTAGGTTTCGACGTCGAAATAAGACGTTGGTGTCGATTGAGATTGGAGTGAGGAGACTGACGGAAATCATTAGAGGCAGGCGCCAAGAAGTGATAGAATTGGGAAGGCGCAATTCGGCGTCGTGACTAGCGCGCGTAACGGCGGAGGGGGCAGGAACGACTTGCGGTTGTGGATGATACAAACACAAGCAGCACACAGCAACGACATCCTACCAAAGGCGACTCGAAGGCCTTGGATGCTGTGAGAGACTTGTGAAGAAATCAGCACATTGGCGTCTTATATCGAAAGCGACCGTTCCTCTGTATCGACCACACGCTCATTAACCCACTCCAACCCGGCCAACATCAACGCCAGCGACAACAAGCGCGAGCTTGCATCACCACTCCACGTCCAATCAACCAACCTACCACCTACTCCCAAAGTCGAAGCAGAAGAACTCCAGGATCCTCCACCCTTTTCGTCGCACAACTTCCCGTCACTCTATTTCCCGCCTCAGGACCAGCCTGCGCCGCCGCCCGACTTTGAAGAAGGCCCGTCGTCATCGGCCTCGTCCCCGTTCTCTTCTGTCGTTGAAGACACAAAGGCTGCCCTTCCACCCGATACCAAACCTCGTTCCGACAAGGCGCCCGACGACAGCGAACCTCCGCCGCCCTATACCGAAGGTGCCAGTCCGCTCGACGGCTTCACTTACCTCATGGCTCAAGCTGGAGGTGCTGCGAGCATCATCACCCAAGTCTCCCAGGGTGGTCCCGCTCCCATCAACACTTTTAACGCTGCATCCGATGAGCACATCAATATCGATCTGAGGTATACCCGACCTCGATAACTCGTCCGTCACACAGCAGCTAACGTCCAGCAGAGGCACTCGCTTCACTCTCTCGCGCGATGAGCTGCTCACGCTCCCCGAGTTCGTGCTGTTGTCGCTCTTCCCGAACGGACTCCTCCCCGATGGCCACATGAACTCGTTCCACGAGCCTGACGTCTATCCCGTCGATGTTAGTGCCGCCCCGCGCCTCATTTCCTCCTTCCGTCCTCAAGACATCGCTGCGCTACAACACATTCTCCAAAATCATGATGTATATTTATCTGACTCGATCTACTATTCCCAGTATGACCCCACTTCTCTGCAATACATGCTCGAATTCTTCCGATCCGTCGCCCAAACTATCCCCACCTCCCCCACCGATGACTCCCCATCTCCGTTCTCTGCCGACCAAGGCCCCGTACCCATTGAGCCCATGCAGGGTAATGCTAGAGACATGCTGCAGGACAGAGCTGGTATCATCGTCTTGCGCGAAGATCTCGACTTCTACGTCATCCCCCCGAGGCGCGACATTGGTCACCCCGAGATGGTCCAGGTCAAGCGCGCTGCTGGCCGCGCTTTGTTGAAGCAGAGTGGCATCTTCAGTGGCCTCCGCAAGAGTGAGGAGCCTGGTACCACCGAGCAACATCTTATTGAGATGCTGACTGCTGGGTGAGTTCATCCCGTCAAGACAACATCGTTCTTTTCACTGACATCATCACTCTAGTGGTTTCAACCACGACGATACCTGGGGTCACCGTGCTGGCGAGCCCAACAAGGCTGTCATCTGCAGTATCGCCCTTGCTCGTCTGCGTACCGATGTCCGTGGCGACGCCAACTCCAACGCTGTCGGCATGGCTCAGAAGCTCCTTTTGTTCTGGCGCAAGCCTGCTCGCCGCTGCTGGTGGGAAGGCGTTGACCTTGATAATGTTGAAGGTATCGACGGCACACTCAAGGTCTGGATCCGCAGAGTTTGGACCCTCGAGATGGTGAGCACTCTTCCATGAAACTCTGCCTTTGTGCATCTGACTGACTCCTTTCTGCAGAGCGTTATTGGTCTCCGCTGAGCGCATCCAAGAAGCTGCCTCGCCCTTTTCTTATTCCAATTTCCTACCTTCGATTCGACCACTCATACCCCGATAACACCGAACTTCTTTTATTCATGTTGTTTCTTCCTTGTTCTTTTTTACAGCTCATCGAGATCGAGCACGTCACCCCACTACGCACAGTCTGGACCCAACAACGCATTTTTCTCATCTGGGTATCATGGTTCACGGACGCGTCTGTTTTTGCGCATCAAAACTCTTTCTTGGTATCAGAATGGCATTTTCGTGGCAGTCTTGTTCACATCGGCTGTTGTTCTTCCATCACACATGTTTCTCTTGTTTCTGTCTCCAGGGAGTCTCTTCTTAAATTCAATCCGTTGTTGTTTTCTTGTTTCCTTTCATGTTTTTTCTTATTGATACCAAAAAATAATACTTATTTCTTGAAACACTCTATGAATATGGTTTTCTTGCGGGATTTGTCCTATATCCATGTCTACGCCGTTTGGAGCTGCTCCGATGACGATACCGCTTTGCAAGCAGGGCAGCTTTTATGAGGTCCCGGGCATGAGCGGTGAGCGTCGTTCGCGCTCGAGATTATTCTTTACGTCACTGTTGTGTCGGTCCCCAACGGGGCAGAGAACGAGGCCGCTCTCATCTCGTCTAAACTCATCGGCCATGAACCGGTTCTTCAATTGTGATCTGTGCAAAGCCAGGGTTGCTCCCCGAACAAGCACTTTTTCTCTCTTTGTCAGGTTTACTCTGTCCCCCTTGGTCTGTTCATTCTAAAGTTCTGTAGGCATGCTCTTGATACATCTCTACGTGTCTGATATCGGTTGTGGACTTTGAAGTATAGTGGTTGTGGAGATATCTGCCTTTAAAGCTTTTGAGGTATCGAGATTTAGGAAATGGTATATCGCTCATCGGTTTTGCATTGTGATTGCAAAACAGTGTGGGATAGGAATATGGGACGTGTGTATCACTTCAAGGAGCGGTGATACGTGTTCAACACTTGGTACAATATGTGGTTATATTCAACGCAACATGTAAATCATGAATAGAAGAGGAAAGAAGTCATGGGTGTGCAGTGATGGTGTTGTTGACGATGGAAACCATGGCAAAGGGGGTCACCCTGACTCGGAAGTGAGCAGAATGTTGCAAACACATGATCGACGACGCATATTGACATCGAGTGTTGGCAATGTCAGCCGAAGCCAGCATGTTCCCAACACTGTCCCCATCGTGTCATGTTCCAGATTGCACCAAGTACAATAAAGCGAATGATTTCGACATTGATATAGTCATCTATAGACGATGGGCATAACTCTGGTCAGAAAGACATTATGCATTTTGCGAGGAAGTGCTGTATATAAGAGGGGCTGAAAGTACAGACAGTGCATGACCATAGCAGATCCGTGAAGATGAACATTGGAGAAACACTCCTTTCCCATCTAACCACTACCAAGAGTCCGAATATATCCAGGCGACCGGCTGTGATTGTGTTCGAGAGTGCATTCCCCTGAGCTTACATATGGTCGTAGGAAATGACCCAGAGTGACAGATCTTAGTCCACTGTGAAGAAAAATCTTTCTGAACGTCGTCGACCCAGCCATTTTGTCCATTCTCGAGCGAGTTGTTCCTCGAAGCCTTTGCGAAGAAACATGTAGCGTTTTAGCTGTGGGGCGTGATTGTCGACCAGTCTCGCAACCTGCTGTGTTGAAAAATTCCTGACCACGCCTCTATCCATTGTATAATCTAACGTCGAGGATTGCGCGGATGGGTTGACGAGCTCTTGAAGATTGCAAGGTCCACGAGTCAGGTGAAGCTGGGATAGCTGTCGACAGTGTCTTTCCAGACATGAAAGGTACGAGGGCGGAAAGATGTCGAGGTTGCAGTGGAACCGCTGCAAACACGGTAGGCCAGAACAAAGAGAATCGAACTCGGATTGCGTGAACTTCTCGACTTCTTCCGGAGGCTCTCCGTTGAGAAACAAGATGTGTAGACTGCGAATGTTGTGCAGCGACTGGATCGCCAGCAAGCCGTCTGTATCAATTCAAGCTTGCGTGGCCGTCGAGATGAAGAGAACCTCCAGCCGCGGCACTGCGCCAAGTCTATAGAGAAAAGATGTGTTTGTTGATGAACACAAGGACAAAGCAAAGACCTTGAGATTGGGAAAGAGCTCCGTCGCAGAGACAATCGTGGCGGGCTCTGCAGTGAGCTCAAGCGATTCCACCGCTCGGAAAGGGTAAGGGTTGTGAGTCTTTACAAACTCGAATAGCGCTGGTTTGGCCAAGCGGTCACTAACCGACAAACGCTCGAGCTTTTCAAACCTGGAGAGTTGGAGGATCAGATCACCAGTGAGATTGCTATTGGTGAACTTCAGAATGAGACTTCTGACGTTTTGGACTGCGGCAAAGATCCCAGACAACTCTTTCGCAGACAACGTCGTTCCGACCGAGGTCAACCAGAAGCTCCTCAGATGTGGGCAATTTGACATGAGATCAACAAAGCCTTGGTCAAATTGCTTGTCCAGATTGTGCACTTCCAAAATCTCGACGGATGGCTGGAGGTATTGGGCGACAGGACATGGCCTTTGATTGTGCATGCCTCCTTGATTGTCCAATACAAGGCGCTTCAACATAGGAAATTTGAGTCTTTTGAACAGCGAATGTATGGTAGCGTCTCTGTTCCAGGTAAAATCAAGGTGTTTGATTTTCGAGGCATATCGTTGACGCCTAGCCCGGGTGATGTTAGCCAAAGCGCGGACGTTAAGTGATTCATCACGAACCTGGCCCCAAAGGACAGACGTTGCGAGTTTGAACCATGTGCTATTGACACAAGCAGCCACCGCCAGTAGTGCCTTCGACTGCCTCTCGTCGCTGGCGGCACTTTCAAAAACCAGAGTCAGAAGTTCAGGAGTTTGGAGAACTTGATGCAAAGCCGTCATCTTGAGTTTTGTAGTGAAGTCAGTCGATGCGGTGCGTGGGCGAGATGTAGTAATTGCGTACCTCTCCTCTTTGTATATGTGATGCAGCGTAGCTGGGTCGTCGTCGTGTAAGTGACTCAACAGCTCGCTGTTCTGAGGTAATTACGAGAATAGGTGGTCGTTCGATCCGCGTCCGTGGAAACTTTATGATTTGTTGTCTCAAAAAACCTTGGCTCGTTGTTGAGCGAACAGCAGCATATTGGGGTTCGTTTCCAATGACGGATAGATATTCATTGGTTTTGGCCCTTCAAAGGTGAGAACGTAGACGGAAGGGGAGGATTTCAGCAATAGAGAAGGACGAAGGTGAAAAGAAATGTAGAGTTAAAATTGATACTCGGATAAGAAATGCAACAAAAAGGGGAAAAGCAAACGCAGAGTGTGATTCTTGATTCTTTCGTCGCAGCCATAATCGTTTCATCGCAGAACGCTGCCAGAGCCTTCTCTTTCAATCAAGTCCTACCCTCATAGAAGAACCAAGACATGTTCAGGTAGGTGGGTGGGGGAATTCAACATTTCGACAGTGCAGGAGGGGATTTGGGTGACGGACAAGGAAAATTGGGTAGTTGATTGAGAGAAAAGGAAAAAGAGAAAAAGGGGGAATCCGCCATTAAAACGCCGAGTATTTATGCACAATAGCTCTCGTAACCCAACGCGAGAAAAAGTAGAAAAGAGCACAAAAAATCGGTTGCGTAAGGAACCTGGTGCGAGGTAGAAGGGACTGCCGGGATGATGGCGCAACGGCAGTTGTAAATGCGTCATGTTCGGCGAGTTGGAGGACGCTGCAAATTTGGGTATCTCAAAGGCAAAGGACATGGCGATTACAAAATCAGACAAGCCTTTCTCTTCTTCTTTTTGCTAGGGGCCATCATGGGAGTAGGATTCTCTGAAGGTTTGCTAGAGGTCTGGGGACGTCTCTGTTGCTGTTGTTGCGAGTTGCTGTTCTGGGCGGTGAGACTGCCACGGCTGGCTGGGGGAGACTGGTTCAGGCCCTCTGCTTCTGCGACGACGGTGTTGATGGCGGCATCGAAAATCTCGTGGACGCCGGTCATCTCCTTACTACTGCACTCCATGTAGAGGGCACCCATCTTCTTAGCGACGGCCTGGCCTTGGTGGGTGGTGACGGGAGTGAGACCCTGGGTCTTGAGGAGGTCGATGCAGGTGCGCTTGTTACGGAGATCCGACTTGAGACCGAGCAGGATGATGGGAGTGGTGGGGCAGAAATGGAGGACTTCGGGGTACCACTGTGGTTGTGGTTGTATTAGTTGATGGGCGTGGATGTTGAGGGTGAGTGTGTGTGTGTCTCGCGTACCTTGTCCATAACATTTTCAAGAGAGTTGGGGCAGTCAATGGCGAAGCAGACGAAGAGCAAATCGGTCTCGGGGTATGAAAGGGGGCGCAGTCTGTCGTACTCTTCTTGACCAGCGGTATCCCAAAGAGCCAGTTCGACAATCTTGCCCGAGGGCTTGTGTTCGCAGTGGGTGATGTAGTTTTCGAAGACGGTAGGCACGTATTTCTGGGAGTCGTGTCAGCTGTGTTTGTCCAAGACCAATGCTGCGATAGAGAGAGAGAGAGAGAGAGAGTACACACCTCAGGGAAGATGCCCTGGCTGTAGCTGATCAACAGACATGTCTTGCCGCAGCCACCGTCACCAACGACAACAAACTTCTTCGAGTACGCGGGCGGCTCAGTCAAGCCAGTGCCAATCGACTCGCGTCCTGAAGATGTGACTGAACCATCGCTGCGACGGCCACTGTCCCTTCTCTGAGGCCCGCGGCGGAGAGATGTGACGGAAGCATTTTGCAGCCTCGAGTTGTGTCGGTGTGTAGCCGACATGGTGTGTGGTGGGCGAGAGGAATCCTGAAGAAGGTTTGTTGGTAGCGGATATTATGCGAGGAATGTGCTGGCGGTTGTGTATAAATCAGTCTGGGCCGGTATGGGCTGGGGGAAGAGTTTGGAGGGGAAGTCGAACGAGAGTTGTACGCTGAGAAGGTCAAGAAATGTAGGCCAGCCTCATCATAATCATGCCCAACTTCAACGGAGACGCTGTTTACACACGGATCCACCGTTGCCCCGGCACCGACGCTCCCAAAGCCACCGCCTTGGCTCCCGCACAAGCCCTGCCGCCGATGACTGAGGATCCTGGATCCACCAGCTAACCCATGCGAACCTGCAAGCACCAACCTTGATCGCTGCTTTCGTTCGCACTGTTGTATCGCAATCGCATATCTAGCCTTGTAACTGTCTCATCTGCAAATCGTTCGAGACTGCCGCCTGCCGTTTAGCTATATTCCACACGCTCAACCCATGGAGTTCCATCCCCCACACTTCATCTTGCTCTGCTAGAGACCCCTCAACATAAGCCTCCTGTTTTCCTGCTCTCATCGTTTCTCCGTACTGCGCCAGAGAAGCCAACTCATCTTGCCGCGCGCTTTGCTCGCTAGCGGCTCCAGCACTGTTCAGACAAGACAACCCTCCAAAATCCTCCGACACTGGACTACCGTCACCGCTTGTCCTCCAACATCATGTCTAATGTCGCTGCCTCTACCCCACCAAAGGATCCTGTTAAACAAGCTCGTGCCTTGACCGAAAACCTGCCAGACGCTGGCCTACGAGGTCTTGACCATTGTGCGTCATCACATGTTCTGTATTCCCCTTCAGCTTGTCCTCCTTGCTAACACCCAGAAGACTCTCGCAAACTACCAAAATGGCGTTATCGTCTAAGGCAATCCCTCCTACCGATTGTCCGATGGGAAACTCCCTATCTGGCCAAGCTTCAACAAACCTGCCGAACTCCTTTCCTTGATTCGTACTTTGCAATGACGGCGAACCTCGGCACGCATACCTTCTTCATGGCTGCGCTTCCTGTATGCTTTTGGTGTGGCTACACTAGCGTTGGTAGAGCGTACGATCATCGGAGTTTTCTTGATATGCTAGATCTATACTGACTTGTCGCAGTTTGGTGCACATGCTTGCGTTGGGTGTTTTCTTGAGTGGTTGGATCAAAGATCTGGTATGTCTACCAAGGCCTTTGTCTCCTCCTCTGCAGAGAATTACCATGTCCGGTTCTGCAGCTTTGGAGTATGGTTTCCCATCAACCCATTCGACAAACGCCGTATCTGTGGCATTCTACTTCCTGTATCAACTGCACACCTCGACCGATGATGTTGCTTCGCCGCAGAGAGTATTTGGCCTCTGTCTTGGGTACTTCTACGCGATATCAATCGTGCTAGGTCGCATGTACTGTGGTATGCATGGCTTCTTCGACGTGATTGTAGGCAGCACTCTTGGTGCGTTGATCGCCGTAGCTCAGCTGGCTTATGGAACGTCGTTCGACGACTGGATAGCTGCAGGATCTTGGACTCACCCGGCATTGGTTTTCTTGATCGTACTTCTTGCGGTGCGCTTTCACCCAGAGCCAGCGGATAACTGCCCTTGCTATGATGACAGCGTGGCCTTTGCTGCTGTAGTGTTGGGATGCCAGCTAGGGCACTGGCATTTTGCAGGGACGAGTATCGCAGTTGTTGGCGAGCCTCCAGCTACTGTCTTCTTCAGCCTCGCGAAACTTGGATGGCTCAAAACTTTGGCTCGTGTTGTCGGTGGTGTGGTGATCGTGTTCCTCTGGAGAGCTACTATGAAGCCTCTACTCCTAAGATGTCTACCCCCACTCTTCCGATTCCTCGAGACTGGTGGTGCTACTCTGCCTCGGCGATTCTTCACGCAAGCAAGGTAAGAACATCTTCACGTGTTCGCACAAAAACGTGTCTAACAAGTGGCAGCGAGTACAAAAGAGTCCCTCCTCTTCGACAAGACGACAACGTTATCCCATCTGCTTCAGATATCCCAGGAATGCTGTCCAATCTTCGACATCCTCGCAAACGTGGTATCTCGATCGGACCACAGTCAGAGGCAGATGCTCGAGAATACATTGCCAACAGGGAACGAAAACGTAGAGAGAGTCGTTCCTCTGCCGATGGCAGCGATTCTAGGCCTCGATTGACCAAGAGTGGGTCTTTCTACAACACTACATTAGAAGAAGAACCTACCCTTGTGAAGCAAAGACGTTTTGAGGACGGTTCGGACAGCCACAGACCTGCGACACCGCTTGATACGCCTGGGCAAAAGGGTGACCTTCTCATGCCCGATCCATTTAACGCTCTCCCATTAACGCCTCCGCCAAGCGATAGCGGCAATGGCAGCGATGCAGGAAGAGAAGAGAAAGAAGAAGGCGACGACGCAGAGCAAGATCACCAGATGTTCCTTGCGTTGGCAAAGCCGCGAGTACGGTACGATGTTGAAGTCGTGACCAAACTGGTCATTTACGCAGGTAAGGAGTATCTACTGACACGGAATGAGCTCGGCTAATGAGTTCATAGGCATTGCATGGCTTGCAGTGGAGGGCAACCCGCTTCTCTTCGAGATCACAGGAGTTGGTAAACACAGTGTGTATTGAACGTGTTGACGAAAGGACGAGGGACGAAAGAAAAGCACAAAATGATGATACCCGTACAAAGAGATCGAGCCGGTACATAATGTCTAGAGCCTCGTGTGGTGTTTGAACTCTCTTACACGAAGCTGCAATTCCAAGATGCTATGCATAACATATGTTCTCCACCGTAGATCGTACGCGCAAGGGCAACACAAGAACTGATAAGATCTTGGATAGAATCTTGTACTTGACACCCAACTGCACGCTAGCTGCCAGCTCTCCAATAGCAGATGTCAAAGATTTTCCAGCTGTAGAAACGCACAAAGATATAAAATGTTGGAAAGTGTCCAGTGAGGAGACCACGAGTTTGAGAAGTTTGAGCTGTCAACGGACAGTCACTGCTTTTATGAAACTTTTGTGCATTTCTACGGATGCGGCTTCAGCATGGGGAGAAGAGCGTTTGATGCTTCAGCGAGATGAAACACGCGGAGACAAATGTGGCGGTGCGTGTGGCTCAGTTAAATTCGATCCAGGACAGCAGCGCGTCAAACCAGCGAGCTAGTTGTAGACAAATCGTTCACCTCCCATCTACTCTGCACAGCTCGCAATTAGGAAGTGGCGAGCGAATAGTCGACCTGCGCTCCTTCCACAATATTCAAATCAACAAATCTGCGACATCCTACTCTATCCTCATCGCAGTTCCGGCGCGCAGCAACACTTTAGGAAACGTCCTTCAGCGCCCATGTCGGATTCCCACACAGTGACCAACAACTGAAATGGAGGACCCCTTGGTCCCGGCCACCAACGGAACGGCCATTGGAAGACCTGTGTCTCCAGCTCCGCCGGCCACATCGACCATAGACCCGCAGTTGATCCTCTCATATCTCGAATCCGTTCTTCATGTCACCCTGGGCGCATCACGAAAGGAGCTGGAAGCAAACAACAGTTTCCTGAGTCCGGCGAACCTACCAGAGACACTGATACGCTGTCAGAGATTTGCGTCCGAGGCCCAGGTCGCCATCTACGTCCAGCAAGAGGCTCTGGACGCAATCGACGACATTCAAGGAGACGGTGATGCTCGTGAGTGGTTTCGACACATCTAACGTCCGAATGCTGACCACAACTAGTTGTATCCACCCAGTCGACGTACCTTCTCGATTCCAAACTCACATACACCCCTTCGACGGCATCATGTGTCGCCATCCTCAAGCGACCAGTCCCCATTCTACCCACAGTCCCCATCAGCAGTCAGCTGTCCGTAATTAACCTGCCCGGTGCAGGCGCCTCTCTATCCACCAACCCCAACGCTGGTTCATCCGCCTCGCCCTTCGAAGCCCTTCACTCTCTCGTCCATTTCGCATTAGCCCCCTATTTCGATGCCTGCACAAAGAGCCAGGAATCAAATCATGCATACACCAAGCACACAGATGCCGAGTCTCGCACTGGTATCCCTGGAGCAAAGAGGAGGATTGCTGAGCTTGAACTCAGCTTGAGGAACCTACAGCAAAACATCGATGTGCCCGACTTGCATCTGCCTATTCATCCCGTGATTCAAGCCGCTGTCGAGGAAGCTGCCGCACGTAGCGAGAAGCCCACGTCAGCACATCTACCACAGTCACTGCTCAACGACGCACACTTCCTGAACAATCTGCAGGCCGCCGTCAATGGCTGGATCAAGGCCATTCAGGAGAGTACCCAGCGCTCCCGCGATCCTAGCACTGGTACGGCTATGCAGGAGAAGAACTTCTGGTTATCCATGGAGTCGGCACTAGACAGCATTGAGCGTCAACAAAACAGCGATCCTGTACGTCTGTCTCTCGATGTGCTCAGTCAGGCCAAGCGTCACGCCACCGCTGTCAGTTTCCACGCCGACACAGGATTCAAAGAGGCTGCCGACAAAGTCCAGAAGTACAATCAGCTCATGCGAGAACTTCCACTAGAGGAGCTGCTCGCTGCGGCGACATTGATCAAAATCCAAGAAGCACTCGACCAGGTCTTCCAACACATCAACAAGAAGCTGAGAGTATGTGCATATCCTATTCGCCGCGCTCTACCCTTGGTTGAAGCCATTTCTGGTGATCTTGACACAAGACTCCACGAGCTTCTCCACGGCCGCAGTCTCATGCATCTAGATTTCCCGGAGTTTCAAAATCTTATGGCTGCAACAGACAAGATCTGGGACATTTGGGAAGACAATTTCAAGGAGTTTGCAAATGCTGCAAGAGAAGTCATCCGGCGCAGAGGTGAAAAGTTCATTCCTATCAAGATCGATTCACGCCACAAGCAGACGAAAGATCGCTTAAGATATATCAACACTTTCCGCGTCAATCACGAGCAGCTTCGCGACACTATTGCCAATGTATTGGGCGAGGACCAGGATAATATCCACAACGACGGTGTCTCTGGACCTGTCATCATCGAGGAGATGGGCGATGTCGACGCGATCGACGAGATTTCGCAGGCTTACTCTGTTCTCAAGGACGTAGACGTTCTTGATGTCTCCGAAGAGGGTACTCGCATTTGGGTGCGTGCCGAAGCCGCATACAACGAGCGCACTTCACGCGTGGAGAACTCAATCATTGCCCGATTGAGAGATCGCCTGGCACTTGCTAAGAACTCGAACGAGATGTTCCGCGTCTTCTCAAAGTTCAACGCTCTCTTCGTCAGACCAAAGATTCGATCTGCCATTTCGGAGTACCAGACTCAGCTCATTGGAAATGTCAAGAACGATATTGCGGCATTACAAGAGCGCTTCATGCACCCGTACGGCCATACCGAGACACATGCAATGGCACAGCTCCGTGATCTCCCTCCTGTCTCTGGCGCCATCATCCGCACGAGGCAAATAGAGCGTCAACTGAATGCTTACATGAGCAAAGTTGAAGACGTCCTCGGCAAAGACTGGGCTCTCCACGTTGAGGGTCAAAAGCTTCAGACTGAAAGCAACATGTTCAGAAAGAAGCTCGACGTCAAGCCTGTGTTTGACGAATGGCTGAGAGATGTCAACCGCCGTCAGCTGTCCGTCTCTGGTCGGTTGTTTGCTATCAGCCGCAACCGTGCCAGTGGTAACATTCTCGAGTTGAGTGTGAGTTTTGATGCCCAAGTCATCACCTTGTTCAAGGAAGTCCGCAATTTGCAATGGCAGAAATTCACCATCCCTCATGCGATCAACAACACCTCGAAGGAAGCCAGACGCGTCTATCCCTATGCCGTCAGTCTGATGGAGAGTGTCAACACATACGCTCAGACCATCAACGTGATTGACAGCATGCCCGAAGTCTCAATGCTTGTAATGGCGTCAGAAGTGAAGTGCAAGCACTTATTGCAAAGGGTACGCCTTTGAAGTGGGACAGTCTTTCCGGTGCTTACGAAGTCAATGTTCGTCAAATGCCTACCGGATCCTCAGACCAAACGGAAAGCAAGCACGTCAAATTCATCAGAGATTTTGCCAAGGCAATCCGTGACCTCCAAGAGAAGACATCGCTTCTCTCGTCAATCAACGTTGCCGTTCACACCGCGCTCACAGAACTCGAAACATGCTCTTACGCTCAAGAAGCTTTCAGACAACAAATCGATATCATCCAGAAATCTGTCGACCAGCTCAACTTGAAGGGCTTCTCTAACCTGTCCTTGTGGGTTGCCGAGACCAACCAGAAGATTCAGCTTGTCTTGTTGTCTCGCCTGCAACACGCTTTGAGGCAATGGATCAGTGTGTTCGCCGCTCAAAAGGATGACGAGGACGACAACGAGGATGCTGAGCAAGATCGTGACGTACCCCATTTCGAGCCTTGCATGCACGAAATGGCCATGCGCAATCAGTCAATCTATCTCGATCCCCCACTCGAAAGCGCAAGAGCTACATGGCTCCAGCATCTTCACAACTGGCTCAGCATCGTCTGCAGTCTGCCACAGATCCAGGCAGAGCGATTCGAGCTTGCTCTCAGCTTCAACCAAGACCCCGTCGCTGTCACTTTCTCTGATTTGCCGTTATTGTGCGTTGATTCTCTGTCAAATGCCTATAACGCAGTGGAAGACAAGATCTCTGTAATCGGAGGTTATGTCGACCAATGGCTGCAATTCCAGTCTTTGTGGGACCTGCAATCTGAACAGGTATACGAGTACCTAGGCGAAGACCTCGCCATGTGGCTGCAGCTTCTGCTTGAGATTCGTAAGAAACGTGAGACGTTCGACACCACAGAGACGACCCGCTCCTTCGATCATCTCACCATCGAGTACGAGCAAGTCCAACTGAAAGTCAACGCCAAGTACGATCAGTGGCAACATGAGTTGCGTACTCAATTTGCGCAGAGGCTGGGTAACCGCATGTCTGAAGTATTTGCTGCACTTCAAAAGGCCAGACAGGAGCTTGAAGGCCAATCGTTGGAAGCCTCTTCTACCGCTCAGGCTGTTACTTTCATCACGACTGTCCAACAATGTAAGCGCAAGGTCAAGTCGTGGGAGCCAGAAGTCAACACTTTCCGTGACGGACAGAAGACCCTCATCAGACAGAGATACCAGTTCCCTACCGACTGGCTTTACGTTGAGCAAATCGATGGCGAGTGGACCGCACTCAATCAGGTTCTGGACCGCAAGAGTAAGGTCATCGAGGATCAAACAGATGCTCTCAAGGCCAAGATTGTTGCAGAAGACAGAGTCGTTGCTGGAAGAATTACCGAGATGACAGCTTCTTGGAATGATAGTAAGCCTGTCTCCGGTACTATTCCACCGGAGGAAGCCGTGTCAACTCTGGCCGAATTTGAGACTGGCTTTGCACAACTGAATGAACAATCCGAAATGGTCGCCAAAGCCAAAGAGGCGCTTAACCTACCACCCAGCGCTGACTATGGTCTTGCCTCGCTGCTTGAAGAAGTCCAAGACTTCAAGTCTGTATGGGCCAACCTGAAGATGGTCTGGGACGGGCTCAACGAACTTCGTGAGCAGCTATGGACCAGTATCCAACCCAGAAAGCTTCGTCAATCGCTTGAGAAGCTTATCCAGATGACCAAGGAGATGCCCAGCAGAATGCGACAATACGCAGCATTTGAGCACGTTCTTGGCGTCCTTCGTGGGCTCCTGAAGGTCAACCCTATTCTATCTGACCTGCGATCAGATGCCGTCAAGGAGAGACATTGGATCAAGATTTTCAAGGCTCTCAGACCATCGCAGCGTTACTCGTCCATCTCAATGACACTAGGAGACATCTGGGACTTGCAACTTGGACCCAGCGAGGTCATTATCAGGGATGTTATCACTCAAGCCCAAGGTGAAATGGCACTCGAAGAGTTCTTGCGTCAAGTCAAGGACACATGGCAGAACTACACTCTGGAGCTGGTGAACTACCAGAACCGCTGCCGATTGATTCGTGGCTGGGATGATCTTTTTGCCAAGTGCAGTGAACATCTCAACTCCCTCCAGGCAATGCGCCACTCACCCTACTATAAGGTCTTCGAAGAAGATGCATCTAGCTGGGAGGAGCGCCTCAATCGTGTTCATCTCCTCTTCGACGTATGGATTGACGTACAACGCCAATGGGTCTATCTCGAGGGTGTTTTCACCGGCAACGTTGATATCAAAACTCTTCTTCCTATGGAATCCAACCGCTTCAACAACATCAACACCGAGTTCTTGGCAGTGCTAAAGAAAGTTTACAAGTCGCCTTTAGTGCTTGATGTTCTCAACATACCTGGCGTACAGAAATCTCTTGAGCGTCTAGCCGATCAGCTGAACAGAATCCAAAAAGCTCTTGGAGAGTACCTCGAACGCGAAAGAGTATCGTTCCCTCGTTTCTACTTCGTCGGAGATGAGGACTTGCTCGAGATTATTGGTAACAGTAATGACACTTTGCGCATTGCTAAGCATCTGAAGAAGATGTTTGCTGGTATCTCTGGTGTCGTTACAGATGAAGAAGCGAACATTACCGGTATCACATCAAGAGAAGGAGAGCAGGTCATGCTTAAGAAGATCGTATCTCTCGCCAAGACACCCAGAGTCAACGAATGGCTTGGTGCATTGGAGACGAATATGAGGGAGACGCTTGCTGAGTCTTTCACGGAAGCATTTGATGTCTTTGATGAGCTCGCCGGACAAGAGATTATTGACGGCTCGGCTTTGGAAGCCTTCATCAACGACTATCCCGGTCAAATTGTCGTGCTCGCTACACAAGCATGCTGGACAAAGTGGGTCGGTACAGCCCTCAGCGAAGGCGGCGCTTCCTTGCCGAAATTGTTTGATCGTTTGGTTGAGGTCTTGCGTCTTCTCGCTGCTTCGGTTCTTGGTGACCTGGATGCTCTCTACAGGAAAAAGTGTGAGCACCTGATCACTGAATTCGTCCATCAGAGAGATACCGTAGAAAAGCTCGTAAACGCAGGTGCCGACTCTCCTGCTCACCACCTTTGGCTTCTTTCCATGCGTTACGAATATCAGCCGGAAGCCGAGCTACTGGACCGTGTTCAGATCAAGATGGCCAATGCTGTTCTTGCGTATGGTTTTGAATATCTGGGTGTGCCCGACCGTCTTGTCCGCACTCCTCTGACAGATCGCTGTTTCCTTACCCTCACCCAAGCTCTTTGCCAGAGACTTGGTGGTTCGCCATATGGACCCGCAGGTACTGGTAAAACTGAATCCGTCAAAGCACTTGGTGTCCAACTTGGACGTTTCACCTTGGTCTTCAATTGCGACGACACCTTCGACTACCAAGCCATGGGCAGGATTTTCCTCGGTATCTCCCAAGTCGGTGCATGGGGATGTTTCGATGAGTTCAACAGACTGGAAGAGCGTATCTTGTCTGCCGTTTCACAGCAGATCCAGAACATCCAGCTCGGTCTGCGCAAGAGCACGAGCGAACAAAAGGCACAGATCGAGCTTATTGGACGCCAGCTTATCGTGCATCAGAACACTGGCCTGTTCATCACCATGAACCCTGGCTACGCTGGTCGTTCGAACTTGCCCGACAACTTGAAGAAGTTGTTCCGCAGCGTCGCCATGTCCAAGCCTGATAAGGAGCTGATTGCGGAAGTCATGCTCTACTCCCAAGGTTTCTCACAGGCCAAGCCTTTGTCAAGACAAGTGGTTCCCTTCTTCGATCGCTGCGGCGCCAGTCTTTCGAATCAGCCTCATTACGATTTCGGTCTTCGTGCGCTGAAGAGTGTTCTTGTCAGCTCTGGTGGTCTCAAGCGATCACGTCTGGTGGACCACCCTGGAGAGACACTTGCAGAAGAGATCGTCGAGCCCCAAATTATCGTTCAAAGTCTTCGCGAAACTATCGCACCTAAACTTGTCCGTCCTGATGTTGACATCATGCGTCAAGTCGAAGACGAGGTCTTCCCTGGCGTGCAATATGTGCCAGCCGAACTGGCTGATCTTAAGAAGGCCATCAAAGACGTTGCTGCCGAGAACAAGCTTATTGCAACCGATTCTTGGATGACTAAAGTGCTTCAGCTTTATCAAATCCAGAATATTCATCATGGTGTCATGACTGTCGGTAGCTCAGGTACTGGCAAGTCTACTGCCTGGAAGACTTTGCTTGCCGCTCTACAGCGTGTTGACGGAATCGAGGGAGTTTGCCATATTATCGACCCTAAGGTGATGTCGAAGGAGAGTCTCTACGGTAGCCTGGACGCCACCACCCGCGAATGGACCGATGGTCTATTCACTAGCATTCTCAGAAAGATTGTCGACAATCTGAGAGGTGAAGACAGCAAACGCCATTGGATCATCTTCGATGGAGATGTTGATCCTGAATGGGTTGAAAACTTGAACAGTGTCCTCGACGACAACAAGCTGCTTACGCTGCCCAACGGTGAGCGTCTCAATCTTCCCGCAAATGTACGAATCATGTTTGAAGTGGAGACACTCAAGTATGCCACCCTTGCTACTGTCAGTCGTTGTGGTATGGTCTGGTTCAGCGATGACACAGTAACTACTGAACTCATGATCTCGAACCATCTGGCTGAGCTCCGCAGCGCTAGCTTCGATGATCTTGATGAAGACTCTATTCTCACTTCTCAGACAGCTGCAGCAGTGGAAGCTGTACAGAACCAGGTCGCCGATCTACTACAAGAACGCCTTGCAACCAACAACTTCTGCATACAAGCTCTCAGCGAGGCCAAGGGCTACAACCACATCATGGAGTTCACTGAAATCAGAGCCTTGACCACTCTATTCTCCCTTCTGCGCAAGGCCTGCAGATCGATTATTGAGTACAATGTACAGCATCCCGACTTCCCCTTGGAGCTTGAACAGATTGAATCCTTCATGTCCAAGAAGCTTGTCCTTGCACTTATCTGGTCTTTCGTAGGAGACTGTCCTCTGACCGACCGCAAGACATTCGGTGATTACGTTGCAAGTCTTGCCTCCATCGACCTGCCACCATTGGTCGATCAAGGCTCTATGATCGACTACGACGTTGTTCTTCCCGAGTCGCAATGGGTACCATGGCAGAATCAAGTTCCTTCTATCGAGGTCAACACCCACTCAATCACTCAAACCGATGTTGTCATTCCCACTGTCGACACAGTCCGTCACGAGGATGTGCTCTACTCATGGCTCGCCGAGCACAAACCTCTCCTGCTTTGTGGTCCTCCTGGATCCGGTAAGACAATGACTCTGTTCAGCGCCTTGAGAAAGCTTCCTACTCTCGAGGTGGTTGGTCTCAACTTCTCCAGCGCCACAAGTCCCGAGCTTCTTGTCAAGACCCTCGAACAATACTGCGAGTACAGAAAGACACTCAACGGTACCACTCTCGCACCTACACAGATCGGACGCTGGCTTGTACTGTTCTGCGATGAGATCAACTTGCCTGCTCCTGACAAGTATGGCACTCAGAGGGTCATTTCATTCTTGCGCCAAATGGTCGAACATGGTGGTTTCTGGCGTACTGCTACCAAGACCTGGGTCAGCCTTGAGCGTATCCAATTCGTTGGCGCCTGTAACCCTCCCACTGATGCTGGTCGTACACCACTTGGTTTGAGATTTTTGAGACATGCACCTCTTATCATGGTTGACTATCCTGGTGAGCTGTCTCTTACTCAAATCTACGGCACATTCAACAGCGCTGTGCTCAAGGTCATTCCTTCATTGCGTGGTTACTCAGAAGCCTTGACAAGAGCTATGATACAGCTCTACTCGAAGTCACAGAAACGATTCACAGCAGACATCCAGCCTCACTACGTCTACTCGCCTCGTGAGTTGACTCGTTGGGTCCGTGCTGTGTACGAAGCCATCAAGCCTCTGGAGGCACTCAGCCTGGAGGGCTTGGTCAGAATTTGGGCCCACGAAGCCCTGCGACTCTTCTCCGACAGACTCATCGCTGAAGATGAAAGACAATGGACTGAAGAGGCAGTTGACAGAATCGCACTTGAACACTTCCCCAACGTTGACGAGGTCACTGCTCTGCAGCGTCCTATCCTCTACTCTACCTGGATGTCAAAGCACTACGAGCCTGTTGATCGCGAACAGCTTCGTGACTACCTTCGCATTCGTCTGCGCCAATTCTGCGAGGAAGAGCTTGATGTACCTCTCATTCTCTTCAACGATGTTCTTGACCACATCCTTCGCATCGACAGAGTCTTCAGACAGCCACAAGGACATCTCATCCTCATCGGTGTCAGTGGTAGTGGCAAGACAACACTGTCACGCTTTGTCGCATGGATGAATGGCCTCAATATTTTCCAGATCAAGGTCCACAATAAGTACACTGGGCTTGACTTCGATGAGGACCTCCGAACTGTCCTCAGACGGGCAGGCTGCAAAGGAGAGAAGATATGCTTCATCATGGATGAATCGAACGTTCTCGACTCTGGTTTCCTGGAGCGCATGAACACTCTCCTGGCAAACGGTGAAGTTCCTGGTCTGTTCGAGGGTGATGAATTTGCTTCTCTTATGACTGCCTGCAAGGAAGCTGCTCAGAGCAAGGGCCAGCTTTTGGACTCACAAGAGGAGCTGTACAAGTGGTTCACACAGCAGATTGTGCAAAACTTGCATGTTGTCTTCACCATGAATCCTCCCACCGAAGGCCTGTCGTCGAAGGCAGCTACCAGT
>Ga0181467_100125_pt1 | contig 31194 bp, 24 predicted proteins | sample InSIn5gowninarea_2_FD_119079 | JGI IMG/M metagenome (GOLD analysis project Ga0181467, IMG submission 119079) | Clean room microbial communities from NASA Spacecraft Assembly Facility at Jet Propulsion Laboratory, Pasadena, California, USA -... ... | reverse complement strand
ACGCTTTCCGCTCCTGGTCAGGACTTAACACGAAAGCCGTACATGAGAGGCTTGCTTGGTCGAGGATCTTTGCAGCTCAAGGGTTTGGATACAACAATCGGAATATATTGTATGACAAGGTCTACTTGATCGTGAGGATGTCCATGTTCATAAATTTGAGCGGCAAACCACCCCCCACCACAGATTATCCTCGATGAGAATTTCAAAGCAGCAGGAATCCGACGGGAAGAACCGCGACCAATCCGCCGATCAAATTCATAGGCGCTATATCCCTTACACCGGCCGCTTTCGAAGTTGCAGACGCAGACCCAGAAGAAGTGGAGGTGGTAGTAGCATTGGTAGTGTTGCTAAAAGCATTCAGAGAGGTGCGGGTTGCGGTGATACCGGAGCCGTTGACGCAGAGTGACGGGACGGAGGAATTGCTACCTTGAAGGAAGTTTACTGCAGCACACTAATTTGGTTTGTTAGCGGACAACGATGACACAATCCTGGAGTGAAGACAGTTGCATACCTGATACAGTACTCCATCTGCAGCATCCTGTTGCACCTGAATAAGTCCTTGCTGTCCAGCGAAACTGCTCGGTACACTCAATGTCGGAAGACAGAAATTGCCTAGGCCGGTTTCGCTGATAACTGGAGAGAGATTCGTCCAGTTGAATGGCGCTTGTGTATTTAAGGTAGCTCGGAAGAGCCAATTCGCTTGTGGATGAGTTGAAGTAAGAGCGATTGCTAGACTCCCTACAGTGACATTCGTTACGTTGCCGCCGAACGTTATTGGGAAGCCACCACATGGCGAGGTGCCCTCCATATCTTCATCGAAACCAAGAGTACCTGGATAGTTGAGGAGGAAATGGCCGAGAGTCGCTGGCACGATGGCAAGCAAAGCTAAGAACGAACGCATCTTGGAGACTGTGTATGGACTGGATTCAAATGAGGATTTAGTGCTTCGATATGGTGGGATGTGTTATTGCCTGATGTTTGTGGTTGAGAAATGAATGATCAGTAAGTAAGATAAGTTGTGTCCTTCCTTGGGATCTGTGGAGGATATAAAGGTAAGCACAATCTAAGAACAGGGGTTCCAGCCCTGTCCCGAGAAGGTCTTTCCCTTCCGAAACTGCCATCGTTAGGGGGATTACAGTAAGTGTACCAGACTCTGCGAGCACATTTCTAAGGGAACAAAGAAGTCCCACCCAGACACTACTAACCAATCAGAATTCTCGGAACATTCAGTCAGGTACAAGGCTAGCTGAATGAGCCAATCAAGCACATCTTAAACCTGCTCAGTGGAGACATCGCCGTTTCCTCCACGACAATTTTGAAACTGAGAAAATGTGCTCAACTTCGCCCGGCGCACGCTTTCCGTCGGTGTACAGTAGCATCCCACCATCATGGTTATTGCGATACTTTCTACCCTGGAACGTTGTCTTTAGCCTGTGATTATGACTCTATGAAGACATCGACAACAAACTTGAGTGAACATTTTGCATTTTACCAGAATACATACTTCTAATATCGCTGCCGCTGATTAACAACTTGCTGTGTCCTACGATAATATTGGCCTACATCCGCTGGCTGCGCGATCATTGATACATACCTCCATGAGCTGGGGTCACTCGCCCAGGTGCATGATTTTTGCCACCCACTCATACCAAGGAAGAAACCAGCACTCAGTATGGATATGAGCGGGATGGATGGCATGTCTGGCGGCATGGACATGTCGAGCACAGGCCTGTTCGTTGGCGTCAATAAAAGAATTGCTCACACTCTTTGGTACATCGTTGCTGCCGTCACAGCCATTCAAGGTCTCCGAAGACTAGTCGACATTTCGAGGAATTACTATGCAAGGCGGAAACATAATACACTCCGGTCTGCAGTCCCCTCTCGACCAATGAATGTGGTTTCTCAGGCTTATGACACTATCATCACAATATTTCGAGAGAGCACATATCCGATGCTACAGCCTTTCAAAGGTCGTATATCTCGATATTTCAGTCTACCACCTTTGGGTCATTGCCTTTTATTGTTAACGTATTGGACGATCATTCTCATCATGCTCTGGACCAACGTCTTTCTGAGTCCAAGCTCAGATCTCTATGGATACAAATGGGAAAAGCCAGCCTTCCGAGCCGCTTGGGTATCTGTCACCCAGATCCCGCTCGTCTATGCGCTTTCCTCAAAGTTCAATCTTATCAGTATCATAACTGGCATTTCATACGAACGATTGAATTGGTTACATCGCTGGGTCTCGCGAACGCTCTTCTTGACCGTCATTGTGCATTGGGCCTACTTCTTCCACGAATGGAAACTGGCCGACTTTGTCAAGGTCGAACTGCAGATGATGCCAATGGTTAAATATGGCTTCGGAGCATGGGGAGTAATGGGATGGACAGTCCTAAGTGGGTTTGGACTATTCAGAGATTTATGCTATGAATTATGGGTATTGCAACATTTGGCAAGTGCCGGTGTTTTGTTATGGCTAGTGTATGTGCATGTGCCGACTTACGCTAGGTATAACGTGTGGCTGGCCATCGGATTTGTGGTGTTCGATCGTGTGGCAAGAGGAGTTTGGTCTCTTCTGAACAATACGCATCGATTCGCCATACTCAAGGGCAAAGCTCTCGGTTTCAAAGGACAAGCAGAAGCTCTCAAACATGGCTATCTCCGATTGACACTGAAGGATACTGGACTGAGGTGGAAGCCTGGTCAACACGCTTTCCTGTCCATGCCAACCTGGGGTATTTTTGAATCACATCCCTTCACAATCGCAAGCATTGCACCATCATCTACAGACTCGGCAACCAACACCGATCTCGAATTGTTCATGAAATGTCATTCCGGCTTCACCAGACGACTTCAACGTCGAGCACAGAAGTCCCCAACTACAGTCCACAAGATTTTCCTGAGTGGTCCTTGGGGTACACCACCACTTGCCAGCATTGAACGAGCAAATTCCTTGATCTTCATCGCCTCATCGACCGGTGCGGCATTCACCTTGCCACTCCTCGAACATGCTGTGCGCAAAGCTCCCTACGTCCAACATTTGTGTTTCTACTGGATAGTGCGACATGATGATCAGATTGACTGGTTCAGGGCACGTCTTGAAGCAGCTATTCAAGACCTTACCTCTTTGGGACTTGAGAACATCACATTCAAGATCTTCGTCACCACCAGTCCCGTCCTCGACGTTGAAAAGCGTGAATCGTACTCGATGGATCTCACCGAGACAGAAAAGGATCTCAAACAAAACGGCCTTAATGTGGAAGTTGCATCTCTTAGTAATAGTAATGCCTCGTCTGTCGCATCTTCACGACGTAACACTACTTCTGCCAACCCCGATCTAGTGGTCCCGGCCCACCAGCAAAGCGAGGTATCTGAATCTCGTCCGCTATCCGGTACTCCACCTACCTTGGCCATCTGCCGTGGCCGCCCTACCTCGTTCGACATTCTCATTCGACCAACTGTGGAAAGGTCAATGGGTGAAACGTACATTGTTGCTTGTGGTGGAAAGTCGCTTATGGCGCAGGTACGGACATATGTGGCCAGACTTTCAGACGAAAGAGCGGTACATAAAGGTACAGATGCACAAGGAATTGGGTTGTTCACCGAGTCATACGGGTGGTAATATCTATAGAACGGATCTACGAATTTTATGCTAGCATGAACGCATGACTAAACACATGTACAGACCATTCCTCGATGTCCTTGTCTCATGATTCTACGTAGTAGCACTATATACCTCGTACAGCTGAGGTCAGTGTATGATTCGATGTAGGGGCATACTCAAGCACACAGTATGTTTGTCACATCATTGCTTGAGCCAGTAAACAAGACAGCAGACATGGTATAGATGATCACGAGTAGCAAGCCACTAAATAGTCAGAATAGAAATGTTGTGCAAAGGACACCATGACATTTTGCGACAACGACTGATCCAGCAGCACATGCTACCTGTTCGTGGCAAGCATACCTACAGCTGACATGCATGTAAATGAAAGGCATAAAAGACGAAACGAAGCTCAGAGGCCTAGGAAAATGATATCCAGCCGCTGAGACATTGAACAGAGAGACTGCCAGGTGCATATTGAACGACAAATGCCACATACTACCTAGTGGGCGAGGATTGCAACGAGGCATAGATACTCTGTACGAGACGACAACTAGCGATGCTCATGGCAGTACGTAAGAATACCCATGGAGTCCTCCCTGGGGTCCCAAAACGGTTCCCCGAGAAGGCTCCCGTTTAACGGCTCTTGAGAGACAGTTGAGTGAGGAGTTAGAGGTGACATCTTGAAGCAGTTGCAAACGAAGGGTGCAAACGGAGGTACGCTGAGGAATAAATAGACCACTAACGCCCACCACCTACCATAGATTTCATAATATCAAAAAATCCTTCGCCCGCCGTTTTTTCTTCTTTCTTTCTTGAAGATCCAGACTATACTCCAGTATGAGTGGTCTGCAGCGTAGTGAGTGTGGTTGCTGACATTGATAGAGACTCAATTTCTCCAACCACCTTCCCAGTAAGTACGATCATCATCGTTGATGATTGGCTGCAAATGCTAACCTCTTCCAAGCAGAATTCAAGATGGCTGGGACGAGTGTTCATTTGACTGATGGTCTGGATGGTTGGGTGCTGGTTGATAAACCTCGAGAACCTGATGAGTTCGAAATTGGTATGCGAATGAGAAGTACTGTACTGGTGCAAAACTAATGCGCCGCTAGATTGGTCTTTTCTTGACCGCCGTATGCAGAAGCCGCTAGGAGACTGGAAAACATTCTGACAGGGCTTAGTCCGCTTCAAACCCGATTTCTTCGCCGACGCCCCTCCCCGCCAGCGTAAGTCATACACGAGTTGGTCGGCTTGAATACGCAATCATATAGTTGTGTCGGGATAATTTTGCTGACTGCGCCTGCTAGTACCGGACCTCTCTGCTGAGAAAGAGGCTTTGGGCTTCGACCCAGACAAGTGGATTGGTGCCCCTGTCTCTGAAGGTCTGGGCAGGAAACTTCCGAGTGCTCCAGACGCAAAAATTTAGTAAGTATCACCCATTGTGTGAATGTCCGACGTGAGAAGGTTGACACGGATGGCTAGTAGTGTTGACAGAGCCGCTGAGCAGAAGAGGAAGATTGAGGCGGCTAAGAAGAGGAAGGAAGAAAAACGAAAGACTGGTCCACTCTGAAGAAATAGGAATAGGGGAAGTGGCATGTCGTGGCCGGGCTCATCAAGAGCATCAAGTTCTTGATTGCGGTGTGTAATCCAATTCTACGGTGGAGCAAGAGAGCACGAGGAGCAAGGCTCAGCCTATGACGATGAGGCTTAATACCATCAATACCAATTTTGAACTCTTCATCACCTAGCCACAGCAAACGCTTGCTTCTTGCGGAGTATTCACGTCAATCTTGACATCTTGCTCACTGCTGCCGCCTAATGGTACCATGATAACCATCCAGTCACACAAGAACTTGCCGACACCAGCACCAATGATGATCGAAATCAATACATAGCCATTGTAATACATCGCAAGCAACATCACGAGGTATGCCAGACCAAACATGACAGCATGCAGCACAGCTCGAATGAGTTGTTGAAGAGGCGTTGCTCGAAATGTCACAATTGCAGGTTCTGAACCCTCTCGGATGGCTGCAGTCCTAGTGTTGAGGTTTTGCTTGAACTGCCGGACGATGAAGGTATCGTATTCTTTGCTGATCCGGCGAAAGAACTCAAGGACAACGACAAGAGCGGCCACACCTATGCAGGTTGCAGCGAACATCCCTTTGCCTTTGATGTGCCAGGAGCTGGAGAGGAAGCCTGGTAATATTTGTTAGACCTTTTTTTCGATTTATGCTGGGTAAGAAATATGCTAGGAGAGCTTACAGGCGTCTTCCACCGTCCAATTCCAGAGCATAGAAATTTTGCAGGTGCCGCTGCCCATGTCCATACTGCTGCTATCCATGGTTGAGGCTCTCGAATTGATGGTACAGGCTAGTCAGTGTTGTGGACGGTTAGGTCAACAAGCTTGGTGTTCACGAAAGGTTTGGATTGCAAAAGGACGATGTGGGTGTCTGGAACAATAAGGAGAGGAAGTTGGCAACCTTTAACTACCTATTAATGTGTAGGATTTCGGGTTGAGTTTGCTCGACGGGACAACGAGCATGGGATGAACCACCGAAAACGTGCTCTAGGTACTCTTCACCATCAGCGCAGTGTAGGATTTCCCTTGCCATGAATTTCACTTCTCGATCGTTTCAACGAATCGCTTCCCTCGCATTCCTGCAGGTCTCATGCCTCTCAGCAAGAGTGCATAAAGAAACGTGCTCAGGCTCCACACCAAGAATCTGCTCACCAGTCTTGGCACGATAAGCCAGCGGAAAGGGTCCAGCTCGACCGCCATCTTGGTGTGCCAGTCTCTTGTCAACGTTCACATCCTGGCATACCGACAACATGGATATGCAGGAAGAAAAATTGGAGCCAGGGCCGTCGGCAGGTAGCACCACCTTCTGCTGCAGCCATGGTACATTACAAAAGCAGGTCCCGGTATTGAGGACCACAACCCCCGCCCTACAACTCGAACTCATATTACAAACAACGTATATTCTGTGGCCTGCCCATCCACTCACAGCATATAGCCATCAACTGTCGCTTGCAATAAGCAGAAGTCATGGCATCCACGATGGCACATCTTCTGCCTCGACACATCCAGAACTTCAGTGAGGCTGCCTCGCTAGAATGGCATTTTGGATATGCGTATCGATCGCGGCCGTGTACTAATGATGCCGGAAGCTGCTCGTATTTGGATTCAGTGTATCACAGCCACGATCTTGGTATGCTTTATTGCGGCATCATCTGGGCAACCATCCTAGCAATACTGTTCATCTGGTGTGTGTATACTTACTCCTCACCCAAGACGGACGAGCAGCTCGCCCTAGTACATACGATGGAGAACGCAACGATTGCTGCCGGTACCCTCGAACGGCTAAAGCGGTCAATTTCATCATATCGACGGCAATATTTGCTCCAAGAATTTGCAAGACCAGTCTTCGGACGAACTACGCGACTCCAAATTCTCATATTTGCGACCTTAACAGGCTATCTCACGGTGTTTACTTTTGTCGGCATTGTCTACAATACATGGGTGACGCCAGTCAAGAAGATGCCCGGGGTTTACAACACAAGAACAGGCCTTGGACCTTGGTCTGACCGTATTGGCGTCCTCGCATATGCTCTAACACCTTTATCAGTTTTGCTCTCAAGCAGAGAGTCAATTCTATCGTTGATCACTGGCCTGCCATATCAAAGCTTCAACTTCTTACACCGTTGGCTCGGTTACATCATCGTTGTCCAGTCAAGTCTGCATACAATCAGCTGGTGTATCGTTGAAATGCGCCTTTACCAACCACAACCAACGACTGGTAGAGAATGGATTGGACAACTTTACATGATCTGGGGTGTGATTGCTATGTTCTTCCTTTTTGTTCTTTTCATTTTGAGCACACCATGGGCAATCAAGAGAACTGGCTACGAGTTCTTCCGGAAATCACACTACGTTCTAGCCATGCTCTACATTGGCGCCTGCTGGGGTCATTGGGCGAAGTTGCAGTGTTATCTCATCCCAGCTCTAGTGGTATGGTTTCTGGATCGAGGTGCACGTCTGGTCAGAACTGGTCTGCTACACTACAAGTACATTGGTGGAGGTTCATCTATGGCCCTATGCAGTATTGATGCAGCAATCACACACTTTTCAGATTCTGTGAACGGTGATGTTGTTCGTCTCGACTTCCAACATCTCCAACACCCATGGTCAATTGGTCAGCATTTCTACCTCACCTTTCCCAATTCAAGCCTGTGGCAATCACATCCATTTACGCCTCTCAGTCATCCAGTACTTCAATCTGGGTTTGTGCAGCACTCTTATATCTTTCGAGCTAAGTCCGGTGAGACTGCCAAAATCGCTCGACTTGCAGCAGCTGCCACGAGTCAATCACCAGACAAACCGTCAACAAGGTCCAGTACACCAGTCATCCTCAGTGGTCCTTACGGCGTTTCGGAAGTCGACAACCTCTCCTCCACCACCAACATCCTTTGCATCGCAGGAGGAACTGGCATTACATACACATTACCAGTTCTCCTCTCTCAAATCACAGGCTGCAACTGTTCATCACCACGAAAACTAAAACTCATCTGGGCAATCCGTCAGAAACCAGACATGAAATGGGTTCAACCAGAGCTCGACCGGCTCCACGAAGCAAGCAAATCAGTAGATCTCGATATCCAAATCTTTGTCACCCGGGAAGCTCCTATCCACCTTGACAACACCAACACCAGCACTCTCCCAGCATCCAAGATCAACGAAATTGTAACCATCAACGAAAAAGATACCACCGCATCGTACTCGCCATCCATGACCTCATCTGACAGCTCAGCAAACACCACAGTCATCCTCAACACCTGCTGCGCCCCGAAGTCAAACAACCCAACCGCTCTATGTAACCCCGATGCCGCACGCGCAAATTCCATCACTATCGAGCGAAGAGGCTCCCTTGCAGCTGCCCCACCCGAAGTACGCCATCCCGATCTACAAAAGCTCGTACAAGAATTTGTAGAGAGCACCGTCAGTGGCCTGACAACCGTGTATGCGTCTGGACCAGGTGACATGATCAGTGACATCAGGCACGCGGTAGCGGGTGTGAATGATGGGGCAAGGGTATGGAAGGGCGATATGAGAGCGTGCGTGGAGTTGAAGTGTGATGATCGGTTGGAGTGGTAGTGTTGTTAAGATGCTACACCTGAACCATAAACGTGTATCGATTTAGGTGTGTACTTGCTTATACATGATGACATCTTCCATTTCCCTACCTACCTAGTATCTCTGGAACATGTCCCTCTTCTGCCAAATATCGAGAGGGAACTAAAGCTCTAGTTGAGAGCAGGCTTTCCAATCGAATTCCGCTGGCTGAGCTGCTGGCTGTTGCTGTGTCTCCGTTTGCTTCGGCGGCATTGCTGCTGAAGAGTATGTCGAGTACGAAGGAGAAGGTACAGTCTAAGAGAATTCTGCATTGAAGAGGTATCTGGGTCTTGCAGCACCCTCGGCAGACGAAGAGTCTGGCAAGAACTAGGCACCTTTTTCCCAAATCGGTCACTGTTTGCTTCACTTGATCAAACGGTCAGGAGCTCACTTTGGACGCAAATCAGTGGTATTGTACTCCATGCTGTTTGACGTGATACGTGCTGCGTTTGGCAGCGTAGCTACCCACCTCTGTCACCAATTTTCACTAGCAGCAAACACAAACACAAATCTGCTATAAATAATGCATGGTAACAGACAAGGGTAAGTTTTATCAATACTTGTCCCAGCAAAAAACTACCGATCTCTCACTCAGGTCAACAGAAACCATGGATCACATCGGGAATCTTCCAATTAGCCAACGATTCGATCAAGGAGAAGACGCCCATGGCGCGCTAAAGATCCTTCAACCACGTCAGGGACCGAACACATCAGAACGCATCTCAGACGCAGCCTGCCTAGTCCTCGCTCTCAACGACCTAACATGCGAAGAAGGAGGCGTTGGCAAGGTCAGTCCAGTCTCCATACACCAACTATCCCAACAGCAACAACTAAAAGTCACAGTTCTACGTCTTTAGTCAATCAAGCATACACTCCACTTATGCCACAAACAAAGAAGTATATGCCGCCAACCACGCCCTCCCAGACATACTTTACATCCCATACGTATGGTCCGTCAGCGACAGAGAAGCATGGAAGACCATGACCCCTGTTCTCCGCCTCGAACTATGCAGCGCGAGGCGTGGTTGGCTTGATCCCGAGACCGTGGTACTTCCCATTCATGTCAGTCTCTCAATGGAACCCTCCGAAAACATCACAATGCTACCGTACACGAAAGCCCCCATCACGATGCTCATCCTACCACAGCCATATCTCGGAAGGACCAGCGAAATACGAAGCAAGCTTGAGAGGAGCGCCACCACGGCTGGGTACCCGGTATATGAAGGTAAGACAGGCGATCTAGAACCGTTCAGGATCACGGGTGGGCCGGGTCTGATACGACAAGGTCCGATCGATGCGGTGACGAAGGCGTATTTTGAGAGTCAGGCTGGAGATCTTTCGACTTATGGTGCTGAGCTTGATAAGTTGATCGAGGCGGGAGAGATTGCGAAGAGGACGGGACAGGCTTATGGGTTGAGAGAGGGTGAGGAGGATGGGGAATAGATCTTGCTGCGGGCGGGTTGGTTTACAGTGTTCTGTATGGTATGCAGTTGCTTCTACCTACTTGGGCGATGTATCGGATGGCAGGTCAAATTCACAGGCGACGAAATAATGCCCAGGGAGGCCGCTCTGGTTGTAACCTGACCCTAAACTCATTGCCAAATCAAGTCTCGAAACAAGCCAATCTTGGTAGTTCTCCCAGTAGCTGCTACTTCTTATATGATCCAATTTCTCGTCTGGACGCTCCTATGTTATGTGCCACTATAAACTTGTGCGAATAATTGAATTTTACATCCAGTACATCTTGCTTATCTCCACCCGTACCTATTACATCCGGTCCCTCGTTATGTACCTGGCGACCTGCATACGCAAGCATACGATGCTTCGTAATCCTCTGAGCTTTCGCCTTAGATCCTGTAGGGATACTTATTATGCGTAGGTGTGTCCTATTACACGGCTTTGAGCTGCATGTACTGTGTGTAAACATAATAGTTGTGTCGAGTCTCGATCTAGTCCTTTGTAACTACGCGGATGGTAACGGTTGTGGCAGATATGGTAGTGATTGAACTGCTGCTGTTGATTGCTGTCATCGAAACTTTTGTGACATATGGATTGACCCACGTTTGATACAAAACCGTCCCGTTCGTGATGTTGCGGAAGGGCACCCGAAGTCGAGCATTGTTTGGATATGTTGCGGAAGTACCATTCTCGAATGTAAGAGTTGTGGTAGCACATCTGAATAGACGTAGGGCTTGGGATCTTCTATGCTGTCCACCGAGTACGAGACAAGTGAAATTGGACGAGCGAAGGCGAAGATGCCAGCAGCAAGAGTGGGGATATATCTGAAATGTCCGTCATGAGTTGATTGAAAGAGCCCGTAGATGTCAAACTCTAGCTGATACTCGTTTGTATATTTGCTGCTGGAAACACCATCAATGATTGCCTGAAGTCCTCCCCAAACATTGACTGCAGGCCCCAGATGTCCTTTAGGTGGATTCTTGAGATAAGCTATGGTGGTTTGCCACTCAATATATGGGCTCAAAGAGTTTAGCCACGGTATAGCTGAAATGGCGTATAGTGGAACATCATTCAAACAGTCGTAAGCAAGCTGTGCTGAGACTCTGATGCTAGTGAGCGAGGGGCTTGACTGGGCGTAGATGTCAGAGAATGCCGCACAAGGATTCTGTGCATTCGTTGTAGGAGTATCGAGTGGGGGTGCAGATACCGACGTAGCTGTGACACTGGCTGCGACATCTGAAGACGATATGTCACTCTGACTCTGAGGTCGAGACGCTGCGCTGACACGTACCAGAAGGAGTGGCAGAGCTGCAGTGAATAGCTTCATGATGAGTGGTCCTCTTGATAATCGAGGACAGTAAAGTGAATGTTGAATACTCGAGTGAATCAAGTCGTGATTCAAGCAACGATATGTGAAGGCGGACGGTGCCAGGATCTCGTAGCTAGATTCCTTCGATATGCTCGAAGTCTGGAGCTGTTTGTCAGAGAGTCATGGTCGCGGCGAAGATTGAGGCAGTCACTTCATCACTCCAAAGAGATGACTCGAGCCAGGATAAACAATTTATACCAGCACAAACATTGAGCAGGCTAGGAAAGTTGTACTTCAACTGAAGCAAAACGACAAAATCGATGGCAATCGCCCACATCTTGGCATAAGCCGTGCCTGCCACTTGTGCAACACCCTGCACAATGAGTCTACCCTGGTCATTGCTTGGCGAAGGATCATGCTCCGATCGAAAATCCCAGATATCCTGTGTGTTGCCGGTTCGGGACAAGCAGGTGGGACAGGCGCGTCGAATGTACATCTATTCAGGTTACAACCGTGGGCGGGGAGTGACACACGGGGGTTGAAAGCATAATATTGCTAGAATCCACCCGTACTTCTTGTCGCTTAAGCACCACCAACTCAACATGACGCTACTGCAGCTGACACGCCTTGGCCGTAATCGCAATGTTGATGCTGCCAGTGGTCAGCCCGTGATGCCCTCGCGCCGGCCATGTACAGTACAGCTCTTATCCCTGTGTGATGTCAGCACGAATTAGCATTGAGTGAAGATTGTGGCGCTGAACAAAGCTGTAACTGACGTAGTTCGAAGACTGAGGTGAAGTTGATCTAACACTGAACTAAGTCAGCACCAGTGTCGTGTATGGTCTATACGTAACGTTGTTGTATACTAGTGCGTGCGACTAACAAGCAAGGACAAAGAGTGTAGGCTGCAGTAAGCAATACATAGCTGCCGATGTACGCAGTAATGCTTAGTCATATTTTTCGAGAACGCAGGACTTCTGTACCTGCCCTTAGTCGCACAGTTTTCCTTCGGCCCAAATACGGCTCGAGTCGATATTGCCATTGCATCGACTGAGGTGGTGGCCTAGGATCCGATTACCGTCTCAGTCGCCGTGTGCACTCAGGCGGCATGCGTTTTCCAGCTTGAACGTGGTCTTTTTATCTGTTAGCTGCCGTGGACTGGCGTCCCCCCTGATGTATTTTAGCTATGCGTCTTTTCCATTGATCGTGGTCGACAATAAGCGTGGCCAGATACCGGAAACACAGCCACTTCAATATTTTCTTTCTGGTGCACCCCGTACGCATCTCCACGATGCCTGTAGTCTTCTTAGGAGAGTCTCTTGCCATGTCATGGTCAACAGGAGACGTAGGGAATAGCGTTATTGCCAAGGAACATGAGCTGCCAGCAAGATCGAAAGCACAAAGTTGATGGTTCTGTGTCAATGTAGGAGATACCTCGGTAAGCATATAGTTGAGGAACGATACTCCCGTCACCATGTGATATGTGATACCCACTTGAGGACAACCTGGTTGATTGTAGAGTGTTCAAAACCCCAGTTTACTCCCAATCAAGCCTAGTGCAGCCTGTCTCTTTTGCTTCGCCACGAATTTACTAACATCATTACTCCAACTACTGCTTGCTTCAGCAGTCTTGTCCATACTATCAGTCGCCAGCCCCAGATTCTCTGTCCTCTCCTGGATCTGCCTCTGCATGTATGCCCAATACCCCTCTTGACTCTTGTCCGCTGGGGGCGGGCGCCCAGTCCTAGCTGCCTCCCGTTGTCGTTCGAACTCGGCATCTTGTTGTGCACGCATTTCGGCGACCATACGCTTGGATGGCGGCCTATCACCACCGCCAATGAGGACATCCATGTCCGCCGGCGTGATGTACTGTGTACCAGCTATCCATTGAAGGTTGCTGATGGTTGGTCGGGGTATTGCTAACTTGCTAGGGTCGAAGAGCTTGTCGTTTGACTCTGGCAGTGGTTGATTCGCTCCCCAGACTGACGCGACCGATAACTCTGAGGGACCTTTCCAGCCGACAACGTCACCAGAGTTGTTGATGATGGCTTGGGGTAATCGTTTCACATCGAACATGCTGTTTAAGCGTATGGTGCCGAGTTCCTTCAAAGCTGGAATCGAGTATGCACGAGCAGAGCCATCACCAAACAAGCCAACGAGAGCATAGCCTCTTTGCTCAAATTGTGTCACAGCGGCAGTATCGCAGAACACAGTATCAAAGGCCTTTGACGCACCTTTTGCGGCCGCGGGTTTAAAGATGTGAATTGATGAGACAGTCGTCACAACTAATACACCAGCCACTTTCTGGCCTTGTTGAAGACCTGCCATTGCCTGAGGAGTTGCCAGAGCAGGATTGCCTGTGTCTGAAATAATGGGAGATATCGAGATGACTTTTTCATCCGGATGCGACACAGCACCAACGAATTCGACAGTAAATCTGCCACTTTGAGAAGGCAGGATTTTGAAAGTAGCTATTCGCCCATTGCTAGTACCCACGAACATGGCGATCGAGGAATAATCTTTGTGTGTTAGTAGAGCTGATTTTCGTTTTGATGGGTAACTTACCGTCGCCATCGAGTGTCAAAATACCGAACTCGATGACTGTTGGCCATTCTTTTGATGCACTTTGACTGGATCTGCTTCCTCTGATACTACCAGAGCGTTTTACGACCAATTCGGCAAGCGAAACAGTATGTATGATTGCTGGTCCTCGCAGGTCAATAACAGTAATCCAACCATTCTCATATCCTGCGGCCAGGAAGCCGATGCTCGATAATCTGAGTGCCGTTACTGGTCCTTGCTGATCATTGGTCAATGTAAGAGGAAGGAGGCCTTCCCTCAAGCTCGGGTCGGCTCGCCTTGTGATGTTGGTCATGTGCCCAGGCCCTTCATTTTCCGCTGTATTTAGTGGAGGCTTACCGAAGTCTTGATTACGATTCAGCCGAAAGACGACAACCTCACCTGAACGAAGCCCAACTGCTAACTCACCGGTTGCTCCGGACATAGCCATTTGTGTAACATGAATATCATCCCACCTACCTACTGCACGGGCAAGATCTGCTTGAAGAACATTTCCATTCTCAATTTCATCTCCACTTCCGATGTCCCAAACGCGTATGGTACCATCCGCGTGTGCGGTAAGTATGACATTACGATTCTCAAAGCGTTTCATAGGTTTGATAGCTTCCGCACCACCTAGTAAGAACTTCGGACCCTGCTGCCGCGATTCTTTCAGGCCGAGCCATCTAGTCCGGTCCATATCCGCAAGTGCAAATTTGGTCACAAACGGATGCACCAAGGATAAAGAGACGTGTAGCATATTCGTAGGCGAAATAGGATATCCTGTCGGGAACGACAATGTTGTTAGTTCGCCGGATGACAAGACTGCAATGATGGCTATTGGGTCATGAGAGCCTGCAAAATGCGGTGAAGATCGAGGAATTACGAGAAAATCAGTGACTCTCGCATTTGGAGGTGTGGGAAGGATATGGGTCCGCTTTGGGTTGCGGAAGAAGTTGGTAAGATAATCCCAAGATGAAGTCTGGTAGTTTGGTGTGAGGCCTAGCTCAATGAACGTCAGACCTGGCGCAGGAGCAGTTGGTGCACGGCCGCCTACGAGTAGCAAGCCGGTATCGTCTGGATTCTCCTTTGAGCACCATACTATCTTATTGTATGGTTCTTTGATAGCAGTTGCAAAACTACCAGGCTGCAGGTTCGCACCACTACCTGGAACGTTGACCGCAACATCTTCGACCGTCCTCGCTTCAATAATCCGGCCATCTCGTGGATCCCAAAACAGCAGACTTGTGTCAGCGTGTGCGGTAAGGACAAATGTGCCGGTGGGATGCCAGATCGCGTGAGTCAAGGTTGGTGCTCTTGCCTGTGATGCTGTTCTCGAATCTTGTGTCCCGCCAGGTGCTCCTCTCGGTATTTCGTAGTGAAAGAACTTTATTGCTTTGTTCTGCTTGAAGGAGTATATGACTGCACCTTCAGAATAACCGATAAGCATCGAGCCAATATCTTTCGGGTGGAATTGCATGCAAACAATAGGCAGCATAGCTGCGCGTGGGTTTCTTTCCCGCCATAGATTGGGTATCTTGAAGGGCGTCAGGGTTTCTCGGTCCAAGTCGTAGGCAACAACATCACCTGCAAAGAGTCAGTTACGATGCTACCTCTACGCATAGCTGAACGTACCATTCTGAAGCCCGGTCAAGCAATAGTCTAGGCTGGGATCAGTAAGCAAAGCTGTGACCTGACCAGGAGGTGAATATGTCGCTATCCTCTTGTTTGTCTCCAAACTAAATATGGTGATATTGTTCTTGTTGTCAAGCACTATCAACTTCTCACCACAAAACTGGATATCTCTGATCGAAGCTCTTCCCTGAAGGTTGAATGTCACACATACGCGTCTCTGACCAAATACGTAGACCTGTCCTGTTCCGAATTGAGTATCGTTGGTTCCAACGGCAAGCAGAGATTGAACAGGCTCATATGCGAGTGCTGAAACTTGAGAGTTGATGCCATATCGAGCGAGCTATTCAATTAGCAACATGTACACCACGCCAACCTTACCACTTGCTTACATCGTCAAGCATAAAGAACTCGGCTGCTATGCCTTGTGATAAGTCGTTTTGCACGCCTGCCTGCTTACCACGAAGGAATTGAGCCATGTTGAAGATTCAACCGGACATAAACTTGAGTCACTCTAACGAGGAGATTTAAACATGTAGTAGTGCCCGAACATCGTGGGTTTACACTTGTTGGCTTTACTCGTCCAGAGTGACTTTCTACGTGAAAGGTGACGCGCAGGGATCCGTGTTTGCATGTTGATCTCAGCCATTTCACTTTTACACTAACTCAATATTATTTCAAGTTCCGCCGCTTTTATTGCCTTTCCTATTACCTTTCACTCACCCTCTACCTACCACAATGCAACGAATCAAGCTACTGTACACCATATTCTCACCCATGCTAACGACCACCTCGCATATGCGAATCGATATACATTGACCAACTACGAGTAGATTTCAAGCTAGGCACAGTGTGATATCGATCAACGTCTCTGCTCCCCTCGAATTCGAGTTGCCTTCTCGTACGAATATGCTCTGCTATGTTGACTAAAGACTCCGCCTACACTAACTGCGTCGAAGGCAGCTCGAGTTTCGCTTGCGATGAATGCGCACTAGTATCTTGATGACATATCTAACAAGCCGCATGTTGAGGGTCAGTCGTGATGACTCTGATTCAGTTTCTTAATGAAGCATGTACCAACTCCCCAAATCAGAAGCAAAGTCTTGCATTATATATTAACGACATATCAACTTGAAGCTGACTTCAATCTCCATCGCTGTAGAGAGTGAAAACCATCTGCCCCTGACTGCCCATCCGAGTTCAACTGACCTTCGGCATCAATATTCACTTTGAGCCCGTCACCGACTTCCCTCATGTGCTCGACACTGTCTAGGCGACCATAGCCCTCTTTCATATATTCTGATAACCCGCACCAGAGCATGGGGAGACTGGATGTTTTCCATGGCTTCCTACTTCCTCCGAGCCCACGTTTACGATTGTGGACTTGGCATTGAAAAATGGTCGAGACCAGGAGCCCAACAGTCAACGCGCAAAGGACCACAGGCAACGCGAGCCATGCCCACACCACTCCCACGCATGTCTGGTTGACCAGAACGACGCCATTGACCGGTTCGCTATTTGACACATCACCCTCACTTCGAAACATGCTGTTGATTGAAGTTGTGAGGCCCTCCACAACTTGAGTAACAGAACTGACATTGACTCTGCCTCCGAGGTTCCATAGAACTTTTATCCAATCATCTCCTGTCCCTCTTCGCCACATTCCATAATCGAGCCACACTTGTTGGGGACTGTCTTTCGAACCGAACATGGAGCCAAGCCCAGCTTCGAGCGCTGCACCCGGGCCCGAGCCGAGACTAAAAATGCAGGCTGGATCGTAGTAAAGGTAGTCCCAGGCGCCCTTGACTTCAAAGGCATAAACGATACGTACATTGGGCAAGCCGATCATGGCTGTCAACATCGTCTTGGGTCCTTGCGAGGTCTGCGAGCCTGTACAGTCAGTTCCCGCCACGGAGGAGTGATTTCCAATAGCATAATATCCCCAGTCATACCTATTCAGCACAGTTTGGTCCTTGACATTCTCGTCAAAAGTACTGTTCGCAACCCGCACGTCGCCGTACGACAGGATACATGGTGTAAGTGAAACGTGAGCCGCGAACGGTGTCACCACACAGTGGCCGCCCAAATAGGCCACATCATTTGTAGTGTAACCGTCCGGACAGTTTGTCGTGGTGGCGAGGATCTCAAATTCAAATACAGGTTGGGGACCAAGGTACGTTTCGCGTAGAAATTCTGCGGTTGCCAGCGCGCACGGTGAGGTTATATTGAATCCCGAGGGTAGAGTATAGTTCCAGTCACCAGTCATGCCGCTGGTGGGTGCAAGCCGACCACTTCCTGCTACACTACTTGAGATGTCTTGAACTGATGAGCACATTGCCAGTGTACTGTAGGCGATATCGTCGACGTGCGTGAAGGTACAGTTTCCGGATGGACAGAACATCGAAACTGCTACTGTTGCATTGGGGAAAGGGTTGAGCAGGCCTTGAAAGAACGCACCAGTCATCCTCGGATCGAGCATGGTACCCATTGATGAATATCCAGACCCTGTTGTATAATTATTGCTCCGGACGATTCGGGCTGTCTGGCCCTCGTCAGGAATGGGACAACTGTAAAAGTGGAGGACTTGTTGCGTGAACGGATCAACAGCGATTGCGATGACTGTAATCACTGCGCCCAAGGTACTGAGGAAATTCGAGGGCCTTTTGACGATGAGCCCGCAGGCGCCCCATGGACCACGACTTGCTGAGTCGAACCGGTCAAAATCACTGAGCGCCTGAGGCCGCTCGAACCAGATCCATTTTAATTCACCCAGGCATTCCGCAACACAGAACAGCAGGCCCACTTTTATTAGCGAACTGAAGATCGAGACCAGGGTGTTGATGCCGAGTAGAGAAGGCCATTTCGGTAGCGGCTTGTCTTTGCGTAGAATGAGGAGAACCACCAGCGACACAAGGTTCGCAAGGGCGAAAAGCACACATAGACATTCACCAGTCCAGGAAAAGCCACAGCCTTCGGCTCTTTCCTTGTGCTTTGAGTCAGTCTCAGAGACTTTATCCTGCTGTGGCAATGAAGTGTATTGACCTCCAGGTCGAGACTGTTGGACATGTATGACGCTCGTTGCCGGCACTGGCTTGCGAGCGATATTATGCATATTATGACGAGCGGTCGAATCGTGCCGTAGCTGAGATTCTTCATCCATACTCACGACACTGGTGTGTAAGACGTTGAGATCGTGGCAGTCAAAAAGTTCGTAGTAGCTCTATTTGAGCAAGATTGGCCGTGGTTGTTGGTGGGCTGAAGAACGTCTTCGCCCCCAATCAGGCTGAGACACATTGGTGGCTTTGTGGCTTCCAGCGCGCCAAAGAGCTACCTAGCGAATTTGAAGAAGCCTAAAAGAACCTGGTATCCTGCTTGCAGTGATGTTCTTGCTTTAACGTACGTTTTAGTGCGACGCCTTCGTTGAGCAGCATCGCAACAGCTAACATCAGTGCCAAAACTCAGGGCTGGGTGGGGTTGGGTCCATCCTCCGGATGGGCCGGGTCGAGCCAGGGGCGGAATTCATTGGTGATCCCCCGACAACTCCGAACCTTATTCGAAATTGAGGGCAATATTGAATTCGATCAGGTCGCGTTATGTGTTACAGGCGATGTAGGCGGCGACTCAAAACGACTAGAACGACGAGGAAATTAGTGCTTCTTAGGTGCGTACTTATCTTAGGCCCACTCTGGGCCTCCAAGTGGGTCTCAGATATCACCGCAGTCTACGTGAAATTCGAGGTGGTCAAATTAAATGTTGGCGATGCCTCATCGAGGAGTACACCCTACGTGAGCTAGACGTCAATTAAAAATTGTAGGAATGGGCAAAAAGTGCTTGTACTGCGACCTGTGGTGTTATCTGAGACCCACTCTGAGCCTTCCCTTTGAGCCTCGGACAGGCAGTGGACACGATGCAACCCCTACTCATCTCCGCTAGCAGTTCTACGTCAGTAAAGCTGCATTCTTATGTTTAATCCTACATCGATCTCCAAATAACAGAAGCCACGAACGCAGGCCAAACCAGTTCAGAGGGTGATCGTGAACTTGGGAGTCTGTTCCGTATCTTCGGACTTTTTATTCATAGATCGCAACTCTGCCAAACACAGGACGGGCTTGGTACGTTTACAGAAATGTCAAAGCTTTCAGGCACGTAGGAAAGATGACGTGGAGCGTGCCGTTGCTGATTTTCGTGCTATCTACTCGGGCCTGACAGTGGGTGCTCCCACGTGCCGTTAGGGTACCACGTCCCAGGCTTGGTATAATCGCCGTACCAAATTCCTCCCAACGGTTTAGTTCCCGTGAAGGCGAAGCGAAAGAAAACGGGATCGTCGACGTCAACGCCAACGCGTGACCAGTTGAACGTGCTCTGCAATGAACTGCCTACCCCTTGGTAACGTTCGACATCATTGACCAGTACACTCACGCCATCGAACCCGCCAGCTAGTGCAGGCATAGAGAAAAGAATGTCTTGAGAATGAAGAACAGGTTCTAAGACCTGTGGAAGGACACTTCCGAGCTGACCGTCTTCACGGAGGGCTTCCGCAGTCTGCAAAATGCTGGCAAATCCCCATCGAGCAATTCCGTTGATAAACAGTCCAAACAAAATTCCCTGGAAGAGGAGGCTAGGTCGAGTCTGAAGCGATGTGCCTGGAAGCAGTAGTAACGCAATGATATAGTGGTGAAGGCGCAACTGTAACCCAGGAATCGCTGCTAGACAACTAATGACAATCCCCATACCAAAATATAAGCCAAGGTAGTGCAGCAGTCGCCCCTCGTCTCTGAAGCCACGAGCCTGGTTGGCGCCAGCAACTGTGATGCCCAATATGATGATTATTAAAGCGGTGATGGCTCCTGGCTGCTGTCCTAGGTCATGGCTGGTCAGTCTTGAAATTGGAATATTATCGAACATATTCAAGGCGCCAATCCAGCAACCACCAAGCCAGAGGATGGTCTTTTCCAAATGAGCTTGCAAGCCTTGCAGAGTGTACCAGAGGCAATATCTATACAAAAACCACACAACAAATACTGTGGGTAGGAAGCGCTCGAATGCAAGTGACAACACGCCTGGAAAGTCTGAGGAGAAAGGTGGATCACTGGCAAGCGCAACCTGAAAAAACACAATGACGAAGCTCGAGACAACAAAAACGCTCGTGGATGCCGTCAGCATCGATACCAGGCCTGACGCTATCACAGACGTGCCGAGAAGGCGCCAACGTGGATCAGCACAGCTCTTGCTAGTACTGGACAGGGAGTAGGTGAGCGGGAACCTAGGCTGGAACCCAAGACTTGCTATACCATTCCTGTTCGATGCGGCAAAGTGATTGTGTTCGCCTTGACGAGAAAGAATGCCGCATCCACCATCCTCGTTTTTGAAGATACCAGCATGTATGGCTGAGGCACAAATGAATGAATCTCCTCGGTAAATCGCAGCGCCCACGGCGCCGTCACCAGTGGATGAAGGTCCCCCTATGACCATGCTGCGATAGACAATCTCTTGATTTCCAATGGTATGCGGTTCCAAGACCCGAACAGAAGCACAGTTCGAAGGACATCTGAAGGTGAAGTTCGCGTCATCGAAGGGCTCACAGAGCTTACCATCGAGGCCACAGAAAGTTGTGTTCGGCCATAGCCGTGTCTCGCAGGCCAGACGTACTGGCTTGAGCGCGGAGCTTTGGTAATTCGATATGCTAAACACCATGCTAAACGCCAACAACCAAACGACGACAACCACGACGATATCCGAATTGACCATCCTTCTAGGGAACCATGTGGACAAGACATGTCGCGGCCAAGATTGCACCTTTGGCAGGATTGGCTTGATAGTCTTCATTCGAGGAGACAACGGCCCCGACAGCCAGTCCACTAGTCCAGCAAAACGTGTATTACGCACCGCTGCTCTGAACTGCTCTCCATTTCGTTGTGATGAATCTTCAAACCATCCCAGTCTTCTCGACAGTACGTCGTTGGTCGGGTTTTGCGGCACGGGGCTCGTTACTGGAGAAACAGACAGAGAGCTGGGCCTTGAACGATTGAGGTATGCGTTTTCTGACTCCTCAGGAGAATCTGGATAGAAGTCTCCGTGAGGAACGTGCTGTGAAAGTTTCATGTCGAGCATCGAAGGTGAAGCAGGCTCATTCTGCGGCTTTCCGCCCCAGATCTTGCACAATATTCACTTCACGCGTGGTCAATAGTGTCATGTCGGTTTCATTAGCATGGTGAAAGGAGGTAGCGCGTTTCTGCACACCTAGAATGTAGTGCAGCCATTTCTTCCCGCTTCGAAACAAGGCTTGCATGAGTCGTAACACCTGCGCAGATTTGCAGGCGGACACTTTTCCAGGATGTTGAGTGCCCTCCCGCTGCCGGTGACTCCACAAAAACTCACGCGCCGATGGGCGCTTGATTCAACGAATCACGCATCCAATTGTGCTCCACACGTACTTATACCTGCATTTCTCACCTCGAGCACCTTCTGTATGCACGACGATGTTCATCTCCTCATTCGCTACCTGTTGAGATGATACACAGTGAAATGGTAGAAATCCTATTCTGAACATGGTGGTTACCACAATGATATGGTCTTTCGCCTCGTATATCGATGAAAGATTGCATATTATTCCTACAGCAGCGAAGATGGTGGACGACACCCCTGTTCAGATTAGCGGGTTGAAGTGAGCGAACCAATGCTATTGTTATTGGCCACCGCGCCACCTTTACAACACATTAATTTTGACTTTTCTGTCGCTTGGTTGGTCTCAAACCATTGTACAATGACCTAAACAAGCGTCCACGCCGAGTTGGCATGAATCCGAACCTCGCTACTTATGGCCCAGACCAAGTCTTACTGCGGCCATGGAGACCCGTCCTTTCAAGCCCTGTCACATGCACTTTGTGGCATCGTGCCGGTGTTTCAAGTTGCTCCATGGTCAACCACAATGAATGCCATGGGCGCCACACAGCCAGTTCAATGTACGCCTCATACCCGAGTACTCGTCGCCGCGTATATGACGAATAGCTTTCACCATGATTTGCTTCGATTCTAAGATTTTTGACGCCAGTGACTGACCTAATGTTATTGCCATAAACAGAAATGGGAAAGAAATGGTGGTTTTTGCCTACAAGGTTGGGAAGTGGTACCAAAAGGTGGCTTGCGAAACGCAATGCTTTTCTGCGATCAATTGGGTTTGAGCTTCCCTTCATTTGTGGCTACTGTCAAGACGTTGGAGAAGAGCCGAAAGCGATCGTACGTACCTCTGTTTCGTTGGCCTTGGCAAGATGTGGAATTCATATTCTACCAATACTGGTGTCGGTGACAATACTTTCGCTCAATCTCCGCAATTCATACCTCGGGAGAGGCCTCCCAGGTAGCATCATCGACCCTTCTATCAACATTGCTCTTCTTCAAGTGGCTGCAAAGATCCAGGAGTTGTTAATGGTGGCCAGTGTAACCGCGGTCGTCATGCATGTTCTGCGTTCAGAATTGATCCATGGAGAAGGTCTACCGCTCGGCATCGTGGGTGGTGGTTTTCTGTATACCTCTCTCAGCTACTTCTGGTCGCCAGAGTTTTGGGGTTCCCTCCATAGCAAATGTTCACTGTTTGCACGAATCCGCGTTTATGGAGTCATCCTATTAGGAGGCCTCATCGCTTCATTTGCAGGGCCTAGCACAGCTGTATTGCTGATCCCTAGAGAACAACCTTGGCCGGCGGGAGGTTCAACTATTTATATGCCTGGACCCTCAACTGCATGGTGGCCATCATCGATCAGTGGAAACAGTTCATCTAGAGCACAGACTTGTGAGTCTCAAACCTCCCAGTCGAATCCTGTCTGTCCTGACGACACATACTCCGCACTCTGGACTGCTCGGAACTCGATCGACATTCTTGGTCAGAAAACATACATCGAGGACACTCATCAGAATCTCACAACTGGGTTCTCATTTGGACCCTCCACGATTGATGTGCCCAGTAACTTCGATCTTTTACCCACTCTGCGGCATCATGGCAGTCATAGAGGCTTTGCTTGCGAAACCACCACTTGGGGTCTACGTACCGCAGAAGCAATGTTTCAGGCAAAACTTAAACAGGATTGGATTGATGAAGCATTTGCTATTCCCTACCAATTTCTTAAATACGGCCCAAGTCTCAGTCAGTACAAGTACTTCGGTTCGATGGAAATGTCAACAGAAACTCGAATTCCAGCAGTCCGAGCCGCATGCTCCGCAGCAAGGGTATTATCATATTCAAACACATCCATGCTCTTCCCCACATTATCACAAGCTTCCTGCTGGACGTCTGCTTCCTCGTCGCTTGCAGAAGTTACAAGCCTTAACACGACGGCAACGAACCAAGTGCGCGTTACATGGGTGCCACTCTCTTCAGAGGTAGGCAGTGCCAGCGGGGGAATCGTCGTAGAGGTACCTTCAGTATTGGAGCAGGACTCACGGGCTGTGATAACATGCTCCCTGGATGCACGATGGACAAACGGTACCATCTTCGTCTATCATCTTGAAGATCAGAGCAGCATTGAAAAGATCGCGCACCAGATCGTTGTTGCCACAGCCTTACTCGATGCACCAGTTCCTGCGAGCAGATGGCGTCCTGGGTATAGTGACTTCAGTCCAGTCATTTCCAGCCCATCCTCCCAAAAGATCGTTTTCGATAGTGCATGGCTGAAGATTCTGACACAATCCACTAATTCAGCCGACTTACAAAGTGGTAGTCGGAACATGGACATGTTGGAAAGAATTCTGTCCGATTACACCTATACTGGAGGGACCCCGAGTTCTGCCCAGGCACAAACCGACCAATGGAACCAAGATTCTCCCGGCAAGGTAAACCGCACAGTCGCACTAGAATGGTGGCTTTCTCTTTTAGTCACAGACGGTCTATCACGACTCGGCAGTGCAGAAGTTCTAGATACAACAGGCCCCCAAACAAACTGGACTCTCACAAACTACCAGAAGGCCGCCAACTTCCGCAACGAGCTCTTCAGCAGCAGAGCCGCACTCTTACGCCCGAATTCCACAGCCATCATCGAAGAAAAAGTCACCATCTCAATCGGAGGCTACTCATACATATCCAGTTCCATAACAGACTATCTCTCCGCAGCTCTCCTCTTACTCCACATCCTCATGGCCCTAACACACACAGTATACACAGTCTGGTGGACGCACCGCTCCTCAAGTTCCTGGGACTCTTTAACAGAACTCCTAGTGCTGATGCAGAACTCCAAGCCCCCGACCAACGCCCTCACGAACGCAGGTGCAGGGATATCCCACTTAAATACATACTCCAGAAGAGCAGCTGTGCGCGCTATCAAAACATCGACTGACAATCCAGAAACTAAACAGAAAGTCGAACTCGTGTTTAGCAGCGATGCGGACTGCTATCCCATCGATGACAGCGCACTAGAGCAAGGCATAGGACCAGGCACGCTCAGACGGAGTTACAGGCTGGAATCGGTCAGCAGTGTTCATTCGAAAAGTCCGCTGCTCGCCGCTGACGACGTCGAGTTCGCGAATCTGGATCCGACGAGTGTAAATACGATGTTGGACCATGGGAGCAGAACAGGAGGTCCGCGACGCAGAGTGCTGAGTAAGGTTTTGCCTGATGTCAAGTATCGATGAGACAGGCGTGAATACCTACTTATCCAGGGGGTCCTTCGTGCATGTAAACTGTACACTATTTATTAATGATGACCATGAACTTTCACACGATTCTCCAGAGTCTTTTTGCGCGCAGCTCGGGTGATATTCATCTAACTACAAAATTAGCAGCTCGCTGAATATGTGATGCATTTCATGCTCTACTCGACTCAATAGCTCTGCATGATGATCCGACTTGAACATCAAGGGCGAGCTCCCGGAAGTACTGGCTACGTATTGAAACACCTGCCATATCAAGCGTAGAACTTACAGGGGTCTGAAAACACTTGGGGGATCTCAAGCCAGATATTCAGCTAAATATTTGCATCGAAGGCCATCAGCGGGCACGAGAAGCATCATCTACTATCATAGTTCATCAGTCATACACATTAACACTATCGGTCCTCAAACCTCAGGTAACCTTCGCCTTTGCCAGCGAGCCCTGTAACTCCCTGCCCTCTCCCTCCGAATACAAAAACCGGATCACGACCCATTTGGAAACTCAATCGTCTGCTGCCCTCGTCTCGCCGGCTCAGGCATCTGCTCAGCCTTGACATCCGGAGCCCTAGGAATATCACTCTTACTTCCAGGAGAGATGAGAACGTACTGTCTGCCAACAGAATCCCTCGCAGCTTCGATAATCATCTTGACACTGAGATTGCGATTCACTGCGTCCATGAATACGTCGAATTCATCAAGACAGCGGATTGGACTGCCCATGGCTTCCCACATGGCCAACAGCAGGCATATTTGTGAAAAGGATTTCTCACCGCCGGAAAGTGTCCTTGTGTTACGACCCTCACCATTACGTTTCGTGATGTCAGGCTCGATGGACAGTTCGAGCAGTCGTTTGCCATGGTTCATATTGATATTACCTCTGAAGCCTCTCGCTGAGAGGAGATAGGAGAATGTAATACGAGCGCGTGATGTGATGTGGTGGCGGAATAGGGCCCATCGGTCTTTGCGATCCTTGAGACTGCTAAGGAGCATGTCTTTCGCTTCGGTGTTGTTGTCAAATTCCTTCTTAGCTTCTTTGAAAGCATTGGTAGCCTTCAAATGATTCTCAGCTGCTTCTGCAAGCGTAAAGCCGACTTCGGCGGTGTACTTTCGTTGCTGCTCTTTCAGGCGGCCATGCTTAGCTAGCAATTCTTGATGTGTCACGTTTGGAGGTACATTTACCCGAGCAGCGAACTCAGTCGCTTTGGCAGTACTTTCCTCTAGGACTTGAGCATGAGTCGCTCTATCTCGATCCATCCGTTCCCGATCTCTTCGAGCGTCTTCGACCCTTGCTACGGCATTGTTCTTATCGCGCAGCTCTTTGGCTCGAATTTGATCTGTTTGACGATGTGCCTTCTGTGCCGCCTCAAGCTGTACTTGGATGTTCTGATACTCGGCGTCAAAGTCACTCACTCGCTGTTGGCAGGCTCTTAGTTCTCGCTTCTTTTCATCTTGAGCTACGATCGCATCTTTATATTGATCTTCGAGTAGCGCTTTTTGACCTTCAGTTTCCTTCAAATTTTCACGGAGGGCCTCTAATCTGCCACTCTCGACATTGTCTTCTTTGATGGCGTTATCAACGGCTTCGACTGCATCCTCCGCAGCCTGAACAGCAATATTGAGTTCTTGTTCACGCCTTGTATGACGCTTAAGAGCTTGTTCTGCTTTAATCTTCTCAGCACGAGCACTCTGCCAGGATTTATGTGCTGCCACTGTCTGCAGCCGTGTTTCTTCGATTGCACGTCTTCGCAAGGCGATGGTGGCTTCAAGATCCCCTTTCATTCTTGGTTGACCTTGCCATTGATTTACAGGGTCTTGAGCTGGTTCTCCGGATGCAGTATATTTGAGCAAAATACCTGATCGTTTGTCGTTTGGATTGAAGGCAAAGCAACCACGAACGTTGCGCAGTCGGTCGTTATCATACATCGTACTGGTTGCTTCTTGAAGATCACCAATCAGCAGTTGCTGCTCAATGGCATGCTGTATGATGAGATGCTTCTTGATAGCTTCATCTTCGATAGTTAACACTCGTAGGACTGTGTCAAATCGTTCATCAGGTTCTCTAGGAACTATAGGCTGTGAGTTGCCGATGAAGATGTCAGCATCACACCTCGCTTGATCTTTCAGCTTGCTCAGCAGATCAGAATCTCGCTTGTTGAAGACTAGGAAAGCGGATAGGGTGCCACCAAACATTCTTTCCAGTATCGAGGACCATTCTGGTCTTGTCAGTTTAACATATTTGCCAATTGGACCTATAGGTTTGCGTTCCCATCGTGTCTCTCTATCTATCAGCTGTAGTAATCGGTCAGTATTTTGTCTGAAGGCGGTTGATTGACGGTCTCTATTTGCTTGTAGGTCTTTGAGTCTTGCTTCTTCTTCTGCGAGCTCTTTTTCACGTCCTTTGTGCTCAGTCTGTCTTTCCCTCTCAAGTCTCAGGTGATCTTGGATAGTATTGTCTATCTCGGCTCTGCCGCTACGATGACCGTCGAGGTCTGCCCGGGCTTGTTGGAGATTGTCCTTGGCGGTTTGTAATTCCTCAAGCCTTCGAGCGGCACCGCCTCCATTGAGCTCCATGAGGCGTCGCTCCTCCTGTTCAATATCTTGCTTTGTTTTGGCAATACTATTGTTCTGGTTGCCAATATCATCTCTCAGAGCCCGAGTCTCGGCCTGTGAGTTGTTCATTGCTTGTTTTGCTTCATCCCTCTTCTCTTTCAAATCTTGATGTTCAGCGTGTGCACGTGTTAGAGATTGATTGACCTCCTCCAGTGCTCGTCCTGAAGCTTGGTGCTCTTCGTCCACTCGCTGATACCGAGTGTCAAGATCATCCACATTTGTTTGAGCCTCAGCAATCTTTTCATCAGCTTGAGCAAGTTGGTCGACATATCCTTGGAGAACAGCTTCCAGATCTTCAATTTGTTTCCATGCTATTTGGCGTCCTAGATCTCTGATTCTATCTTTGAGACCGGCCCTCTTCTTAGCATTCTCCTGTATGGCTTTTGCTTCATTCATTTTCGTTTCCAAGACTTTAATATCGTCCTCGTTTCTTTCCAACTTCTGCCGCATCTGTTCCAATGATTCACCAAGGAGGTTGTAATCCTGGTCGAGCTGTTCTAATTGCACGCCCTTCAAGAAGAACTTGTACTTCTCAGCAGCATTTGAGGAGGTAATAAACGAGCGGGCCATGTCTTGGGATAAGACATTCAGAGGATTGTCGATCTGCAGGTTGAAATGGTCGAGAATCGCTTCCAGGTCAGCCTTCTTAGTAGATACGATACGACGACCGCCTTCACTTCTGATCTTATATCCACTTGTTCCAGCTCTTGAAAAATGACGTTCAATCTCGATGATGTCGCCATATTCTTCTGGCATGAATGCACCTTCACCCTGGTTCTTGACTCTGCATATAATTCTTGAAGCGTCGGCACCTTCTTTGATAAAGCGTTTCAGACTGCCTCCTCGATTGGTAGCAGATGCCTTGCCTCCTAAGCACAGTATGATAGCAGTGAGGATAGCACTTTTGCCGCTTCCATTTTTACCGCATATGAAATTGATTAAAGGACCGAGTTCGAATGAGAAGTGCTTGTGACACATAAACTCGTAGATTTCGACGCTGTCAAGGATACCATTCTCTCTCGCAGTGTTTCCATTTTCCCTGTCTCTCGCCTTCTTTTCTCTCAGAACTTGTGTAGCGACTTCTCTTGCGGTGCTATCGTCGGAGTCATCATCAACGTCGTCTTCGGAGAGGTCATCCAAGTGGCTCCCATCCCTGTGATCTTGTTCCGGCGTCGTATCAGAGTTCCTTGTAATTCGTCTTCGCTTGCGCCCAGCGGAGGCTTGTGAGCTCAAGTCATTGTGTGGTGACGAACTAACGACAGATTCTTCCTCGTCAGAATCGAAATCTGCCGTCCGTTTATGTCGAGACATGGCTGTAACGGTATTCTATGGGGCGCCAACCATGTATTGCGGTTCCATTAATGTGAGGAGCATTGACACGGATATTGACGCGGTGTGGGCAGGCATAACGCGTCTGAACCAGGAAACGCGTCGTCACGAGCATTGAAGCACTTCCGAGGTGATGGAAATTTAGAGTTCGGCGATAACGGAGTTGCAAAGTGACTGACGAAAGTTCGTAGAACCAATGTATTCCGTGTACAGACAGTGATATTCATTGACACCAAACTACAGCAAACTCTTTATAAACATGACAACTGCTGTGAAGGAGCCAGAGAGGGCCAGAGTATGTATTTACTTGTCTTCCACCACAGTCTGAAGCTAATCCTTCTGCCAGCCAAGTGTGCTGCGATCGATTATTGCCGGCTCAACAGCCGGCGCTGTCGAAATCTCTATCACCTATCCTTTCGAGTTTGCGAAAACAAGATCGCAACTCAATCAGCGGCTGCCAAATTCCGAAAAGCTTCCATGGCCAAAGTTTCCGTCCAAAGAGTGGTACGCTGGATGTACTACACTGATTATTGGAAACTCAATCAAGGCTGGAGTTAGATTTGTCGCTTTCGATACGTACAAGAGCCTGCTGGTGGATGAAAATGGCAAGCTGTCTGGACCTCGAACAGTCATTGCTGGTTTTGGAGCAGGTTTCACAGAATCACTGTTGGCAGTCACACCGTTTGAAAGTATAAAAACACAATTGATTGACGATCGAAAACGGCCACAACCACGAATGAATGGCTTCCTCCACGGTTCTGCCGTCATTGCGAGAGAACAAGGAATTAGAGGGTTCTTCAAGGGGTTCGTCCCTACAACAGCAAGACAAGCAGCCAATAGTGCTGTAAGATTCGGTACTTACACCTGGCTCAAGCAGATAGCTGAGTCTTACACGTCGCCTGGTGAAAAGTTAGGTACTATCAGCACATTTGGCATAGGAGCTATTGCTGGAGCTGTAACTGTCTATTCCACCCAACCCATTGACACGGTCAAAACCCGCATGCAGAGTCTTGAGGCAAAGAAATTGTACAAGAACAGTCTGCAATGTGGTTGGAACATTTTCAAAAATGAGGGTCTACTTACTCTTTGGAGTGGTGCTACACCCCGTCTTGGTCGGCTTGTGCTGAGTGGTGGTATCGTGTTTGCTGGATACGAGAAGACTATAGAACTGCTGGACACCCTCGATCCGGAGAAAAAGTACATATAGGAGACAGAGCACCCGATCCTACGGAATATACCAAAGGTTATACAAGCGAGATCAGTACCCTGCTGACTTCTTCCATGAGAATTCGCCGAGTAATGATCATCCGACAGTCTTACTGGTTGAAAGAAAGCAATCTGATACGACATGAGCTAGAGCCTCATCCTCAGCTGACCATCACCTCGAGCAAATGATATCGTGCACCCACTTCACTGCTCGAATCTCCAGGAAATGTGCAGGTGTGATGAAATGTTGGGATGGACATCGTTACGCCATGATGCATTGCCTGAGTGGGGACACTTGCTTTCCACTCGAAGACGCGAAACTGGTGACCGAGGAAGCCATCGTACATGGTACGATCGACCGTCAGCGTTCGTGGTTGGATATCCTCATCATGGCTGCACCGCTTGTCAAGCACACCTACGCTCAATATTGCGAAGAACGGACATGTTATCTGAAGCCTAAGGGTGGCTCCGAATCGCGAGCCGACAAACCCTGCAAGTGGATACCTTTTTCAATCCGCCGGAAAGGTGTATCAAGTTCGCCAAGGCCAACGGAACAGCTGTCGATGCAATGATGTGGTATCGGATCGCAATTTACGGGGCGCAGAGTCAAGAACCAGGGTGAAGGTGCATTCATGCCAGAAGAATATGGCGACATCATCGAGATTGAACGTC
>Ga0181467_100168_pt1 | contig 31377 bp, 29 predicted proteins | sample InSIn5gowninarea_2_FD_119079 | JGI IMG/M metagenome (GOLD analysis project Ga0181467, IMG submission 119079) | Clean room microbial communities from NASA Spacecraft Assembly Facility at Jet Propulsion Laboratory, Pasadena, California, USA -... ... | reverse complement strand
ATCTATTTTGAGATGGAGCTTCTGCATTGAAACATTGTGCATTGCTGGGATCTGATGCGACAAAATTTGCCGTCTTCATTAGAAAGAGGCGATGTGATATGTTGTGGTTCGCTGAGCGCCGAGGTTGTTGATATGAACAAATGCCTGTCTTGTACAATGCGGCATCCGGGACCCTTGTGTGTGGTGAGTGCATGAAGACCTTGACTCCATTGTGTGGGGTGCGGAGGAGTTCTAGACGGTCTTTCTGGAATGTGCAGCGAGCATACGCGTGTGAGCATACTGGACAGTGGGAACGTAAGTCGAGTGCAGCATATTGGAGACCTTGGCACATCCTGAGTGTAGGGAAAGGATTCAATTCGTGGGGAGTGTCGGGATTGTCGCGGAGAGTGTTTCGGGTGCCGATTGGTCGTGGGATCCATCACTGGTAAGTGGATCTCTACAGTATGGATATCAACGTCTCCACACGTACATATGTATGGTGGGTGGTTTAGAACTACCGATACCCAGGTCCTGGAGTCCAACAAGTTTTACAGAATTGATGTTCCATGTAGACTGATATTACTACTACTTCACACACCACATACCTACTTTGTTCCTCCTGCACCGACCATCAAAGATCACCAAAGACATTACACTCCATGATGACAACCGTACAACCTTCGAGTACGACGGGATCAACATACCAGGCGCAAAGTTCCTCGTCGGTCTTCACGTACCACGATGCGCTCCAGGAGATCGAGAATGGCCGTCCAATCTCAGAAGTCACGGAACAGCTCCTTTCTCAATTAGATTCTTCCGAGCGTTTATCACTGCTAGATGGCGACGAGGACTTCTACACTGGCTTCCGAAATCTATTCTACGACCGCTTCAACCGCGTTCCCTACGTCTTTGGCGCCATCCCGCGCCTCGGCTTTCCAGGCGTTCGTTTCTCCGATGGCCCACGGGGCGTCGTCATGGGTAACTCGACTGCTTTTCCTGTGGCTATGGCACGGGGCGCGACGTGGGATACTGCTCTTGAAAAACGTGTCGGGCAAGCTATTGGGCGTGAAGCCAAGGCTCAGGGTGCGAACTTTTACTCGGGAGTGTGTGTCAATTTGCCGCGTCATCCGGCTTGGGGTCGCACGCAAGAAGTGTATGGTGAAGATCCTGTGTTGTTGGGTGAGTTTGGCTTGGCTTTGACGCAGGGCGTGCAGCAGCATATCATGGCTTGTGTGAAGCATTTTGCTTTGAACTCGATGGAGAATGCGCGCTTCAAGGTCGATGTGAGGGTTGATGAGGATGTTCTGCATGAGGTTTACCTTCCGCATTTCCGGCGTATTGTTGAAGGAGGCGCCGCTTCGGTCATGTCGTCGTACAACTCTGTGAACGGGGAGTGGGCGGGTGAGAACAAGACCTTACTCACTGAAATATTACGAAAGACTTGGAACTTTGATGGCTTTGTGGTTTCGGATTTCATTTGGGGTCTGCGAAACGCCACGGCTTCAGTCAAAGCTGGTTTGGATATTGAAACACCATTCAAACAGCAACGGTATATACACTTGCAGGATGCGCTAGAATCTGGAGAGCTCTCATGGAATTTCGTGGATGACATCTGTCGTAGAGTCCTGTCCAAGCAGCTTCAGTTCGGTAAACTTCTCGGGAGTAACAAGCCAGATATGTCGGTGGTTTATTCTGATAAACACCGCGCGCTAGCCAGGGAGGTCGCGGCTCGATCGGCAGTGCTTTTGAAAAACGAACCAGTCAACGGCGAACCGTTATTACCATTGAATGCAGACAAGATCAACAAAATCGCTGTGGTTGGTCGCTTGGCGAATATCGCAAATACCGGCGATAAAGGCTCTTCTCACGTCTGGTCACCACATGTGGTTACGGCGTACGAAGGTATCCAAGCAGCGTTTCCGAATGCCCAAATCGTACTTGAGGATACTGGTTCGTTTGACAAGGCGAGGTCAGCAGCTCGGGATGCCGATATCGTGATCTGCATCGTTGGATACACTGATAAAGACGAAGGCGAATATGCAGCCCCCACTTTGATGAAAGACCCAGCCTTGCGTGCAACCTTTCCACCTGCAAAGACTGAAGAGGAAAAACAGGTGCTTGCGTTCCTCGAGGGCGCCGGACCAAGAGAGAAGGACAAGAAGGTTGACTCTGTCAAGAAGGAGCAGTCCGAAGATTCTTGGAAAGCCGGAGCTGGAGGTGACCGGCAGAGTTTGCGGCTACGGACCGAGGACGTAAAATTGATACAGGCTGTCGGTCGTGAGAATCCACGGACCATTGTCTCTGTTATTGCTGGAGCTGCTGTGATCATGGAAGAGTGGAAACACACTGTCCCAGCGCTGCTGATGGGTTGGTATGCCGGATGTGAAGGTGGTCACGGTCTAATGGACGTGCTCACCGGTCGAGTTCCTGTCAGTGGCAGACTGCCTTTCTCAATACCCACCGATGAATCACATCTACCAGAATTCGATGTCGACGCTTTTAGTGTCAAATACGATCGCTGGTTCGGCCAGTCTCTCTTGGACAAGCTGAATGTTCAGCCTGCATACCCTCTTGGATTTGGGCTGTCCTATACCACCTTCTCCACCTCAAATTTACGTGTCGGCCAAGTCGATTCGTCTCCCAAAGCAGAGACTTTCGTTGTCCGTGCAAGTGTCAAGAACGAGGGAGCGCGTCCTTCGAGGTTTGTAGCTCAGATTTATGGGTGCCCCAGATTGGCTGGTTTTCCATCGCGATTGCTTCTTGGATTTCAAACTTTAGACCTTGCTAGTGGAGAGGAAAAGGTGGTGGACGTGGTCGCGTCAATTAGACCGATTCAACAGTGGCGCGACGGCCGGTTCGTTACTCGATGCGAGGAGATCGATGTCGAGCTTGCGCGCTTTGCCGGTGATCCGGATGCATTACGAGGTGTTTTACATTTGCGAAGTCAACCGGGACAAAGTGCACATCTGTGAAGGGGCGCTAAAACCGTGGCGAGTATGGCGTTTGGAAACGGTCGTTGAGATGCACGTTTTGAGTAACAAAATACAGAACATAACAATGTTCATGATGAAGCTTCTTTTCACAATTGTAATATTTTCTCCTGATTCTTCATTAGTCGTGTTCGCTTCCATCGCGGTGTTTAATCACCTGAATTCATAAGTAAAGGTCTCTGTGCTTCTCCCACCAGCTCAATCTTCTGAATGATAGTAGCAGCCATTACAATACTGTATCAAACAGTGGGAGGACAATCATCAAGCTATCTGGCTTTCACAAATTTAAAATCATTGAACCTATTGTAGCGAGAGACAGACACTCCGTGGATTGACACGTTCGAACCTATATTGGAACTCGACAAGTTGACGTTGCTGTCACGTTTCACGTTGTGCATAATGAGACAGACCATAAGGCAAGGTGGACAGTCACTTCTGTAATGGAATTGGAACAGCCTCATGATTTGACACCAAGCAAGAGTTATGTTCTCATTTGCCTAGCAAAGAGAATAAAGATGTTGTAAATGTTCCACAACTTCGTGTAGGTCAGAAACATATGGTCGCCAGAAGCAGATCATCGCGAGGGCAGGTTCGACGGCTGCGCGCCAATCACTCGGAAGCAACGGGTTAGCAACAGGCGACCTTGCCGCAGCGATCAGTACACACGTGCTTCGGCAACAACTTCGTATCATCAGCCATGTGCCATGATGTCGGTGGTAGAACTGAATACTGTGGGTGAGCAATTTCTGTACATGGTAGGACAGTCCTTTGGCGGTCCACTGTCGGACCGCACTCGATTCTATCTCAATACCGTCGTGGACGAGTTCGTAGACAAATGGCCAGGAAATCATCTCTTTGATGATCAGAGTTCGAGCCCTCATAATAAGTCTCAACATGTCATCGTTTCTGTTGTCGTCATCGCTGATCGATACTTGGGGAGCCAAGGAGTTTTGCCACTCCCCAACTTGTTGCATGAGGCCATCCGCAACTGTTGTCAAAGCTACCAAGCCGCCACGGCCCTCAAGGGCGAACCTAGTCAGCTCCTCTTCGACATGAGTTTCGAGACGCCAAGCAGATATTTCCGACAAGTAAAAATACCAAGTATGCAAGTCGTCACCATTACAGTCCACAGGCAAACTGGGAAAATATTGCGGAACATCGGAGGAGGAAATTCTATAATTGGGTGAAAAGCCGAGTTCCCGATTGAGCTCTCGCTCTGATTTCCAAGCCGACCAGTATACGCTTGCGGCGGCGACTGCATCGATCTCTTGATAGTTGATGGTTTTCTTCAAGGTCCTACAAATGGCAAGTGCCTGGAGGAACATGCGCCACGCATCAGCTGGACGCAGGGCGGACATCAGATAGACGCCAGCAAAGAAGAAACACTGGGCTTGTAGCACGCCAACGGATGTTAGCAGAGGTCCCATTCTCTTTTCTGCTGCTGAGAATAGGGCGCTGGCTTGAGCTCGCTGTAGAGACTCCTGGGCAGGGGCAGACGCGGAGAAGGGGCGAGCCATAGCACCGTTTGCCCAGATGAGCAAGGTCAAGCATGAGCTGGCATCACGGCCGATTCCCTGGTCGTGGACATCTTGTGCCAGCCGGCGGGCTTTGGCCTCGTCCAGGACGGGATTTCTGTTGTGAACATGGGCGAAGAATTGATCGATCAAGAGGGTATGAGGGACTTGCTCAAAGACTTCGTCGGTGGTGGTACCGTCAAGGCTGCCTCTATCACCAGTAGCGGAGGATAAGGGACTCGCAAACTGAACCTGTGGCGACACAGAAGTATGGCCATCCTGTAGACTCGGCCACTGCAGAATCTGGTCCAAGTTCTGCTGCGTGACGTGATCGAGACGTCGATTCGAAAGGGTTTGAGTAGGTGACTGTCGCTCCGTCCACGGATCAGGGGGTTTGGTAAAGCGATTAAGTTCGCGCTCAATTCTATCGAGCCGTTCAATGATGGCGACACTGGCTGGGTCGAAGGCAGACAGGGCTGGGGGGTCAGAGATGCACTCGGCACCAATGGACTCGCAGAATGTACATGTTGGCTTCTTCTGATCACATTTGGTGCGCCGGGCTCGACAGACTTGACATGCAATCACAGCTCTTTTGCGGGGATAAGCGGAACTTCCTCGACTTGTGGGACCGATTCTTTTGGCAGATTTAGTCCCTGGTGAGTCGCTTTCCATAGCTTCCAGATACAAGAACGTTGGAAGAGGCGTGTCCAGAATAGCGTACACAGGAAAACCACAGGGTAATGTCGGGAAAGCTCAAAAAGGACGGGAGATTTCTTCCCTGCACTTCCCCGCATTTTCAATCTCTGGTCGAGTCATCTCCGTGAAAAGACTCGCTTTAGACTTTTCGCCTGCATGGGCTGAGAGCGGCAAAAATGTCTAATCATGATCTACTTGGGTCATTCCGAATGGATCACAAGGCACAATCTGGTGGCTTGGACGAATTGACTGAGCGGAGAGACATCGCAGGCGCGACTATAAAGTACTGTAGATCTGATCTCGACTGATTAGTCTGGGCGTGCCTGTTCATACCGGATAGCTCCATTCTCAAGGATACCTAGGTAGACTTCTGCCCTCAGCACTGACGAGCTTCGTGAATACAAGCCGAGACAATTGAAGTCATGGACTCAGGCTGTGTTATTATTCTGAAATTCAGAGTTATCGAATCAAGTAATCGGCACTTTTGACGTGTGATTTAGCTGGTAAACAATATATATAACTGCAAGTCAAGAGTGCCGGTCACATGATGTTCCAACTCCAGACTTCATATTCGCTTAGCCTGAGGCAAAAGTGGTCGGATCTTGGCTCTTGGAAGTGCCTAAATTGTGACCTGGGGAGTCTCTCAGTCGTGCCTACAAGCACCCCCCCAAAAAAACCCTAGATGTGCGTCCTCGGCTTGACCGCCAAATCCTCAACTGTGCACCTCATCGTCGCTGGACGGGATCACCACTCAACGACTACGCGTTTTAAGGTTATCGGTTGTTAAACTGATGCACAACCGAGATAGACTATCTCCGGCCTTCCTATGCTTTTGTCAAAGGATCGTGGAGTGCATGATCCCCATTCAATCCCCACATTACAGAAACTACCTCGTCGCTCTATTCGTTGCGATGGCGCAGAGTGTACAAGTAGTACAGTACGCAAATGTACTGCAGCTACGGGGAATGTCGGGCATCAAGAACCATTTTGTGCTGGACAGCAACAAGAGACCAGACAAGGCTTTCCAAGACTAAACTTTTCCCCACGAAGGCAGGCACTCCGCACAAATCAAAACTTGATGCTTGCTTCCCGACACTCCCCTTCCTCCTCAACTCCACATATTCATTTTAAGACGCTGCCAGAATACCTAGCTGGCAAGATACAGACAGCCGTGGTTAATGTATTCTCAAGATGATTGTTCCAGGCCTTCGGGCACGGCTAGTTTGCTAATGCCTGTATGCTTTGACCACTCGGTTCGGCACAAGTTATAGAGTTACCCGCATTTGGCTATATAGCATCCCGCAACTCGATGGTTTTTATATCGAGCAATTACCCCAGGTTCGGCACAGCTCAGTTCTCCCCCCAGCGCATTCAACCATCAAACCATCCCACTTGACCACTGTCAACAGCATCATCCGATATGGAGAAAACCATGGCCGCCACCGAGATCGAGTCGAAGAGTGACCTCGAAACTCAACAGGTCAAGGCCCAGCATCTGGACGCCCTCGGCAATGAAGAGCACAATTTGACCTTTGTGGCTCTTTGCCGTCAATACCCAAAGATCGTCTGGTGGTCTTTCTTCTGGTGCATGACTGCGGTTACCTGTATGCCTAAATCCTCTATGCAGCATCCTCTCTCGTGCTGATACAATTCTAGGGGGCTTCGAAATGTCCGTCAACAACTCCATCATCGGTGTTCCAGGTTTCCGAGTGTACTATGGGTAAGAAACAGACCTTGACTATCTGAACGAAGATACTGACATACTCCAGTGAACTCTACAAAGGAGAGTACGTGGTTCCAGCACAGTGGCTCAGCGCTTTTGGAGTGTGCAGTTACTGCGGCCTTTTCTTCGGTGGCTTCATCTGCAGCGCCGTGTCTGACAAATATGGACGACGGCCAGGCTTGCTCGCTGGCATCATTATCGCCACATGCGGAATCCTAGGAGAAGTCCTTAGCACAAAACGTGCCGCCTTCCTTGTCAGCAAGTTCATCTTGGGCGTCGGCGTCGGCTTTTACTTGACCCTAGGACCAGTTACATGCTCGGAATTTGCCCCGACAGTATTGCGAGGTATCTCAACATCCGGTATCAACTTGGGCATCGGCATTGGTGGACTTCTATCCAACGCAGTCACAAGAGGCTTCGGAACCCGTCTAGACACCTGGTCGTTCCGAGCCCCCTTCACCGTCCAGTTCCTCTTCTCCGCCCTCCTGCTCATCGGCCTCTTCTTCTCCCCCGAATCACCCTGGTACCTAGTCCGCGTCGGCCGGATCGACCAAGCCCGCAAAACCTTGACATCCCTATACGGTTCCGAGACCGAAGCCGAAAAGCGACTCGTCGACATCACCAACACAGTGCACATCGAATCACAATCCGAGCAACCAAGCTACCTCTCCGCCTTCAAAGGCACCGACCGCATCCGCACTCTAATCTCAGTCGGCGCCTTCTTCGCTCAACAAGCCGTAGGCGTAATCTTCGTCCTCTCCTACGCAACCTACTTCTTCCAACTCGCGGGCATCACCGCGTCCACAGCGCTAAACCTTGGAGTCGGCATCAGCGCCTGCGGTGTCGTCGGCAACGTCCTAGCCTGGTTCATCATCAACCGTTTCGGCCGACGCATGCTCTTCGTCGGCGGCGTCGCCGGCTGCACCGTCATCCTCTTCCTGGTTGGCATCCTCGATGTCATCCCTTCCACATCCGCCAAGTACGCACAGGGCGCCATGTGCGTCATCTACGCCTTCATCTACTTCCTCACCCTCGGCGCCGTCGCCTTCATCCTGCTGGGCGAGACATCGTCCCTCGCCCTCCGAGCTCGAACAACAGCCCTTGCAACCGCGACGCAAGCCGTGCTAGGCATTTCCCTACAAATCGCAATTCCTTATATGGTCAACCCAGACGCTGGCGTAAGTACACACCCTTACCTCCCTAAAAATTCCCTTCATTTTGTGAACTACCGACTGACATGACCACGCAGAATCTCAGAGGAAAAGTCGGCTTCGTATTCGGCGCAACGTCCCTCATCGCCACGGCCCTCTCCTTCTGGTACATCCCCGAACTCAAGGGCCGAACATACGCCGAGATCGACGAGATGTTCCTTCGACGCGTGCCACCAAGGAAGATGGGTTCGTACAAGTTTGATTAGCTATGTAGCTAGATAGACCTTGGCCGTTTATGATAGGGAAGCAGCTCTGAGCGTTCTTTACGACGCACGTGCCCAGTGGTTTGATGGCGCTACTTTCTCGTTGACTAGGCTAGTACGGACTAGTGAGATGCGTTAGGGTCGAATTGAATTGAGTCCATTGCTCCCGCTGTCTAGAAATACTAGTGCTTGCCATTTTTGCACTACGCACGTCATCAACTTTGACTGTTGTAGATGTACAAGCAGTACGTACTTTAACGTGTTGAGCCACGCAAAACCCGGGAGGTTGGGGAATGGAACGGAGAAAGGGGCGGTGGGGCGGTGTTGCCGTTTTCTCCCCAGAGACGGCGCGTTCGAATGCTATCGCTCTCTACATAAATCGTAGGTGCGTATGTAGTACGTACGTACTACGTACCTAGCTAATACCCAAATCCTTGCTCTTACCCATCGTATATGCACCCCACCTTGCGCCCCTGGCACATCGAACTTCATACTAACGAGAGCCCTAGATAGTTACTGTCCCCCCAATATCCGCACCACTCTTACGCAAACAACTTTTCCAAAACTAATGAAACGGGATCAATCAACGAAACACTATAAATCTACAGATATACCATCATCTCTAGATACGCCACCAGCATACAATATTCAACCCTTTGAACGCTCCTTCTCTGGCTGTGCATATACGCATTGTGCAGGAGTACAGTCCATACGTACGTTACTTCCCCATCATAGCTCTCCCCCCTCTATTCTCATATCTGTTAGGCTGTTGCAGAAGTAGGAGAGAGCAGGATCACAATCAAGAGGCATGTTTCCTGCAAGAAAGCGTATCAAGTACCAGCGATGCGAATGTGGTACGCGGAGGAGGAAGGCAAAAAGCGTACGTACGTACGTATGTTTTCTGATGTCTGTATGGTACTTGAGTACATGCGTACGAGCTTGGCTTACCCAACCCTTTGCGGCACGAGGAAGTAAGCTATAAGCGGAATGGACGATGTCTCGTTCAGTAGATGACTGATGATGGTGGTATTTGGTGGTATGGACGCCGGATGGAAGTGGTACAGTTGAAGGCTTGTTTGACATATGATTGGAGAATAAGGGGATAGTAGTGTAGAGAATATGTCCACGGGTACCGAAGTATGCAGGTCAAATGGGACAAGACACTGTGGAAGAGGCCTGGTATTGACATGAAGAGGTTCTGTTGGAGCTCGTGGCTTGAAAGTCGACGGTAATAGGTACGTATGTAGAGCAAATGAGGAGTGAATGGATGAGAGTTTGCCAATAGGTAAAACATCGTCATACTAATTCCTCGCAAAGCCTTGGTCTCATTCAAACCATTCATCCGTGGAGCGATGAACGGCAGGCAGAGGCTACTCTATTTCTGACTCCAATTCAATATCTCTAACAAATCCAACAATTCGACTTGCCAGGCTGTTCTATAACAAACAGCGGTTGCAGCACATGCAAGTATATGAGATAGAGCGAGTTGTTTGCGAAAGTGTGATAAGAAACTATGGCTCTGAGTTGAGGTCGCATATTTTCATTATGATTAGTAATTATTATAAGTATAAGAGATTGGTTATTAGTCGTACAGGGTCTTGCAGAGATGTTCTCTAAAGGAGAAGTCCAGCGCTGATGAAAGTGTGTCACATACCGCGTTTGAGGTGCGTGCTCGTGAACAACGATCATGTGATGAATAAAGACAGCGTAGTGTGACTGTGGTAATTTCTCCGTATCTATTCCGTCATATCGGCTTGAAACTGTTGTGCAGTGTTGGTCAGGGAAACATTGTTGCTATCAGGTCTTGGGTGAAGGCAAATCCGCCTCACGGACTGTCCACTTTGAGGGCGGAACTGGTACGATAGATGACCAATCGACAAACTTGTCTGACGGTACTCTCGGACGTAATACCATCGGGTGAGTAGATCGTGCCATAGCACTGGCCCGTAGACTGGACTTGCTCCGGCGGTCTTCACAGTCACCCACTACAGGTCTGTCTCGTGCTCCGGGTCTTAGATAGCCTTCCTTGTCGTATGGTTCGCTCTGCATCCATGACGTCCATTTCTTCACGACTTCTTGTGCTTCGTTGGCACTCACTTTGAACCACTCCTTATGTCTTTCGCCGCAAACCTCACACTTCAACACTTCATGCCTCTTTTCCTTTAATTCGGCATGAATGAGGGCTTCGAGTCTTAAGGGATGGGAGGCATCAGGATTTGCGTCGCATAGCCGGTCTTTGCACTCGTCAACCATGTACTTGCACTGTTTTCTCCAGCTTTCGAGACGTTGTTCTGCCGTGCCTGAAGAGAAGCCAATCTTGACCATTCCAAAGTCTTCACGATGGCGGTAAACGTATATGTGACCTTTATTCAAGCTATCCGCTGGCGTGAGTTGTTTCTTCATGGTCTGATCAACGAGCTCTTGTGGAGTGAGTCCAGCCTTTTTGCTCGGCCATTCGTAGAGTCGCAATGTCTTGTGAGTCGAATTTGGGACAAATGCGAAGCCTGGCATCTTGAACTTGTCTTTGAAAACAAAGAGGTCACGAGGTATCATAACGTTTGTGGTCTGTCCATTATTTCGTAACATTGGCAAAGAGTTTGGCGTGTCAGCACTATCAGTGGAAAGACAGAGATTCTTCAATAGGCTGACGCCCTTACTCGATTTGTTGTCTGCTTCTTTCGCTCCAACGTCCTTTCTGCTGGGGTTATCGACATGTCCTAATGTTCGGAGCCATTGATCAAGACATCGTAGTTCAAGACTTCTGATCGACGAAGTCTTGTTTTTGAAGAAATACTCCTGAAGCTCATATATTTCATGTAGTTTCGTGTCCAGATGCCAATGGCAGAATGTCATGTGGACTATCCTGAACAGAACCTTCATGACTTCGGAAATGTCTCGTGGTTTTGGCATCCCTGAAAGTTCTTCAATTAGAATGTCGAGCTTCAAGTCGTCGAGCTTCTTTCGCTGCCCGCACAGCACTTTCTTGGGCTTGAAACCCATGCATTTCCGCCTCTCTTTCGCCTTTTTGACAAGATCAAAGGGTAAGATCTCAATATAGAAGTCCATTGTTGTCCTGATTTTGCACTGAGACTCAGGCTGGGTCACGAAATTGTCAAAATCTAGTCGTCGTCGGTTTGACCCGTTGAGAAAATTTGTAGATACGAAATCTTCAATGATTTGTGCAATCTTGACCACTGTTTTCGAGTCCTTGAGAAGGAGACAGGGCTCTTCATAGCCTCTGCCGAGACTATCGTAAATCATCTGGACAATGGTCTCAGACACTGTGTGATACGGGACAGGTAATCCAACCTGCTGGGCGAGGGCTCCGTCCAGAGTGTCCTGCCTGTGTGGAGGGGGCTCTATTATAGGAAGAACCTTATAGAACTGCTGCTCGATCACACCACTTTGACCAGGTGGGTTTTCATCTTTAATAATGCTGAAGATGTTTTGTCCAGAGATGAGTGGAATTTTAGGTACTGAGAGATCCAGGCCAGGTAACTCATCCTTGATTGCTCGAGGCTGTAAAGCTTCGTTCGGCGATGCAACCAGCGTGATAGCAGAGTCATCTCCTGTAATTAGCTCAGCCATGGTTGGTAATGTTGAAGCTCTCAGGAAATAATGCCATAATCCCAGCCAACCACAGCTCTATATAGACGCTCGTCGGCTATGCTTGCACATCCTATCCCGCCGGTAGAAAGCCATTCGAGAAATCTTGTGGTTGGGTACCTAACACATTCCCAGCTGTCCTTGTGAATCCATAGCCTTGGGGCCAAACCCGAAGTATGAAACAAGTCCTGCAGCTTAAGAGTCGATCATGGTATTGTAGGTATTAGTATCATTAGGATACAGGGCATACCCTGACACAAACTGACCAAAGAAGTCAAGTCTGCCTTGCGTAGCCCTGCTACATAGCTTGAATTGAGGGATAGACGCCATGTTACCGACGGCGCGGTGACGCGACCAGGGTCGTCTGCAATAGCCATGAAGCTAGACTTACATCAAAACATGTTCTTTCATATAGTCTGATATCTCACTTCTTGATAGTCATACTAATACAGATTTGATTGTACTTCACTAATGATAGAGTGAGAAACACGGCGCAAAGAAAGAGAAGTCCTGCTCCTGCTTCAACACGAGTTAGTGGGAAACCAAAGATTAGCCAACAAGCGGGTGTCCGAATACTTCAAGACGATGAAGTAAAGTACATGTACGTAGCATCGACAATAAATAGAAATGCCCATCATTTTCATTAGGTATTTACTTTGCTAAAATCTAAGGCATCAACGCTTGTATCTTACAGTACCATCCTGTCTAGTCTAATCGTACAGCATTACTAATTTCCTTCTAAATAGGTATTTATGACCGACTCTGTCCCAACTCACTCTGAGCTGTACTGGTAGGACCACCCTTCACTCTCTCACCACCTGTAATCTTCTTCTCACCCTCCGTGATGTCTCTCAAATTCTCACTTCCAATCTTCTCTCCAGCATGACTTTGTGCCTGCGCTGTTGGTCCACCCTTAACCATATGATCTTGTCCTGTAATGTCCTTCTCCGCTTCTGCGATCTTGGATATCGTGGCAGAATCCAAGGTGCCGGTGTGCGTCTCCTGGGTGTTGGAGCTGCCCTGCGTGTTGGAGTTACCCTGCTACTACTATGTTAGTCCTTTGTCTGAAATTTAAGGAACCCAGCAAAAGGACTTACCTTGGTCAAGATGCTCTGTGCAGTTGAAGTTGGACCACCCTTTACTCGCTCTCCACTGGTAATCTTCTTCTCGCCTTCTGTGATATCGTGCAATGTCTGGCTGGTTATGGGTTCGTTGGCATGGCTTTGGGCTTGGGCCGTTGGACCCCCTTGGACCGGATTGTCTTGACCGGTGATCTTCTTCTCGGCCTCGGTGATCTTGGAGATGTTCTCGCTGTTGAGGTTGGCTGCCATGACTAATGATCTGGATGAGAAAGGTCTGTAGGAAGTTGTGCGGATAGCGTTGGATGTAAGGCGAAAGACTGATGCTGGTCTCATAAGAAACGACATGATAACAAGTACTAAATAGTAAAGTTTGCTTGATCAAGTGGTAATGGTATTATGGCAATTGCGACGAACCCTAGTCAATCAATTCCGTCAGTGATTGGGAGAAGGATTCCTGATGCATGAGGACTTTTAACACGTGAGATGCACGTTGGTTCTCCCTTTGATTTTTTTCTTGTTATTGACGCCATCGATATGTTAGTCGACGATGATCTCGGTGATGACTATCGTTGAAGTGGTAAACCATCCACAAAATACCTCTTTGGGCAGACGTGTTTCGCGATACGTGTGGGGCATCGACGACATCGATATCATCAACGTCATTTGTTCGGCTGGCTAGCCCTCTTCACGCTAAGGAGAAACCAATCCAACCAATCAAATTACGGATCCAACATTGGTACATCTGAAAGGATGGAGGTGGAACAATCATCTAAGCGTAACGAGCAGTGCAACCTATTTGACTGAACATATAGTAAGACAACCTAGATAGGTACATGTGGTAAAGGGATGTGAAGTAAGTCGAGCTGAGAACATACGGAAAACCCAACAATAGAGCGGTACGACGATTATCACGATGTGGTATAAATTTGATGTACACTGCTTGCTGGTATCGGCCCCACCATTGCAATTTCGCACCTAAGCTGGTCTTCTACGCTCGTGGATTGATCATTCCCGAGTACTAACTATACATAAGTTTGGAAGGTAGGGTGAAGTGATAGAAATAGTAGCAATTGGCCAGCAGTGCGTGTGTAGTTGATAGCTGCAGTGCTAACTACCAAACCATCCGTAAGCCAGACAAAATTGCTCTACAATGTGAAAGTCGACTTCCCATGAGGTGATTCCATGCCCTCTATAGCTCGTCCATACCAGTCGATCCATTCAATCCTGATGGACATCTTGTCCAACCTCAAAACCCCAAACCTCATCCATACTCTTCTTGCCTCTCGTCTCCGGCACGTACCGCCAAATCAAAACGAAAAATGCTACTCCCAACCCACAAAAAACAAAGTAAACCACACCATTGCCTAATGCTTTGTTTACCACAGGGAAAAACTGTGCAACAACAAATGTTGCGATCCAATTCGCTCCCAACGACCAACTCTGTGTTGCACCGATGCCTGGTCCATCAACCATCTCAGAAGCGATCATGAAAGGCACTGGACCGAGTCCCAAGGCAAAAGAAGCCACGAATAGTAAAACACATACAGCGCTAAGAACTTTGATACTCGCACTGATTCCGATCCCGAGCAGAATAGATGAGATAGACATTCCAGCGATGGACAATAAAAGAACACCCTTCCGACCAAGTTTCGGGTTGTCCGACAGCGGTGCGAATGCAGTCGTGCAAACGACGTTGACGAGAGACACGAAGATATTTAACAGAGCAGATGATGAGCTTAAGAGTGATGAGAGCAGGCCAACGCCGTACATGACAATGCTGTTGATACCGGTCAATTGCTGTGCGGCCATTATGAGGATTACGGTAAGGATGGCAGGTCTGTAGCGTGGACTCGTTAGGACTGCAACGAACGAGAGGTGATGCGGTTGATCCTGATCGCCATTAATCTTCGTGGGAGGATTATTTGGTGAATCTGTGGCTGGAGGTAGAAGTGCTGAATGTTCTTCGTCTCCATGCTCAGAGTGGGAGCTTGATTTGATACCCAACGCCTTCACCTCATCATCAATTCCTTCCGTCGTGCCTCGGAGTTTGTGTAAGTTGTCGCGTGCTTGCTTGGCCTGGCCACGCTCAGCGAGCCAGCGTGGCGACTCAAGAGCCAGAACAAGAGCGATTGCTTGGACTACAGCAATGCCTCCAGCTACCGCGAGAATGGCGCGCCACATCGAGTCGTGGCTCAAGAAGTAGCCCAATACCTGAGTAGTAAGGATGCCCACGTTGGTCATGATCTGGGTAAATGAACCATAAAAGCCTTTGCTTTCGGGCGGAGCAATCTCAGAAATGTAGATTGGGACCACAACAAGAGCTGCACCGGCACCAATACCAGAAAGAAGACGACCAACAGACATGAGGGCAACGGAAGGTGCAAGGGCCGAGAGGATTGGGCCGATGATTGTCGGAATAGTGTTAAGACGCATACTGAGGAGTCGGCCACGATTGTTGGAAAAAGGTCCAGCAGCTAAGGCGCCAATTAGACCACCAAGAGTGAAGATCGATTGAACGAGGCCAAATTCCAATGTAGACATTGGAATACACTGTGGAAGAGCCGAGCTCAACCCGGCTGAGACTATTCGAATCGATTTCTTTTCGCATGTAATTACTTCTGATGGAGCATTGAGCTCGCCCTAGTTAATAGTGGTCAGTGTGAAGGTCAGCAAGTGTATAAGTTGACGACGGTCTCACCAAGTGGTAGCCGAACAACAGTGGACCAAGAGTGACTGTGATGAGGAGAAAGTTGAAGTACGCAGTACGCCTCAAGCGTTCTGCGTAAGACTGGATGTCTGACATTGTGGTGACGATAGATATATAGACTGTATTAGATCGGCCTCCACCTCGAGATAAATAGGACGGTGCCAGTGGGACAAAGTTGTAGTTGCCTGGTGTCAGTCATTGAGCTTTGAGCTTACGTAAGTTGCTCTTGGCATGAGGTTAAGACAAGCGAGCGGGTCTGAGCCTATAGGGCTACACTTCTTACATACTAGTACCTACATATAGGTATCTATCAAACTGTAGCTTCTCACCGATAGGAGATAGTGCCGCACGTCGCATTGACAAAGGCAAAGCTACGAGATGCATAGAAGAATATAGGAATTCTCGATTGCTCAATACAATGCTCATCGGCGCCACTGTCAGCCAATTTGGGTGCTGCTCAGAATAAAAAGTGTTCTAAGCTATTTTACTTGCTTGAACTAGTCTGGGCTCTACTATCCAGGAGCTCGTACGCTGTAGCTAATAGACAAGCGAAAGTTCCATTTCACCATGATATCGCTGGTGTTGGGAGTCGTCCAGATCACTGTCCCCGATGCCCATTCGGCTGATCCATTTCCTTGTCCTTGACACCCTGCTAGAACCTTTCAATCATCCCACCGTCGTGTATATGTCCGTATCTTTGTATTTGTTTTTCTGCTAGCTCTACCCTGAGCCTGTTTGAGTCGTCACTAGGAAGTCTTCACTACCACAGTCAGTACAAAGGAAAATCTAAATACACAATCAACCACTTGCCAGATGAGCTACCAAGTCACTCGCCACATCAAGATATGGGTAGGGACCTGATATCTCCTTCTCTACATTCTTCCATCTCTTACTGATGGGCTTCCAGTAACCTTCAACCTTCTTCGAGTCGTAGCTGTCACTTCGATTGAGCTGCCCAAGCCCACTAGTCGGCCTACTTCCAGCAGGACTCGTGATGGTGCTGGTGGATCCAGGGATAGCCTTGTGCTTGTACTCATACCAAACCACGTTTTGATAGCCATCGCACTTGAAATCCACGACGTAAGTGGTCGAGTCCAGCTGATAGAGCTGTATGTCAATAAATACCCATACACCGATGTTACTACCATTCATCTTGGCAATGTTCACGCCAGCTGAACTTTCCGGTCTGCTGCGTGAGTGATTCAATGTGTCTTGACCGTGGTTATTAGAATCGCCTGCACCCGTATTTGGGCGGCTGTTGTGCTGTGACGATGATTTGAGTTTCTGGGCGATGTTGGCTGTCGGCCCATTGGCACCCAGCGCCTTCATGAACTCTTCCGTTGTGTGACCGCCGAGCTCTTCAATGTGTCGTTTTAGTTGTCGCTGTGCCTCACTTGGTAGACTAACCGCAGAGCTATGACCCGATATCGGAGCGAGCTCACCAGGCATGAACAAGCCCTTCTTCAGAATTCGTGCCCGAATGTTCCAAGGATCTCGTGGCACATAATAATCACTAGGAAGGTGATCATATTTACTTTGAAGAATGGAGTGATGATCTCCTGGTGCAAGCTCGGGCACTGGTGGTAGGTCAAGTTCATTCTCTTCTTCATTTGCTCCATCGTCTTGGTCGTTGTCACCGCTGTTGTCGGCTTCATCCTCCTCGGGACGATCCACCTTCAAATTCGGAACCACTTCCCAATCTGCACCTATGCTCTTGAGGGCCCCGAACAAGCATTTCATGGCTTCGTAAGGCGCATTCCGGGATCTTATTCCAAACTGCCATTTCCGTGCCTTTGGCTCTTTCAGTCGAGCCGCTTTCTGGTCTGCATCCTGCTCGACAACCGTGGGCAAGGGCACAGGCATTTCAGTCGCATTCTGCAAAGTGGCTAGATTTGCGGACGATCTGGAGTGCGGTTTGAGAGCTCTAGCAGTAGCGTCTCGTTCCTCTCTAGATCGGACTACTGGTCTCCCATCCAGAGCTTCTTCCTCGGGAATAGGCGTCGTTGGCGAACCGTGTTTATTGTTGGCCGGCAACTGGAATATGATGTCTGGATCTCGCCCTTCAGATCTAGCCTTCTCTCTTGCTTTGAGTAAATCTGCATGCACGTTCGGCATGGATGTCGCTAGTACTCTCACCGTTGACACTCGGGGCTTCTCCTCCTCTTTGGCTGAGACTGGAGTATCCGACATTGTCCGACTGACCCTCCTCACTTCTCTGCTTGTTGTAGCGTCTTTGCCATTCGTGGGAGTGAGGGGTCTGAGACTGTCGATGCCACGATTGACCGATACTCGCGGGGAGGCTGGGAAGTTTGGATAGTTCGGCTCGACAGGTGGTGAAGACGCGAGAAATGACTCAAGCTCTCGATTTCCTTGGCCCTTATATTGTTGAGTCTCCATCATCAGTTGATTTTCTCTCACAATCAGATAAGCGTCCTTGATTGCACTTGGTTCATCCTTGTCTAAAGCCTCCTTCACGTCCTCCTTCGGATATCCCATCGTGCGGCCCAGCTTAGAGACCACAGATTCGTGTATCTTGGCGACGACTTCAGGAGGTTTGCCAGGTGCCAATTGATTCGGGTCAATGGCCTTTGTTGGATCTACTCCAGTGTCAAGAAATTCTTCAACTGGTTCACGAAGGTAAGCAGGCAAATCTTTGATGAACCACTCGTCGAGTCGGATCTCCGGGATGGTAATTCGCTGCACAGGATGAACTTTCAAACAAGCTTTGATGAGGTTTGCTGCTCCAACTGGGGTTTGCGAAGGAATGTGAAAGGATCCAGCCTGAATCTTCTTGAAAAGAGTAGGAATGAACTCATCGTCGAACGGTAATCGGCCCACAAGAAACACGTACAGAATAACACCACAACTCCAGACGTCAACTTCAGGACCAGCATACAATTTGCCACCAATCACTTCTGGTGCTGCATAATTGGGGCTACCACAGCTGGTTTTCAGGAAATTGCCATCTGTCATGATGTTACTGAGACCGAAATCAGCTATCTTGACATTCATGTTCTTATCAAGGAGCAAGTTCTCTGGCTTCAAATCTCTGTGCACGATCTTATGTCTGTGACAATACTCCACAGCGCAGATGATCTGTTGGAACAACTTTCTGGCTTTTGCTTCTCCCAGTCTTCCATGCTTGACGATGTAATCGAATAGCTCCATAGGCACATACTCTAGCACCATGTATATTTCGGTTTTGGTCGTAATGACGGTGTAGAGCTTGATAATATGAGGGTGTCGGAGCAGCTGCAGGTATTGGATCTCTCGTTCAATGCGGCCAGCAAGATCTCGACTGATCAGCTTGCGGCGGTTTATGATCTTCATAGCCACCTCTTGTCCTGTCACTCTGTGTCTGGCTAGCTTGACTTTGCCAAACGAACCTTCACCAATATTTCTCACGAGTTGATACTGATTGAGTCTCTGCACAGCACGAACTGTACTGGGCGACTCTGTAGGAACTTCGTTGGTGGCATTGAATCGTGTGCTTGGAGGGGAGGTGATCGGTAGACTTGGGCGTGATCGAGTTTGCGACAACGTCGACAACGACATCGACAACTCATCATCGTTGATTTGTGATGCCATAATGGCGATCGATTTGGTCGTTTACGCAGCAAAATAGTTGTCTTGTCGTCGACAAATTAATGCAAGAATAGTGGTTTTGGCGCGGAGGTTATGGTATGCTGTTACCAGTAATCACTGAAATAGCTGGTGAGCATTGAGGCGGGGTGCAGTAGGATGAAATAATGTTGCCCAGTAGTATCACCAGGCTTGGACCTATCTGGTCGTCTAGTAGGCAATAATCACACTTGAATGTTTTCGAATCGCGCAGTGGAAAGGAACTACCAACGACGAAGCTCCTTCTGGAGAGGGTCGTGTGAAGGATAGCGTTGAGCAAAGCCAACGATGGCATAAATCGTCATTTCACATGCATTAGCTTTTACTTTCAAAGTCAGAGAAGAACGCTAATAACAGCCACAACCGAGAATACTGGGTCAGCCACGCGAGCCTCTATGAACTGCTCAATCAAGCTGTGAATATTGAGACCATGCTAACAAGTCCAAGCTATTACAAGACTTGTTGGTAGCAGTGCCTACCTAGGTACACAGCTAGCCATCGGGTGCTACAATCATAGACATTTGAGGCTAATGGGCGCACAATCACGGATTACTGTGTCAATACCTGCGGTTTGCTTACCCTAAATGGTGTCGTCTCCGTTCAACAACAGCAATGGTTCCGTGGGCGCTCTCAGGCCGCCAAAACAGCACATGTCAGGTAGAAATATCATCGATGGGTACCTAAGGTACCTTACTTTATCATCCTCCGTTTTGTGACGTTTGTGACATCGGCGACGTTGATGATCCGGCCCGAGACACCAAGGCTTGAGGCCAGGACTTTTGTTGTATCTAGCTCGCTATTGCTCTGTTTGTTACGAAACAGCAAGTTAGTATGGTTCAAGGTCTAGCTGGACTTCAGCCACTACTTGCTGCGCTTCCACCCTAAGGAAGCTTCAATCTTATCCTTCTCTGTGTCGATTCTCCTTCTCCGATCGCTGAGCTGCATCTTCGCACGGTCAGCCTTACGAGTCTCGAGCTTCTTCTTCTCTTCCCTTCTCCACGCCACGAGACTCTGCTCTGACCAGGGTCGAAGAAGTGGATGATCAAATTTGAAACAATCCATGACGCTCGCAAGAGCTTCATCACCACCATCGAGGTATACTGCAGCGATGAGAGCTTCCACAGCAGTAGCGATTGTGATATCGCCTAGTAGATGAGCTCCTTGATGTTCAACGATGATACAATCTTCCAAGCCAATCCTGCGCCCCAAGCTACTCAAAGATTCATTGGTAGCCAGTGCACTCCTTACCATGCCGTACGAAGCTTTTGTTCATTAGTATTGATTTAATGGAAGTTTGCTGTCATGAATGCTTACCGCGTGCAACTCGAGAACCTCCTGCTTTGAACCAGCGTTCGCAGAGGTACTTGTCCAGGAGGGTGTCTCCCAGGATGGCCAATCTGTTGTTATTGTTGTAGATAACTCCAGATCTGCCGTCGTTCGGCAGATACTTCCTGTCATTCAAGGCCTCGACACAACGGTATTTGTCCTTGAACAAGTAGTGAAGGATGTTTTCGCATCTGGCGATCTTGTCCTGAAATTGCACTAAATGATTAACTCCAGCTTTCAATTGTTGCACATTGCGTTGTTCCTGAGCCGTCCAGCTCCCTTCAGTAGCTGCTGAAGGGAGCTCGGCGTGGTAACGGAATCTGGATATATTCCGAATGTTTAATGTTCTGATATTAGGATAGAGGGACCATCGCTGTCTCTTAGTTGATGATAGGCATGTTAAGGTTCGAAATACCCTTTCCAACGATGATGCATGCCGCATCAGGAAATGTGACCTGCTAGCTTGACAGAAGAGTGATGGTAAAACTGATGTTCATGATAGCACCGACATAAGCCAGTATCAGAGAGTGTCCCTGGCAGTAAACGCCAGAAGTCTAGGTACAGTCGACCTACGAGGTCATATTGAATTATGGCCTCACGGTAGACATTTAAACCATTTATGTGAGAGCGAAATGGCAATTCAAGATTGCCGGCAGAGGAGTAGACTTTGGGTCCGCAAATTTCTAGCTTCTACGTGTACCCTTAGCTTTCTGCGCAACTTGCCCTTGATGTTACTATCAATTCCATATGCCAACTCGTACTGGACGCTGTGATGCTATCTGTTTGGACCGGTTCATTGAAATTCATATAAGTTGTCACCATGAACTGCGAGATCACCTACGTCCACGTTGGTCAAGCTTATCCCGACCGGCCCCACCCTCTCCCCACAGAGCTTGCTGCCATAATGAAACCATGGCCGTGAACCTAAGCAGCTCCCAAATAGATTCGGTATGATCGTGCCGTGACATGTAATCCAGCAACAAAGTTCCGTCATGTCGGGTATGGGCTTCTTGAACAGCTCGTTCGGATGAAACCAATTTAGTTGTGCGCAACGAACTTCCTCTAAATTGGAACGGCAACGTCAATTCCGGTCGCCTTTGTGCGTAGTCCATCGTGACGCATTCGGTTGGCCATGGCAGGAAAAACAGACATGGTGAAGTATGACCCACATCTTGTTTTGCATCGAGGAACCACTGCTGAGTGCTGGGTTAGGTCGAGCTTTGGTAGGCGATGATTGCTATGATCGTCAACAGCCCACTCCGATACACATAACCCCTACAGCTTCGGGCATTTTTCATCTGCAACAAACCTGAGAGGATCATCAGATGCATTTGGGTGCGTATCGATCGTCCAATATTGCTCACACATCCTCTTCTTCCAAGTCTTCAGGATCTTCTCCATTCAGTAGCTCGTCATCATCGGCCTTCGCAAGTACCTTTTCAATAAGTTTCAATGTCGTCCTCAGTGGCAGGCCCACAACGTTATCGAAACTCCCCTCAATCCTCTCCACTAGAACTGCTCCGGTACCTTGAATACCATATCCACCAGCTTTGTCCGCTCCTTCTCTTGTCTTCACATACGCCAACAACAACTCATCAGAGATCTCCGAGTCAAACTTCACAACCGTCTCTTCCCATGCTCTCTCCAATGCATATCCCGGATCTCTTGCACTTTCTAGCGGCGTCATACACACTACAGCCGTATAGACTCTGTGTGGGCCTCCATCCCTCAACGCTTTTAGCATTGCAATATGCTGTGCTTCACTCCTCGGCTTCTCGAGTATCTCTCCGACACTGCTCACTACGACTGTGTCCGCTGCAATGATAAGCCCCGGCTCCTCCACGCCCTCATGATTGACTTCCTTCTCGTACACCGAGAGTGCTTTCCCAGTAGCGGTTCCAAGAACGTACTCAAAAGGAGTGACGTTCTTGGGGAGGTTCTCCTCGAAATTCGAAGGTATGATTTCGATGTTTGTCAGACCAATTTGTGCTAGTAGCTGTTTCCGACGTGGAGAGGCAGAGGCGAGGATAACACGCTTATTCTTTAGGAGGAGTAATGCCGGTAGCTCTAGCGGTGGTGGTCGTGCTAACCGTCGTGGCGGAGGTGGGCTTTGTGCAGGTATGGCCGCGGCTTCATAGGATGGCGGTTCATCGTGCAGAAAGCCGCTCTTCTCAGAAGCCATCGCGTCGCAGGAAAACGATTTAGTAAGTTCAATTTTGGGAAGCTGTATTTCAAGGCAAAAGTCCGGCTTGCTTGAAGAAGAATATGAATAGCTGGCAGATGGGATATTACGCTTGCTAACTGGCTGCTCTCGATCTTGTATAGATTCGGAGCGAGAGTGTTGGTGCTATAGGTGCTCACAAAGCGACTGGTCGAGTATCGAGAGTATGATCAACGAGTCTTGGAATTCACGATGCCTCTTACTACTTACTACTGGTCAAGATCGAATTTCAGGAACAGGAAAACTCCGATTGCGTATTCGATCTACAATACAATTAAACGCGCTCATTGCGCTATGATAAGATAAGCATTGGAGATGGTGGGGTGCTTCCCGAGACGAGCAACCAATTTCTGCGGAGCAGAGCTGCAGCAGAATTCTGAGCATGAACAATTTCCCAATTGTTGACTCATTGTTAGTCTATATAAGACGTGCCCAGTTGTATTCTTAGTAATTCCCAGCAAACAGCTAACTTCAAAATGGCTACAACACTTCACTTGCGGTCAGAGTGCAAGCCCATGGAGCATCGTTCCGCTCTGACTCCTAACACTACCAAGGCAGTACGTACTCATTCAGGACAAGCAACTACTTACAACAAACTAACGACATGGTAGTTGATAGACGCAGGTTACACAGTCAACGTCGAGAAGTCTCCGGAACGTGTCTTCGACGATAGCGAGTTCGAAGCTGTTGGTGCTACGCTTGTCCCCGAGGGTTCCTGGGTAGATGCCCCAACCGACCATGTCATTGTTGGTCTTAAAGAGCTCCCAGAGGATAAATTCGCGCTCAAGCATACACATGTTCAGTTCGCACATTGCTACAAAAGTCAGGGCGGTTGGGAAGAGGTGCTCTCACGGTTCCCTCAAGGTGGTGGGACACTGCTAGATCTGGAGTTCTTGACCGATGATGCTGGAAGAAGAGTTGCTGCCTTTGGATATCATGCCGGTTATGCGGGTGCTGCGTTGGCGCTGGAGGCATGGGCGTGGCAGTTACAACATCCAGAAGCGAAGACCATGCCAGGAGTGAGCAGCTATCCTAATCAGGATGCATTAGTGGTGGACGTCAAGACAGCGGTGCAGCAAGGAGAAGCAATTGCGAAGAGGAAGCCGAGGGTTTTGGTGATCGGTGCGCTGGGCAGATGTGGAAGAGGGGCTGTTGACCTATGTCGAGAGGTGGGCATTCCTGATGATCAGATACTCAAGTGGGATATGGCGGAGACAGCCAAAGGAGGCCCATTCGACGAGATCATCGAGTCGGATGTGTTCGTCAACTGCATTTATCTCTCGGAAGAGATACCACCATTCGTGAACGATGAGTACCTGAAGAAGGACACAAGGAAGTTGTCCGTTATCTGCGATGTCAGCTGCGATACCACCAACCCACACAATCCGGTGCCTGTTTATACACAAAACAGCACATTCTCGAGACCGACGTTACCGGTCGTTGGCTACGATAATCCTCCTATCTGTGTTATTAGCATTGATCACTTGCCTTCTCTACTGCCGAGGGAGGCAAGCGAAGCATTCTCACAAGCGCTATTACCGTCGTTAATGACACTCAAGGATCGAAAGACAAGTCCGGTATGGCAACAGGCGGAGAATCTGTTCAACACAAAGGTCGGAACGTTACCGGAAAGCATTAGGTCGACATTCCAGACGGTGATCGACATGATACCAGGTGTCGGAAGCAAGTAGGAAGAGACTAGTCCTTCAAGGATGCTCAATTGCTCAAGGGAATCTCCAAGATGCGGCGTATAGACTACGTCCTCAAGAGTGCATATTGAACAGTGTATTGTGTGCTGCACCATTTGCGATGTGTGCTGCTTGTGGTGTCCACAAGATCAGTGAACATTGCAGTTTCGACATGTGCAACTAATGACTTGTAGTACTCGTTGTTAAGCATACGAGCACGCTCGAATACCTCAAACATGCTCGCTGTCTTCGTAGGCCGACATAAAGTGCTCTCAACCTGGCTTGGGTAGCGGCGGCGTGAACAGTCGTGATATACTAAGGCTATGAACTATATAAGCACAAGCTGTCATCTGGTTCTAATCGGTTTCTGCTTGACATATGCGTATCGATCTTGCACTAACCATTCTTTCACACGTCAATACTTCATGGGAGTGTCATCCGTTGTAACGTCTGCTGCCTTCTGTTTTGATCCGGTAGTGGCTGGCTCCGTCTCTTCTCTATCTCCAAAATACTCTGATACTTCCCATTGAACCGTTGTCGTACCGTCAGCAGATACACCATGACCCCGTCTGTTCTTGCTGTGGTGTCCCAGCTGACTTCCTTGAATCATGTCTTCGAACCACGAAATGCCATTGGCGGTACCACTCCGTGTAGTTTGAATAACATCTTCATCCGCTGTCGATGAGGCCAGTGCTCGTTCGTCCAACGGAGGACGTTTCGTTTCATCGTTGGTACTTTGTTGTGCTAGCTCTTTCATATTCACATCCTCTGGTAGGAGGTCAAGCTCATCAAGTGCCAGGATATCTCGGTCTCTGAGACTACCTAAGGTAATGTTCATAAATTCCTGCTCGCTCGGTGGCTCTTCAGTCCAATACGATATGTGAGTGCCACAGAAGCCACAGAACTTTCGCTGGCATCCTGCCTGTTCATGCGGTGTGAAAGTTCGAGCGATCAAGTCATGGCGTTCGTCAGGAAAGAAGGCAACTGTTGCTGATTGATACCAGGTAAGAGGCACTCTCAGCCATGCAGAGAGCAATGAAGCTTGTGAACGTCCTAGCAGTCCACTCAGCAAGAGATGGATATTGCGTTTTTGCCGATAAACCTACGGTCAAGATTTGAGGTGCCAAAGTGTACCTGCGCAGCTCGCCGGGCATCAGTATCGCCGGGTACGTGGACAACATAATTGTAACGACCGCAATTGCATGATCCACTGAGGCGGTCACCGCTGCTCATTTTGAAGGCTCGAGGTCTGCCAGATAGTTGTGCAAATGGTAATACTGGATACTGGTAGATGCCATGAATATTAGAACGCGGTAATGGCTCAGGCTGTTAGCAAAAGTACAAAAACAAGCTCTTCGGCGATCTCGTCCGAGATTTGCAGAAGGCGCCTTCCCTGGCCACCGTTGCTTTCCCAACAACTTGAAACCTTGTCCGACCGTGCTCAAGTCGTCTTTGATCTTAAAGTTCTTCTGTTATTGTAACATCTCTAATACTAGTATCGCAAGCGGCATCGTGTTTGTCCTTCCAGGAGTCATGTCTCATGATGTGATGACAGAAGAAGTCGAAGCAGCATCTTCGGCTGAATCTTCAGACCAACAGTCACAGGATGACGAGACATCGAAACACCCAGGCTCTAGGAAGAGATCTAGTAAAAGTTCAAAACCCCGTCTGACAGCCGTGCAAAAGAACACCAACCACAAGGACGCTGAGAATAAGCGACGAAACGCGATAAGAGAACGGTTCACGGAATTGTCGCAACTTGTACCCGAGGCTCACGGTCAAGAGCGAAGTGAGCAGGTCATGCTGGCCAAGACGAAGGCTTTTCTCCACGATTCGGTCAGGGAAATTCGTAAGCTTGAAACCTTCGCTGCTCAGCAAGGGATCTTGCTCGATGATAAAGGAAAATTGAAAGACTCTGACTTCGAAGGCCGGGCTTGGAAGCAGCCTAATCTCGAAAAGTACGAAAAGGCAAAGTCTAAGAAATCTCTGAGAGGCGGTGGTTTTCAGGATGCCGCTGATGATGGTGAAGCTGAAGATGATGTGTGAGCATTTTCACCTGCTTATCTGCTTGTCTTCAGCCATGGGATTTGATTAAAGTGACAAATTGTGTGAATGCTTCGATGGGTTAGCGATGCAATCACCTGCTCTGTGCCCCTCCCAAGATAACCTCTTGCACCGATTTTCGACTTACTCATGATTGACTTTGGTAGTTCGGCCTTTAGGAATGTTACACGGCGATGCAGACTTAAAGGGTGAGCTGAGACTTGGTGTGCAGCCCTTTGTGAAAGGGGCATCAGTGGAAATATTTCCCAGCCTTCACTCGAAACATTTCCTCTACTTGCACTAGGATTTTGTGTCTATGTAAACAAAGCCAAATTTCTGCCCTTCTGGTTACGTGCTGAGCCTGCAGCTATTACAATCGTTGGTCCATATCTTAGCCAGCAGGTCACATTCGCTACCGAGTTGCTTTAATCAACGCCATGACTGAAGATCCGGCGAAGAGCAGACAGACTCGACAAAAACCACGTTTCATGTACTCAACAGAAGCGTCACGAGCGCAGAAACTTGCAACGCCAGAGGACATTCAACGATTCTTAGGTGCCACACCACAATCAACACCTATTTCGAAACGAAATCATCTCTTCCAGCGTGCCACAGACAGGTTGACTAGCTTGAGCACGGGCAAAGGCAAACAGAGCAGAATAGGAAGACCTTCATTGAGGATTTCTTCGCCTATTCCGCAGCGACCAGCCAGACCAGTATGTATCAACACGACTTTCGTCTACTGATCCTTGCTAACCTTGCCAGACTTCGTTGAGACTCTCGAGTCCATCACGACAATCCAACTACCTGCCAGAGCCAGTAAAGAAAGCGCCTTTGGGCTCTCCTACATCGACAGATAAACCACTACCGAGTCTCCCAATCGCCACACTTGTTTCAAGATCACCTATTCAAAGACGGTCTTTGATAGATGCTACGGAAAAGCCTCTTTGCAAGTCAGTCTCTCCAAACCTCAATGAGGAGTGGCCAGCATTATCGCCAGCAAGACCTACTGGCAAGAAAGTATTGCATGGTAATTCTACTATGGAAAAAGATAGTGGCGTCGTGTCTACACTCAAGCCGAGCCTTGGTGAAAGCTTTATCGAGCGCATGTGCAAGCTTAACCTGAACGGAGACGAAGCTGGCCACGGTGACAATCTTGGCGTTGAGTCCAAAATCAAGGGTCAAAGCGTTACGCCTAGGATCATCTCCATACCCAAGAACGACGATACAGCTACATCGACCACGATCCTCGGCCCGACTTCTATGAAGCCACGACGAGTGCCAGGAATACCGTTCACAAAACAACGACATCATTCTTCAGAATCAGGTGTTAATGGAGAAGCTTGCGTGCAGGCTTCTGACGCCCCGGATGCTCGTGACGGTCCAGTCGCTGTTCGAAATCGAACTGAACTCGGATCATTCAAATCAGACAGCCGTCCAGCAAGCGTAGTTATCCCAAACCCTCTATTCTCTAACTCGAGCATTCCACAACCTCACCCAAGTGTCTCTGCTGCAGGATCGCCCAGCAGTGAACCAGCTCAATATTTGACTAAAGTCATCCAATTGAAACACGTACGGGGCCAGATCGGTGGTCGTCTTCAGCACCCTTCGATACTGGGGGAAGCGAGACTTCACGAAGCCTCTCTTTCGAGCACAGGCACTGAAATTGGAGATCTCACATCTACTGGCATTAGACGGACCTCACTGCCAGTACCTAAGCGAGTCGCTTCCCGACAGAGTCGAGGCAAGATCCACGATAACAAAGCCATGGATACTTTAGCTATGAAGCAAGAATCCAGTCCAATACCAGAAACCAAACTTGCCCAGTCATTCCCTGTGAGCTCCAACACAACCAAGCAAGACGGGGAAGATAACTCTTCTACGCGCAACTCCAGATTCCCTCAAGCAACTCCAGACGATGCTGCTGACGACAATCAATCTAGCACCAGTCAAAGCCGATCTGTGAGCAGTGCTACTTCAGGAACTATCTATGCTTACGATCAGTTTGGCAGCTTTCGCTTGAAACCTGTATCCGTCGAACCCAAAGCATGGACCACGAGTCCGGATTGAAGACTCAGCCGATCGTTTGCTCCTTGATGACGAATCACTGGCGAAGTGCAATGCGAAGCGGGAAACCTATAAGAGCCGCTACAAAGCTGACATCGATGGCAATACAGGAGAAACGGACGCTCCTGAGCTCACAAGTTTGCGGACAAGCAACGAAAAATTGAAAGATGCTGAGACCAAAACAGAAGAGCGCAACGATTCTGCTTGTTCTGAAGCCACACTGGTTGGAGGAATGAATGGCAAAAATGTGCTGGAAAATCGAGGAGCTAAGCGACTTGCACCACCGATACCTGTCAATATCCCATCAGTCTCACATAGTCCGACCGGCTGGCCACTACTGGTTTCGAAGATTGCACCGTTCGCCGAGCTTAACCCCGAGGAACAATCACCAAAAAACGCTGATAAACGCAAATCAGTATCTGAGTCAAACCTTCGATCCGTGTCGACAACACCAGTAGCCACGCCGGTCAAAGGATCCAAGGATTCTGGACAAAATTCTCCAGGCAGCGCATATACTCTCCGAACAGCCCTTAGCAAAGGTCCCAGTGGTAGCCTTTTAAAGAAAACTCGCAGATCTTTCCCAAATATATCAGTAGCTAGACCACTGTTTCCACCACGAACCTTGTCGAACATCAATGATTCCAATAGTCCTTCAGTGAAGACACCCCTCAGTTTCGCGAAGCAAACAAGCGATATGCCTGGATTTTCGAGTGACCAGCGTGCAAATTTCAGATCATCGCCTCCGAGTGATGAGCGGGACCAAAATCAAACTCCAAACCAGCCTCTGAACCAAGTACAAGCGTCAAAATTTGTGGCATCTAGCTCACCGCAACACATGCAATCTTACAACGACAGCATTCGTACCATGGATGCCCACGAAGACATGGATGCCAATATTCCTTCTTCACCACTCGCAGTCCCAGATTCGGTCAACACAGGCAAAGGCGTCATGTCAAACATCAAAGGTCTGTTCCACAAGCACTCTACCAACAAGATGGTGAAATCTGAATCAAGTGACTCTCTTGGTCCTGAGCGTAGAGCCTCAGTCAGAATGACAGCCGAGGCATTCAAACCAAGTCCTCTGCGTACAACGTTCGATCCAAACACACCCATCACTACTCCTGCCGAAAAGAAGCACACCATCAACGACTCCATCAAACGAAAGTTCTCACGTCTCCACCGTGATAAACCCGAAGAACAAAACCCTACCAACAATACTGATCCCCACGACCAAGCGTCCAGTTCACATCCCTTCATGACATCGGCTCTCGAACCACTAGAAATTCGTGATGCAACAGCCCTAGCATTCACACTCCTTGACAAAGCTCGTGATGCTGCAAATGAAGACGCTCGATGTGACTACGTCGAGCTCGCGAAGCTGCTCGTTTCAACCGTGACGTTGTCGAGGGAGGCGGAGAAAGCCGTGGAGGAGGCGAGACAGGCAGCTGCGAGAGCGGAGATCGAGGGTGTCAAGACGAGAAAAGCAGTTGGTGAGATTACGGACGTAATCAGAGGTGTGCTTGATAAGACACTGGTTTGAATGTGGAGCATTCCGATTTTGTGGGCTTTGGGAAGAAGAGTACCTGGAGTGATTAGTTCATGGAGCAGTGGTTTGTGGTACGGATGACTTTCTGGCCATATGGACAGGAGTCTGGGCTCGGAGTGTGCATGCTAAAGGCCGAGGGTTGGATTGGCGTTATTGAATGTCTTGATGTTATGACTGCATTAGAGTTCTAAACAATAATCGGCGAAAGCTTCAGGTAGAGCCAATTATGCACGATGCACTACTCAATACACATTGATGTTGAGAGGATTGTTCATCTACCTTGCAACAGAACTTTCTGTCCTCGAAACTCATGATGCCCAATGTATACGAGGCCATCGAGGTAAAGATCTACGATTCACCGTATACATAGCTGTATACATGTTTTAATGATCCTACCGAGCACATCGAAACCTCCGCCCAACTCCGAGGTTACAGACATGGTGTACGGAGCTGGCTGCGAAGGAGATCGGAGTACACTATGTAAGAGGGATGGGTGAAGGCATGTCATGGAGCGAGGAGAGTGGACTTGAGCGGAAGTAGCGTGGTAATTTTCTGGGACGATTTGGGATGATTGGGTGGGTAACGACGATATAGCACAGGTTTTATGGCTCAATTGATGAGACAGGAGGCGAACTGGGCATCCTTGGAATGGTTGTGACGATGAGTTCAATATCCACAGCAGTGTAAGCTTCGATGCTTCGGCAAATAGGCGAGGCACTCTCGCAGCTGCCATACGTCTCGATACTGAGAAAATTTGATTCGAGTTTTCTTGCCGAAGAGACAATTAGCAGCGTGGACTTTGGTGCAAGAAGTTCATGCCCTATATTCTAAGCTCGATCGTATGCTTTCATAAATTGTACATAAGTTGCACCACCCAAATCTGTTTCTGGCCTAGTTCTTCAAGTGCTGAAGCCTTCCATCGGCACCTAGTCCGCTCAAATCAGCCTTGCCAATGGTGGCATCGTTGGCGGAGCCAGCATGCCAGATTCTCTTGATTGCCTCAGTGAGCCCAACGTCATTCGTCTCGAACTCGTAAAAGCCGATACCGACAAGGAGAGTCGCAGCGATAAGAACGTAGTCGAACAATTTCCGGTATCCAGGGTATCTCCATTGCGGAATGTAGTCAGTGATTATTGACTGAAAACCCATATGCG
>Ga0181467_100165_pt1 | contig 31587 bp, 29 predicted proteins | sample InSIn5gowninarea_2_FD_119079 | JGI IMG/M metagenome (GOLD analysis project Ga0181467, IMG submission 119079) | Clean room microbial communities from NASA Spacecraft Assembly Facility at Jet Propulsion Laboratory, Pasadena, California, USA -... ... | reverse complement strand
GATATCGAATTTATGTCGAGGTTGTAGCGCTTGTAAGAGATGAGGGCCGGCGGTACGTCAGTATCATCATCGGCAGAAGACCTCCAGATATGTCTCGAAGTTCGTGGCTTTGGGTACGCTGAGGAAGGCTGTCTGAGGTCCCATTGTCTCACCTCGCCGTCCTCCGAGCAGCTAAGAAACAAGTGTGGTGAGGATTCGGTGACGATCTTCTTGACACGGTCGCTGTGAGACCTATAGATTCTCGTGTTTGTGTTCCCGTCGCTGGGATACTGGACGCCCTGGCTGAGGAATCCTTGAGTCAGGCGTGCTGAAGCCCCACTTGACGCAGACGAGGCCGCCGTAGCTCGTCCCGAATACTCGATGTCGAAGACGCGAACTTGTTTGTCGCCTGCAGCAGTTACGATGGTCCTGTCGTTCGAGTGGGGCATGAATTTGACGGAGAATATGTTGGCCGTGTGACCGGTTGAGATGGTCGTTGCGAGCTTAAAGGTTGCCGTGGAGGAGTCTCCTTGATATGTGTGGATGTTAACATGCTGATCATCGCTGCCACTGGCTAGAAGGCTTCCACTCTTCGACCAACTGCAGTATAGATTAGCCATCTACCAAGCAACGAGACTTCTCGACCCCGGACTAAGCCCGACTGGGCTCCATGGAGGTCAGACCTGTCCAGCATCTTCATACACTCACCTGAGAGCATTGACGCAGCCAGAGTGACCATCCAGCTCATTGACGATATTCAAATCCTTGACCCATCTCTTGTCCCCGTAGATGCCACCGATCTTCGAATACTGAGACCGTCCACCAAGCTCTCGCCGTAGAATACGGTTGTTCAGAGCAAGGTGCTCATGGATACTACAGCTTATGGGGGACGGATACGCGGTCGAGGTCATGTCGACTATGGATTTGGGCAAACAGTGGCCGTCCGATCAGCTTCAGTCAAGATAGAAGTGTTTAAGAAGTGCAGGCAGGTGGCAGATCAGTGGTTGGCTCTGTAAGCGGCAGGGAAAGGGTGTGACGGAGGCGATGCCAGGGAGTAACAAGGATGCATGTCAGATGTGTGGCTGATCGAGATCACGCAGACGGTGCTTCATGGAAGTTTAGCAAAGGTAGTACAAAGTGCATGTGAACGAGAAGCGAAAGGCGAACTGCCGGAGTTCTCGGAGTTAACAAGCTTGACCCCACAAATGGTAAGATGAGCGCTCAAAGTTCATTTGTAGAGGAATTCGGAGAGGGCAATATTGTACAGTACAGACGCCTGAAGAGCCATGGAGTGTTGGACTATGCCAAAGATGTAGAAGGCCCCAGACACCCACTTTGCTATCCCTCGCTTTGCAAGATTCATAAATGCCAACACGCCCTCCTCACATGGAGGCCCACTCTATTTATTCCGTGATCACATTGTTGGTGCTCAGTAGCCGCCATACTGCTGGCCCTGTTGTCCGTAGTAGTTCTGGTGCGACGCGCCTACAGTGCTTCGTCAGCTTAGTCAACATGGCAAGGAACGAGAAGCACTACCTTGGTAGACGACGCTTTGTGGGACGCCTTGTGGAGTGATGTTCTGTTGAGGAGTCCCAGCGCCCATCTGTTGTTGCGCAGGCATGTACTGTCTCTGTTGAGCAGCCAAACGCACCTGCGGAAGGTCTTGAAACCACGGATGTTGAAGCGCTTCTGCGGCACTGATGCGATGGTCTGGTCTGAGGACGAGCATGGCGCTGAGTAGCTGTTGTCCGACCTGGTCGATCTGCGGTAGTATGAGGCGGAGATCTTGCGTGGCATAGACGTGGAAGTTGGTCTTGTATTCGGGAAAAGCAGAGATCCCAGGCCAGGAACGTTCTGATGGAGTACCCATGAGACGGAAGATCTTTTGCAGCTGGTCTTCGTTGCCAGTGCCTGGAAATAGTGGTCGACCGCTGAACATCTCCGCCATTATGCATCCAGCCGACCATATGTCAATGCTCGTGTTGTACTGTCTGCTCCCTAGCAGAACATCCGGTGCTCGGTACCATAGCGTCACGACTTCGTTGGAGAAGGTATTTACAGGAATTCCAAAGGCACGAGCGAGGCCAAAATCCGCGAGCTTGAGTTGACCCTTGGTATTGATGAGGAGGTTCTGCGGCTTCAGATCTCGGTGCAATACACGGTTCTCGTGACAGAAAGCAATGCCCAGGAGTAGCTGGTACATGAAGGATTTGATAAGGGGCGGTTTCAGGGCGCCGCGCTCGCCTTGCGTATCCATGTACTTCTTCAGGTCCTTGTCCATGTGCTCGAAGACGAGCATGAGCTTGTTCTCCGTGTGAATGACATCGTGGAGCGAGACAATATTCTCATGTCTAAGCTCCTTCATCAAAGAAATCTCCCGTATCGCTGTTGAGGGTGTGCCTTCTTCGGAGTCAAGGTGGATCTCCTTCAGCGCCACGAGCTCGCCGGTCTGACGGTTGCGGCCTTTGAATACCTGAGCGGTCAGTGTGATTGCACGAGCTCGATATGAAGGATGATGGTACCGTAGCATAGGTTCCTTCGCCCAGCTTCTCCAGCTGCTGGAAGGAATTGGGATGTCTCTGGTCCATCGGAGATACGAGCTGCCCACCGCCCAGGCTTCGAACGCTGATGGAAGAGTCTGTCCTGTTCCCTGTCGTGAGTGTGCCAACGTGCGTCGGTTTGAGCCCGATGGGTGGCGGTCTACGCGTGACCCTAGGGTCCCAAAGGATGTCACCCGCTGTTGTGAGTTGTGTTGCGATGGAGAGAGAGGAGGGATTCAGGAAGCTCAGACGTCGTTTATCCTTTGATGGCGCCGTTTTGACGATGTCGCAGGGGTCTGGTGGGAAGATGCAGAAGGACGGATGATAAGGGGATCTCGCACAGGATCAGCAATTCGGCATGAGCATGTGGAGAGAGTTTGGCGAGCAATATTGGGAATGGAAATAAGGAGGGTTATGCGCGCGCTTCTATTGGACCGAGGATCAAAGGTCGTTCGGATGAACAGGTGGGCTTGCCTGAACTCAGGGTCCTGACGTCTTTGGCCAGAACAGGGACCCTAGAGCCGTAAATGCAAATACATTGTCCGTCAATGCACCGGATCCGAAGCATAAGCTTGCGTCAGGTCGCGACTGACCAATGCATGAGACAGAGACCACATCAAGCACCGTGCGAATCGGTCACAGCAGTTTGGCAGCCTTGGCCCTGCACATAATCACATCCGTACTGCCTAACCCACAGTATAGCTCCTGGTATCTCCGTCAACCAGCTCGTTTTCATCACCAGCCGCCCGTCGAGCCCGTGCCCCAGGTCCATTGAGCACCAACGGCTGATTGTGCCCTTCACGGGGCCTCTCTGCTGTGGCGGTTGCATCGTTTTGCGACGAGACTTCAGGCCGAACCAAAAGCTTGCGCCCATCCAGTCTACGGTTATGGAATGCAACGATAGCTTGCCTCGCCTCTTGAGGCGAAGAGTACACCAGCTTTGCTTTGCCAGCATGCGTATTTGCCCCTTAGTACCGCTCAATGAGACGTATCAGAGCTCCGGCTACACTGAAGAAATCTTCAAGATAATCCGAGGGAGCAGCAATCCGCACGCCGCATACGAAGATGGTGCGTCCAGCCAATTGCGAGGGGCTGAGGCTTGGGCTGGAAGGTGCAGCGGTGTCATCCACTAAGAGGACTGCCTCATCACTAAAAGAATTCGTGCGAGATTCCAATGTCGTCTGGAATACGTCACTCCCTCCCAGTGCAGCACTGTCGTATGGCAAAGCCGTAATCCCAGGGGAGAGCGACATTAAAGCTGGCAGCCCGCCACTCCGTACCGGGACGTCGTTCGTGACTCTGATCCAGGAGTACCGTACATCGTGCGGCGAGAAGGCATGCCGGCTGGTAAGTGATGCGAAGCGGCCTCGGATATGTCGATTGCGATGATCTGCGAATTGACGGAACGATAACCGAGGGCGTCGGGATATCCTGCGTGAGCGTGCGACCCGTCTAGAAGGTTACAATTGCAGCCTAGTAATGTTGCGTAATTTTTCAGCTCGAACAAGTGAGCTCGCAGCGGTTGGTCTGCTGTATGATGGTACCGAGACGACCTAGAATTCCCAATATTCACAGAACCGAGGGCGTGGCGAGTGACTGTTCCTACTCAGTATCGGGTGCATCTTCTGTTCGCCCCTTGTAACCACCCATATATAGCCACGGTGGTAGTCAAGGCAAACCAGGCTCGTCTACCCATACCGCTGCATCACAGAAGATATTATTCATATGCGCTGAGCTACAAGACGAGGACAACTGCTAGCTTGTTAGCGATCACTTGTCACATTGACAAAGTGCTCGGCCTGGAGGCATGACCCACTCCGTCTAGCAGCAGCCATAGGGTAGACTCCGTGTCTTGTTCGCCATGATTTGTGTCGAACTCGCCAAATGGTTTGCTGTTAGAGCCGTGTCGCCGCCGCCGTGACTATGGATGCGGTTTCTCTCCTAAAAGGCATGAATTCAACTTGCGTGTAGATGTTGGTAATTGGATTCAGGCAACACGTGCTGTATCTTGAAAAATTGTCAATGCCTTCCAATCGTTTTCCTGCTTGTTTCTGTGATAGATTTGTCATACGAATACGAAAACAGGGCTTCCGTCGAAGGAGTGAGTAGATGTTCTTGCGGCAAAAGATGAGATCCACCGCATAGTAAGATGAAGCCAACCAAGGGGGGAGGTGAAATGTACACCGAACCAGTTACAATAACAAAGCCTCTACGAGCAGAGTAATCACTTTCGATCTTCCCTGTAGAATCGCAGTGAGACATGACATATAAGTAGGGAAGCTTGATTCACAGCTGGCTGGCGGGAGCTATTCGAGACAACTTAGACAAGCAAGACACGCAAGACAAGCAAGAGAGACCTCGATTGTGTATCTTGCCATCTAGCTCTAAACATTCATGGACAGGGGTTACTCCATTCATACAGCGACAAGGTCCAAAGTGGTACGCAAGTTATCTGCAGGCCGATACCGAATACAATTGTTGGTTGATGTCCTACAAATTCTTCAGGCACGGACCTTGGCCATCATTGGGCATTCCAGGAACTGCTGCAGCTGAACTGGGAAGCTGATGCGATGACGGCAAGAGAAACAGCAAGCTCGCGCTCGCAGGTATTGAAGCCCACTAGGACCTGCAGGTGCGTGGTAAAGGTCGTATACCTATTCTGACATTGCGTCTTGGTGCTTCGAGAAAGCCCATAAGCTGGGGGTGGTGACAGGTATGAACGCTCCAAGACTGAGTGAAACTTTCGATCGAGTGTGCCAAGCACAAGGCGAACTCCTGCGTGGCCCATTCATGAGATACGTCAACGTCGGTATATCAGTGAAGCAAAGTGCTCACATGCAGGAGGAGGTGCCGCCGTGCTGCATTCTTGCAGGCATTGGAGACTTTTGGGCGCGTATGTGGGGACGTTCAACTCTACAGCACCTGTCTCGACGGTACCAAGGACGAGTGGAGGTGTGGGCAATGCTGTAGGCTTGTGCAGGACGCTGTGCATTGTTCGGACAGTGGCAGTATGTTCGGGTTCGAGCCGTGTAACGCCAGGTAACTAACGTCCAGCGCGCTAAGCAGATACAAGGAGTGTGACGAAAACACCCGGCTCGCATAAAATCGTTATGCTGAGGGTGCTAAACTGTTCAAAGCCCCCTCGACGGTGTATGAAGATAGTAAAGATTCGGAGAGCACGAGCTCATTATTTTAGTCTTTGAGGCACACACTCTCTCTAGTACGGGCCGATCCTGCTAGCCTCCAGACAAACGTGTGGCGTTGACGCCTTGCCAGGAGCTTCAACGCTAAAGTAGTACATGATGTCGTGCTTCGATAGCGCTAAGACAGCTATGTCGAGCACGGCGTGTTGAGAGGTGGGTGTTGGTTGCACAGAAGGTGGAGAAATACCTAGTGGGGGAAAGATACGTCGGGTGAAGTCGCTCCGTCTTTAACCTCAGCACCCCCCTCGACCCTTTCTCCACCGACGACAGTTGACCCAAAGGTACCTACCTGTAGACTCTGCTCTACCTAGCTCTGGGCTTATGCAGGGTCAACACAAAGCTGAAGGACCGAGCTGCGGCCTCGAGTCTGAACTCATTGGATAAGTGAGAGAAACACTTTCGGTCAACCGCAGGAGAGTATTTACAATGGGAGTTAGATATTGCATTACGATACGCTACGGACGACCATCTATCGCCAAACGCCAACAAAGCAGTTTCAGCCAATGTGAGGCCAGTGAGAACGCCTGCGCTAAAGGGAGCTGTGCCGCATCAGTGCAGGAACTTATCAGCTTTCAGTCGGCTTTTCCATTGGGCGACCCATTTCCTAGTAGCCCTCCATTGGAATTGCCGTTCAGGTGGAAGAAGCCGCCAGTGTTGCTGCCAAAATCCCTCCTGTTCCCCCGTGACCGAGTCCACGTGATCAACAGGACGATCAAGAAGCTGATTGTCATGGCCCCAGCGATCCATGGATGGTATTTAATGCTGTTCCGCGCGCGGAAGAAGAAATGTAAGAACTTGGAACCCTTTGGTTTCGGCGTTAGTCTCGGTGGCGACGACACGATCTTGGGAAGTGTTTCCAGTATAGACGTGCGTGATGGGACGATGGCGTTCCCTGTTATGGTTTGATCCCAATAATGACGATTCTGAATTGTGTCATCAGTCCTCCTGTCGTGCTTCATCATAAAGGAAGCCCCCGGATGGGTAGTGCATGACTTACATCTTCGTCATTGATGATGACCTTCTCTCCTTCCTTGACAGAAATCCCAAAGGTCGTTTTAAGCCACCGTTCCCAAAAGACGCCGTCCACCCAGGCGAAACTGACCTCCTTGCGCTCGATTTCATTCATGTCGATCCGAATACTCTTGGCAGCACGGAGCCCACGCTGGTCGTTCCGGTCCTCTGCCTCTTCGATGCGCAACTGCTTAGCGTCACGCAATTCCTGACGCTCAAGCTGGAACGCGAGTGTCTGTCTATCCATCCACTCGATAGCAGCGTTCTTGAGTTCCCGTCTCGCTATTGCCATTTCCTCCGGTCTCTCACGATTAAGGATACCGAGAACAGCAAATTTGCCCTCCATCAGGTCTTTTGCATTGCCTGCTGTGAGTTCTGGAACCAGGGGGAGCCAGACCGACTGCATCCATGCTGTGAGCTTAGGTATGTTCCGCATATCTTGCGGAGCAAGCTGATCGTACACAGTGGGCTTGCCGTCCCGAGAGACTAGCAGACGAGGCCAGGTAGTGATTTTGAAGCGCTTAACTAGGGCAGGATCATTCGTCTTGACAATCCTGCCTCTTCCCACAAGAGCCAGTGGTAACCTGTCAAGGGCCAGAAGATCCTCGGTGGTCGTAGCAACATTGTGGAAGTAGACGAATATGACCTCTTCCGTCTTCTCCATTTCCTCGAACTCGGTGGCGGTGACATCTCTGACTCCAGAATTGGCCTCGATGACCTTGTTTCCGAAATCCATGAAATCTCCAAGACCACGTAACCCCTCGTACTCCAATCGATCCGACCCCTTGAGGTACATGATCACTGGGTAATTGTTGACACCATACTCTCGGCAGAGTCTCCTTTCGACATCGCAGTTAACCTCACCTACGTCGAGTCGTCCTTGCATTTCTCGCGCCATTTGAGCCCAGCTCGGGGCCATTCTCTGGCAATGCTGACACCAGGGGGCATAGAACACGATGAACCACCCATCCAACGTCCTGGAGACGTTACTCTGAAACGTTTCTGCATTGAACGCGACGGACTTGCCGTCCGGGTTTGGCTTTCGTTTGGATGGAAGTGGTTTTCTTGGAATCGGCCCTACGAGCGGCTTAGTCCCTGCCTCGCCGGGCACGCTCTTCGCGGCGGTATCCTCCGTCGAGCCCTTGTATGTATCCTGGACAGTCGTGAAACTGGAGTCCCCAACCTTTGGCAGTTTTATGCCACCCGCCGGTCTCGACCCGGGTCTGATTATCTCCAGGGAGTCTTCGATGTACGCGCTAAGATCCTTCATATTCCGGTCGCCAGACGACCTATTAATCTCCTCCCCATCTTTGAACAGAATGATGGTGGGGAACGACCTCACCCCAATCTCGCTGCACGCCGTTCCGAATGCCACGCAATCCAGCTTGGCGAATTTCATGTTGTAATATCGACTGAAGGAATTTAGGGAGCTTCCCAGCTCCTCGGAGTCCGTCGAGGCTGGCAGAGGGTTTGATGTATAATAGAACTCGTACAAAGTCTGCCATTTTGGCGCAAGTGACTTGCAGTGGTGGCAGTAGGGTGAGAATGCCTCAACGAGCCTAGGGCCAGAATGAGTCAGTCCCTTGCGCAATAGAAGCGCCGCACGTCTACACGTACCAGTAGCCAACAGAGATATCTTCCTTGAGCGTCGTGCCACTTAGATCGACGATCGGAGGAACCACTTGGCCATTGAAAGTGGTCCCACTAGGGGTTTCCTTGTTGTATGGAGGGACTTTCTTCTCTTCTGGTGCCACAGGAGTAGCTGCCCCTGCTGCCGTTGCTTGTGCCGCTCCATTAGCCGCGACTGCTGCTGGTGGTTGCGCTGCTTGTGGGACCGCAGCTGCTGCTGGTGCACCCACCACCGGGGCTTGTGCTTTGGGATCTGCTGGAGGCTTCGCTACCGCTGCGCCTAAATCCGCCACAGGTGCTGCAGCGGGTGCTTGGGCGAGCTGTCTCTTAAGCGTCCTAGCAGCATGGGATGGATGCGCTCCGAGCAGCAGCAGCAGAACAAGTGCTGACAGTAACGAGAGTATGTTCCAGCGCATGTTGTCGAGGCGCTGGATATGGGGATTAAATCTCGGGGCTACCTGCACAAGGAGACTTGCATCCTTCAACGCGGGCGTTTGTCCGTGCGGGCGGTCGACTCGATATTGACGTCGATGCCGGTATAATTAGCGGAATTGAGGATGGGCCAGGAATCCTGCCGAGGGGTGCGGCATGCGATGGCGTAAAGAAGTACGAGAATTGTATATTGCGTACGTGTACGAGGGTATGTTGTGTTGGTTCGTGTTCCCTGCAGCTGGCGCAATCGCTCGCCGTTCGCTGAGATCCGAGCGAACCGCCCTAATATATCAGGCGGAAAACCATTTCACGGGCTTGACTTCAATGGTCAATCATGATCAGCACATCATCGTAGTAAGACACCTAGGCAAACGTTACCACACCAACAGCCAAAGGGTGCGAGACCATCCATCGCAATCATGCGCCCCTCAACCCGCTTCTACGCCGTTGTTTCTAAGAACGCGCCCCTCCCTAAACGAGCAGGCCAATACCTCATACCACACAACCCCACAGGGCTAACAGGCCTAACCACGCACCCCTTTCCCCGGCCGACCCTCCTCCACACCTATACCGAGACCCTTTCAAAGCTCTCAGCCCTCCCCGCAAACTCCATCTACCGCCAATCCGTTGAGAACCTCACAAACCACCGCCTTGCTATCATCGCAAAGATAATTCCACCAGGCTTCCAGGAATGGCAGACCAAGATCATGCAGCTGCTGGAGGAGCACCCTGAGATCGCGGAAGGGGGAAGGAGCTTCAAGACGCTAGAAGGTAAAACGTATATGCTGCCGCAAGAGGAGGATGACACGGATAGCCGGGAGGAGGAGTGGGATGGTGGGAATGTGATTGAGGAGAGAGGGGAGGGTCCCAGGTCACTGGAGTTCAGGGCGCAGCAGGCGACGGATCTGGGTGAGGGGAGGAACATTGAGGAGGGCCAGAAGAAGACGATCGTGGTGGAGAATGAGCCGCCTTTGACGTCCGACCAGTATGTTTTCCAGCCTCCCACAGAGGCCTGCTCGAGGTAGTATTGTGACGATCACGCAATACTGATCAACGCCTGCGCTCTAGGATATCCGACATTGAAACGCAGATCGGTGCTGGCTTGATCGAGGAGATAGTCGCAGTGGCCGAGGGAGAGCTGGAACTTGTAACCCATATGCTCGAGGCCAAAGTGTACGTGAACCATTCAGCAAACTTTCAACAGTCCGAAACAAGGACCACGACTGACAACTGGCGCATAACAGATGGGAAGAGCTCGAGGAGAAGCCCGTCGAAGGCCAATGGAGTTACTTCTCGCGCGACACGGGCACGGGCACCACACAGGCTCCATAGAACTGACATGCGCGTAATTCAGTCCAAATTCTGAGACCTTTGACAATGCGAACCTACGTGGGCGTGTCAATACGTGTAAAAACAGCTTCTCTCATTCTTGCGTAGGCCAATCTTGAGCGAGGAAGTTCAGGTGGCTGGGTGTGACTGCTCACAAATGCAGCAATGCCGAAGCACCACAAAATACTCCAATCGTAGCCCATCTTCACCGATCCAGAGGTCAAGAGGCCCAAGCTTATATTGTGTGACCACTTCCGGGCGTTCGCAGAACAGACTCATGCTTCGAGACACAAGATCCGGAAACGCCCGAGCACAAAGGAGGAGCTGCACTCCGATCATTCTGCCTACCATTCGTACTTCTACGGTGCAAAACTCTTGAAGAGGGGTTTCCACAATGCAATACTTCCTCGAAGTGCCTCTCGGGAAGATACTGGCATCTGTGGTTACAGCCAAGTGACAATAGGCATGGTGCCATATGTGGATGACCTGATACGGAGCCACTTCACTGTACTGTGACGTTGCACTCGCCACTAGCGCCACTGCGCGAAGACCGCTGCTTCAGCCATATATGAATAGAGCTAGCACGGTGAAACACAAAGGATGTGGTACTATGATTCCACCTACTCGACCCCTGTCAAAGGTGATTATATGATATCTAGTCAAACTATGAGGGAGACTAGAACAACGTCTTCCACCGAGCGGTTTCCCAGCCCTACTAATAAAGAGCACGTTGAGGTCACGGAACAGTTCCTTCATACTGATTGCTTCGCAATGCCTCCTTGCCTAAGCCCTAAAATACCCTCAATCAATGAATCGCGCACCATAATTGTTGGCCGTGAGTCGACCATGACCCTGCCGGGGCACTGAGAATGCTCGATGTCGTGGAAGCTGTCTTCCTCGCCGCCCTGCTCTGCAATTTGTGAACGCGAAACCCGGTTCTCATGATATGGCTCAATAACAGACGCGTATTGCCGGCTTTGGGCACTGCCTACTGCACGTTGTGTGGAGTGAACACACCAGTTTCAGTGAGGGGAAGTAGTTTCGTGCGACTCATGTTTTCGACGTATGTGTCCAACCCCCTTTCTCCGCGAGTCTTCGAGTCCAAGTGTCAGGCAGTTCGGTGAGTGGGTGACTTGATTTTTCCTGGGCCATACATAGGCCTTTGTGAGAAGATCTCCGCCGAGGACCGGGCTAGGAGATCGTGTCAGTCACGACGTCGCTTGTCAATGATGCGACCCTCGGAGGCGGATGATACCGGTGCCGCGAGCAGGTGCAGGTTGAGACATGGTGTTCGCTGTGCTGAAGAAGAAGCATTCTTGAAATTTGCCACGCTTCCTGCGGGTACAGTCCCAACACGACATGCTGTTTTGAGGGTTGTGCCAGAACCTGAGAGTGGCAAATTCTCCTCGACTGCTAGACCTCGTTCAGCGGATTTTCCGTCGGGTCCTTGTTCAGAGCGTGTGCGTAGATGAGCTATTGCACCACCTTCAGGTGTTAACAATGGCACCACCTACCCACAAACTGGCAACGACATATGTAAGCTAAGATATATAATGGAAGAGGTGTCAGTCCACACCAAAGACCTCAGACTCACCAGAAGACCTTCGTGAGCTAACCTCCTGGAAGTCTATTGGGCTTGCCGAATGACCATGATCCCGAAGTTCGAACGATCTAGGAGGGATTGAAGAATCTGCAGAAGCATGGGCAGCTGAATGTCCTTCCTTGTCAAGCGCCATAGAAGAATTGTCGCTCGATGGTTCCGCTTCGGAAGTTTGGGGTGGAGCTGGCCGGACAGCCTGTGGCTGTGTAGATGCAATCTCCTGGTGCTGGATATCCTCATCCGGAACTTCTTGCGGCTGACCAGGTCGTACGCGGCCGATAGATCCGCTCTGCGTCCTGTAAGCTTGCTCTGTGGCGATCTCGTTCGCTTCCATATCTTCACTGTCCATCGATTGCACAGGCTGTTCAGTGCCGGAAGATTTCTGATCTTGCTCAGCCACTAGCGTGCGCTGCCACACCACCTTATTGGCGTTTATGTTGTCGACAGTGAATTGCATTTCGGGAAGAATGTCGCTCATTCTAGAGAAAAGATCGTGGGCAAATATATTCATGAAGCCCAATTGTCTGTTAGCCAGGTCCGCGATGTCGCCCGGAGTTGGAGGGCCGTTGAAGAGACAACTCGGAATCCCTGCATCCTTCTCCAATTGCCCCTGATGCGCGAACTCGTTGGTCACAAGTCCTGCCCAGTCTTTGGCAATATCGAAAGGTCGAGCCTATCAGTGTTGTTAGATCACGTAACCCAAACATAAGGAGCAATTATTGAAGGAAATTTTCGCAACGTACCACGTTGCAGATATCGGCGCACTTGATGATAAGGCAGCAAATGAGCTCCCGGTCTTTCTCCAATGCCTTTTCGTCGTTCTCGTCAAGCTGACGGTTGCGTTCAGCGAACCTCTTCTGCAAAGCGTCCAACTGCGTCGTATACTGGCTGTGTAGGGTCATGTCTGTGGCTAGAATAGAACTAATCATGAGTTTCCGCATAGCGAGATCGGCAGATGCTGCGGGCCAGAAGCGTTGCAGAATCTGCGAAGATGCTGCACAATGGTAGGATTCCAGAACAGAGTGATCGTTATACAATCGCGCTACTGTGGCTTTAACTTTGACCAGGAACACGTTGTTCACTCCCGGATGGCCGACATCGTGGCCGATCGCCGCGATGAGCAGTGTCAGGGCATGGACCGGCCGAACAAGGGCGCCCAAGGGTGATTGATTACCGCCCGGGCTTGTGTCGTCCTCTATTAGGGGAGCGATAGCGCCGATTGCAACGAGAAAGTGGAACACAGCTTGCAATACGTCGCAGGCGTGCTTGAAGTTGTGGTATATGACTGATTCATTGTATTGTCTGCGCGTGGCGATCAAAAACCTGATCAGCTCATCTCGCATGACGTTAGTCCGAGAATCCCCATGGAAGAGTGGGGGGTAACTACCTTCGGTCATTCTCCACTTCTCGAGCTCCGGATCCTTGAGCGCATGCTGTAAAACAGTCAATACCCCATAGATTAGCTCGTCCTCCTCGAACGCATGTGCCGGAAACGCCCATGTCCCGAAAGCATGTTTGACGACGTCTCGCCGGTCGGAATCGACTACTAAGTCTCTTCATAATTATTAGATATGCTCGGAGTGGGAAAGTAAGACACACTCACGTGTGGCGAAATACAGGATCGATCCGTGAAGGATTGCACAAATCCCCCATAAGTTGCGCAATCATTCCTTGGGTCATGCTCGTGAAGAGTCGTTCCCTGCTAGTCTGTGCGAAGTCGTGAGCCATGTCGATGAGGCTCTGTATCTGAGCCTCTGATATAGGAGAGCTCAGAGGACCCTTGAGGACGTCTATGGCACCTAACGAGCGAACCACTTCGATCCATGCAGCTGGTGCCTCGGTGTCGACTAGAGCGATGGGAATGACTTTGGCCGACAACCCGCGAGATTGTATCTCGGGGACAATATGCGACAAGAAATGCATACCGTACAGATCCGCATCAAGATTCGGATCAAGCTTCGTGTCTTGGCTTGTCTTCACTTCGTAGGGTAAGTGCATCAATAAGACAACATACTCAGCCTCTGCAGCCGCAGTGATGATGGACCTGATGCACTGCGAGCATTTGAATCCTGACTTGTAGATGTTGACTATGGGGGCTGTCAGCACGAGCCGGAACTGCGTACAAACGAGTATAATCGAGCAGCATGTCGCAGGCACGGCAGTAGTGGACAGGGGGACCTACCACGGTGGAAAGTCGATAGCAAGTGGTCGACATTTCCATCAACTTCTTCGGCAAAAGATGACACGTCTTCCTGCGCATCGTTCGCGCTGGGCCGCTCGAGGTGTTGCTGGTCTGTGACTGTTCGAGACTCGCGAGCCCTGCGATCAAGATAGACGATATGATAGGTCGGTGAGGCCATGGGTACAGATGCCGAGTATCGACTGTCTCAGACTGTCGCAAATCTTCCAGCACAGCGCAAGCTTGTTCTGTGTTGTCGACGACGGAGCTGCTATAGCAGAATGTCCGAGCCGCAAGAGAGCGGCTTCTTGCGCTGATGAGTATCACAGCCTGGGAATGGCGCAGTTCACGGGTTCTAGGCAGGACGAAAATTTGTATCTAGCATGGATCGACGTGCGGGGAGGGCATGGACGTGGAGGAGGTCGAATGGGGTGGTGGAAGGCGAGGAGCTGTATCGCTAGGCCAATATGAAGCTGGCACTATGAGACAATGTCAGCTCTGTGGTTTCCTTTGGCTCGAACGCTCCTACCACAATCCAATGCTGAGGCTTAGGAGGGGAATGCGCCTGTCGCCTGACCTCAATCCAGCTGTCCTAGGATCGTCGTTCTTGAACAGTTCCTCGATAGGCTTGCAGATGGAGGACGAGTGCGGACCAGGGGCGCAGGTCAGCGACTGCGACGTTTGAGAGCAAAGGACGAAGGTTGAGGGTGTTTGGGACAGAGGTTGGAGTACGGATAGGGAAGAGGTGAAACGAGGGCAGAGCAAAGGGAGGGACGACGGTACCTCTGGCGCCCCGTACCGTCCGCCGAACGGATGCGGTCTTAGCGCAAAGTGCTGGCGTGCCTTTCCGTGCTGATGAACCAATCATGTGGAGCTCAGGGGGTCCGAGTCTCATCGACAGCCGTAGCATCCTTGGAAGGAATGCGACGCTAGAATAAAAAGGTCCTTCCATCAGTCTTCGAAGCATCCTTCAGCCTTCCAGAATACTTCGTCTCGTGTATCATGACGTTCGGCCCTCGAAACCCCTGGCCCTGACTTCGTGTCCTTGCTCCACCACCACATCCTCGCGCTTTTCTACCACGGCTTGTCCTGTTATCTAGCTCACTCGCCTTCATGACCGCCGCTTGGCACCGTTTCCGTTTGCGGCATCGAACGACTTCCCACGGTTGTGCAAACCGTTGTGCAAGTCGTTGTGCAAGTCGTTGTGCAAGTCGTTGTGCAAGTCGTTGTGCACGTCGTTGTGCAAGTTGTTGTGCGCAAACGGAAGGGGAGACGGGTCTCTGATTTCCGCCGTTGCCTATTGGGCACTACTCGCGATCTCAGTCATTTGTTCGCAAAGGATGGTCTTACACTGCGATTTCGTCTATGATTTGTGGAATTCCAACACCGTGCAACCTTTCATGGCTATTCCGTATTGCTCCTTTGGCGACTGGAAGAGTCTTACCATGGGCATGATACGACCCATTGAATCACCCTGATTGTCTCACAGTGTAATCAGATCAGTACGACCTTAGGGCAAATATGTCGCACTGTGGCTCAATGCCATGAGTTGGTGCGATCATTAAACCTTACATGCCGTGTTCTTTGGTGCTTCTCCCCAACACATGCATCAATTTAAGCGACATCACCAGTGGCTCGAAGTACGCGGGGTTGGCGAAAGTGTTCGCATCTTCGCCATGAAGCCACAGCGGTAATAGCGCGGACTGAGTCTCTAGACGGACCTCGGTACTTTTTTTCGCTACTGTTGTTTAATGATCTTAGAACGGTTACCTATTCTTCGTGGACTGGAGTCTTTCGTTGATAGTAACAACAACCAATCCCTACGATTATGGAAAGACCCGCTGCAGTAGGTCTTGTTGTTGGCGCGTCTCGAGGCATTGGGCGAGAAATCGCGCTGGGTTTGTCAAAAGCCGGCTACAGAGGCAAGCCTGCAGAGACCCAGCGTCGCACATTCACAATCGACTAATATTAACACTGTCGGCAGTCATTGTTGCTGGCAAGTCCACTACTAGCAGCGCCATTTCACAACACTTTCCTGCGGATCCCAATTCGGCACAGTCTACCATCGACACAGTCACTCGTGAAATCAGAATCTCTGGTGGCGAGGCAACCACTGTCACGGTGGACAACAGAGACTATGAAAGTGTCCAGCGTATGGTTACTCTGGCTGTCGAGGCGAGAGATATGTCCGCACACACTATTACGCATCCCTGAATCTTCCTTTAGCCGTACGGCCAAAACTACGTGCTCATCTACAATGCTGGAGCTATCTGGTGGGCCTCGGTGGAGAACACCTCAATGAAGCGTTTCCAGTTAATGCAGAGGGTTAATGTTGAAGGGCTATACGGCACGGTGCAAGCTTGTCTGCCACATTGCAAAACGGCATATGCTATGGGCAAATCTGCATGACAACCTTGACAATCGGACTAGTCATGGACTTTGAACGTGAGGGAAAGTCTGGTATGGCAATCACTAGCATATGGCCGGCTGCAGCAATACAGTCTGCCGCCACTCGAGACGTTTCCCGACTGACTGAGCTGTGGAAGCCGGTATGCCGGGTCTCAACTTTGGTCGAACACAGACTCACTCACGAAATTAGACGATATTCTCAGATGCCGAAGCAGCCATCCTCGAAGCATCACACTCGAAGTAAATGGCGTTGTGACAACTGACGAGGATTACCTCCGTCAAAAAGGCGTCACCGACTTCGAGAAATATTCACTCGTGCCGGGCTCGCAACCTAGAAGAATTATGCCTACAGAATTTCCAGAGCTGACGGTCGCGGAACAAGCCGATGAGGGAGATCGCACGGACAGTACGAAGAGAGATTTGAAGTTGTGAAGAGTAAGATTGTCATTTCGCATTCCTTGTTACCCATGCATTCCATACCACAGCACGTAAACACGTTGCCCAGCGCGACGCGCGCCACATCTGCCCAGCTTCGCCTTCACGGAGTATTTAGTATGCTCGACTACACCCTGGGAAGTTCCATGCTTTTCCATTCCCGAGTAACACTTCAGCTGTCTGTCATTCATACCAGCAAGAAGTCACTCACCACATTCGTTCAAACGGATACTTCCAATCACTCTTTACGCATCTCATCAAGGGCACTCTTCGTGAAGAAAATACTTGAACAGCAACAATGGCGTTTAGAGCTTGGTTGGGCTCACTGACCCTCATCGCGACAGCGAACTGCCTCCCATACGACCTTGATCCATATGAGGACGCCCATCTTTTCGACAAGAGGGCCATAGTGCCATACGCAGCACCGTACAGCTACGTCGGCTGCTACAGCGACGCGAACCCTCCTCGAACTCTGAGATATGAGCTTTACACTCCCGAACTCGGGGAAAACGCAAACATGACTGTGGAGAACTGTGCCTTCACTTGCAACAGCTATGGTTATACTCACATGGGCTTGGAGTACTTCTATCAGGTGTGCATCTGGTCCGCAACATCAGCACAATATCATTCCGCTGATTCGTTCTCAACCTAGTGTTGGTGCGACAACTCTCTCCAAGCCGGTACTATACGCCCAGATGGCGAATGCAACACTCCTTGCCAGGGCAACAATGCCGAAACTTGTGGAGGTCCCGATCGTCTCAGCTTGTATCGGATATCGGGGTCCGATGGCGGTGCCCCGCTTCCGGCCTCTAATCCGGATACGACGACAACGACGTAGGCCTTCTTCATACGTTCTTGATATGCGATCATATTCTGACAGCCCACTCAGGACCACCACGAGCGTACCAACTGTCACTGTACGTTTTCGCACGTTTCTCCTTTAGGACCTCCAGAGATGAGTGACTCCAACTGCGTGAACGACCGCTGACAACCTGCTCGTTCAGACCACATTACTTGGAACACTCACAGCAACCACCACGTCGCTCGGGACGGTGACTACGACGACTTATGGGACACCGCCGACAGTGACGACAACTGAGACGGCGACAACAACCTCGCTTGGGACTGTGACGGCGACTACCACATCAGGGCAGACCATTACGGAAACTACCACGTCGCTCGGAGTCACAACGGAAGAAGGCCCAACGGTGACGGAGACGACTGTTTCTCCAGGAGCTACGGTGACTGCCACTGACACTACCCTTTCGATCTCTGAGGTCTACGAGGGCACCATTACCGTGACGAGTTACGTTTTGGGATAGTAAGTTTCGCATTGACTCGCTTCTGTCGAGACGATTGTTTTCCGGTCGATTTGCTAACCTGCGCCAGCCCAACGACTACCACTAGTACCACGAGCACGACGTAAGCTTCTCATCCAAACATGCTTAGCCTTGCGCTTGCTCATCCATTGCAGCACAACCAGCACCACGACGACCACGACAACCCCGACAACCACGTAAGTGCCCAACATCCGAAGTCCCACGCCCGCGTTCGTTCGACTAATTCGTCACAGTACCACTACAACCACGACTCCGACGACTACGTAAGGCTTGCCAATAACTTATGCGCCTATTCGCATACTGATCATGTCGCAGCACAACTACAACGACTTCCTCGACTCCGACAACGACGACCACGTGAGTTTCCCTCAGTCGACCAGTTTAGAAAGTTCTTCCTTGCTGACTTATTCCAGAACTACTACGACGTCTGAATTCCCAACGTAAGCTGGCTGATTTTGCTAATCCTCTCCCATGACTAAACTCTCTGCACAGCACATCAACTACTACGACGACGACGACGACCTCTTCTTCCGACTCGTAGGCCGTCCTTGTCCATCGCATCATTCGCTCGCGCTGACAGTGCACGAAACAACAGCGCAACCACCACTTTCGCGCCGACGGAATCGATCTGCACGCCCGTCACAATCTACAGCACGATCACCGAGACCGTCACCGCACCTGGGAGCAGCCCTACGGAGGAGGTCGTGGCCGAAAGCAGCCCGTGAAGCAACGATCACGGACGTCTAGGTTGTCTAGAAGCGTGCTGCAATGGGATGTGGGTGTGGGGAGGGTATGGAGGATTATCATCTCGCCTCGAGCATGGAAAATCGATATCAATGGGTTTTCCCTGGCGCAATCATGTTTGCTCTTTTTTCTCCTTGTCTGCTTCCGTGATGGGAACCTCGAGTCAGCGGCACTCGTGGTAACTGGTCTCTCATGGTGTCTCTCGTTTTTCCTTTTCACCCATGGCGAGGTGGTAGAGTTTAGTGGTTGTTGTAGCGCGGTAATGCGGAGTCAATGACGTTATTTTTTCACCAACTCTCGTGGTTGCGTTCATGTGCAGTGTTGAGTGTTGGGTGTTGATGGGACATTAGGGAGTGGGATTTCGTGCTATACTGTACCGCTTGCCTCCACGAAGCTGGCGTTTGGACTTTTGCCCTTCAAACATACTTATTCCAGTCACCACCCTGATCGACCCATCTGCCTCGTTCAAGTCCAACTTGATCTCTAAGGCCACAAGGACCTGTCCAGACTTTATCCAGCCCACCGCCTGGCAACGCGAGGGTATATGTTCTACATCGTGAGAATGGGATTGATCGGCTCAATGGTCTAGTGGTATGATGTGAGTCGCGAACTCTTCAGCCAATCAGAATACGTCTAATATGGTTCCTAGTCTCCCTTCGGGTACACACCCGTCTGCTATGAGTGGATTGATATGGGAGAGGCCCCGCGTTCGAATCGCGGTTGAGCCCTGCTTTTGCCTTTTTATCCATTCTTTTTCTGCTCCAGGAGTAATGTCTCCCTTTGTTTTTGGCCATGAGGCAAGCAGATGGCGTAGCATAGCACGAAGTGTTGGGGCTTGTGGAGGGGAGAATGAGATGCGACTGGTGTGGTGGCTGACTACGCAGACCAGAGAGCAGCCGTGCGGGCATTGTTTTTTAGGTGGTAGATCGAGGCAGCGTGTGGTTGCACAGATGTAAGCTGGTTTCAGCCAACCGTGCAGTCCTCCCTCCTCGTCGGTCTTTAGTGTGTATCCGAAACTGCGTATGCATTTCCTCCTGGTTGGATCAGAGCATCCACTCTTCTCTCTCCATGTCTCCTTATCGGACATGTTCAACGGTATGCTCATGCGCTATCTGACCTATCTCCGGGGCCATTGATCGTGAAGGCAAGATGTGGAGGCTATAGGACTGTCTACTGACATGCGTGGCGCATGTCTACCAAGTGATTCAGGGCAACGAGTGGCGCCGCTATAGCACTTTCTCTTACCATACTAGCTTCACTACCAAGCACGCGGGGCTTGCAACTAACTTCATACCCACACTCTCATACCAGGAGAACCCCTGGAGCGATCAATTCAGAGAGGCCACACCAGTAGCTTGGGGGGAATCTGCTGTCGAGAGTGAATTACTCGGTTGTTCACTGAGCCGTCCCCACTGCGTTGGCACGTCCGCTCTAGGTTAGGGGTATTAGGAGGTATAGGAGATTAATAAGGCAAGGCAGACAGATGTAATCAAGAGCTCAGGACAGACCCTCTGACGAAGGAAAGGGGGACTTCATGCCATCCGCCACACGGAGAGTATTTCATTTAGTCAGCTCTGGCGCGCCGGCGCAGGTGACCGACGTTGACTGCAGGAAGGTCTGTGCGTTCTCCACCCCTGATCCTTGCCTCGTGCAGCCCTGTGTGCTAGTGAGGCTACAGACCAAAAGATAGCCGCCTGTCCAACAAGCCAATTACCCACCTTTCCATGCTCATGCACGCACCCCTCGCGGATTTAGTCCATGTGTCTTTTCTTGTCGAGTCCCACAGACACAGTCCCACACTCACGTACCGCACTTCTTCCAACCACTCATCATGCTACACACCCACCTTGCTCGTGTAACGATCCAATCTTGGCATCTCGGCATTTGAGACCCCATACTGGAGCCTCAGATCAGAGATTAAAGGGGCTCGCATCGTCTCCGCTTTGAGGCACCCTTCCATAGCCAGCTGTTGGTTGAGAAGCCGCCCAGGATGCCGTTTCATATTTACAATGTTCCGAGCATGGCTGACGGTTGAGCTGTCGGGCATATGTTAACTCCTTTGACCTCTGATAGGGTCTGGGCAGAGATGGGTGTCGTTGACCAGGTCGGCATCAGGGATGCGTGTTCTGTATAATTGCAACATGACATGATCGATCCCCCCCTCACCATCACTTCCAAGCAGAACTACGTCTGGAGCAATGACGCAGTGAAGCAGCAGACAATGAGAAAGCGGTCCTTCCGGCTTGACAGACATGGACCTCACCCTTGTCGTGGCATACCGTGGATGACCAGCGGGTAAGGGTACCGCACTCTCGTGAGTCATTTCTTCCGCCTCTCGTGCGCCGCACTATGGCGATAGATCCTGGCGCGGTCTTTCGGTGCAGCTTTGCGACGTACGAATCGGAGTCGGAGACATAGTATACTTGGCCTGCACCCACTACTCTCCACCTCCAGTCAACTTGCCAGTGACTAAATGTACGCTCGAGCCCGGAGAATCTGTATGTTGCCGCAAGATCCGAGTGGTGCCGAGCATGAACTGGCAAACCTTGCAAAGGGCGGGTGTCACGCAAGACGTGGTCAATCGGCTAAAAGCCTTGTGCTGGCTCATGCTCTAACGATCTGGTCCATGGAGCTGGTAGACAATTCGCTCCAGTCCGTCGGCTATCATGGCCAAGCTCTTACACACCAAACCACCATCCAAGACCCGCAGTTGGGGAAAGTGCATCACATTCTCGAGTTACATTATTACATGGAATGGGGTTTGCTTCGATTCGTGACACACCTATTGACATCCCCCCTTGCGCTAAGCCCTCGCTTACTCTCTCGTGCGACCTCTGACAACACCTCGCCGTGACTTGCCGATAATTTTTGCTCTGCTTCACGCGTCACTGCTGAATGCGGCGGTGCTTGGGGGACGGAGGTCTACCGTGGTTTCCTTCGGCTTCGCCGCTTCACCCTCCCATGGCTGATTAATACCCCTCTCTGGCCGATCCTGCCATCACAAACGTCCATCTTTCTGCAAGAGTTCGAGTCAGACAATCACACAAGCAAAGTCATACACCTCGAAGCTGATACAACGACATGATGAGGTGAGTTTGTGAGCTTGTGGTGAAGCTCTGAATACTACTGACAAAGCACGCCGCTCGCCAGTCAACCAAGAAGAAGTAATGAAGCAACTCAATCAAGCTCGCAACGAAACCCTACGTCAATCACAGAGGCGGATCACCAGCGGCTGCATCACAACCTGATGCTAGAGAAACGAAGCCAAGTCAACGCGTTGAAGCAGAACAACCCAGATGGACCACCCGAATGGGCAACCTGGTGCATACAATGTCCCCATTGCCCGCAGGAGGAGCATTGCTGCGAAGGGTCCGACTCTTGCGACGACGAAGACGAGGACGACGAGGATCAGGATCAAGCCATCCCGACGTATCAGCCCGCCAACAGTAGAGATGTCACCAGGCTCGCCCTCGCCTTGAGACAGAGAGAAGGAGCAGACCATACGCAGCGAGATTCCTCATCTCATCTGGCATCCGAGAGCGCGAACCGACACACCACAACATCCAAGCGGACAGGACCTGGTACTACGCGAAAATCGCGCTAGACTTGCGCGACTCGCAGGGGACTGTCCCTCACCAGCTTTTCGGACATGAGGTGGACTATGAGTAGTGGATTCGAATGAAATTGAACGAAGTTTTCCATGCTCGGCGCTAGTCTATACGCGTCTCACATCGCCGAGCAAATGAAGGCGTGGACCTGATGGGATTCCCACAAGTTTCTGTTCAGCTTGGGCACGGGATCTTATATCACAAGAGCAGCTAGTGGCCACGGCGGTCAATGGGAATATCTTCAGAACATCTCGAGCACGTCACTCTCCCTCTCTCCGGTCCACAACAATTGACGCGTAATAGTGCTTACGTAGTAATGAAAGGGCAGAAAGGTAGTCCCTAACAGGCATCATCTCCGCAAGTCAAAACTCACATAGCAGCATACGTAGTATGGCGCGCAGTTTTAAAGAAAGGCTTTCTCCCACACCATCTCCGATCCCTATCGCTCACAACTGCCGACTTCTAATATGCAAAGTGGGACGACGGGAATGACATTCAAAATCCACAGTACCCGCTAACCAGCCGAGGCATGAAGTCGCGCGCACGAGTCGGTGCGCATGGCGGGTCGAAACAAGGCGATGCCGGTTCAGGCTGCATCCCCGAAAAGCCCAATTATGTAGTTTTCTCCCGACGCTTTGGTGCAACCGTGTTACTTTGCGATCGCATGAGTCGCTCGTGGCTTCGTAAACGTTGAGACGGGGTCGATTGCCGAAGTTAACTTATGTTCTCATCACGCGGAACCCGCTCCCGGGTCTGGACTTTGCGAAGGAGGGAGAGAGCTTGCTTTTTATGGTTCAAGTCCCTCTGTGCCTCGAGTTTGGAGAAACTCCAGGTTACTGTGTATAAAGAGAGGACCTTGTCCAGTCGTGCAGCTCGAACAGTAGCCGTATGATCCCGGAATCGCACGCACTCAGACGAGCCCACGGCACGGCTCAAATGGCGCAGGTATTGCCACAACGCGAGAGCCAGACAAGGCCAGACGCGCAGCATCCAAGCCTACCGCGCATCCAAGAAAAAGCCCCGTAGAAAATCCGGAAAAACAGCCATTATTCGCCCAATCTCCAGCGCGTTAACCAGTACCTTTCCTTCCCCAGCTATAGGCAGTTACACAAATCAGCGAGTCTAAGAAGCACAACCACACGACCGAGTAATGTGGCCACCCCCATCCACGCCTCGGATCTCTCCATGTGGTCGCCCCGCCTTGCCTTGCCTTTGCCTTCGCCCTCGCCTCGCCACAAAACTAAAGTCACATCACATGACAACGGCCCGACCGTTCGGGTTCCCTGATCTGAATCATGGTGGCGAATAGCACCTCATCGCTCTTTTCTTTTCCAGAAGGAAGGACCGAGGCGATTTGTTCGGAGGAGATGGGTGGGGTTCGTTGATTCCGATACTAGCGGTGGTGTTTGCGTCGGTCTTTTGGAGTCGAGGGTGTATTGTCGTGGATGAGGCGAGGTTTGGATTGGGATTGGGATTGTGGAGGTTGCGATTACTTCATTGCTGGTTCGACATGGTGAGCAGGTCTGTGAAGGGACGGGCCGGCGGCGAGAAGGAGGATATCAGGGGAGACACCACCACTGGTATAGAAACACTTCCACGATGGAAGGGATCGAAATCACTGAACCATCATCAACCCAATCACGGTATATTCGCCCGATGCTTCACGTACAAACACTATAGACAATGGCCTCGCCACGGAGGAAGAGACACATGGCTTCCATGTAGCTTCTCCGCATACATTGGCCCCCATTGCCAATCCTCCCATGCCCTCCTCCACAACCCACACAGCACCCCAGAGCATCCACAAGCACCTCAACCACGATACGAAGACGAAATCCTTTTCCTCCGCCTCGCCCCATTCACGACAGTACAACTCTCACAGACCAGTGCCGGCAACAGCCGGTCTCCGAGCAAGACCAATGCTCCAGCCACCCAATGCTCAACTTCAACCCGCAAAAATGGCAGGTGCGTCACGCTGAGGTCCCTCCCAGGCCTTCTAGAATCATGCTTGTCGTAATAGGCCGGTCCGCAACAAGTAAGATTCAACAGGGTAGGCGAAACGTGATAGGGCAAGGCCGACAAGCGCCATTGCGGTGGCATGAGGAACCCATGACAAGCCATCATGGGCGGAGTAGAGGTAGGCTCGGTCATTGCGAGCGACTTGAGGGTATCATCTCCGTCGTGCATCCCCAGTGCATATGGAATGGTGATTGCCAAACACCAAGATGGTTATTGACAACCGGGAAGTCGCAAGAAGGTATAGGAAGGGTACTTTCAGGCGGAGAGTTCAGGTGAGCACGTTATGCGAGTCATAATCAGCATCGACAGGGCACTTGATCACATAACGGGAGAGTCGAACGATTACGGAGCATAGAAATGAGCATAACACAAGTCTTGGTATCTCTGCTACCATCAACAAATGATGGTTCGAGTCTTTGGAAATGAGTCTGGTCATCGAAACGCTGACGAAGAGCCAGTCTCGTTCGCAGTCGTCAATATGGCCGGACTCAGTATTCAATCAGATAGCTACTGCTCCCTCATTTAAGAGCCTGACCTCAAGGACGATCCGAAGCGCTGCGTACTTTTGCAACGAAACCATGATTCCAAGGACGAACTGCAACGCGGCTCGCAACCTCGGATGAAACGCGCGTGTTTCCGGCACCGCCTTCTTCACGACCAATCGGAGCTAGTTCATACCTTAGCTCAGGCACAAGCCTCGCCCCAGTACCTACATCTCTCTCATTAGCACCTTTGTGTGAGCTTCGACGACTACACAACGTATAACATATAGCATCTTGCGCTCGAGATCACCAATCAACGATTGGCCCTTGACATTGCCACTCTCCTACTGTAAGGACTCAACGAGCGCTCCTTGACTCTCTCCATACTGCGATTTCGAGCAGGCGGCGGCGGAGCTCTGCGGCGTGGCGGTGGGGAACGAGAAGGTGATGGCGACGCAGAAGGTGAAGAAGTATTTCGTCGTCGGCGGCCGTTGCGCTGACCCTGGCGAGGCGGTACTGGAGAACGGGAAATGCTTCGGCCCCTCGCCGCTACACGTCGATGTCCTGGAGACCTGAATGGACTTCTCCTGCGAGGTGCTGACCGGCGTGGTGGAGGCGACGCGGAAATGCTTCGATTGCGAGGAGGAGCGCGGCGAGGAGGCGGAGATCGTGACATACTCCGACTGCGGGACGGAGCACGAGGACGTGGTGGTGACCGAGCTGCAGACAAGACCTTGGTGGCACGTATGCTGTCGCGGCGACGCGGCGGAGGTGCGCGAGAAGGCGAACGTGAGGACGAACGTGAAGGTGAGCGAGAGATACTTCGCCCCCGAGGGAGGGCGTTGCCGCGGCGTGGTGGGGAGCGAGAACGAGATCTGGATCGCGAGGAGTATGTCGAAGAGCGCGAGATACTGCGAGAAGCACGCCTATTGTTTCATGTTAGCTAGAGCGACACTATGGTGGGGCAGTCGACGCGAGACATACCGGTTGGGCTGGCCAGTCGATCGGGTAGTGGCAGCTGGAGCACTTCGTCGTGGCGGAGTCCGTGACAAAGATCTCGTGTAGCTGCGTCCACGAGTCGGCCCGTTCGTTCGCTTGCGTGGAGGAGAGCGCGATCGTGAGTAAGAACGAGAGCGTGAAGACCCAGTATACGACGAGTAGCTGGAGTAAGAGCTGACGCTCTCAGAGTCCGTCTCCGTTTTTGCTGGCGCAGCTGGTAGAGCAGGTACGACAGGCTTCGGCATGTTCTTGAGATACTCCCGCATGTCCTCGGTGATGGCGCCCATGCCAATACTCGTGAAGTAGTTGATGGAGAACCTTGTGTAGCGCGGATTCTCGGTGGGAAACAGACCTTCAAAGCTTGGTCGAAGATTTTGGTCCTTGAGTCGCTCCTGCAGCTTCTTCATGCCCATAGCTTCCGAGATGTCTTGAAACAGGATCTTGATGAAGATTCGGCTGCTCGACGTCGTCTCGTCTTCGTTGAGATGGACGGCAGACAGAACGTGCCACCCGATTGCATCCGTGCTAAGGATATGACCGAAAAAGCGCGCAATATTTCGCAGTCGCGAGCTCTCGTACCGATGGATGGTTTCGTAGTACTTGACGAACTGCTGTTCAAACTGATCGGTCCACAATCGATTTATGCGGGCGAAACGTTCTCCTACTAGGCCGTAGAACTTCTCGTACGTCGGTCTTTGAGAGCAAGTTTCGATGACCATAGAAGGTAGCTCAGACTCCTTTCCGACAGGGAGATTGATCTTCATCAGCTTATGACAACACTCTTCAAAGTCGGCGCTGGAATTTATGGTAAGATAGATGGTCCGGCGGAGATTGGTCAAGTCAGTGTTGGACTGGTCCTGTATCTCCATTTGCGTATCCTTCTTGGCTTCTTCGTCTTCCGAACTCTCATCCGACTCGTAGTCGCCTTCCTCGTCGCTGCCGTCGGCTTCGCCAAGGATCTCAGCCTTGAGCTTTTTATAGGCTTCTTCATGTTCCTCGTACTCCGAATCGAACTTGAATATATTTAGTCCGTCCTCAACATCGACATTCTCATCGAGGCCTGGTGGTCTGTGCGTAATCTGATCTTCTTCCTCGACCAAATCAAGCTCTTCCTTCACAGCAGGGTTATCCTTGTAACGATCTTTGCGAACTTGGAAGAGGACTTCAATCATATATTGCGTCCGCTTCTCGATGTCGGCCTCGTGCAAGATGTTCCGAAACTGATCGAAGACCAAGAGCGCAATAGGTCCACTCATCTCCTCCATGTGCTGCCCAACCTCCCGCGTCAGACCGACAGCGATTTCAACACTGTCATCGGTGGGCTTGCTTAGCAACAATTGCAGCATCTGTGCGGCCAAGAGCTCGTGAACAACCTGCTGGTTACAGAGATGCGCCAGGAAAGTCGAAGAAGAGAGAAGGACCGGCTTATCATTCCGCTTGTAAGCTTTTCGAAACTGAACTACGAGGCGATTCATCAGTAGCTCCCCGACTTGTGGCAGCTTCGTGTTAACAATGGCAACAAGAGCAGCATAGATTGGCGTGAACGGCAAGCTAGCTGCCTGCGCCTTCATGATGCTTCTGCAGAAGAGACCTCGTCCACGGACCAGATTCTCGTTGAAGATCTCCACCACAAGATTCTTGATGTTGGACACGTTGACCTTGTTTATCAGCCCATTGATCGACTTCTTCAAAGCCTCCCAAGCCATCCGCTGATACTCCTTGCTCATCTTATCCGTAACCTGTGCCTGTAAAGCCCGTAATCTGGCCGGCGGAATATACGTCCCACCAGACCTCATATTGAGAAGCCTCTGATACTCCTGCTTGGCCCTCTCCTGCTTTTCTTCTGCGGTCAGAGTATGGTCGGTCTCCTCGACAGGCTTTTGTCGCAGACGCTCTTCCAGCTGGCGCTCGCGCTCGGCGGCGCGTCGTCGGTCGACATCAGGCAGGACAGGTGCTGGCCGCCGAGGCGACAGTGGATGGTGGGAGTTGTCGTTGGGTGCGGGTCGACGACGTGGTGAAGGAGAGCGGGATGAGGATGATCTCTTGCGCTTCGAAGGCAGACCAGTGTGCGCTTCTTCGGGAGTTGTCTCCTTCGTAGCCAGCTCCTCGTACGGCGGCGCGTCTGGGTCTGGTGTTGGCAGCCTCACGGCAGACTGCAGCTGGGCCATGACTGTAGAAGATCCTCGTTCGACGGCGGAACTAACGGATAACGTGCCAAGCAGGGCAGTGCGCAACGGTCCAGTCCCCTCGAATACCTCAACACTTCGAATCAAGTGAAAGGAGGTAAGTCGCAAGTAAACAGTCACGATTGAAGTTGGTTCTTGCCCTCTCTGGACCAAATTTCTGAAGTGGAGTTCTAGCCTTGGAAACTGCTGTCACGTGCAAAGGTGTCGAGCTAAGCAACTTCAGTACGAAGTAATTAACACGTCGATAGAAGCAAGTCTGACCATCTTCTTTCTGTCACTGAAATCGAAGCAGTGATCCAGGTATCTCACCACAATGGTATGCGTTGCATTCCCGTCGCTCGTTGCCTCAACTGACCCGTCGAATCTAGTTGGACCGCTTAGTCGGACTCGCAATGCTCATCGTCGCAACAAGCGTCTTCTTCTACTACACAGTATGGACTCTGCTTATGGTACGCCCTTCCTGCTCACCCACGGTTTCGAATGTCACGCAGGCCCGACGCCGGCCTCCAATCAAAGATACCGCAGCTAACACCGCATTCCTGCAACAGCCCTTCGTTGATCACGACCACCCCCTACAATCCCTTTTTCCTCCACGCGTCTGGGCGATACGCATACCCGTCATTCTGATCCTCCTCGGCTGCGCGGTCGTGGGCAGCTTCCTCGGTATCGTCATGATTCGGAGTAATAGGAAGAAGGCGGTCAAGTTGAAGAAGAAGGCGTGAGAAGGGCAAGGGGAGCTTTCGTCAAGGAAACGAAACAGTTCACTAGCACTATGTTGCAGCACGGTGTCGGGTGTAGGCAAGGGCAGGGATGGGAAGGGCTTCATGGAGCAAGAACAAGCATGGCATTTCAACCAATGCCTGCGACTAGATCGAGAGCATCGCGCAGTATAGTCGCAGAAGGCTGGGAAGGAGTCTGGTGCAGCAGGACCATCAGACCGTAGCAAGTTGGTGTTTGCGGTTCCGCGCCGACAAAAGAAAGGCATGTCAGGCAGCGTACAAGAGGAAGAGAAATAGAGCAGAACCAATAGAGCAGAACCCTGCATGAATGCACCCTTCGAGTACGTTCCAATTCCAAGTACATCAGTGGTTACAGAAAGCACAAAGCGCACAATGTGCTATCACAAGACGATCTAGATAGAGCATTAACGTAGCCAGAAGGCTTTATCTCATTCCACTTGCTATGGTCGCTAAAAACAACATCTCGAATCCGCTAATGTAATGTACAAACACGACTGTTGTGAGCCGTGCGTTCCCAAACACATCCGAGCCCAGCCCCCACCATCTAGAACCAAGGCGCCGTGCTCATGAAATTGTGAGAGAATGCGTCACGAACTAAGGTCGAGGAAGATAGAAACATCTAGTCAACCTCCTCCATAGCACTCTCGGTGGTGCCCTCCGCAGCTGCAGCCTCCTCAACCTTCGTCTCCTCAGCAGTCTCGGTGTCCTCGTCGACGTTCAGGCCGAGAGACACGAGCTTGTGGATACGCTCGGCAAAGGCAGCAGGCTCCTCAATGGTGAAGCCAGATACCAGGAGAGATGTCTCGAAGAGCAACTGAGTGATGGACTTGACGGTGCGATCGTTCTCGCCGTCAGACTCGACCTTCTTCTTGAGCTCCTTGATGATTGCTGACTTTGGTGAGATCTCGAAGGTCTTCTTGGATGACATGTACGAGCTCATCGAAGTGTCGCGAAGAGCCTGAGCCTTCATGATACGCTCCATGTTGGCAGACCAACCGAACTGGCCAGTGCGGATGGCGCAAGGAGAGCCGACCAACTTGTGGCTGACAATAACCTTCTCAACCTTGTCGCCAAGCACGTTCTTCAGGCTCTTGGCGAGGCCTTCAAACTCCTTCTCCTCAGTCTCCCGCTGCTTCTTCTCGTCATCGCTCTCCTCGAGCTCGAAGTCCTTGGTAATGTCGACGAGCTTCTTGCCATCGAATTCCTTGAGCTGTGTGAAGGCATACTCGTCAATCGGGTCAACAAGGAACAGAACTTCGAAGTCCTTCTGCTTGAGTGCGTCGAGGAATGGTGACTTCTGCACAGCCTTGAGTGATTCGCCAGTGATGTAATACATTTGCTTCTGGTGCTCAGGCATGCGAGTGATGTAGTCGGTAAGGGAGGTGGTGTCCTCGCCAGACTTGGTGGAGTTGAATCGCAGAAGCTTGGCAAGGGCGGGGCGGTTCTGGGTGTCCTCGTGGATACCCAGCTTGATGTTCTTGCTAAAGGCAGAGTAGAACTTGTCAAATTGCTCCTTGTCCTCGGAAATCTCGTTGAAGAGTTCGAGCGTCTTCTTGACAATGTTCTTCTTGATGACCTTCATGATCTTGTTCTGCTGAAGAGTCTCACGCGACAAGTTGAGAGGAAGGTCCTCAGAGTCGACCACACCCTTGACGAAGCTGAGCCACTCCGGGATGAGGTCGGTGGCATCATCGGTGATGAAAACGCGGCGCACGTACAACTTGATGTTGTTCTTGGTCTTCTTGGTCTCGAAGAGGTCGAACGGAGCGCGCTTGGGAACGAAGAGGATGGCGCGGAACTCGAGCTGACCCTCAACGGAAAAGTGCTTGACGGCGAGGTGGTCTTCCCAGTCGTTGGACAGCGACTTGTAGAAGGCCCCATACTCTTCCGAGGTGATGTCGGCCGGGTTCCTCGTCCAGATGGGCTTGGTCTTGTTGAGTTCTTCCTCCTCGACCTTGCTCTCCTTGACCTTCTTTGTCTTCGACTTCTTCTTCTCCTCCTCTTCGTCATCCACCTCCTCGATCTTGGCCTTCTTCTCGTCGTCCTCCTCGGTCTCCTCAGCATCTTCATCCGGAACCTCCTTTTCTGACTCCTTGAGCACATGGAGATAGATCGGGTAAGAAATGAACTCGGAGTGCTTCTTGACGACCTCCTTGATCTTGCTCTCGTTCAAGTAGTCGGTCTGCTCGTCCTTCATGTACAGGATGATCTTCGTGCCGCGGCCCAACTGCTCACCCTCGGTATCTTGCTTCAAGGTGAATGTGCCACCAGCGCTGGACTCCCAAATGTACTGTTCATCATCGTTGTGCTTGGAAATGACAGTGACCCTGTCGGCCACTAGGTATGCGGAATAGAAACCAACACCGAATTGACCGATCATGGATATGTCTGCACCTGCGAGAACTCATTTCGAACTCCTCCGATGCTCTTGACAAGATTCGCTATGAAGCGCTTTCAGACCCAAGCAAGCTCGACTCTGGCAAGGACTTGCGCATTGACATCATTCCCGACAAGGAGGCTAAGACGCTTACTCTGCGCGATACCGGTATTGGCATGACCAAGGCTGTGAGTTGTATGCAGAGAAGTAACAGAGGAACACGATAGCTGACATCTCATCAGGACCTCGTCAACAACCTTGGCACGATCGCCCGGTCCGGAACGAAACAGTTCATGGAGGCTCTGAGCGCAGGTGCAGACATATCCATGATCGGTCAATTCGGTGT
>Ga0181467_100164_pt1 | contig 31606 bp, 38 predicted proteins | sample InSIn5gowninarea_2_FD_119079 | JGI IMG/M metagenome (GOLD analysis project Ga0181467, IMG submission 119079) | Clean room microbial communities from NASA Spacecraft Assembly Facility at Jet Propulsion Laboratory, Pasadena, California, USA -... ... | reverse complement strand
GGCTCCAAACCGCGACACAAGGTCTCCCCCGGATGTCAGCAAGAACAGTCACATCATCGCTATTTGCGGAGTGAATGACGCCATAGAGGGTGAAGCTAGTCCTGCCTCTGCTGACTCGGTTGTTCTCGCCATGTCTCAAGATGGCCTTGATTTCTCAGACAGCGACGACGAGGCACGGGTGTTTGTGCTCCGTCGACGAACAATTTCAGTTGATCATGTAAGTGGTAGACGGCATTATCTGCCAGCGTTCGCTTAGTGTTTCATACTCTAGCTCCTTGTTTTACACACGCAGTCCAATGCCTCCTTCTCCATCTGATTGTAGCAGAACCACTCTCCACATCGCCATAGCAACCCCAGCGATCCCCGAGCGCAAATCCATGCACTCGGCGGCGTTCGTAAGAGGAAACGTTCCCATCCCACCCTCGCTTCATCCTCTGTTGCGACCCGTCAGCACGACTTAGAGCCTTTCGACATGATACGCTCCCGCTCAGTATCTCTGTCGAACCAGGATGCACCCACAACGTCGGTTTTCCGTCGAACCCAGTCATTCATCGAGGATGAGAGGACACCTGCGGCAAGCCGTAAGTAGATCCTACCTTACATTCATTGTTGTCGCACTTGCACCTGTACTGTTGTAAGCCTTCGCTTCCTTCACGATGAAAACGACTCCGTCGGCTCCAACAATTGGAACATGAAGACCACTCATACACGCAGTTCGTCCCAAGGCTGATGAAGCTCAACAGAAGATCCGACATGCCCCGCATGGTTGCGTTCGGTCGCCCCGGGACCGTTTCTAGCCCTTGGATACCAGACACGAGGGAGCGAGACCTGGTACACACCTTGTTGGTTGTTCTCCAGCGCGGAGAAGACGAAGAAGTCTGTAGAATACTGCTTCGATGAAAGTCTTGCACCCAGAAAGGTGAGAGCAAAGATGGCACGCCGGGTTGCGGTCCAGAGCACATTCCGGACAGACTGTTCTATCCCGCAAACCGCCCCTGAGGGCAGTACTGGAAGTAGTGACCCCGATTATAGCCTCGACGCTTCACGTATTCCGGTAGAAATCTTCGAAAACATTATTCAATTTCTCTGCCGCGACGACGTCAAGAATCTGAGGCTTGTGGACAAGGCGTTCGAACGGGGAGTATCAGCACAGATGTTCGGCACAGTGGTAGTACCCTTCAACACCGAGATATACGGCATGCTTGCGCACCCTCAGCATATTGACTTGGAAACGAAGAGCCAGACGAGAAAAGTCAAAAGTCCAGCCAGTGCTGGAGCTTTGGATCCTCACGAAGCTGATATGCGAAAAGCGCTTGACATCTTTCGGGGCTTCGGCTCTCACATTAGACGCTATGGCATGAGCTTCGAAGTTCATGAGGCTGAACTTGCTTCTCCTCCAAGCAAATCAGATCGGCAAGACCATGATGCCTACTGGGGCAGCTACAGCTGGCCGTTTCCACACTATCGCCGCTTCACTGATCGGGCTGATCTGGAGGTTACAGCCGATGAGACTTCGACCATGAAGCTGGCATTCTCGAATCTTAATGGGGTACAACATCTTGCACTATCTTTGGATTGCGGCCTTGGCTGGCTGAGTGGAGCGGATTTATCTTTGAGAGCATCTGTTCTGCGAAGGGAAGCCAAGATTTTCGGTACATCAAGCTACCTCACGCAATGGGACATCAAAGCACAGCGAGAGTTCTGGTCAATTCTCGAGGGCGCATATGCGAAAATGGGGGGTTTGAATGAGCTGAAGTTTGCGGAACTCGTGAAGATACAACATCCTGGTTGCAAGACACTTCTCGACTCAGTGCAGCACCGACTCTTCCGACAGTTGCCACAGAGACTTGTTGTCGAGATTCCCTCCGCTTCGGGAAGATCTAAAGTTTCCGGTGAGTCCGATGTTGCCGCCGGTGACGATTATGAAGCTCCTGAATCGACTGCGGATATTTCATCGGACGATGAAGTTGTCTTTGGTGGACGTAACCCGATAATTGCGCCCGTCACTGCTTTCGGTGCACGTCATGCGCTCAGAGAGAGTACTTTAAGGGCCAGTACCAACAGAGCCGTGCAGATTGATCGATGTATGGCAGGCCAGAACCGCGGTAATGAGCATTCCGCAGGCACGGCTCAGACTAGCACGGGTCAGCAACGTACCAGTGTTATCGACAAAAGGTTCCTTGATTTCGTCAATCGGAGCGCAACTTCATCAGACCCGAAGCCGGGGGACGTGACCAGCTTCCAGAACAGCCAGCTCGATAGTAGCAATAGCGACGACAGCTATTACGATTTTGCAACGGATCGAATTGTATCAAGGTCGAACACCGAGACAAACGGCATTCTTCTTGTGAGACACACCAAACTAGACTCTGGAACCCGCCATGCCGGTGCTGCTTCATTGACACCGAGAAATCTCCAAAAGGGTCAGAAGGAATGGCTGCTGGAGACGAGATGGGCCCAGGATGCCTTTTTGTCGTCCTACATGCTTGCTATCAGCGACAATCCAGGGACTTTCAACAAGGTGCAAAGCCTCACACTCTCGCGATTCTCGAGTCGTCACCTTCCGAAGCTCTCACGCCTAGAATTTTGGGCCGCATTGCCGACTCTCGCAACCTTTACTTTAGAAGTGATTGCAGACTGGAGAGACATCGAGAAAGACCCGACAGGCTGCGCGGAAGACACGTTGATTGAGCCCTCTGCAGCGGGGGCAAGCCTCTACGCTCTGCTCAGAGAACGCATTGCAAGCAAACAATCTATAAAGACAATTTCATTCGGTTGGGCGGACGGAGGAGAGCATGCCGAAGGTTTGCATGCTCGAAACAGGAATGTTCTGCCTGCTCCTATCATCGATAAAGACTCGACGTTTAGTCAGTCCAGTGACTTCGCAAACTTGCTCACCTTGCCTCATGTCGACCGGTTGACTCTTGTGAATTGCTGGCTTACACCTAACGCCCTACGCGCCTTCGTATCGGCTCACAGAGCCGAGAACCTGAAGCATATCACGTTAGAATCGGTCTCGCTTACTACACACCCAAAGTTCAATCGCCAGGATGTCAACAATCCGGGCCATGCCCTCAACCCTGGGGGTCCAAATCTGCACCCTCTTGCGATGGGCAACAATGCACTCGGCGGCAATCAAGCCCAAGCCGGCGCCGCACAACAACTGATGGCGTTTGTGCCGCTGCTCCAACAGCAACATCAACATCATCTACAGTATATTCAGCAAGCCCAAGTACACTTGCAGATTCAACAACTACAGCAACACATGCAGCAACTTCTGCAAATGCAGCAGCAGCAACTACCAACCCACCAAACTCCCGCCGGCAACCGTGAAGGCTCTTGGCCCGATGCTCTCACCAACATCTCGGCCGACTACGTCACTTCCGGCAACTTTGCGCTATCGCTGGACTTTATCTCTTGCGGCTACGTCCACCTTCGCAACGCTCCTTTCGACCAGTCCGTTCTTGAGAACGCCGCCCTCGAGCAAGAGGACCCAAGCCAGCTCCTGTTCCGCCGGACACTGACCACCTTCCTGGAAAGCCGCTTGACGAGTATGGGCTGCTCGATGATGACGAGTCATGACAGGCTGCTGGCGACCATTGTCACGGCCTTGCCGCCCGGTGAGATGGATACGCTGCAAACAGAATGGGGTCTGAGCGCTGGGTGGCCTGCGGCGGACGAACTTGCAGACGTGTATGCGGACGACGACGGCTGGGGGAAGTGGGGCTGGAGGAACAGGGTTGCCGCCGAGTATGACGCGGCGCGTGCGGGAGGGACGGGGAGATTCTCGGGGAGGATTACGGGCTTTGTTGATCCTGACGAGGAGAACTGATCTTGAGAGGGAAGATGAGTTCATCGATGTACTATAGGAGTTTCTACAGTTTCATCCAGGAGACAATCTGTCATTTTCCAGCAATGATCATACCTGCAGCATCATTGTCTGACCGGATTTCCATTTTATGCTACCCTCGTGCTGTGCAATTACTTCCTGACAGGTCGCCGCAATGTGTCCAACTGCTACCTCCAAAGCCCCCAGAGCCGGCACTGAACGACGGAAACGCTGCAAGTATGAAGGAATTCTTGTTATTTCTGTCTAATTGCTACATACGATGTACTTCTGCAGGATGACACTCCGGCTGAAGCCATCTACCTATTCGAAGCCAACAATCATCAACAATGGAGTCACATCCATTCAGAAACATGAATTTGACGAGGAAGGCGCCAAGGTGGCACCACCCACAGTCTAGTAAACGTCAATACCAGGACTGATCCGATGTCTCATTGCTGAACCAAAGACCCAAATCAAGAAGAGAAGTAGAAGCATGCCCAAACAACGGCTTTCCCTGAAGCCTTTAATCCTCCAATGTCGTGCCTGCTTCCCACATCAATGAGCAGTGTCTCTCCAGCCCGTCCGCGCGTGCTCCTGCTGGTCAAAAGGGGTACGCTGACTGATCATGCTGTGAGGAAGCGTACTGTGGAACTGATCTCCGGCGCATGTCGAGCGAGGTCCGGAGAATCATATCTGAATCGTGCAGGGTGTCACACTTTCTCCACCCGCCTCTCCATCTCTTCCGGCTCCCAAATGGCTTGTGAGTGACGGTCTCTAACCATTGTGGCCAGAAGGACCACCTCCTTCTTCCTCTTCCGAATCATGGTACGGGTTTGGCCACGATCGCTGGTAAGGAAAGCCCATGTGAGGAACAGGGGGCGGCAGCATCTGCCAACCTGCAGGACCAGTGAAGGGAGCAAGCATATATGGCGGTGGATCTGATCTAGAACGTGTGGAGGAGCCTGGTGTTCTAAACATGCTCTGGAAATTCAATGCCACAGCTTGTTGCCTGTGCAGTGTGTTGTTGTCCGAGAAGCCCCGCTCGTGACCCTGATGAAGATTTTGTGTGCGGCGTCGTAATGAGTTCTTGTGGGCTTGAACAAGGCGTTTGCGGAACGTGGAAGTGACGGAAGTGGGGTTCCTGATCCTTTGGACAGCCAGGATCTTCCCATACTCCTCTTCCCTCTTCAGGAACCCGTCAAGCATTGTCTTTACTCCTGGTCCGTAGTAATTTGCCGTGTAGAAGGCCGCAGCGAGGTAGTGATATGGCTTCAGCCAGTTGCGTCCAACAAGTTTGCGTGCAGCGGGTCCCTCTGGTCGGTCGAAGAATCTGTACCTTTGTATGGGTGTAAACAGCCCAGCACTATCTCTCGAGCTCCATTTCCATTCTTCGAATCGTGGAAATTTGAGACCACACTTGTACACGATTCGATTTGCCTTCTCGATTTGAGCCACCCTGAAGGCCAAGACAGTGGCGAGTTCTTGCCAATAATAATCATCCTTGCTATGAACGAAGAATTTAAGCTTCAAGTGGAATGCCTTGTCGTCCTGGTGCTCCCAGTCCCGCGGGGCACAACTGTTGTAGTAGCATCGAGCGAGATATGGGATAGCAGATGTCCTCAAACCGCGCCCAGTAACTCCATATCCAAGTAGCGATGACCTCACGCCACCAATCCCGCTCGGAAGGCCCTCGTAATCCACCTCTAGCTCAGTGTATAGCATTTCCGGATGGCGCTGGAACCAAGCAGCTTCTCGCTCGTTTTGCCGACGATCGTATTCTTCCACGCTCATGTGAGTAGGCCGTGCCGACTTGTCTTCGCTAGGATGTGGGTCAGATGCGGGAACGACCTTGAGCTTCGAGTAATTGGCCATGTAGTTCGCAATTGGGAATCCAGTCCGTATATCGAAACGCTCGTTCACTTCATTCTGATCGAAGACAGGGGTTGACCCTCGGGTTGAATATCTGGTTATGTCGTACATATTGCGCATGGCCGAGATCATCCCGTGCTGCAACTGTACATACTCTCGTTGTTCTGGTGAGGAGGCCGTGGGTTCGTCGAGCTCGCTCGGCAGTATCGGTTGATTGGCACCTCCTTTCATCAGCTCCTTTAACGCTGCGGCTGTCCAGAAGCCTCCGCAATGCCTTTGTGAGTGGGAGAGTGCATATGAAAAAGTCTCTTCCTCAGGTCCAGAACCAGCCATGAGTGCAGGGGGGTTGTCGAGTTGGAAGCGAGGGTATTCAACCCAGTGACCCGAGTAGCAAGATGTCATGAACAAGGTCAAGACTAGCTTGGGATAGTTGTTGACGACGGCGGCGAATTCGTCCGCAGTCAAGAATATCTCAAAATCTTCTTCGCCGAGACACAGATTGACACCACCCTGGAGATCGCTTTCTAGAGCGCCGTGTGCGAATATCATTGCGATGACGGGTTCGTTGGCTCGGTCAGCCTTGGCGCATACAGAATCCAGCAGGGTCAAATACTCCTGCTTTGCTGCAGTACCTGGTGTCAAATACGTAAGATCTTTGTAGACCCTTCCAGCGTAATCCTTGTCGAGGACAACGCGGCGGTCTTCCCATGGATCCCCATGAAGATAGCCATGGCTCCAGGAGATCTGCTCTCTCACGATATGTTTTACGCCTACCGCTGGTTCCCTCACCTGTCTCTCCCTGGTTTTGTCACCCTGAATGTACTTCTTGACGAGGTTTCGAGGATCGTCGCACGTAAGGAACGTCTGGCTCTTGCCCATGCCGGTCAAGACCTGCTTCCACAAATAGAAATCGGATACCATCCAGCCACTTTTTGCAGGACTAGCTTCACCCTCTATGGCGTCATTCACTCCGCAAATAGCGATGATGTGACTGTTCTTGCTGACATCCGGGGGAGACCTTGTGTCGCGGTTTGGAGCCTCGAAGATATGCGAGGGTCGCACCAGAGCCGGATCTCTGATGTCGCTAGAACGCGGGTTGTTTACAGCGAGCTGTTGCCTCGCAGATGCAAAATTCTCATGACTTTCAGTCAGAGCGGTGACGACTCGAACGCGAGGGAGACCTTGGTTGATACTCATAAGCCAGCGTACCTTGCCTTCGAATACGGCTCGCTTTGGATCATTGTTGGCTGTCTTCAGGAGATCGGCGGTTATGTCATCGGACAACGAGAAGTAACCCAATGCTGCGAAAGCAACTTTGACTTTGATAGCTGGGTATGACTGGGCTATTGAAAACATCCGAATTAGTAAGCTATGAAGAGCAGCGTCCGTTGTGCGAAGTAGTACACAGTTCTCTCACAATCAACTCTCTTTCAGGCAAGGTTTTTGATGGCCGAAAAAGACCACACCAGATTCATGAGTAGCGACTTCGCATAGGGAGTACCGCTATTGGAAAACTTATCGATGGAGGATCACTTACAAGAGACATGGCCCTCGTGGAGCAGCTTCTCCAGTGCAGCCTCAGGCACGGTTTCTTTCCATCGATCAACAAACGTGTCTGCTGGCACGGTCCACCTGAAGACCTTAGCCATGGTGATCCGAGGAAGATTCGCCAGATGTCCAGTATATCCCATATTGGCACCCGTCTCACTCTCGAGGCCATCTTCAAGAGCAACAGATAAGATGCCCAAGAAGCCGCCCGAATGGCCACTAGCCCTCGCCACTGCCCTCTTCGTCACGTCTTTGTTGTGATACGTCAAGAGTTGAAATTTGACGCAGGTGAACTCGTCTTCAGTAATGACGTTGCGATCTCTGAGCGAGATTAGAGCCTGGTCAAGAGCCCCAGTAAGGTTGCTGAGGGCATCTCTGAATTTGCGTTCCCTTTGACCAGTGATTTCGGTGAGAGCAATAAACAATTGTGCTCTAAAGGCATCTATGTGTTGTATGTGACCGGAATAATGTGCCCGCTCGATAGCCAGCAGAGCCGAGTAGGCGACAGTAGGTTCATTGATAGCAGCGTTCCGCTGCTCTCGAGTGAGTCTGGTGAACGCCTTGAGACGATCTACCATTTGTTGCATTGGTTCTTGTACAGCCATGTTTGCGCAAGCCGATCTGGGGTTTGGTCAGCAAATGCACTACTTCTTTGATACTCTGGAACTTACTTTAGTGTGTGTGGGCCTCGCTGGCGTTATGAGACTTCTCACGCAGCCTGAGCGTATCTGCACTGTTATTATGATAGCTGTTATGGTGGAGAGATAATCGATTGGGTGCGCTGTGATGTCTATTGTCTGTCCTAGCGCATGCCACAGATTATGGTGGCAGTAGTGAGGTTCTCGGCGTGTTTGAGACGGATCGGCGCAGAAGGCAGTTGGGGCAGCCAGAGATGAGAGTGAGAAAGTTGTGATCACTTAAGTGAATCTTGGACTGTGGAATCCGAGAAGTGAAAGTGCGCTCAGACTGAGATTCTGGCTTGAAAGCGTAACGTCACGAACAGGATCTCGCTACAAACAGTGCAAGCCAACCTTGAGAGCTTGTTACATTACCTAGGCAACGGAGAAGGTGACCAAGTCCAGCTTCTCTGCCAAGCTGAGCGGCGGAGCTGATGAAGAACACTAGTGCGCTATTATTGACTATCAGCGACGTGTACGATGATGTAGTGGTGATGCTGATCGTTCTTACTTCGCTCTTGTGGTTCTTCCACCCTCTCCGACCCAATAGAGAATCGAAATCAATGGCCAAGACTTTCAGAGTCATGCCCGCTTTGGGTCGATTCACAGGATCACGCCATTCACTCTTTAAATGCGATAATGTGACTATTGTGGCTGTGAGTCCTACCAGCACTCGCCCTAGTACCTAGCATCCTTTGCTGAGCAGCTGACTTGTACGCTCTCTCCATCATACTGAAGGAGACATCGTGCCCCATCGTGCCTGTGGTGTTGTCGCGATATGGCCGAAATGTGTACCGATCGGGAGCGCTGCGTCGCTGCGACGGGGTTTGCTTGCTGTGGCGAGCGCCACGCCGTGACGACATTTCTGGACGGTTGCGAGGCTTCCTTTGCTCTGAGCCGATGGTTCACAGAGCGGAAAAGGAATGATTGTGCTTCGTGCACGACCCAAGTGAACTCACAGAGGGACGACTCACATCACGCGTACGTGGGTAAGCAGATCATAGCAGCCAGACCAGGACACCAGATTGTGTCTCTCTCTGACAGGTGACCAGCCCTCTTGACCAGCACGAGCCCGGTGGACCATGAGCGCTGAAGTAGTGATGATGACTCTTCGCCTGCCTTGGCATCTGCTCACAGCCGTGCATGAAACGACCGCCACGAGAATTCCAGATTCCAGTTCTAGGTTCGGTTTGTGCTCCAAGTTGTTCACCCTATTCCTAGGCCCAATTGCATCTGTGCATGGGGTCTTGTACCATATTGATCTACTCTCAAGGGAAACCACTATGCACGACTCTTGAATCAGCATACCTTTTGAGCTCCTGTGTGCCATGGGGCGAAAGAGACTCGATGGTACTTGCCACATGTACGTCTGTTGATATCATGACCTTATTGTAGACCGTACCTTCCCGGAGGGAAGGATGGAAAATTGAAGTTTTCCACAGCGCGAAGATCAACGCATCTTTTGTCACACTGATTCTCATCTCTAAACAAACGTCCTCTTGTTACAAAGTACGACACATTCTTTACTTTCAGATCACCGTATTTTCATCCTCACGATGGGCATCTTCAAGAAAAGTGATCCTCTCGGCGAGCTCGGTGACCTGAGCACCAGTGATGATGGCATCAAATTACCTTCAGAAATGCTGGCATCCTTCCGACACTGGTTGCGGCTCATGTGGCTTGACATCTTCTGCCTCTGCACGATCGCGGGATACGCTTGGGCAGTGCGCACGCCTCCGTGTCCATTCCAGACAAGCAATGTGCTAACGTGCAACAGATCTATCACCACAAAACACCCTTCGTCACACGGATCTTCCCAGTCACATACGCGAATGGACAAGTCATCTACCCTACGCTGGCATACCCAAAACGCATACAATTCCTCCCTGCCTTTCGCACCACGCTTGTCGCCGCTGGAGTCCCTATTGCCTTTCTCTTAATTTCGCAACTCTTCGTGCAGAGCTTCTGGGATCTCAACAACGCTGTCTTGGGACTGGTATATTCGTTGATGATCGCAAGTGCCTTTCAAGTCACACTCAAGATGTTCGTTGGCGGCCTGAGACCGCATTTCCTGTCTGTGTGCTTGCCAGGAGGGCTTGATTCTGGTTTCGTACCTGGAAATTGGCAAGGACAAGGTTTCGGACAGATGATGTATGACAGGTATGTTTCCATCAGTCACTGATCATAATGCTTTCAATTGACAATGATCAAGGCGCATCTGTACGGGAGATGCGAATGATATCTCCGACGCTCTGACTTCATTCCCCTCCGGTCACTCAACAGCAGCGTGTGCATCTTTTGTGTTCCTCGCCCTCTATCTCAATGGCAAGTTGAAACCGTTCGCATATCGGCCGGGTGAGGGAAATGGTCCGTTTTGGAAGCTCGTCATCATTGCATTGCCACTGCTGTTCGCCACCCTTCTTGCTGGTGCTAAATGTGTGGATGAATACCACAATTGGTACGATGTGCTTGCTGGAGCAATCATTGGCACTTTCTTCGCTTTTTTTGCGTACAGGATGGTCTATGCTGCGATATGGAATCCGGAGCTCAATGGCAAGCCTTTAATGCCGCCCGAGGAGTAGAAACGGGCAGGCTGAGCTGGTATCCTGGGCATGTACGGATGCCCTGCGGCACGATTCCGTAATGAGGCTTTATGTTTAGACACCGCCGCACTTCAATACCTATAGCAGGCTTCACAGAGAAATGAGAGAGACATGTCACCAAGTCCACGTTCTAACAAGAGGTTGAAGCCAAATATCACGCATGTCCTAATTGGGGCCAAGATCAGCCAAGGTTTATTACGCTCTCAAGCGGAAGATGCGGGTAATTATCATGGCATGTCATGATCGTGTGGACAAAGACTCTCAGATATAATAGGTCGTAGCCAAGTCCCGTTCATATACACGGCCTTCCTAAGAATCCAATCCCAGGATAATTGCCACCATGTCTCAATCACCTCCAGACACCCAGTCCATGCACGCATCCGAAAGCGACTACTCCATCCTTAGCGGCGCCACTTCCACCTATGACGGCACCTCAAACGAGAGCCTCCCTTCATCAACGCCTCCTCCTGACGATGAACCAGAGCAACGACTTCCGGATCTCCCTTTTCCAGATGTCTCCATCCTCACAGGCAACACTGTCCCATTCAGAGCACGCTCCTCATATCTTCATCACACTTGGGCAAAGACTTTCTACTCCCGCCCCGAGTTCCTCATAACCCCGCACACCATCGAAGAAGTGCAACTCATTACACTCCTCGCTCGGCGATGTCGACGGCGCGTCGTCGTCGTCGGCAGCGGCCACAGTCCGAGCGATCTGACTTGTTCCTCCAGCTGGATGGTCTCTCTGGCGAAACTCTCCTCCGTCCTCTCCGTCTCGCGTGATCCTACCTCCCACAATCCTGCCACCAACGCCAACAAACGCTACGCGGGCCATGTTCTCTTCCAGGCTGGCATATCCCTGGAGGACCTCAACCTCGCCTTAGCCCCGCACGCTCTCACTCTTCCCAACCTCGGCAGTATCCACATCCAGAGTGTCGCTGGCGCCATCGCAACCGCAACACACGGCTCCTCTCTTCGGCATGGCCTTCTCTCCCAGGGCGTCCGCGGCCTCCGCATCGTGCTGGCCGACGGCAGCGCGGTCTGGTGCTCTCCCGCTTCGCGACCCGATCTCTTCCGCGCGGCCCTCGTCTCCCTGGGCGCCCTTGGCATCATAACCGAGATCGAGATGAACGTTGCCGTGTTCGCAGACATTGAGTGGCACCAACGCGTCCTGCCACTCACTGATATCCTAAGCCGCTGGGAAGGCGATCTCTGGACTCAAGCCGAGTTCGTGCGCTGCTGGTGGATGCCGTACACCTCGCGGGTAGTGCTGTGGAGCGCCGACAAGACAAACAAGCCTCGTCGGGCTCCGAAGAAGGGCTGGTACGGCGGATCATTCGGCTTTCACTCCTATCACCTCATGCTGTGGGCCGCGAATTACATCCCCTCCCTGCTGCCATCTATCGAGTGGTTCGTTATGGGCATGCAATACGGCTTCCGCAACGGCAGCACCAACAGCGCTGTCGAGCCGCAGCGCACAGGCTTACTGATGGACTGCCTATACAGCCAATTCGTCAACGAGTGGGCCATTCCCCTACACAAGGGTCCCGAGGCCATAACCCGGCTCAACGCATGGTTACACGGCGACACGGCCGCCGCGCGCATCCCCTTCGAGAAGCCGCGGAACCTCTACATCCATGCACCAATCGAAGTCCGCGTATCCGACTCCTCTGCCGCCACCACCTCCCCCCGTGCCTTCCTGGACCCCACGCCTGCGGACGAAGCCACGCTCTACCTCAACGCAACGCTATATCGGCCGTATGGGCTAGACCCGCCGTGCCGTCGGCGCTGGTACGAGGCGTTTGAGCATCTGATGCGGGAAATGGGCGGGCGGCCGCACTGGGCCAAGAACTTTGCGACTGTTACGAGGGGTCATCTCAGGGATGCATATGGGGAAGAGATGGAGAAGTGGTTAGCGGTCCGGGAGGAGGTGGATCCGGAGGGCATGTTTGTCGGTGCGTGGCATCGGCGGTTGTTGCTTGGAGAGGCGATTGAGACCGGGGAGGCCGTGGTGGGGCAGGGTGGGAAGGAGGAGGGATTGAGGGCCCAGGCGCCGACTGTGGGGGCGTTGGCGGAGCCTCATGATATTATGAGGTTGGAGGAGAGCGAGAAGGGGCAGAAGGTTAGTAGGTGGAAGGGTGGCGTGGAGTGGACTGGCGAGCAGGCGAGGGGTCCGAGCAGGAGGCCGCGGGGCTACCGGAAGGTTGATGTCAAGGAGGGCAGCATTGAGCTTGTGGATGATGAGGCTGACTCGTTTGGAGACTTGGGAGAGGATGAGGGTGTAGGTTTGCTGGCGAAGATCAGGAAAGATGTCGAGGCTGCACATCTGGCCTGAACATGAGTAGTGGATTGTATCTAGGCGTTTTTTGTGTTGATGAATTGCAATGAGAGTAGTCACGCCTTCATTGCGGCTCAGGCATGTGGCGACGTAAGTAGCTCTTGGTCTGAAATTGGTACATCGTGTATAAGATTGAGCGTCTAGGGACGTCGGTTCATGACACAGCTGTACCTTTACTGTTCTAAAGCAAAACCCCCTGTGCGTGCCCGGGAGAACTCAAGATTGACTGCTCCGTCGACGCTGCCATGTACAGCTCGAGACCTTTTGCTGCAAACGAGCAAACGACCACCTGAGACAGAGGGTGCTGCCTGCAAGACTAGACTTCGACAATGGGTATCATGCGGGGGTTCTTCCTCCTGTCATTCAAGCACACGTGATCAAACCAAATTCTTCTTCTCCTTACGACCCATGAACGAGTAGAACCAGGTAGGTTGCCCATGGCTGATACGACATCCAAGATCCCACTTCCTCTCCTCGTTATGGCTACAGTAATCCATATTCACGTCCTTGCTCTTACTCCCATCCATGCAGTCCAAGCACAGTCCATCAAAATACTTCTTCACTTTCGAGTTTGCCGACCTGACGACACTTTCGAATTCTCGGCCGTGGCTGCAACGTTTCTCCGGCGGTGGCGTGTATGAGAATCTGGGGAGGACGCCGGGGATCTCTGTGGCCGACATCTTCTGCCATGCGCGCTCGACAGGCCATATGTCTAGATTGTAGTCGAAGAATGTCGAATTTTTGCATTCGCACGTCGAGACTAGGAGTTCGCCGGCGGGTGCCCATAGGTACTGGTGGAGGACAACCTTCAGGCGGCCACGGGCGGCATTGAGTTGCTCTGTGACTAACATTAGTGACCCTCCATGGCCATATGATATAATTGGGAGTGATGACCTACGAATCACTCGTGGGCGAAGGTGAAGTTGATAGTGGCTGGTTGGATTGCGCTCCATGACATGCTATCTGGCATTGTAGACGAGGTACTTCGACATCTTCTGAAAGCCGACCGCGTGGTTGATCTGTAACAAGGGTAAATGAGAGTCTGATGCCATTGGTACGTGCCTGTCATATCCTCAGGTGGAGGATCGAGGTGGTCGTACCAGCTTTCGAACCAGCCTCGGAGCAGCCAGTCTTTGTGGTTGAGGTTGTATTTGTCACAGATCATCAGGATGTTCCAAAGGTCCTTGACGTCGATAGTGAACATTATCGTCTGTAGAATTGTCATGGAAAAGTCGTAGGATGACCTCGAAGGCCTTCACACTGTCCTCCAACTCGACGTGGTTGGTGCTGGCACCTTTGAAGTCAGACCCGCTGATTGCCTGGAAAAAGGTTTTCGACCTCTGGCTGAACGCGGGCATCTTGACAAGCACTTCTTTGCGGCAGTAGAATTTTGCCCTTGCAATGACCTTCCTTGGCTTGTCAAGAGTTGACAAGTCATCCTCTGAGTCCGAAAGGTCCAGAACATTGCCATCTTCATACTCAGTCACATCCACTATGTAGTCGTGAGCTGATTCGAGGATATGGGCAATTGAACTCGAAGAAATGAGACTTGAAGACATTCTTCCGGAGCTGAGTGAGATATTCAGACAAACAAGGGAGGAGAACTGCAAGAGAGATGCTGTTACCTCCCTTGGCACTATCTGTAGGATAGAAAAGCTGAGATCGTGCACGTAGAACTCAAGACTCTGGACGAGATTGAGTCAGCGAAGGAGGCTAGCAGAGAGTGATGGATGAGGGACGAATGAGCGATGGAGGCTGGGGGAAAAGTGATCAGCGAGCGACGGAGGCTGGGACAGAGTGAAATATAAATCAGGACTGGCCTGAAAGTCTAGGCAGAATGAGGTGCATGGCTGAATAAGATGGGCAAGTGAGGAAACCTGAGAAAAAGAGGTATGGAAGAAGTAAAACAGCTGAAGTTCCTCGTTGATGAGAACCGGACTGGAAAGACCCGGGATTTCGGAGAATCCCAAATCGCTACGCATGTCAAGATAGCTAGGTACTGAAAGGTAGCGCAGACTGGGCTGAAGATGACAAGATATGGGTGCTGCATCACTTCCACACGCACAACGTTGCCCAGTCGACCGAGAAGTGAGAGCGTTCGTTCATCTACCAAGACTCATTACTGTTTCCCTCTACCGTATGACCTCCGCGACCTCGGACCCTCGATTCTTGTCTGCCTGTTTGCACTCACCCTCCTTCCGATCGCACAGCTTGTAAAAAGAAATCCCGCCCTCCTGAAATATTTCGAAGCAGACTCAATTGGGGCCAGCATGATCGTGATAGTCGTGATGATTACATATAATCTGTGGTGGCCTTGTCCGATTTTTGAGCACGCACCACATGACTTGTTGAGTGAAGTCTGCTGGCAATGTCGAAAACTATGTGTAATAGCTCAGGATAGTGATACAATTCCTGTCGGCACATTGCCATAGCCTGACGAGGAGGAGCCTTAGCTTTGACCCAGGCAGTGTTTGTTCCGGATCTCGCCAGTAAGGTGGAAAGTGAAACACATCGGCAGCTTTTGGGGTGTTGTATTCTTTGCAGGCATGATAGCAGTCATCGTCATGTCCCTGAAGTCACCATCATCCAACACTTCGCCAAGCGCATACATGCTCACGAGCACGCGGTCATGATGGAACTTTGCCGGCCACTGAGAGAACGTCGCAATGTCTGAGATACATCACTTGCTGATGCCGATAGAGCCAATCAACGTGGATGATGAACATCTTTGGATCTTCTTCTTCGAGTATGACCATGCTTTCCCGAGCTTCCTTCAATCTCCTGTCAACGCCTTCTTGAAGAATCCAGAATTGTCGATAAGCAGGTCTCGATGAACATTGAACTCCCGGGTCTTCTCCCCGGTATCAACCACAAATTCAAAGATCTGGCTAGTGTACCTAATCATTAATTCAATAGTCTGGAGCTTCGACTGGTGATGAAGTCCATCAATTTACCTCCTGCGCGTGGTTTCGCCGCTGATGTTGATCGCTGTCTGTTGGCTTCTGGAGACGCCACTTAGTGCGGAAGCTTGGGCCTGTGGTGATGTGGAAGCCGTCGGAGTCTTCGAACAGAGATTAAGGTCGACCATAATGCTACGCCTAAAATGGTTTGGCAGACATGTAGCAGTGTTCGATAGGCCGAGAAGTGGTGTGATGTTCGGTGTCGTGATCCGGTGTTTAAAGGTTGTGACCAGGAAAGGAGATTGGCAAACAAGGCCGGACGAGATAAGTGAGCCTCCACTAGCGTGACCTCGACCAGCGGAGTCTTTCTCGGCCCAACCCAGTTTATCAAATTGCTTCAGATGACCACACAACCTTCCTTCCACTGACTAGTGATCGAGATCTTCAGGTTGAGCTTCACCACACAAACCAAATATTCATTTTCAACGTTCGGGAAAAGAGCCTTTCAAGGACACTCACGCGAGACCATCACGAAGACAGCAAGGAGCTTCACCGTACATCATCATGCCTCTGGCAGCAGTTTTGAGTCTGCAGCCGCTGCCGCACCGGCGAGTATGTTCTCTCCCAAGTCTGGCACGTGGTCCGACAGACTTCCAGTCTCTGAGCCACCTGTCGAGAACAGCATACCAAAAAGTAGCAGATGTAGCGTGAGGAGGTACAACGCAAATAAATTTCGGCTCGTTCTTGTAGCAAGCACGAATTTCGTGACTTGGAGAATGCCTCGTTCTGGCAAGCTCATGCGCTTGAACGCTCTGGCAGATTCCCGACTTCGAAAGGCAGCGAAAGGAGAGATCTTGGACTCGTATGCTGATTTGTAACGATCTGTAGCCGAGGTGTTGCTGTCCAAAATCTGAATTGTAGATGGATTGGGATTCGTGGTGTAGGCATTGGATGAGGTGTTTGGTTCGGTCTTGCTATACGATGACACGTAGCGTGTCTTTTCGTAGAGGTTTAGATTGTCCTTCTGCAAAGAGGCAATCTCTGATCTCAGTGAAGAAACTGTCTGGTAGGACTTAGCCAGCTCGGTATCCAGCTCGTTTACTCGCTTCTTGAACCGGTCACGCTGCGCTGCAACCATTGGAAGAATCCCTGAACCACCCCCTACTGGCTCGCCAGCACGAATGCTGTCCAAGGCACTCATCGGGCTAGAGGGGCTAGGATCTATGCCGGAGATGATAGAAGATGTGGGTGATATTCGACCACGCCTACTCGCGTACGACATGGACGGATACCTTGAGGTGTAGGTCCCTGCTACCGACATGGCAGGATGGTAACTTGAGCTTTCGTTCTGAATTTTGGCCAGATCATTCTCCAGGGTGGCAGTAAGATTTCTGGCCTTCTCAAGCTCCATATTGGTGCTGGATAATTCCTCCTGTAATGCATCGAGTCGAGAAGATAGGTTCTGGTGCGATACGCGAAGTACAGTCAACTCGTCATTGAGCTTCTTGTTCCGCGCCAACAATAGTTGCTCTAGATTGTTCGTGGGATTTCTTGCTGTATTTTCGCTGTCTCGAACCTTATCTTCATTGTTGGTGAAGTCGTCGGGATCACCTGTCGCGAACTCGACCGACTTCAGTATTTCGAGCTCCCTCTTGACATCGGGGTAGTCACGCCAGCTATTGATTTTCGTCCTGAGTGTAGTGGTGTCCTCTCTGAGAGCAGCAAGTTCTTTCCTGAGATTTCGCGATGCGACTTCCCATTCTCGCTTCTCTGCTTCTCGCTCAATACGTCCACTGTCGACCTTGCGCAGAAGTGAGGAGTTCTCGGACCTGAGCCGCAAGAACGCAGGATCGTCCTCCACCGCTGTGGGCTTGGTGTAGATCCCCTGATGGACCGCAGATTGAGCCAAATCTAGGCGTAATTGCTCATTCCGTGCTTCAACCTCAGCCAAGCGAAGGTTTGCTCTCTCGAGATCCGAGGTAATCATTTCCAACTCAGCAGTGGAAGCAGTCCCTTGACCTATGTTCCCGTCCGCCTCCTCCCCTCGCTCTAGTCTTTGCGTAACTTCATAGCTGGCCTTGAGCTCTTTGAGCAGGCGTTCCTGATTATCCGCCCGTTCCTCCAAGCTTCGTTCGCGTGAGTCCCAATTGTTCTGCTTCTCCTCTAGAACAGCGGACCATGACGCTTGTACTTCCCGGATCTTTAGATCCCTTGTCTCTTCCACCGCCAGTCTAGTATTCCTCTCCTCTTCCAAGCGCCGCTCTGTCTCCTCCAGCTGGTCCGCAAGCTTAGTCGTGTTTGCTTGCAACAACTGGTTCTCGGCTTCTAGCTTCGGCACAATCTCATCCGCAACCACAAGTGAGTCGACAGATGCTTCCAGAAGAGGATATGGGTCAGGTGCTTCCGACAGGGACGAGTATACTTGCAAGAATGCAGAAGACACTGTCTTGGTATGGTTGGTGACGAAATCGATGTATGTCTGATATGCTGCAGACGCGAATTAGTCCCGCCCTATGCCTGGGGTTTGAGAGCCCTACCTTTGAGTAATGTCTTGATCTCTGCTAATTTCGCAGTATCATCTAGCTTCCTGAATTCCTTGGTCTTTTGAGCAAGATCCTTCCTTTCCACAAGTGCGTCGCGCTGAAAAGAGACAAGGTCTGCTGCTGTCGTATCCAATGTGGGAATGAGTCCAGTAAGGTTTATGTCTGCGGGCCACCGTCTGATCAGCACATAGAGGTGCATTTGGAAGAACAGGCCAACCAACTTCTCCATGCAGAGATTGCCTTCTGAAACTTATTCTCCTCTGGTTGACCGGCATCAGTGACTCCGTTGGCGTATGATATAGCAGCATCCCTATCCGAGGACGAGTGCACATTCTGGTCCAAGTCATCAGACTTCCTGGCTTCGGCCGTAGAAGCGATATCCATTCTGGCTGTATTTCGTTGCGACAGCAGCTGCCGGGTCTATGACACGTCGCTCAACGTGCGCATGCGTTGACACTCATTGCAAGCTCAAGGACGAGGCCACGAAACTCCAAGTACGACGACAGGCCACGGAAGGGTGTCAGTGGATAGAGGGTTGCATGATGCATGCCTCAAGGTGGGTAGAAAGGAGTAATAATACAGGGGTCTTTCCGAAATGGGTTAGGCTGATATCTGGAAGTCGACGCATAAGCACGTGCTTGTCCATGCAACATCCAACCCATTGAACAAGATATTGTGATCGCACTGCTTGCCGTCACCGAAGGCATCGTAGTCATGCAAGGTAGTTGTCGACATCGGCACGTTTCATGTCCTCGCTGAGTGCGTCGACGACCCGCGGAGATCATGCTGCGGAGCGTGAAGCAGAAGCAGGCCCTTATGTCCTCTCCCGCCTCAATGTGGAGGTTGCCTTGTCCGAGGACGGCCTACGGGATGATATTCGTATAACATGTGTCGAATTCTGGAGTCAGTATCCTTGCTACCAACGGGTTTATACTTTGTGCTGACGGCTAGGTATGCAGACGGAAACCTCTACGTGGGGACATCTGCGGCAGAGGTCTTGCACTATGTCCTTATTCCTGCTGGGAATGGACCTGGTGAACAGGAGCAATTGATCCTTGCCTCTAGGAGGTCACCAGCTGAGAAGTCGGGCGTCGCGACGCAAGGGCCAGGAGTTCAACAGATTTTACTGCTGCCCGGTGTTGACAAGGCTTGCATCGTGTGCAATGGCAGTCTGACTTTCTATTCACTACCAGAGTTAAGCCCACTATTTACATCCACTAAGCTCAGTAATTGCTTGTGGGTAGGTGGTCTTGACCAAGACGAGGAGAGTTACAGTGAGGCATCGAGAGACGGCGTAGTCATTATGATTTGCCAGAAGACACGCATGAGACTCGTGAAGATTGGTGAGCGTCTACAACGGGTGCGCGAGATAGAGATTGGAAACTGCTCCGCAATAGGTCGCCGCGGTAATATTGCTTGTGTCGCTGATCGGACCTCTTATTCTCTGCTGGATGTTGCAGAGAGGCAGAGAATTCCACTCTTCGACATCGCTTCAAGTCTCGACAGCGACGATGAAGGCGAGAAGCTTCAGACGAGCCTCGCTAGAGACGCAAAACCAGCGTCTGGAAAGGGCAACGCGAAAGGCGCAGAAGAGAATGGACGGCCTGATGAGCGTGATGATGCAAACAGTGGGCAGCCGACTGTACAGGGAAATGAGCAAAGTGGCCCAACAGCAACAGATTTGCAAGTTCCACCTCTACAGACCTCGGACGCCGCGAGCTTTCCACCGCGACTGTCACCGCTCGAACCACCAGCACCAGGACCTCTAGAAGAGACAAGACGACCAATTTACAATTCCGAACCAGGAACAGTTGGCGCACCCGAAGCGATGCCGGCCGCTCCTCCAGTGGAGGGGCCACCGAGAGTTGCCTCACCCCGAAAAGCCCGAAAAGAAGTCCAACTTCATCCGCACATCGCATCACCGTCGAGCGAAGAATTCTTGCTCACCACGGGCACTGCACCGGATGAGCCAGGCGTGGGGATGTTTGTCAACCTAGACGGAGACGTTGTTCGGGGAACCCTTGAGTTCAGCCGCTACCCCGAGTCATTATGCATCGACATCTCGAACATGGATGAGCTGCCAAGCCCGAGATCTACCTCAGGCTTTACTCGAGACTTTGTTCTTGCTGTTGTTCAGAAAGGGGCAGAGGAGCAGCCCATGAAATGCCTAGAAATCCAGAGTCTGGATCCGAGCACTGATAGCTCCGGACTCGGAAAGTATTGGCTCGACATTGAAGGTGAGACCATGCCTGGAGTTGGCCTTCGAGTTGCTGCATCTGCGTGTGAGACGTTCAATTCCGAGATTGCCGACATCCTAAGACTGAGCAGTCTCACGATCGGTTACAGTGTCCCAGAAGTAGCACGGAATGGCAATGAGAAGCACGCTAAACAACGGGCCCGTCGCGCACAGGCAGAGGCTCAATTCGTGAATCGTATTAGCACTGTACAAGCACGAATTCTGCTTTGGGCGAAGGACAGTATCTGGTGGGCTCTTCGTAATCCCCTGCTTGTACAACTGGATGTAAAGCTTTCCGCGGCTTTGAGTGCAAAACAACAAGGCCGAGGACAAACAACCAATCTATCGATGGTGGAAGATATCTTAGGCCAGGTTAGAGGATTGGAAGGCCGTACCGAGCTGGAGTTTCTTGGCCTAAAATACATCCGACAGAAGGCTTCGCTGATGCTTTTCATGGATCTGATCTCCCGTAATTTCTCGGATATCATGACATATGAAAGAGATCGGAGGATCGTGGAAGGTGCTCTATCAGAAGGAGAGATTGATCCGCGCATCGTTTTGGCAATCTTGCCAGTGCTGTACAAGGAGGTAATCGAAGGTGCTGACGGTATCTGGACTCAAAACGGCCTCAAGGCGCTTTTCGATGCATTCGTTCAACAGCATGACATATATCAGCCCGATGATACGATAGGATCCCTAGACGTCGACACTCTTCATCTCATCAAGCGATATCTCCAGATCTGGCGACGCAAGAAGGGATTTGGCAGTGTTTCCGATGAAGCCCAAGTTTTTCAGAGTGTGGACGCAGCTTTATTGCACACATTGATTATCCTCGATCGCAAGTCGCCGCGAGGCCCCGCTACTTCAAAAACATCGCTTCGAGCCGAGTTGAACAGTGTCGTGGATCAAGGAATTGATGGTTTTGAGCGGGCAGTGGCATTGTTGGAGTCTTCCAACCGTTTCTATGTCTTGAGTCGTCTCTATCAGAGTCGAAAGATGTCCTCGAAAGTCCTGGAAACGTGGAGAAGGATCATCGAAGGGGAGCGGGACGACGGTGGCGAGCTTGTCGAAGGCGAGCAGGAAGTGCGCCGCTACCTCAGTAGGGTCAACGACTCGGCCCTAGTTGAGGAATATGGCGCCTGGCTAGCGTCCCGGAATCCCAAACTCGGTGTCCTTGTCTTCGCAGACAGCACCAGCAAGATCAAATTCAAGCCCACCCACGCCATCGGGGTCCTTAGAGAACGTGCTCCTAACGCTGTCAAAGACTACCTTGAGCATCTCGTCTTCGACAAGAATCTCCCTGCCTATGCTAACGATCTTATAACATACTACCTCGACACCGTCCTCACCGAGCTCTCCGACTCACCCGAAACCCGAGACGCCCTCCTGACATCCTACTCATCCTACCGGGCCTTGCGTTCCCCAAAACCGACATACATCCACTTCTTCGCGGACAACGCACCGCCCGCGGCTTGGTGCAGTGCACGTCTGCGCCTTCTTCAGCTTCTGGGCGGCTCACACGGCGCCGCGTCTCAATACGACGTCCCTAGCATCCTCGCCCGTATCGCGCCTTTTGCCAACGAGCTGATCCCAGAGACTATCGTCCTCAGCGGTCGAAAAGGCAAGCACAATGATGCTATTCATTTATTGGTGCAGGGACTCGGCGACTTCGATACCGCTGTTAGCTACTGCGTGCTGGGTGGGGAGAGCACATACAGCACCCTGGAGGCACCGCATATCAGCGGCCCGACACCTTCCCGAGACGACCAGATGGGTCTCTTCGCGCACCTACTCGAAGAGTTCCTGTCCATTCAGGACCTAGGCGACCGCATCGCGCAGACCAGCGAGCTCCTGCAAAGATTCGCCGGGTGGTTCGATGTCGAGCACGTAAGTCAATCCTTCCGCTTGCATCCTGCTTCCAAATTGATGAATTCTTGTGCTGACGCGGAACATCTCTGCAGGTCCTGTCGCTGATACCGGACACGTGGTCGGTGGATTTGCTGTCGGCGTTCCTGGAGAGCGCATTGAGGCAGTTGGTCACGGAGCGCAACGAAACTGCCATTGCGAGGGCGTTGACGGGTGCGGAGAACATGACGGCGAACGCGACATTTGTTGAGAAGATGGATGCGTTGGGACCGACGGTCGTGAAGGAGAGCGATAGTTGAGCAGTTAGAGGCGCGTCGGCTATAAGCTGTAAAGTCGCTACTTTACGTTGTAGTGGTTTGAACGAATCGTGTATTGAACCACATGACAGTGTCATACATCCTCGTCTACTACATCACCTTCACCCTCTTCGATCCGCTCCACGATCAGATTGCCACTCCTCCCTATCCTTTCCCTGACCGTCCCTCCTTTCTTCAAACCGTATACCTCTCGTGGCATGGGACTCACGAGCCTAAACCCATACACATGCTCAAAGTCTTCGGGTGGTTCCAATGTCTTCTCATCCATACCCTCCTCCCTGCCACCTTCCTCCCCGGCCTTCACAAACTCAAAACACTCGACGAACGCATAGAGCTCCTCGATCGCAGCATTGCTCGCAAACCTCCTGATCACCCTCTCGCCATCCGAAAACCTCAGGCTGATCCTCACTGCTTCCCTATCTTCCTTCTCCGGTTCAGGCACCACCCTCCTTGCCCGCCATCTCCTCCACTGCTCCAGGTCCCGTGTATATCTCTCCGCCTTCTCCCTGCGCTCCCGTTCCTCCCTTTCCTGCCTCTCCCTTGCCGCTTCCGCCTCCCGTCGCTGCCGTGCGCGCTCTCGATCTTGGGCCAGACTTCGTTCGTATGCCGAGTTCTGCTGTTCTCGCAAATCTCTTGAGGCCTGCTGCTCCGCGCGAGTCGCGCGAACTGCGCTCAAAGCCTGCTCGTGTTGCCGCAAAGCTGCTTCTAGCTTGGCCAAGAAATTCACTGAGTTGGTGACACCGGAGATGCGTGCGATTACTGACATAGCGGTCGATGACACGGATGGTGTATGCGTCATGAGCGCTGCGCTAGGGAATGTGGTGATGTTAAGGGCAGCGGCGACCTGGTAGGACTCAGAATCTTGAATCGAGCCTCCCCAGAGTAATAGGTTATTTGTGCGGTCGTTGAGGAATGCGACAACGGGTTCGGAAAGAAGGACATCTCTAACAAAGGGAGCGGTGTCGTCGTGTTCGGGTGAGAAGGGTATCACGAGGAGGAACTTGAGGTCGCGCTTGGCGAGGTCAAACGCACGTGCGTAGCTTGTGTCCTGGAACGGTAGAGCGTGGGAGCCATATTCCTCTTCGAACTCGCGCAGGAATCGTGCGGTGGTATCCTGTGGGCCGAGCGGCCGTCGGTTGCTTGTATTACGGCGCGAGGTCTGGGAGGTTACGCGGGAGATGATACGGGATAGCATCCGCGGCATGAAGGGGAATATGTGGGAGAGCATGCCGAATATCCTAGAAAAGAAGGCGTACATGAGGTTGGCAGGAGTGAGGAAGAGGGAGAGTAGAAGAGGTGGCTGTTGATTTATCTGATTCTCTGGTGTCGACACCACTCGAGGAGCAGGTTCCAGATTCCGCCTTGGAGACCGCCTGCCATCTGAAAAGCCATGGGCGAGAGTTTCCTGTCGTCTCGATGTCTGGGGTTGGGGTGTCTCCGGGGGTATCTCGACAGCTAGCTCTGGCGGCTCACCGTCGAAGAATCTGGCTATTGCAATCTGGAATGATCGTCAGACTTGGCAAGCAAGATCTCGTAATCTAACAGTATCTATATACCTGCACGTTCCACTCGCATCGTTGCAATAGTGGCACCGCTGCTCCAAGGTCTTGGTCTGTGACAGCTGTATATTGCTGTAGAGCAAGTCGCTGAGCTTCAGTGAGTTCCCCTATGTCAATCGCTGCACCAGCCATGAATTAAGCTAGCCAAATCCGCCCCAGTCAGGTCGGAAGTCGAATGCGGAGAATCAGAAATTATAGTAGATGTGGCTTGCCCGCTTAAGATACGAACTGTATCTGACGCGAGTCAGTCGGTTTCCATTGCTCGTGGTCCGTGCACTGCGATGACTTCGACAGCACTTTACACGTGGATTGCTCTATATACTCACTGAAGCTAGATGCTGCTTTTCAAACCGCTTTAGGGGTAGTCCGTAGTCCGGTACATCGTGCTTCAGGACATTCAAAGTGTAAAGTGAACGGCACGCTCGTTTTACTGGCAACTCTCTTACAGACACTGCCCCTGGATACCGCTCACTGGCCGAGTCGCTTCGTCATTCGTGATTAGTTAAGGCTTCTCGAGACCAGACTCACCGTCGTCACCTAGTTCCTCTACGAGCAACGTCGGTGTTTTCGATCACTGGCCCGCAACTGCGTTATAGCACGTCCAGTTCCTGGGTTGTTCCCAATATCTATACCACATCGACAGGCTAGGTCCATAAGACAACCGCATCCATTATGGCGGTTTGCAATCATTCTTGATAAAGATCTTTCTCCGAAAAACCCGAAAGACACGTGCAGTGCTTAGCTGCATGGCAGCAAATCATACGTCTGGTCCGAGTGACAGCCGTCAGTGGACTACATCACCACGACCGAAAGGCCGAGGTATGTGCATATATTCAAGGCTGCTCAGGTCTCGAAACTGCGTTGCAAGGTCCCTGTGAATGCTGAAGGTTCGCAGAGAACGCGAAGAATACACTATGCCGGCATGTTGTCATTCATGGGTTTTGCAGGTGGGAGAAGGATGGTACGTTTCTATCACTGTACTGGCTTCGATGGGTCGGTGGCTGATTTCGCTCCGGTGGGTGAAAAAGGCTGCCTCTACAATCATGATCCCGCACGCACAAATAATGCAGCTATGGCTCAACAGATTCAGACTGATAGGTACGTTTTCAAAATCGTATCAGGCTTTCCGTGTCGTGTGAACACGCGTTCATGCTCCAAGTTCTAGTCTGAAAAAACGATTCAATGTGGAATCAGCATCTTTTACCCCTATTGGACCCGCGGATAGCAATGGCAGCTCACTTGCTGCAAAGAATGCCTTTTCACCCAAGGCAGCCAGCGCTGCGCCTTTCACGCCTAAGACACCGAAAGCGAGTGAGTTCCCTGGTGCGAACGTCGGAAGCACGGAGCGCATTTTGTTTTCGTGTGTTCATGCGCCGCCGGCCAGTTTCTTCTAGTTGTGTCTGCTACATGTGTCCGGATCTGCTTGGTTCAACAAAATAGCTGACCCAGCCCTCTCCTGTAGATCTTGCACCTTCACCCATGCTCTCGAGGCAGCAATCTTCCGAATGGTCGAATCAGGCAATCCCAGACTTTATTCCACAAGCCTTCGGCTCTAACGCTATAGTAAGCTGAACTCCTTGCTCTCCGAGATTAAGTTGTTATCCACGATGGCAACATGGGAAGCACCTAGATCATCAGTGTTGATGCTTCGTTCGTTCGCGCTTGACACTCGTCCCGTCGAAGTTGCAACGCCTCTCTCGGCGAATGAGTCTGATGCTGCGTCCAGGGAGATCAAAATCAAACGAGCCTTGGCGACCCCTTCAATCCATACGCTGAGTCTGCCAACTACGCAAGCTTGGACGCCACTCCTCCTTCTCAAATCAATCCTTATGCAACTGATGTGGCTTCTGCCGCAGGAGCTTCCTATTATCAAGCTCAAAACTCGTATACACAACCGGTTTGTTTCCCTCAAATCGTAGGCAGCATCGATCTGACGTGCGATCTAGCTTCAACACCATCTTTACGCGCCCATGGGGCCCCACCGGGAAAATCTGCTGGGTTATCAGCGGACGGCCCATGACTTCTTCATCTCCGAAAATCTGAGACAGGATTTGCAGCGCAAGACGGAAGCTACTCTTCAGACACTTCCCAGTTCGTCATCTTCATGACTGCACGGAAAATTAGTTGACTCATACGGGTAGACTCCAATCTGCCTGCGAACATTGAGCATTACCACTCACTAGTGCCGCTTGACACAAATAACCAGAAAAGTGCTGCTGCATTTGGATACAATAGCTGGGTATACAAAGCGACATCTAGCAAAGATGGCTACGCTTATGTGCTGAGGAGACTTGAAGGTATGAATTCCCGAGATTGAGACTTAGTCTCCTGAAGTTCCACTAATATGTTAAGGCTTTCGCCTCACCAGCGAAAAGTCAATACGGTCTGTCGCCGCCTGGAAGCGAGTGGACAATGGAGGTGTCGTTTCTGTACACGACTGCTTCACTACCCGAGCTTTCGGAGACAGCTCATTAGTCCTAGTGACGGACTACCACCCATTGTCAAAGACATTGGCGGAACAGCATCTGCCGAATGCTACCACGTTCCACCGTTCGCGGTCGCCAGGTGGTCCGGTCCCGGAAGCCCTTCTTTGGAGTTATATCGTGCAGATAGCATCAGCACTCAAGGCGATCCATAATAGTGGTCTAGCAGCAAGACTCGTAACCCTAAGCAAGATTTTGCTTACCAATAAAAACCGCATTCGCCTCAACGCGTGCGCAATTCTCGATGTTGTTCAGGCGAATGAACAAAGACCTCTACCTCATCAACAACAGGAGGACATGCAACAGCTCGGCAGGACAATGTTGGCTCTCGCCACCCAGAACTCAAACGCGGCTTCCAACATCAAGTCCTTGGAATCTGTGGCGCGTTCGTACACTTCACGTCTTCGCGAGTGCATCACGACCTTGATCGAAAGTCCACCCGAGGTAGACACCTTCATCGGCAACATAGCCGATCAGTTCGCGACAAACTTCGACATTTCCCTGCACGCTGAAGACTCCCTATACAGCGACCTAAACCGCGAGCTCGAAAACTCGCGTCTAGTACGCCTGCTCACAAAGCTTGGCTTCGTTAATGAGCGCCCTGAGTTCGGCAACGACGGTCAACACGCTCACCATCAAGGCAACAACAACAGCCAATGGTCCGAGACCGGGGAGCGATACTACCTCAAACTGTTCCGCGACTACGTCTTCCATCAGGTCGGACAGGATGGCAGGCCTGTCGTGGACCTGGGACATGTGATTACCTGTCTGAATAAGTTGGACGCGGGGAGCGAGGAGAAGATTGGGCTTGTCACGAGGGATGAGCAGAATGTATTTGTGGTGAGTTATAAGGAGATTAAGAGGGCGTTGGAGAGTGCGTTCCAGGAACTTGTCAAGGCGCAAAGAAGGGTGTGACAGGGTGCGAAGGCAGGGATGATAGTCCTGGTTAGTATGATGAGAGGGATGAAAGGGACGGGAGAGATGGATTCCGTGCTAGACTTGGAGAGTAAGATGTCGTAACCGGGTTGTGTTGGGTGTCGAGGCGGCTTTGAAATTTATTTCTAGGTAGCGAGGAATCCATGAACAAAGGCCGGACTCGAAAAAGTAGGATGCACGATCGAGAGGGGGGAGCTGCGTCTCATGTATGAGGGAAAGAAGACTCGTACAGTTTTGTAGAATTAAATAGGAACAGTCGTCACATTCCGAATTATTTCCCGGCCCACAACGCCAATGCAATGCCCTCCAGCCTAAACTATGCCTTGAAAAACTCCCATTCATAGAACCAAGCCTAGCAACCACTTATCTCAATTGCCCAACCAAACCTCCTCCACTCCCACCTCGTCTCGTCTTGGCCTTGCCCTTACCACCTGCTTTATACGGGTTCTCCTTCTCCCACCTCTCATCCTCTTTCCACTTCTCCAGCGCAGCCTCAACATGCCCCCCCGCCTGACTTAGATATAGCTCTGCAACCGAATACTCATGGCACTTGGCACCGATCATGAACCTCCGTATTGCGCTCTTGCGCTCCGTTTCCTCCTCACTTTCGATTGGGTTTGGGGAGAGCGAGGGGCCAGTGTAGTGGGAGCGCGGGATCTGTAAGGTGCGTCGGGCGGGAAGAAGGGAGTCGGAGAAGAGGGTGTTGTGGGTGCGGAGGACGGACGCAGGGACACGGTATGCGAGAGAGAGGGCGGGCAGAGTGTCGGAGGCGTGGAGGTGATGTACCACGTCTTGCTGGCCTTCTACACCGTCATCCGGCGTATATGGTGGCGGTGCTTGCACCTCGGCGTTCTTGGCGTCTGGCGGTCCGTATGCATCATCCTTGTCGTCAAGAGAAAGCCGCCGTTGTGGCGATCGTGGCGGGGAGGTGTAGGCAGGTGGGTCGCGCAGGCCTTGTGGGAGTGGTGAGGGTGAGCTGGTAACCTGGCAGAAGGGACAGTAGGATTCGAAGCGCGGGTTCTGGCGGAGGCAGTTTGTGCAGATTGAGCGGGAGCAGCAGGGGAGGAGTCTGGCAGGTGTCTGGAGGGGTACGGCTGGTTTCTCCGTGAGAATTGAGGGGGTCGAGGTAGTCGTGAGGAGGGAGGCGCAGGTGCAGCAGGTTGGCGTAGACATCGTGATCGTTGGAGGGAGGTTGAGAAGTTTCGCGGATGTGTCGATTGAAGAGAGACTGATGATGGTGGTCTTGAAGAGGCGGCGAATTAGTGGCGGCATGAGAGTCGAGATGAGAACGTCATGTGTAAAAGGGTCTGGGGAAGTACATAAGTACATGATTTACGGTGATAGGTTCTTCCGGATTTCTTTAGAGTTTCGCACAACCACTTCACATAGCAAAATTGTATCGTGGAACAATTACTATATCAGATCCTACAAACACCGCAGTCTTTTCACGTCCCAGAGGTATGTAGATCGCAGAATCAGCCAAATAGCATAGCCGCCAGCTCATCGGCAAGATGCGTTCTCTCAATCGCTCGACCGACGCGCTCATGGCGCAAACCCTGGATCTCGACTCGCTAACACGAGCCTCTGCGCTTCCTCCTCACAGATACCTCAAGCCGTCCACGCCTTGAGAATCTCCCTCGTCGAAAATAACAAATCGAAGTTCTCCTCCATCGTACCCCAAATCAGAGCTCTCCGCAAACATGACACGCACATCCGTCCTCAACGATGCGCTCAACGCCATTAACAACGCCGAGAAGTCTGGCAAGCGCCAGGTGATGATCAGGCCGAGCAGCAAAGTCATTGTCAAGTTCCTCAGCGTCATGCAGAAGCACGGTATGTTGCGCCAATCTTTCAAGACTTCCGCTACACATCTCAAATCCGTCGTCACATCTCTACACCATGAGCGAGAGACGACAATCCCAAGTTTGTGCCCGGTAAGGGAGAGTAAGGGGACACATTCACTGCCACGGGTTGATAACTAGGCACCGGCCTCACACAAAAAACCCCCACGGCCCTCGCCCTTTAAGTACCCGAAAAATCAAACCCAAAAGGCACAGAATCTTACACGTCTCCCTTGCTCCCCTCAATCTCGGGCCTCACGTTTAATTCTCTGCCACAAACTCCCCTTCATCCAATCACAAATCCTTATCATTTCTCTTCTTTTTCTCCTGTCAAAACTAATCTTGACCATCCGTTCACCCCTAGGCTACATCGGCGAGTTCGAAGAAGTCGACGACCACCGCAACGGCAAGATCGTCATCCAGCTCAACGGCCGCCTCAACAAGACCGGCGTCATCTCGCCCCGCTACAACGTGCAGCTCACGGAGCTCGAAAAGTGGGTCGTCAAGCTGCTCCCGAGTCGTCAGTTCGGGTTCATTGTGTTGACCACGAGCTCGGGCATCATGGATCACGAGGAGGCCAGGAGGAAGCATGTCGCGGGCAAGATTTTGGGCTTCTTTTATTAGGAGTTTGAATGTGTAGGAAGATGGGAGTCGTGGGAGATGGGACTGGTGGTCGAAAAGCGTGGATTTCTGGGGAGGACGAGTGGTATGATGGATGCGAACGTCTACGCACCCGGAATGGGGAAGGGTGCTGTGAATATAATGCATCTATCGGTCCGTCTGTTACCCCTTCTGTCCGCTCGAAAAGCCTCAAAATTCTACTTCTACGAGTCCATGCATATGCAATCCTTCAACTACGCGATCTCCCAAACAATACATCCCCATTTCCACCCAAAAAAATCCTTCTCAATCCAAAGCCCTTCAAGCTTAGCACAACAACTCAATTCGCATCTATACCTCTATCCCTATCACAACTTCTCACCCCCCTTCTCCTCCCTAAATCTAGCCTGTCCATCACCCTCCCCCAACACCCTCCCGCCGCCACTGCCTCCCTCCCTCCGCGGGACGTCCTCAACAGGATCCGCAGGAGCAAGCGGCGGGGTCGGGTAATCCATGAAACTCTCGTCGCCTGTGAAACGCCTGTGGATGAGGTGTGAGTGTCGAAGGTGGTGGAGGGAATTGGATGGTTAGGGGTGATGGATTAGAGATGTTTGAGGACGGGTAAAGGGCATAGGTGAAGGATGGATATGGAGCAAGGGGTGTGGTGAGGATGATTGTGAAAGGGCCGGAGTCCAGAGGTGTTGGGAGGGCGCGTGATAATCGTCGGTACAGTTGTCGAGTACAGCTGCGTGGTGAGGCGTGAGACGAGCTTTTTGTATATAGTGTCGAGTCCCTGATGCCCCTGTTGCCTCTGTTTCGGGCGTGCCATGGACGGCTGGTTGCCATGGACAGCATGGGTGAGGACCATGTTTCTGCCTTTCCTTCCGTGAATCGTCAAACGTATCAATCGTCCATGATATCCTCTCTTCCAACGCCACGCTCTCTCCGCATTGCCTCTGCTCTGCACCAATCCCGCTAAGCCATAGGGTACCCCCGGCCCGAGCATGGTTCTCCTACGGCGCGGCCCTTGACAAACCACCAGGCGTAGCGTCCCTCTCGTCCTCCTCTTCCCGTGAGCCTTCTTCGGTGATCGTGAACCCGTCCGGCGTTGGCGTTGGAACGGTGTTCTTTTCCCGCGCACTCAGCAATCCTGTCGTATCTGAAGGCTTCTTGTTGCCTGGGTGTGATTCCTCCATTATGAACGTCCTTTTGGCCACCTCTTGCATCAGACTCTTCCTTCGTCCAAAAAGCCAGAAAGTAGGGGTGAAGACGAGGGGATGCAGGTGCAGTTGCAGGTGCCGGTGCAAGTGTAGACATGGACCACGAGCAACGGTGTACGTGAAGCGAACGGGAGAGGCAGGAAGAGAAAATCCATGCACTTACCACGTCCTTTCCTCCCCATTCGCCAGGAAGCTGCAATCTCCATTAACAGCACAGTCCCAGCCCCCTTTCACCCCCCTG
>Ga0181467_100151_pt1 | contig 32386 bp, 33 predicted proteins | sample InSIn5gowninarea_2_FD_119079 | JGI IMG/M metagenome (GOLD analysis project Ga0181467, IMG submission 119079) | Clean room microbial communities from NASA Spacecraft Assembly Facility at Jet Propulsion Laboratory, Pasadena, California, USA -... ... | reverse complement strand
CCTGTTAAATGTACCAAAACGAATAACTCCTCCTTAAACCTTTTCACCGCCCTAAAATAATCCTCTATACCCTTTTCGTTCTAAACTATCCCGTCCCGGTGTCTCACGTTGCGTAAATCTCCCTTTACAAACTTCCTCTCTACCGATGCGTTCCTACTCAACCGGTCCTACATCCATCTCTCTCCGTTCACGGGCCACGTATTCCTGGGATCTTGTATAAAATTCTAACCTTCGCCCATTTCGGCTGCGTTGTCGAATAATCGGTGTAAATCGAACTTGGGTATCTCCGCCTCCCTGTCGCCTTCTATTAATAATAAATCCTTCGTTAATGTGTCTTTCGCCGTCTCGTGTAAACCGTGCACTACGGCTCGTATGTCGCCTATCGTGAAACTAATCTTATCGATGTAAATTCTCTCTCCTTGCCACGAAATCCTCGCCTCGCCTTTTGTCGTATATCTGATCTTCATGCCGTATGTCCTCATGTGTAACATCGTGTCCATTAGACTGGGTTTTCCACTAAACGACGTTAACGTCATGAACCTGTTAACTAAATTCTGAATGGTGTCGAAAACGGATGGTGCCTGTTTCTCCGCCTCTCTACGGTCGAAACCTTCGCTGATATGGCTCTCTATGGCGTGCCTACGGTGCGTGTGGCCGGCGTATACTACCATGCTTCTCATCACCGTCACAATGGCGGATAACTTTAGGGTGAAATTCTCGGCCGGCGCCCACCCTTTGTTAACCGTATCTAAACCTAACACGGCTAATGCACTTACGACCCCGTTAATGTACTCTGTGTCCTTAAAATGGTGGTCGAACATGGCGACGTAAAACTGTAATAACCTCCTCTCAATATACTCCTGTCGTTTTGTCTTCTCCTCCTCTTCTAACTCTCGACGCTGGCTACCTACCTTCTCTCTACCTCCGCTATCTCCCTTCTCCTTACTCCCGGTGATCCTCGCCGTCTTCTTTACCATGCGTAAATATCTTTCTTGGTTTGACGTTAACTCGTAACCTGGTCGACTCTCCTTCTCTAAATCGCTCGTCCGCCAAATATATCGTAAAATCTTTAACCATACGTCTATGTACTTTCGGATGGTGTTGACCTTCTGCTTTACGTAAAATGGACGTTCGTTGTCGGCCTCACCCGTTTCCTTTCTATTAACGTACATCAACGCACTTCTCCCTACGGTACCGGGTTAGCATATATGTATTGCCTTTCGGATTAACCGTCTTGTGGCCTGGCATGCTACGGCTAATCCGTAATCTTGTTCTTTATCTTCCTCGTCGGATTCTAATAATAGACTATCGTCCGCCTTCTCTCCAACTTCATCGGATGCTGGCCCAATCGTGGACAAAATACTCTCCTTCTCGAAACCTTTCAAATGGTCCTCCTAACCCGTAAAATCCAACCATGCGTTTGGCTGATACCTACTGCTATTTCCCTCGATCTCTCTCTTCTTTCTTACCTCGTCTGACCGACGTATTCTCTCTTCTAATACTCTATTAAATAACTCTTCTTTCCCTCCATCTTGATCCTCCTCTTCTACCTGTTTCCTTACCTCGAAATACACCTTCCATGGTATGTATTCGAAAAATCGTTGGTGACTAATACCTTCTTTCCACATCCTGTTATCCGAATGTTGATGTTTTCTTCTAACGTTCCCGCCTCTTTTCTAGCAATTCCTCCAACCATGGCTATCTTTACAATGTTTCTATATACCTTGTCTTGTTTGACATATATATCCGCACCTTTCTCCCGACCTTTCTTGCCAAATACATTTCAAACCATTATGGAACACGGGTAATCCTATAATGGGATTATCGTAACTATTTGGATAACTCACCTCTTGTTTTAATATGGCGACTGGTAAATCTTTTACGTATTCTACAATCTGCTTCCTTTGCTGTAATGATATGGCTGGATGCTGAACGCGGATATGTATATCGAACTGTTTCGGCACGATCGCGGACTCGCACTGTATACATACAACGACCTTGTATTCTACTAAATGGCTGAATAATTGATTGAATTCCTTCATGATATGATGATGTACGTATGTAATACTTTGAAAATGCTTTGGACTTTACGCGTGCTCTCTCTCCCGCCGTACGCGCTTGTGTAACGCGATCGTACTTCTCGTCACCTACTAAAAACGGCTATAAATGATGCTTCCAACGTGGATGACCGTTATATATACTCTGAACTTGGTCGAACTTTATTTGAACATTGCTGTAACTAACATGTACGTATGTCTCTTTGTCGGGCTTTTTCTGCGGGTTTTTTATCAGCGGTCAGCGTCAATAAAATCAAGCAATACACCGTATCAATTTTGGATCAATACGAGCGTGGGAATGTCAAACAAATATACTGCTGTTTTTCAAACAAATGAACTGGGGTGGTCGGCGAGTCATGTCCCAAGTGTCTAATAAAAGTAAACAAATGAAGTACATTTCTTCGTGGGATTGTGGATAGTTTTGCCAAGGATCATAAAAAACAAACTCTTCCCGCCTCCCGTGCGCATAACGATTAATACCCTCGCCTTTGCCGCTATAATTGCCTCTAAACCGGACTTTTACACGCCTCGAAATTCCGTATTTTCACCTAATAATTTCCTTAATTCTTGCCTAGTGTCGGCTCTTCGGATCTTCTTCTACCGCTCGAATTCCTTCTATACGTACTACTCCTCTATCTCCGCTCTCGTTAATGCATCCGTGTTCCCATCCTTCCATGCGGATTCGAATTGCAAAAATCGGTGCTAATCTAAACTGACCTTACGGAAACTATCCTTCTCCGACGTAGTGTAAAATGGCGATTCGGATAATAAATTACCGTATATCATCTCCTCCATCCTCTTACCGTGTCCTGACTGTCTTGCCTGGAAATCGTCGTCTTAATGTTGCGGTAGATTCCGTCCTAAATTGTAAATTTCCTCTAATTTCTGCACCACCTCCTTATCCTTTGTGAATTCTCTCTGGATTGCTGGATATACCTGCCGCCAAATCGCTGTGGTAATCTTTATACCGATCCTAGATTATGTCTGCTTTATAATGACCCTCCTTACGCGGTCTGTGTCCTAAAATCCATCGATGTTTGTGGGGGGTTTTTTCGAAATTGTAATTCTACTGAACTGTGAATTCTAAACATCGTTTCTTATTTCGCCTTCTCCTCCTGGCTCTTCTACTTCGGCGTTTACGCTAGTGTCCTCCTCTTCCTCCTTATCGCCGTCCTCTTCTTCCCACTCTTCCTCTAGTGCTGGTTGCTATATAAACGGGCTGTAATCCGAAATCGACTCCCCTCTTACTACGATATGTAATTACCTTATGAATGGTTCGACTAACTATAAATAACGGACCACTAACTCACCCACCTCCTTAGGAACAAATCTATAGATGATCTTCACCTTTTAGCTGGTGCTGTAACCTTTATGGTATAATGTTATAAACTATACTATCCCTTTATCGATAAATATCCCTCGTTGTATACGGCTGTCGTTGCCGTTCTCGTGCTAAATGCTTACGATTTCCGTCCCTCTTACGGGTGCACGTCCTGTTAAATGTACCAAAACGAATAACTCCTCCTTAAACCTTTTCACCGCCCTAAAATAATCCTCTATACCCTTTTCGTTCTAAACTATCCCGTCCCGGTGTCTCACGTTGCGTAAATCTCCCTTTATAAACTTCCTCTCTACCGATGCGTTCCTACTTAACCGGTCCTATATCCATCTCTCTCCGTTCACGGGCCACGTATTCCTAGGATCTTATATAAAATTCTAACCTTCGCCCATGTCGGCTGCGTTGTCGAATAATCGGTATAAATCGAACTTAGGTACCCAAAATCGTAGGGAAGAATGCGTTAATAATAAATCCTTCGTTAATATGTCTTTCGCCGTCTCGTGTAAACCGTGTACTACGGCTCGTATATCGCCTATCGTGAAACTAATCTTATCGATGCAAATCCTCTCTCCTTACCACGAAATCCTCGCCTCGCCTTTTATCGTATATCTGATCTTCATGCCGTATGTCCTCATGTGTAACATCGTGTCTATTAGACTAGGTTTTCCACCAAACGACGTTAACGTCATAAACCTGTTAACCAAATCCTGGACGGTGTTAAAAACGAATAGAGCTCGTTTCTCCGCCTCTCTACGATCGAAACCTTCGCTGATATAATTCCCTACGACGTGCCGCCGGTGCATGTAACCTACGTATACTACTATACTCCTTATACCCGTCACGACTGCGGATAACTTTAGCGTGAAATTCTCGGCCGGTGCCCATCCTTTACCTTTGGTATCTAAACCTAACACTGCTAATGCACTTATAACTCCGTTAGTATACTCTATGTCCCCGAAATGATGGTCGAACATGGCGATGTAAAACTGTAATAACCTTCTCTCAATATACTTACGTTGCTTCGCCTTCTCTTCCTTTTCTAATACTTTATAATAATAACTTGTCTCCTCTTCGCCTTGCCTATCTCCCTACTCTTTACTTTCGATGCTTCTCGCCGTCTTTTTTATAATACGTAAATATCTATCCTGGCTCGACGTTAACTCGTAACCTAGTCGCTTCTTCTTTACCCAATCACTCGTCCTCTAAATGTATCGTAAAATCTTTAACTATACATCCGTATACTTTCGTATGGTGTTGACCTTCTGCTTTACGTAAAATAGACGTTCGTTATCCGCTTCACCCGTCTCCCTCCTATTAACGTACATTAACGCATTCTTCCCTACGATTTTGGGTTAGCACACATATATTGCCTTGCGGATTAACCGTCTCGTGGCCGTATATGCTACGGCTAACCCTCGATCTCGTTCCCCCTCTTCCTCGGCGGGTTCTAATGATGATTCTTGCCCCTATAAACTTCTACCTATCTTTTCTTCTACTACTCCCTCGTCGATTGCTGGCCGGATTATGGATAAAATGGTCTCTTTCTCGAACCCTTTTAAATGGCCTTCCCAACCCACGAAATCCAACCATGCGTTTAGCTGATACCTACTCCTATTTTCCTCTATCCCCCTCTTCTTCTCTATCTCGTCTGACTTACGCATTCCCTCCTCTAATGCACTATCGAATAACTCTTTCGTACCTATATTCTTACTACTATCTTCTACCTATTTTCTAACCTCGAAACATCTCTTCCACTGGGCGTATTTAAAAAACCTTTAGAAACTGACTCCTTCCCTCTATACCTTCCCTCTCTCCGCTCGCTCTTTCTCCGGCTCTGTTACCCTTCCTTGTCTCTGTACGTTCTCCTATCCGTGTACGGTTCGACAATGCCTCTAAACGTTCTATAATCCTTTGCAAATATACTTACATGCTGTATATGTGCACTGATAACCGTCCTTAAATAACGGTAAACCTGGGATTGCGGCTGTTAATAGATCTGGGTATACGACCTCTTCTTACGTATACGCTAAATTCTTTACCTACTGAAATAATGTACTGACCTCTTTACGTCTCGCTACGGTTACCGTTGGGTGATAGATTCTGATATGATACTCGACCTAATTTAGCACGACTGTAAATTGACACTAGCGACAAACAATGACCCTATACTGAACTAAATGGTCGAATGTTTAATTAAACTGCTCTATCTTTCCTATATAGGTATGTTATATAGATCTGTATGCTCGTTCTACGAACGTGCTCTTTAGTGATTCGCGTGCACGCGTATGCGAAAACCGTTGGACTGCACGTCTACTGCGACGAACATTAAAATTAGGTTGACAACTTTAACGGCGGATATCTCGCTTTTATGCTGGATTTTAGCGGTCGTCTCTTCGGTGGTAACTATCGATTTATTCGAACATTGTACTGTTTGAATTTAGTGGGCATGCAGCGTATATCTATAAGTTATCTTACCTCACGAAAACAAACCATCTTGCCTCGCAGTTTTGCCAAGCCTGGACCCTAACTCCATACAAAATCAAATCATCTTATGTTAAGATAGTCGTGGGATAGTAGTTAGTTTTGCCAAGCCTAGACCCTGACTCCATACAAAATCAAATCATCTTATGTCAAGATGGTCGTGGGATAGTAGTTAGTTTACGAGCTATAGCAAGGTTTAGAAGGCGTAGGAGTCTTTATAACACGTTAGTAAATCATAATAAATAATTTATAAAAACGCAGTCGCGTCGCAAGCTACTCACTAGTGTAGTCTTTACCATCTTAAATAATAAACGAATGCGAGAATGAAGAGTGTAAAGGTGAATAGTGTTACGAGAGATAATAAAGAAGTTAATAAAAGGAAGATAGAGAAATATAAAGAAACGTAGCTACTTATAGTCTCTAATAACTTATCCACTGCAACAGTGTAGTAGGAAAAGTAAAATAATAAGGCTAGTTATTAGGCTAGTTTTTATAGGTTAATATATTAACAGCGGTTACTGAGATAATAATACTAGAGTGAAGTTTTAGATCGTGTTTTAAAAGTTAGAGAAACAGTCACGTGACGCTATTTCTAAAACACGGGTTATAAAAACACCTTAGTCTACACGATTCGTAATTAATTCTTAAATGTTTTACACTCGACTCGTCTAAGAACATTTAGCACCCGTACTATTAACCTTCTTAGATCCTATACGACGACGAAATCTCGAAATATATAACACTATTATTTCCTACTAGCAAATCTCCTGCCTTAATCTCCGCACACTACTTCGATTAATCCTTATATAAACGCCGTTATCTATATAAACAGTTACAGCGGTGTAGGGTTGCTTAGTAAAGTGAAGTTAAGACTAATTAATACAACGCACGCTTCTTACACAAGACTATATATAATGTTGAGGACAACATCCTTAAAGAGGGGCGTGTTGTTACGGACCTCCCGTAGGTTCCTTGTAAGGATCTTACATACGAGACGCTAGGCTATACTTCGATATAAGATAAGTTCTCTCATAGTACTCCGCAGTATGCTAACTAATATAGAACGTAGACGGAAGTTGTTTTACAAGTCCCCGACTACCGTCCTATACGTTTACCTCTTTATACTACTCTTATATAGAGAAGGAAGCAGCGCTCCTATAGCTAAGGCTTCCTCTCCTCTTTCCCCTCACGGTATAAGACTACCTGCGGGCGACTACATCGCTTAGCTAATAAGGTTAACTTATGTTACTATCTAAGCAGATAGGAACGTATATGTAGGAAGAGATATAATATATAGAATATATTACGAGATAAGAGTACCGAGAGTATATATAGCCTGCGATATGCATACGCAATAGGTACGTTAATATAGTATAGCTTCGTAGCTTTAGTATATAAACCCCTACTATGTCCTAAGGTCTCCCTTCTGTTTCCGTAAGGAATAGTTCTTAATCTATTAAGGCAATCGACATTGACGTGGTAGATACTTCTATTCATATTACTACCTTACTTCTATTGCCTCTTATATCTGTTCACGTTATCCATTTATCTATAACATGATAGGTTAGGATATCTAATTTCTCCCTTAGAACGTGCTAAATCTAGTAATCCTTTAATCATTAAAATAATCTCTCGTCTTTACTAGATTAATAATACTAGGTAGTATACTCTTATATAACACTCGGCCTAGTCTAGTACGACTGCAAACTTGTATGTTCGATATATTATCACGCGATATTCTAGGATATAGTTAAATATACGCTCGGAATCTAATATCTTATTTAGTACTTAGCTGCTTTTATGCCTCTACTCTCTAGAAACTAGCGCGTGCTCTACGCGCGTACGTAATATACTTTAAACGATAGATACTTTCGACCCTAAATTCTACCTCCTAGTCTATGTATACTAATCGAACATAACTTTCTTATCGACTTTTCTTAACCTGTATACGACGCTTTTATAGATAATTTCTATCTCTTTTAATAATAGTCGTTATAAAATAATTCAAACATACTACTATTAAAATCTTAGAACAATACATGCATTTTTTACTAAATCCCTATACCACGTTATAGAATATCCCTATGCCTCGGAAATACCTAACCCTAAACTTAGCTGTCACCAAAAATCAAACCCCTATACCCTAAGGGGAATGTGGGATCATAGTTAGGTACTATAGAGTTAAAATATTCGTATAATGGGCGCACCTGGCACGATACATAATAGACTATATTAAGAAGAACGTCCTATATGCCTTTGTCTCAGAACTAGCATTGTCGTCGGTTCTCTTTCCCTTCGTAGTATTGCTGTATGCCATCATAGTTTAGCTTTTGGCGCTTGGACAGCGGAAAGACGCAGGGCATCCCAGTCGACTGGCTTGCGGTCTTCTTGTAATTTCTTGACGCCAATTGTTGACTCACTACCCGCTTGCATCATTTCGCGGAACAGGTTCTTGATTTCGGTTTGTTGCGTGTTCTCATCCCGGTTGCTGCTGTTTATCCTTACGAGCTCCTTGCTCATCTCCGAAGCTCGTGGAGCTGAATATCTCAATTCATCTAGATAATCGTCGAGAAGTTTTTCAAGCTCTACCTCGTTCTGTGCTAGCCTAGCGATTGCAGCTCTTTCGTACAATTCCGTCATTGTGATCTTCCTGGTAGATAGCATGGCCTCCCGAGCGAACGCCGGTCCCCATTCTCTAACCACATATGGTGAGATCGTGGCAGGACACAGGCCCAGGCGTACTTCACTCAGTGTGACAAACGCTGGACTGACTGCAACTCGGATGTCACAAGCAAAGGCAAGGCCAACACCTCCACCATAAGCCGCACCTTGTATGCAGGCGATGGTGACTTGAGGAGCTGTACCGATTGCTGAGAGTAAGCGTACTAAGCGATCGTAAACGCCATCTTTGTCATTGGAAGGTCCTTCTTGGCCGACGACAGTGGAGCCTTTGCCAAGGTCCATGCCAGTGCAGAAGAACTTGCCACGCGCACACAGCGCGATGCGCGATATAGACTGATCCTTGCGAGATGTGTGAAAGAAATTGGTAAGGTCGTTCATCATTGTGGTTGTAAGGGCGTTGCCGTTCTTGGGCCTATTCAATACGACCTTGATGTTTACACCTTTACGGTAGATTTCGAGTCCTTCTGTAGTGTGTGCTCTAGCCCATTGTAAGCGCTTTTCAGGAACTGCCATAGCGTTCTCCTGCTTTGCTGTGATAGCTGCACCCACCCTCGAATCATTCTGTTTGGATAATTTGGCTGATATCCAGGCCCCAGTTTTGATCAGCTTGTCAAGGTCTACTCCAGTATCGATACCACCTTGGTGGAACAGATACACCAGGTCTTCCGTGCTGACATTACCTTTTGCACCTGGAGCAAAGGGGCATCCTCCAAGACCACCGACACTGCTGTCAAAGACACGAACACCGCACTGATAAGCTTGCCACACATTTGCGACAGCTTGGCCGTATGTATCATGGAAATGTCCAGCTAGTTTCGATGGAGGTATGCCATTATCCACGAGGAAGCCAATGAGGCTTTTGACATCGGACGCGGTACCACAGCCAAGTGTGTCGCCCAAGCTGACTTCGTGACAGCCCATTGTGAGTAGCGCTTTGACACAGTGAAGCACGGCTTGTCGAGGGGTTATGCCACCATATGGATCGGCGAAGATGCAAGAGACATATCTGCTAATGATCAGTCTGACACGACTTACGAATGAAATACAGGGCTAACGTACCCTCGTACTATTAAGCCAGCAGTCTTTGCTGCAGCACAAACTTTACTCGCTCGTTCGAGTCCTTCAGCAACACTGCAGTTGATGTTTGCCTTACTGAATCCTTCTGTGGCACTGATGAACACAGCTACCTCCTTCGCTCCATGCTTCACGGCGAGATCCAGGCCTTTCAGGTTTGGCACCAGAACGGGAAGACCTAGACTTGGATCATTCTGCATATCTCGAATGACAGCATCGTTCAGAACAGCTCGACAATCGGCAAGTTGGGGTATTGCCTTTGGGGAGACAAACGAAGTGAGTTCGATTGTCTTCAAGCCGGCTTCACGTAATCTTTTGATCAGCTCAATCTTTATCGACGTTGGCACGGTGTCACGGATGTTTTGCAGACCATCTCGAGGTCCAACCTCTACAAGACGGACACTTGATTTCATCCTAGGCGCTCGCGTCGTGTCTTCCGCGCCATGAATGAGTGTTGCTAAACATGTAAGTCTGCAAGACGTCAGGACTGCCTCGGCAATGTCGGCGCCATGTCGGGGTTTGGCTTACATTGACCCAATCAATTTACTATCAAAAACGGACGCACTGATGGGAACTACAGTATGACTGCGAGAGATGGCCACAGGTGCATCTTGAATCTGAGCTTGTTTGTTTTTAACCTTTCTTCAGCTCAATATCTCCTTCACAACCTGCTCAACTTCTCGACAGCCTTGACCTCCTGCTTTACAGCTAGATCCGCCAAAATCTCCTCACTCCCGCCGCCAACTACCATGACCCTCACGTCTCTCGATATCTGCTCAATCCTGCCGCCCCTTCCTCCCTTCGAATACCCTAGCCCGCCCATAATTTGTTGGGCCTCTCTATTCACCTTTTCCAACACATTACCAGCCAGGACTTTGAGATTAGCGATAGAGCCACCAAGCATCATATTACGGCCAGTTACTCGTTCTTGCTCCATTAGATAGACGAGCTGTTCCATGTAAGCGTAAGCTGAATCCAGTTCGCGCCCCATGAGGGAGATTTTAGAGCGGATTGTTTGGTTCTCGATTAATTTGCTTCCAAATGTGGAACGCGTGATGGCATGGTCATAGGCGTCAGAGGCACAAACACGGGCCATGCGGAGGGATGTGCAAGCGAGCCAGAGACGTTCATGGTTGAAATCTATTACGAAAGATAAGATGATCAGTGGCTGTCTCTTGATGTAGAATCACGGGCTCATCGTACTCGACATGATGATCTCGAACCCTTTGTTCACCTCGCCAATGAGGTTCGCTACAGGCACCTTGACGTCGTCGAACTCAATGTACGTCGAAGCTTATTCCAATGTCAGTATGCGCGCAATATTCATACGTCCAATGTTTCGACTTACCACTTGCAGCGACGCCAGAGTTCTCAATCTTGCGACACGTTACTCCATCGACCTTCATTGGAATGACTAGAGCTGAGACACCGTTGTGACCTGATCCACCTGTTCTGACTGCTGCGCAACAATAATCTGCGAAGGACCCATTCGTGATCCATTTCTTCGCACCATTGACGATGTACTGGGAAACCTATTAGGGATATATGTCAAATGATGATATATTTCGGACTTGCATGATCTCCTTCTCGCACTGCTGTCGTTGTGATACCTGCAACATCCGATCCAGCTAGACTAATGTGAGTTACGCCCTCACTTGTGGCGAACCATTCAAGTCACATACCATCTGGCTCAGTTACACCTGACGCAAGGTTAGATCAAGTCCTTGGAAAGTAGACACACTCGACATTGGAACGTACCTAAGCAGAATCTGGACTTCCCTAATAGGACATCACAGATGAATCGTTCTTTCTGCTGTTGAGTGCCAAAGTTGACCACAGGTGGTGCTCCGATGTTGTTGCCGCCTATACGATGGACGATTAGCATCTTACGATAAGTCACGCACAGATACAGAAACTAAACTTACAAGCAAGACCCCATATTACGCCAAGATAACCACATCGAGCTATTTCATCTATGATGATGAGATCATGAAAGCTATCCCATTCCCCAGGAGATATATGTGCAGGTAGCTTTTGTCCTTTAAGACAATCCTTCGCCAGAGGATACACCGAAACCGCCATGTAGCCTTCGGTGGCGTGTCTTGTGATTGCCTAAAACAAGCATAAGCTCCAGTGACGATATATTTTGCGATAAGAGACTGTTACCTCTGTCGGTACTTTGCCATCTTTCTCCCACTGTTCACAGAACGGTGCGATATGAGTGTCTACATATTTGCGAGCTTCCTTCTGTAGTTTGCGATGAGAGTCATTGTAGTATGGGCTTGATTGGCGAGAGTGCCAGAGGGGGTCTGCGAACGGAGATATCGTTGGAGTCATATTTGTGGAAGCTGTCTTCTCTCTTTCTCGTCACTCACACGATACACATTCACTCCAAATCAACTGAAACAAGTGACCCTCGGTCCAAGGTGGCAAGGAAAAGTCCGGGGAAGAAGCGGAGAAAGCTTGGCGGAACAACCCCCACTACCTGCTACCCCGAGGATGTGTTGACCAAAAGGATGAGTGCTTTGGGCTCGGATCATATACCAGAATCCTTCATACTGGAGAGAAAAGCGAACGATGGCTATTGCAAACCTCTATCGACCTTCGCCACCTCTTGGACCTGATGGGAGGCCAAACATTCGCAAAGTCCTTATTGCCAATCGTGGAGAGATTGCATGCCGTGTGATTGCTACTTGCAAGATCTTGAGCGTGAGCTCCGTTGCGATATACGTCCGAGAGTGCGTGTAGAAAATGCTCATTCACAAGTGTCAAAAAGCTAATGTGGTAAAACAGAGACGAGTTCTCACGCCATGTTTCCGAAGCAGATGAAGCAATCTGCATTGGAAGCGTCGCATCTGCAGAAGTCAATCCTTTTCTCAACATCAAGCTGCTTATAGATACCGCTTTCTCTGTTGGTGCACAGGCAATACATCCTGGCTACGGCTATTTGAGCGAGAATGCTTTATTTGCTAACGCTGTGAGGCAAGCTGGTTTGATCTTCATTGGACCAAGTTCAGAAGCTATGTCGACACTGGGAGACAAGCGAACTTCAAAGGAATATCTGGGTCTTCATGCGCCTGAAGTACCACTCATTCCTGGATTTTCAGGCTCTAGTCAAGATGCTGCTGAACTAGCAGCAGCTGCCGAACGCATTGGCTATCCAGTCATGCTCAAAGCATCTGCAGGTGGAGGAGGCAAGGGAATGCGTATTGTGCGTGAAGCAGGACAGCTAGGCAGTGAGCTGGAGCGTGCTCAATCTGAAGCAAAACGTTCGTTTGGGTCTAGCGATTGCATATTGGAGAAGTATATTGCGGAAGCGAAGCACGTAGAGATTCAGATTATGGGTGATCAACATGGCAAAGTCATCTCTCTGGGTGAGAGAGATTGCTCCATACAAAGACGACATCAGAAGGTTATCGAGGAGACCCCTTGTCTCTGGCTCACTGCTGACCTCAGACGGCGCATGAGTGGTGCTGCAGTCCAGATCGGAATGCTAATGGCATATGAAGGAGCTGGAACTGTCGAGTTTGTAGTCGACGTAATCGAAGCAAAGTTTTACTTTCTCGAGGTCAATTGCAGGCTACAAGTCGAGCATCCAGTGACCGAAGAAGTTACAGGCTTCGATCTGGTCTCATTGCAGCTGTACGTTGCCGCTGGTGGACGCTTAGCCGATGTAGCAAATCTGGCGACGTTCCAACCAAAAGGCCATGCCATAGAGTGCCGCTTATGTGCAGAAGATCCAAATCGTGACTTCTTTCCCGAACACGGCACGATACGACTCTGGCAGCCGTCAGATTCAGCCCTTCAAGAAGACTGCATCCGATACGAAACTGCCGTGACGACTGGCTCCGAAGTCTCCATCTACTTCGACTCCATGATTGCAAAACTTGTGGTATGGGCTCCGTCCAGAAGCGAGGCAGTCGAGAAGATGGTCAAGGTCTTACAGAAACTGGTATGTATAGGCGTGAGAACGAATCAGCTGTTCTTACAAAGCTGTTTACTGCACGGCGACTTCCAAAATCCTGCCTATACGACTTCCTTTATTCCACAGCGATTGCAAACACTTATGCAGAATCCAAATGCTACCTCGAAGAATGCGGATCTGGAGAACCATATGAATCTGATTCCGTGCCTTTTCACTCGCTTGCAACGTAGCAGCCTACGGGCATCCGGTGGATCATTCCGAAATATACGAAAGGGATTTCGAAATCAGAGACTAGATCTCGTTGGCGTACAATCTGATATCGTTTCGGCACATTCTGTACACCTGTCTTCCGCCGAGAGCGAGCCACCACAGCCAAATATTTGCATATGGAGTCATCTGGGAGAGCACGAATATACCGCATACCTCACTCCACTACCCTCAGTACCTGATGTCCAGCAGACGAAGTGTGAAAGTAGCGCCGCAAAAGTGACAGCAGCTTATAATACCTTCAGTAACACGATACGCTCTGGAGAATACAGATCAACATCGCCCTTCACAATGACATTAAACAGTAATCAGACGCAACAACGTCGGAATAAAAGCACTTCCTGGACAACGAGCATCCTCGATATCACCATCAATGGCACTAAACACACTGTCTACATTGCAGCCACCTCTTCTTCGTCTACAGATACAGCTTCCCCAACTACACTGTTAATCCATCATCCCACCAACCTTGGCACATGGACAACTTACTCCGTCTTCTCGCCACTCGCCTATTTTGAAAGTCTGCGCTCGAATGATGTCGCTGAGGGTATTTCGTCTCGCCAGATCAAAGCGCCAATGCCTTGTAAAGTGCTTCAGGTGCTGAAGAAGGTGGGCGACGAGGTGAAAGTTGGTGAGGCAGTGATTGTCATCGAGAGTATGAAGATGGAAATTAGCATCACTGCAACCGCTGAGGGCAAGTTCGAGTGTGCGTTAGCGGTGGGAGACACGGTAGAGGAGGGTAAAGAGCTTTGCAATATCGTTTGAGAAGAAAGTGTCGTGGTAGTAAGGTTGTGGACATTACGTAGCTCCACCATAAGTTGCCTGTAGAGTCATCAGTCTGCCGCACAAGACTGGTCCGATTCTCAGAGTAACGTACCGCAAGTCTTGACATCAAGTGCTCCTTCGCAGTCATAATCTTCCCCTCTCCCAGATCCTCCATGCCTTCAAATTCTACTGCTTTTCCACTCATCTTATGTGCCTTGACAATCTCACTCGGTACCTCCTCCAACACTGCATCGTCCAGAGGATGACAAAAATATGCGATGCTATACCTTTCTGTCTGTGCTTCCTTTGTCGTAGGGGCAGGAAATACCACGCGATGTACTGTGCTGCGCAGCAATCCACCGGTCCAGTAAGAGAGAAGGTCTCCGATGTTTACGAGAATTGGCAAGGTATGTGAGGTGCTTGTAGTGGAAGGTTCAGGATCGACAGGCACAGGTACCCAAGTGTCTGATTGTGTGAGGATTTCGAGACCTGGCTGGCCAGGGAGTCGGAACAGGAGTGTTATGCTACCGTAGTCGCTATGAGCACCAGCGCGGATATCAGTGGTGGCGTCATATGCTGAAGAAGTAGGAAGAGGCGGATACTGTAAAGCAGATTAGATGGACCAATCTTGCTCGATATCAGCCCTGGTGAGGCTAAGCTTACATGGAGAAGTCTCAGGGTATTGCTGTCAGGACCTTTGGTACGGTCATGTCGCTTGACGAACCAGTTCGCTCCACCTTCGGTCTCTGGGATCTGTTCGTTTATTAAGGTCACTGTGTCGCATCGAAGATGAGCCATAACGCACCTCAAGCGCAGCACCTAACAGCTCAAATATCCGATTGCAAATGGCACGACATCCGTCCTGAAACAAGCCAATCTGCTTCTGATGCGGTATTAAAGGCTTTGGAAATGGTTGTGCTGGTTCGCCAGAACTTGTGAACTCGCCTATGTTGAATGCTCTTTGTGGCGTATTGTCAGTTGTGGCTAAGAGTCACGGCTGATGCTCGCATAGACGTACTCCTTGTAATCTCCCTTCTTATGCTTTTTAGGGTCGAGGGCTTCACGGTTGAGAGCCACATAACCGCGATCTAGAGTCGTTAGACATGCTACCATCATGCTCATTATGGAACATAGATATACTCTTTACTATTGGTGTCTCGGATTTTACAGACTCTGGGCTTTCGAAGAACTGGCGAGACTACTTTGGGTCAGCTGTGCATGATGTCAGTATGGCAAGACTAGCTCACGGTAGTGAACATGGCATCAACATCCTTCGCAGTCAACTCAAGCTCATCAACATGTTTGATAAAGATGAAGCCATAATTTATAGCAGCATCCAGCAGTCCTTTTGCGGCATTTGGCGAGGTTAGATCAACGATTGGTATTTTCACGTCTGCTGCTTCTTCTGTTCGTGCAATCATATTCAAAGAAATGCAAGGTAATTATGGTGTTTCAGATGAAGTTTCATTAGATAAGAAAAGGTTTGAGATCGACACGATCGATCCGTGTTAGGATAGTGCATGCAAAGAAGCCCGTTGGACCCTGCAGGGAATGCGGGGCGTAGTCGAGTGACAAAGCTGAAACATTTTCGAGACATGTCCGTCATCTCATCTCGTCAACACCATCATCTTCATCAATTTTCACGGCATCGTTCACGTCGCAGTACTCTTCTGACCTTCCCCTTGCATGTGCACAACTGCCTTGCGCAACAAAGTGGCCCTGTTCACAAGCGCATCAACCACAACCTTCATGAGAAGACATGCGATAGCATTCCTTGCAATCCTGACACACAACAAACAATGTCCTTCTTCAGCTCGTTAGGAGGTCAGAAGGGCATACCAGCGAAGGCGCCACAGATCAGAAAGGTCCAGCGCACCATTACGAAACCTGCACCGCCTCCAGCAGCGCCAGCCGCAAAAGCACGCTCTATAGGAAGATTGCCTCCACGACCGTCCACGTCATCACTCACACCACCACACACGAATAGTTCACGATCTTCTCCGGCCACCTCGTCAACAACGAAAAGAAAGGTCGACTCACAGGATCCAGATCGGGCAAGAGCGATTCGAGGAGGGACGAAGAGGAAACTTACAACACCACCAGCGACGCCATTGTTTGGGAGTAGTAGCGACAGTGAGAGTGACGAAGAAGAAGCTCTAGCAAGAGACAGTCTGTCTCCAAACAAAAAGGTCAAGACTACGAATGATGTCGTAGACAAGAATCCAAGGAGATTACGAGATGTAGCGCACTGGAGTGGCAAGGAAGAGGTCAGTAAGAAGCAATACAAGCTGGTACACAGCGCGGATTTCACATCTGAAAACGGCGGAAAAGACTACACATCATTGTTTGTAGGATCGACAGAAGACCCAATTTCAGTTGAGCTGTACTACCCTGGCTCGCCTTGCCCCGAACGCTTCAATCTAGCAGAACCCAGAGACAAACAGAACCACAACCCAATAGCGGACCTCATCGAGACTACCACATCAATACTTACACATTTCTTCCCAAAAAGCATCTCCGATTCCTACCTCAACGAAAGCACAGGCCTTCCTTATCTTCTGAATCGCGCGTACAAAACATATGACCTCCCTTTGTTTCAATCCACCCTTTCTACTTTCAACGAACTGATCACGACATCTCGAGTCAATCACACTCTTGCCAACCACATCGATAGTGGTGGACTCCCTCACACTCCTCTTCCTCTGGATCTAAGCGACCGCATCCTTGCTCAGTGTTATTCACGGACTGTGTCGCCTCACGTCGAGCGTCTCCGAGAGTACGAATCCTTCTCCGACAGCGTATATGGCGAGATTCTCTCACCTTTTGCCTCTGAGATTTTCAAAGCTACTGGTCTTACCCATTCATCCGTGTTTCTTGATCTTGGTTCTGGCGTGGGCAACGTAGTCCTACAAGCCGCGCTGGAGATAGGTTGCGAAGCACACGGCATGGAATTCGAAGCCAACCCAGCCGGTCTCGCGACCAAACAAGCTGAAGAGTTCCGCGCCCGATGTCGACGTTACGGTCTCGCTCCCGGACGTGTTAACCTGATGCAAGGCAACTTCCTAAAAGACACACATCTACTGCACGAAATTCTTCCCCGGGCTGACGTGATTTTGGTCAACAATTACGCTTTTTCCAGCGATACGAATGATCAATTACGTCGGCTATGGCTGGATGTCAAGGACGGGGCGAAGATTGTCAGTTTGAAGAGTTTTGTGCCGGCGAAGTGGAAGCTGGAGGAGCGGACCAGTGGCGATATCACGGCTTTGTTCAAGGTGGAGAAGAGGGAGTTTTGGAGCGGAAGCGTGAGTTGGACGAATCGGGAGGGAGAGTGGTTTCTGCATGAGATGGATAGGAGTCGGTTGGCCGCGTATGATTTGTCGCGGCGCAGTAGAGCACGGGGGTGAGTGGTTTGTAGGATTATTGCATTGGATAGAGTAGCGAAGGCATGAATATGAGATGGGCGATGCATAATCTGGGCATGAGCATTGGAGAATGGATCTGCACTTGTAATATCTTTCATGCATGGGCACTAGGACAGATTCATTGAGGAGATTCTGGTGCTCCTTCGTCGTTGGCATAATGTGGAGTGTAACAAGAAGGTGGTGGCGGTGAAGAAGTAAACACGGCTTGGTAGCGAGGTAGCTTCAATCTCATATCCCATACCTATTCACATTACTCCACGTTCAGATCGCTCCAATGGTCGCTACTATAGGCAGAGTTCTAGCATTTGACACCATTGCACAACTAGCTTAGTCGGTATGCGAGCTAGCCGCTGTCAATTTTTGGACAACATCCATCGTTCTCATGTAGGAACTACTCGTTGCCCTCCGGAAGCATGCTTCTGCCTTGCTCACTTCTGTGACTCTAGACTACGAGCGGACTGCAGAATCCATAGCCTGTCTGCAGCATCGTGTCACTTCCTGGACCCTTTGAGATGCGTTTTAGGCATTCTTGTACGGGTGTAGAGCGGGAGGTAAGACCACATCCACTATCTTGCACACGACTTGTCGAATGTACGGCCTGACCGACCTATCGATTTTGACGGTAAACCTGAGTGACAATCGTACGATTTCATCTTTATCCAGTCAAGGGCGTCAAGAGACCAGTTTCTTGCTGGGGCAGACCGCAAACGATCAATTCTTGTTCGCCTCCTCACGACAGTCCTCCAGCACTCTCCACAACTTTTTTCCTCTGAGTGATGATTTCGTCTCTTTACAGCCCGGATGCCAAGCCTCTGAGATGTGGCGTGATATCCTGATACAAGTCTTTTGCTTTCAGCATTGGCAAGGACGAATCATGCCTGCCGCTATACAGCTCTAGGCACCACATTCTCTCTCAAATCCCCAACTTGCGCCTTGACCTTCATCTCCTCCAACTTTGCAACTTCCTCATCCACAATCGCAATCTCGGCCTCGACTCTAATCAGCTTCTCCTTCAACATATCCTCATACTCCCGATCTGTCAACCTCCTCATCGGGTTCCAGCGCGATTTTGCCATGCGTTCAATCAGGCCCGGCTTAGCGTTTGTTAATTTGTTTTCCTGTCGCGGTAGTGGTGACTGATCAAACTGGTGCTTCTCGCCAAACGCGCGTGTGGTTCGGGCTTGCGCAACGACGTTCTCACTCTCCGCTACAATCTCATCTTGGAATTGCTCATCATCATCCTGCCCTCGGAACCCAGCGACAACTTTCTCGCCCACGAACCCCAGACCAGCGAAGACGACGGCGCCGGCGCCCATATTGACCACGCTGCCTCTTACGGCACCGCCAACGACGCCAGCTACACCGCCTGCAAAAGCACTGGCTCGTTCTTTTTGTGCGGGGTTAAAACTCCATATGTCGTGGCCGGTGGCGTGGGATTGGTAGATGAGTGAGGATTGGCGTGTGAAGTGGTATGTTGAGGCCAGGAGGGTCCATTGGAGGGAGGTTGCTAGAGCGAAGAGGGTTGGAGTAGGAGAGCGGCGGAGGAGGGCTAGTGTGCTGCCGGTGAATGCGCCGAGGATGCCTGTCAGGAGGGGCGAGAGAGTTAGTTGGGGCTGGTTTGCCATGTAACAGGATTTTTTAGCACTAAATTTTGGATTTCTTGATGATGCCAATGATAAGTAGTGCTTGGATTAACGTGGTGAAGAGAGTATCGCGGCTGGGGTGTTTCTTTTTTCCTCACGAGGTCGCAGTTCCCTCTGCTGTACTGGGCACGAATGGATCATGGTCTTTCTTATTTCGAGTTCCTTTTTCGGCGTCTCTACTGGATTGCCCTCTCCATTAGTAGCCTCCGTTTTTCTCCTCGTGAAGTCAGATCATGACCAGAGGGATATCTCTTCCGGACATCGTAGAAACATCACGGCATATACAGTAATAACCCCACATTCACGCCTCACATTACACACTTCCTTCACATCTCACACTCCTCCTACTCCACTCCCACAAAACCCACACCTCCACAATCCCAACTCCCACAAAAATCACCCAGGCACCTCTCACAACCCCTCCACTCCATCTTCCACAAGAATGCATCTTTCCAGCTCCAAGCAAGCAAGCAAAAAGCAAAAGGGAGAGAATAAATAACTTTACTCACCACAAGCCAAGCCAACCCTTCCACTCCTCCACGCAAGCTCCGGGCCCAACACCCTCGCCATCTCAGCGATTGTTTCCTTTCCTTGCCCTTCCTCTTGCCTACTCGACCTTTCCATGATGGTGATGGATTGGCTTTGTGGCAAAGGTGTGGTGATGTGATGGTGAGGTTGATCAGTCGTGGGAGGTGACGGTTGTGATATCTTTGTCTTTACGAATGGATAGAGGATGCAGAGAGGAGGAAATTTGAGGATGTTCAACAGGACAGTCAATATAAGATATCTTTCACAAGTAGTCGAGTGCAAGTCAACTGGACTTTCTAAACGACCAAGTCAAATTCTACTGCCAATCGGGTACCCTGCAGGTGGCAAGGTTCCAAACACAGACCGACTACACAGATGGTAATATCTCATATATTCCGGCTATCCTAATCTACATACCAATCAATGTTTCCTCCTTTCGATCCTAATCATCCTGTTGTTTAGTAGCTAGCTCCTGTGCGCAGTACAAACGCCCTGTATTACTACGCCCTCAATATCACTCAATCTTCGTGCTCGTAATTTCATGTCTTCCCTGTTCCCACTAAACTCAAGCAATCCAACCACCATGCCCCGCGCTTGGCGCAACCTGCTTAGGAAAAAAAGAAAAGAGAAAAGCGTATGCAAGGGTATCTTCGTCTTGTCTTGTCTTGTTCTGGTGAGGTTGACTTTCGTCCTCACGTGCCCACCTTCCTTTTTTCAACTGCTTATGGTTTGATATTCTCGCGATGCTCAGCCGTCACATATCTCTTATTCAGCCCTCAACCAAAGTCTTCTGCCCTTTACCCAGATGTTCCAAACATCTTCGCGCAAGTGCCACCACCTCACCCTCTCCTTCCTCATCACCTACATCTTCATCCGTAGGTATGTCGCGGTCCGCAATAGTCTTGATAGCGTCAATTATATCGTCTGCACGTGCAATGCAGTCGACGAGCTTTCTGTCGCCAGACTCGAGGAGTTGTAGTAGTGTCCAGATAGCTATGTGCTGAAATGTAGGATCACCACTGGCAACGAAGCGGGTCAGGTAGCCATGGATGCCGCCATTTGGATGTGTCCAGTGTTCGACAAACAGGGTGTAATCACCGACTAAGTAGTGTTAGTCAAAGAGCTCTATATTGTGGGATTACTATGTCCCTACCTTTCGAAGAGAGATTGCCCAGTGCAGCAGCACTATTCCCTTGCACTTCAATACTCTCAGAGTCGGTTAGTGGGATGAGGACGTCAAAGACGCCCAGACTAAGCAGATGTGGTTTGAGGTCATCTGCGAGTGCTAAGACAGCAATGGCAGCAGTCATCTCAGACTGTACACTTATTGGCACCTTGAGGACCAACGATTTACACTTTTGTACTGCACCTGCATCCAGTACCAACTGTTTATTCTTGTCCGAACTGGCGGCAAGATTGCGTAGCGTTGAAATGGCGTGGCATTGTATTTCCTCATTGTCAGCTGTTCCTAGCAGCTCCACCAATGGTCTCAAAAAGCCTGCCTCAATGATTGGGGATTCATTCTGTGGGTGAATTGAGATATTGCGAATACATGCAACGGCTGATAGGATGAGTGGGATATATGTAGACTGTAATAGACGCAAGAGAGGTTCCAGTCCTTTTGCTTGAACGACGTCAAGCTGGTATTTCTCATCGGATGCAAGATTTCGAAGTGCTAGCGCAGCTTGACATTGCACTTTTGGTGAGTCTGTGCTCATCAGACGGATGAGTGATTGCACTAGACGTGGCTCATTTGCTGCTAGTCTTCGTCGGTTTGCTCCATCCACTGCGATGTTGCTGAGAGCTGTTGTACAGTAATACTGAACGTCCACATCTTTTGACTCAAGTAGCTGGACTAGTACGGGTATTGCTCCGGCGTTGACCAGCTGTTGTCTGTTTTCATCTATGGTTTCGTCAGAATGACCTGTCAATCACCATAATGGTCCCAGATTCCCATCTCACCTGAATGCGTCATATTGAGCAATGCGCCAGTCGCATTCCGCTGGACTCTCATATCTTTTGACTTTGCCAACCTGGTCAATGGACCCAGAGCTCCAGACCGAGCAATCTTCGCCTTGTTCTCTTCGTGCGTGGCAAGATTGGTGATACAGCCGACCGCATTGCACTGTACTTCGACGTTTGAGGACATCATCTGGCGAATGAGTGGATTGAGTCCTCCAAGTTTGACTATTGCGACTTTGTTCTCAGCTGACATTGGTCAGCATTGTTTGTTTCTTCAGTGTCCTGCTTGTATAATCTTACTGTGTACTGCCAAGTTACCAAGCGCTGCACTTGCTGCACGCTGGACTTCTTGATCCGGACTATTGAGGAGAAAAAGGATGGGTTCGAGGGTATCGCGGTCGACTTCTCTGACATCGGCTACAATGTAGTATCAGCACAAGCTGCTTCTTATGCATTCAGTCCCCATTATGTTATCCCTACCTCTTTCTGTTATTTCAGCAAACGTCAAGCTTGCGCTTCTCTGTAAATCCAGATTGTCCGAATACACGAGCGTGCTCAATGCTTGCAAGGGTGGACCGGAAAAGAAGTCGACTTCAGCTCGCTGTGAAACACATAAGCTAGCGAAGCTGGAAGAAATTTTCATGTTACGCACGTTCTCGAGATAGCCGAGCAGTTCTGCGACTGCTTCTCGCTCGCTTTCGGCAAGCGCATTATCGTAGAGTCCATCATTGGATCGTCCTAATTGGACTGTCAATAGTGTGATGGCGGGTGCATGATGAGACGGCTAGCAACCTTTGCAGCACGACGAACAGATATTGCCCATTGCGATCTTGATGAGATGAGCTGATCTTGTCTGATGTCTGTCGCCAACTGGGCAACTACGGGTACTAAGCGGGCATTCAGGCTGAGGATAACAAGCGCGCCTGCAGCATGCGAGAAGAAGAGCTGACGAAGAAGCTGCTTCAAGACCCAAGAGCAATGCGAGGCTGGGCAAAAAGTGGTTTGCAATGGTCTTTGTGCTACGCGAGTTTGATGTTTCAGAGCGGATTGACGGAGGCAGCCCTGCAGACGGGACTAGCGCGATTGCCAAGGCGTTTGAAACAAAACTAGGTCAACGCATGTGCTTGATCGTCCTCAACGGACATCATCAACCGGAAGTCTGTTTCAGGTCTCGACTTTGTTTCAAGTATTGACTTCATTAACTATCTATGTAACTGATTCGCTGCTCGTTATGAGAATCACAAATTCCATCACTTGCCCGCTCCGTAGCTTTGACCATTTTGTTGAAAGCTTCACGACGTTACCGCCATACTCCATGTCAAGCTGTTATCGCAGCAAGACCCGTTCACTTTTGTGCAATCAGTAGCGAGGTGGGGGAGGGGGTGCAGAGCCTCCGCCATACCCTTGTTGTCCTCCTTGCTGTCCATACCCTTGTTGTCCATAACCACCTTGTTGACCACCTTGTTGTCCATAGCCCTGTTGTCCTCCTTGTTGACCATAGCCTTGCTGTCCTCCCTGCTGTCCGTAGCCACCCTGCTGACCATAACCTTGCTGTTGGCCGTATTGTTGCTGTTGCTGGCCACCGTAGCTGGGTGGTGGAGGCGCTCCATAACCACCTTGCTGTCCACCATATTGCTGGGGAGGTGGCGCTCCATACCCGGGTTGGCCACCATGACCACCAGGAGCTCCACCTGGACGCTGAGCGGAGTTGCCTTCATCTTTGTTATCGTATGAAGCATCAATCGAGCCCAACATCAACTTGATGAGCCAGAGATCAGGCGTAAGGTCGACAGGAGGATTCTGCATCTTCATTTCCTGCTGTTCATTCTCGAAGCTTGAAGCAGATTAGCCAAGCTACCATGAAATTACTGCATTATGAGTCCATGACTTACTTGGAGGTACAATCGACCATTCTACCAACCTGAGGGTCAGAGTCGAGCTTGCCGAGGAACTCTCTTGCCTTTTGATCGTTTCCAACTTGAGCGAACTGGAAAGCAATACCACCTCTTGATCCTGTTGCGCGAGTGACTTCGCTGACGGCGTAGCGGATAGTGTCGAAGATGGCGTTGGGACCAGGCTCGTCACCACCAGGCTGACCATCAGTCACGGCAATGACAAGAACTGGCTTCTTCATCTGTCCAGACCTGGCAGCAGGGAGGACAATGCCATCAATAACCTTGCGTTTCATCTCGCGACCCATAGGTGTAAGACCAGAGAACTTGATTTGGCGCATGATGTTGTCAACTGCATTTTCGTCGCGAACATTGTCGACAAGACCACCGGAGAGATTCGAGTTCATGAAGCGAATGCTGATACCATCAGGGTCGAAGAGAGTGGCAGCGTATGAGACACGGCCAAGAATGAGCTTGAGATCCTCAATGCGCTCACCGTTCTCCTCGAACTGCATAGATCCACTGTCATCTGAATACTGTTAGCATAGCCTTCAAGTCCAGAGACTATGTCCAGCTTACCAACGTAGAGAATGATGTCGTAGAGACCCAAGCGCACCAGATCAGCACCAATCTCTTTGGGAATCTTCCACTGTGCGCAGACTTGACTGATTCTGCTAGGAGCTTGGTTTGCAATCTGGTCAAGCATGGGAGAGCCAGGTGGGTAGAATCTCTCCAGACCGTTTTCTTGGATAGCCTTTTGTAGTGCGGATTTATACATGGCGACCTCACCAGGACCACCACCACCAGAAGGAGGTTGACCGAACTGTTGACCACCTGGAGGTCCACCAGTTGGGTAAGGAGGCTGACCACCACCCTGTTGAGGAGGAGCGCCATATTGCTGTTGAGGATGAGCACCATACTGTCCAGGTTGCTGCCCACCTTGCTGTTGACCCTAGCGAGAGGAACAATGTTAGCTTCTGTCATTTACACGACTCGTATGTGTTTGTCACAATGACCGACATAATAGCCAGATTGTCCTCCTGGGTATACCTGAGGTAGATGGCTCTGCTGATACGACTGTTGTCCAGGATAACCAGGTTGTTGTGGTGGAGGCCTGTTATATTGCTGGTTATATTGCTGAGGTGGTGGTTGCTGATAGCCACCGTATTGTCCTGTAGGAGGCTGGCCGTACGAAGGTGGTGCTTGCGCTTGATAACCTTGTTGTTGTGGTGGGTATGGTGCTGGTTGTCCATATTGGCCTTGTACTGGCATGCCGGCTGGTGGAAGCACACCCTGCTGTTGAGCCATAGCGAATTTCTTCATGATTGCGACGAGTGTTGTAGGTTCCGGAAGATATGGTCTTGAGATTTCAGGTAATGGGAGTCGAGATGAGAGAAGCGACAGGAAATGAGGTTGATGAAGAAGCCAAGGCAATTTCCAAGAACTGATTAAAGGTGATGACGAAGTCACGAGCTTACCGGATTATACTGCGAGCGGGGTAAACATTAGCAAACAACCAAAGCAAAAGAGGCAGTCAAGAAGAAGAAGAAGACGACTTACAGATTGGAACTGCTGTTGCTGTTGCTGTTGCTGTGGCTGTCCTTGACCTTGCTGTGTTTGAGCGTACGAAGCAGGAGGCGCCGGGGCAGAGTAACCTCCTCCGGCACCGCCTTGTGCAGCCTGAGCTGCTTGTAGTTTAGAGGCTAAACCCATGATTGAAGATGACGGTTGTGTAGTTTGAGGTGTTTGTAGAAGGACAAGATGTCTTGATGAAGAGTGAAGGAGGAGAGTCAATGTGAAAGACCTGAGCAGGCAGGCAGATGCAGCTCCTATTAAGCCAGATCGTGAGCTAACTATTTGTCTTGGCTGGAAATCATCATCAAAGGCACAGCCTCACATGCCAAGAGGTCGTCCCTGCATGATCGACCTCAACCCGCGATTCGTTCTGCTCAAGATGACACTGCCACGTTTCACATATGAAACGTCGACGTGAAACATCTTCAAGACGAGGTTGGGCAGGTGTCTGGATATCCCTGCTTAGAATGCGTAGCACACTTTTATAGTTATCGGAGTCAGTACTCCACAAATAAGCCTGGAAGCTACATATTATTAGGTCTGTCATGCTCAGGAAAGAGTTGAGAACCACAACACACCTTGTTCATCAATCGTTACAGCGCAAACAATTGCAGCTTCTTTGATTGACAGCCATACCTCATGCCTTGATCTCCGTTCCGAAGAGTCTATGCATGAAGATATATTCCTGCTTATCTCCAGGTTGGATGACCTTCAAGCCATACTCCAATACCCCAGCTTCAAACGGTACATTGTCGGCCACGATGTTGTACTTTGTCGCCTGGAAGTCTGCATCTGGTGGGATGTGAGGATGTGCTGTCAGGAATTTCTCTTTCTTTTCGTGTAGGTCTCCCCACAGGATGAACATCTTCTCCTGTAACTTCTGCAGGCTCTTCTCTCCAAACTTGCCAGTGAGACTATAGTAAAGGAATGTCAGTTGATAATCTTCAAACCTGGTGCGAGGAGTGTCCCTACTCTTGTGGTTTCATTTTTAGCAGCGTTTCAGCTTGGCTACCAGCCACTTCTATGTTGTGGAGAAAGCCGTCCCTATCTCCCATACCCTTCACCACTAGAAAGAACCGCCATTCCCATTTGCGGTTCTTGGAGAGGAAGGAGAACTCCTTGAGGTTATGTGGCCAGTAGTCAACCACGGCAATCCTCACAAGGTGCTTGACATTGATAAAGGGAAGCTCCTTCCCATCGATGACGCGATTAGGATTGTGGACTATTTCCCATAAAGTTGACACTTTCGAAGACTGTCCGGCACTCACCACAACTATGAGAAATTTAGTTTAACGCTTTCGCCCCACTTCTCAGCTTTCAATGAACGTACCATTAGTATTCCAACGAGGAACAGCAGCAGGCTTGAGCTCGGGGGGGTTGTGGGGATCGCCCTCATCGCAATCCTGTTGCTCCTTTTCCATGATATCCTTCAACTTCTCTTTTTCTTTCCTTTCCCTCTTTCGTTGCTTCTTTGACAACTTCTTAGGCTGATTGGAGATGGTGCCGCGAGAGCTGGCGATGTTTTCTCTGTATACCCTCTTCTGCTTGCCGAGCATCTCGAAATGAGTATCAGACTGGGATAGTAGTGACACACCAAGCCTATCAGGGTATGTGAAGTCCTTCCACATACTACCTTCTGCTTCCTGATTGGTACTCCACTTCACACGAACATTCTTGAGTGAGATATAGTAGCCCACCGAGATATTCTGGTTTGCCCAGTAGCTGTGGGGAGGGAAGAGGTCAACTCTGAGCGTCCTACGTCCAAGAGGAAAGGTAGAGCTGCCTTGGCTGCTGGAGTCGACATCTTCTGGTTGGTAATCGCGAAGCATGGTACTTTCAGTGTAGTCTGTAATGTACAGCTCGGTGATGTCCGTACGTGGACTGTAAAATATCTTGACTACTTCGCCGATGAGGTCGTAAAAACTGCCAGAGCCTTGGATTTGGATGTCCTTGATTGTGCTGAACTTATTCCTGGATGTGGCAGGGCTGTTCGGCTTGCTGTTATTGAGTGTGGATGGGGCAATGCTTTTGTTAACGGTTTTCAACGACTCTGAGACAGTCAAAGCAGTGGCAGGACTTTGTGGAGATGCGGCAGTCGCGATTGAGGTGTTCGCTGCCTTGATGAAATCGAAACGTCCAGATTCGTGCATATCTGTAGTGGTAACCAGCGGCGCATCAGCCATGACAGGGCCATCAGATCGTCGTTTTGGGAATTCATTTGGGTAAGCCTCTCTGTATTGAGCGCGTAGTGTGATTGCCCATTGCTGCATATGGGGCTCGAGGGCATAAGTTCCACTGCTGCAGGAGACTTGTTCGATGAGGTCTGTCATATACTGTTGACGATACCAAGGTTCGCAAATCCACTCTTTTGGAAATACGTGAAACTCTGTTTGGACATTGCTCATAAGTAAGACTTGGCCACTAAATGATGTGACCTTGATGTTGCAGAGGAAGACAACATCTCCCGTTCGTTGGATCCAAGGCAGATCCATCTTCCCCTGTCTGAAAAACTTGACTTTGAGAATAGAACCATCCTGATCTGCCAGTGTGAAGGTGAACTGTAAATCAGTCCCTCTGGTTTGAGCTGCTGGCTGAATAGTTGTGACAACTCCGCAAACCGAGACAAAGGCGTTTCGATATGCTCTGTGGTTGTACAGAATCTCCCCGATTGCCTGATACTGTTCAGGCCTGCGTCGACCCAAGGCGACTGTCGATTGCTCGGTGCCTGGACGCATTGCGTCTAGTAGGGAGGTCAGAGTCAGATCTGTCAAACAAATGCACTTAAGAAGCAGGAGTTGTGGAGTGAGGCGTACTGTCCGTCTGCTGAAGGGATGGAAGAGCCGTGGAGTATGCCATCTTGATATGCCTGCTACCCGGCAGGTGAAGCCAGACAGCAAGCGTGTTTTGGAAGTGCGTCAAACAGAAATAATGAGAGGTCAAACTGCTTTAGCAGAAATGGCTTTAGAACAACAATCGCCTCGATTCAAGTATAGCCCTCAAAGCAGGCCTGCAGGCTAGTCTAGTCACCAGCTACCTTCTCCATCCGACGAGAACGTGTTTCAGAATGCTTTATTGAAAAGCGCTTGATCATGACTTGGCATGGATTCTTGGTGCAAAGTGCTATTTTTCATTCCTGATCTCAAAATCTACCGCTCCCTATTGTTATACACGACAGTATCTGAGAGTATTGTCAATGGGCAAGTCAGATCGAAAACCAGTGTCAACAGAAGCACATTATCATTCTTCGTTGCGTGTGTGATGGTCTTAGCGTTTCAGAATTCTGAGGCATAAAGGGGCTGCTGCCCCGCTTCTCCTTTTAACTGAATCTTTCAGAAAACAACAACCACTCACACAGTCGTCTCTACCGATCTAGTCGCATCTGCTTGACACATTTTCTTCTCCGACCTGCAGTATACTACTCGTAATATCCTCTTGCGATTTTATCACCTGTGCCAACGACTGAATACACCGACCACTATACCTGGATACCCTCCTTCACAATGACAGACCGCTACATTCCGGAGCATCGCCGCACAAACTTCAAGGCGAAGAACACTTTCAAGCCCGACGAGCTGCGCCGCCGTCGTGAAGAGCAACAAGTCGAGATCCGAAAGGCAAAGAGAGAGGAAAACCTTGCAAAGCGTAGAGGTCTCCGTGTCGGCGCCGACGCACCTGGCGCTTCTCTTGGAGCTGCCCCTGAAAGTGATGATGAGGCCGTCATAATCGAAGCCCAGGTAAGATTGAGCCTACATATATCAGCTATATAGATAGCTAACACTCCTCCAGCTCGATGAAGAGCTTCCACAGATGGTCGCAGGTGTTTTCTCAGAACAAATCGAAGCTCAGATCCAGGCAACAACAAGATTCAGAAAGCTCCTATCCAAGGAACGCAATCCTCCAATCGAGAAAGTCATTGCAACTGGTGTCGTCAGCAGATTCGTCGAGTTTCTTCGTTCGCCGCATACGCTAGTACAGTTTGAGGCTGCGTGGGCTCTGACCAACATTGCTTCTGGTTCAGCTGATCAGACTCAAGTCGTCATCGACGCTGGCGCAGTGCCAATTTTTGTTGAGCTTTTGCGCAGTCCTGAGCCCGATGTTAGAGAACAAGCTGTATGGGCTCTTGGTAACATTGCTGGTGACAGTCCAAGTTGTCGCGATTACGTCCTCAGGCAAGGGGCTCTCCAGCCACTTCTCACTCTGCTTGGTGATAGCAGGAAGTTGAGCATGCTCAGAAATGCTACCTGGACACTGAGCAACTTCTGTCGTGGCAAAACTCCTCAGCCTGACTGGGAAACCGTATGTAACTTATATCGGCTTTCCTCTGAACACACACACTAATATTCATGTGTAGATCCAGCCTGCTCTGCCCGTCCTCGCCAAGCTGGTCTACTCCCTTGACGACGAGGTTCTTATCGACGCCTGTTGGGCTATTTCCTACCTCTCCGACGGATCAAACGACAAGATTCAGGCTGTCATCGAAGCCAGCATTCCTCGTCGTCTGGTTGAACTTCTTATGCACCAATCCACCTCGGTCCAAACACCTGCCCTTCGTTCTGTCGGTAACATTGTCACTGGTGACGATGTGCAAACGCAAGTCATTATCAACGCTGGTGCTCTTCCTGCACTTCTATCTCTCCTCAGCTCAAGCAAAGATGGCATTCGCAAGGAAGCATGCTGGACCATATCTAACATCACTGCTGGTAACTCAACTCAGATTCAGTCTGTCATTGATGCAGGAATCCTGCCTCCTCTTATCCACCTGCTATCGAGTGGTGATTTCAAAACGCGCAAGGAAGCATGTTGGGCAATCTCCAACGCGACATCGGGTGGATTACAAAAGCCCGAACAGCTCCGATACCTTGTTGAGTGTGGTGCTATCAAGCCTCTCTGCGATTTGCTCGGATGCCCAGATAACAAGATCATACAAGTAGCGCTCGACGGACTCGAGAACATTCTCAAGGTCGGCGACATGGATAGAGAGGCTCGCGCTGGTCAAGCAGGGTCCAACGTTAACACTTATGCCCTGTTCATTGAGGAGTGCAACGGTATGGAGAAGATCCACGACTGCCAGAACAACGCCAACGAGGAAATTTACATGAAGGCGTATAACATTATCGAGAAGTACTTCTCTGATGAAGAAGAAGGTGGCGACCTCAACGAGCTTGCTCCTCAGGCTGGCGCTGGTGGCACTTTTGGTTTCGGAGCTCAGAGTCAGCAAGGCAACTTCGACTTTGCTAACGGTGGCGACTCAATGGATATGTGAGCTTTCTGAAGTTCTCAATGTGTTGTATCCACTACTCCGCCGCAGAAATCTGCATAACCGCGGACAGGTTTACTTGGTGATCAACGACCAGAGATTTGGATTCTGACCATCTGTATCGTTCCTATGGTCGATATAACGCTCCGCTCTCTGCACTGGAGTATGCGACGGCTGGTCGAGCACCACCAAACATTCTTGCACGACATCTACTGTAATTCTATCCCATCCGCCACCTCGCAAACACCTTAAAACTCGTATCACAGCACCACAGCACAACACAACAGCACACCACATCACCAACCCATTCCGGCAGATCACACTTGACAGCAAGTGAGACCCAAACCTCCATCGACACGACCCATCTTGACCTCTTCAAATCGTTCTTGGTGTAGTCCCTTAATAGCATCGTGCTTTTCCTCCAAATCACGTAAACAACTCAATAGTGGTAGAGTCACTTGGAGACCATCGTCTCTGGCGTTCTTCTGGCTGGGTGAGGTGTCTTCCAGGGATACTTCCAGTTGTCTAATGGCCGTGATGATCTGGTGTGCTTTCTCTACAAGGTCATCCTTTTCGCTGATCGCGCGCGTCAGTTTAAGCATCTTTTCCACGATTTCGATGAGCTCACCCTCTGACAAGCTGAAGGTGGTTCTGAAGTGTTTTCGATAGCGATGCGAACAGCTAGCGCACTGTCAGCAAGTCTTTGTATCCCGCCATGCCATTCACACCTACTTCGGATTCGCGCGCATTTCTTTCGTGATTCGGCACACCAATATCATCGAATAGACCATGAAGTTGATCGATGATGTTGGTGACTTGCTGTGCTAGAGAGCTAGTGTCCATCTTTTCGTCACTCGTATCTGTGTATTCTTCGTGCTCAGATATTGTCGCGCATCGAGGTTGTGTCAGTTGTTGCTGTTGTTTACGTTTTCGAGTCCGAGGCGCGTAACTATCCAAGGCTGGGTATCGCTGCGGTAATGCGGTTTGGAATGAACGAGCGAAAGAGCAATAAGCTCAAGAGATTGCAAGCGAAGGCGACGCAAGTGAAGTCTAAGTGCTTCAAGAGCTCAGTGACAATAATTCGAAAAGCGGTCATCATCGAACTGTTTCCAAGGGCAACCTTGTTCTGGGCACGAGCTGACGGACTTGAACCCGGTGCAGGTTCAGGCACATCGAAAATCACATCACATCACATCACGCTATAAAAAGTTGGACACTTCATGTTAAATGCTTCATTCGATTCTTCACTCGACTATTGGATGAGTGGGCAAGCGCATGCCTCCTTGAGTTCTCGTGCCCCAACCTTTGCCCTCCAACTTTGAAAGCTCTCGAGCGATAAGAGAACGCCGTTGAACCTGATGATGCTGATACTCTTTGAAATACATGATTGGGAATCTAAATGGGCTGATGTCATGATGGGTCGTGTCGATGGAGGTTTGGGTCTCACTTGCTGTCAAGTGTGATCTGCCGGAATGGGTTGGTGATGTGGTGTGCTGTTGTGTTGTGCTGTGGTG